>Ga0187890_10003995_pt1 | contig 10052 bp, 7 predicted proteins | sample June2016WEW_21_1_FD_133005 | JGI IMG/M metagenome (GOLD analysis project Ga0187890, IMG submission 133005) | Peatland microbial communities from SPRUCE experiment site at the Marcell Experimental Forest, Minnesota, USA - June2016WEW_21_10 | ecosystem: Environmental > Terrestrial > Soil >...
GGAGCTTCTTCAATGAGTTTTTGATGACGGCGCTGAATCGAACAATCGCGCTCAAAGAGCGTCCTCACATTGCCGTGCTCGTCGGCCAGTATCTGGAATTCGATGTGGCGCGGGTTCTCAATGAACTTCTCCATGTAAAGCTCGCCATTGCCAAACGCGTTGGCCGCTTCGGTGTGTGCAGCATGGAAGAGATTAGGCAACTCCTCTGCCGTTCGCACGATCCTCATGCCGCGCCCGCCTCCGCCCGCCTTGGCCTTCAGAATGACCGGGAACCCAACCTTCTTTGCCCACTCCTGCGCCTCTTCCGTCGTAGCAATCACACCGTCTGAGCCGGGCAAAATCGGTACATTGGCCCGTTTCATCGCCTGGCGCGCGCGATCTTTTTCGCCCATGAGACGGGTAATCTCCGGCGGCGGCCCTATGAATTTGATGTTGGAGGCGCGGCAGACTTCGGCGAAGTTAGCGTTCTCGCTCAGCAGTCCATAGCCGGGATGAATCGCATCCACGTCGGCGATCTCGGCTGCGGAGATGACGGCCGGCACATTCAGATAACTCTCCGCCAACCGCGGCGGCCCGATGCAGATGGCCTCGTCGGCAAAACGAACGTGCAACGAGTTGCGATCAGCCTCGCTGTAGACGGCGACCGTGCGGACACCCAACTCACGGCAAGCATTCAAAACGCGCAGAGCGATCTCGCCGCGATTGGCAATCAGAACCTTACGAAACATGGATGACCTTTTTGAGCGGGGTTAGTGTCGTTAGCGGAGTTCGCGTTGCTAATGAGCCCAGGGCTAACTCTGCCAACTCCGCTAACCCCGCTAGCTCCGCAGCTACTATTAACTCACCCGGATGGAATACAACGGCTGCCCATACTCGACAGGCTGTCCGTTGGAGACGATACACTTGACGATCTCTCCAGTTGCGTCGGATTCGATCTCGTTCATCAACTTCATCGCCTCGACGATACCAATCACCTGTCCCTTGGTCACGTGATCCCCTGGAGAGACGAACGGCTCCGAACCGGGCGCAGGAGAACCATAGAAAGTACCGACCAACGGTGACTTGACGATATGCAGCCCTGCGTCAAGGCCGGCATCGTCGATTTCAGGGGCCGTAGCCGGAGGAGCCTGCTGCGCAGTTTGGCTAGCCGCAGCGCGCGCCACGGCAGAAGGCGCAGAAGCCAGGACCCGCGCCAGGTCGCCCAATCCCGCTGAGGAAGCTTCGGGCGGGTTGAACTTGAGCCGGATCTTCAGGTCGCCGCGGTCCAGATCGAACTCGGCAACCTGGTACTCCTTCAGAAACTCAATCAGTTGTTTCAAATCTTCAATGTCTTGTGGTTTCATTCTTCCTTGACTCTCTCGCGTTAGGGTTCTATCAGAGTTCGATCAATGCTTTGGGAGCAGGCGTGAGCACCTGGCCTCCGCTTCGCGTCACTGCTACCATGTCTTCGATGCGAATGCCAAATCGCTCCGGGAGGTAGATTCCCGGCTCGATGGTAATGACCATGCCGGTTTGCAACTTAATGGTTTGCCCGGCGCCAATCCGCGGCGGCTCGTGAATCTCCAGCCCCAGAGCATGGCCGGTGGAGTGCGAGAATGCCTCTGCCAGCCCTGCCGCGCGCAACACGCTTCGTGCCGCCTCATCCACATCGCCGCAGCTCAAGCCGGGCGCCACTGCCGCGATCCCTGCCTCCTGAGCCTCTAGCACTGCTTCATAAGCAAAACGCTCCTTCACCGTCGGCTTGCCTATGTGCACGGTCCGTGTCATATCCGAGCAATAACCTTTGAGAATAACACCGAAGTCGAGCGTCACGAAGCCGTTGCGAGGCAGCTTTGCGGCGGTCGCGCGCCCATGCGGCAGCGCCGAACGAATCCCGGATGCAACGATCGTCTCAAACGACATTTCCTCGACCCCAAGAAGGCGGGCCTGGTACTCCAATTCAGCAGCCACTTCAAACTCTCTGAGGCCGGGCTCAATGAACCCCAGAATGCCGTCAAAAAGCTTGCAGCCCACGAGCGCCGCCTCAATCATCAGCGACAGCTCGTCGTCGTCTTTTGCACTGCGCAAGGGCTCGATCAACGAAGCGGCCAGCGGAGTCAGAAGATTTCGGCGAAGCCGGGCCGGCAATGCAGCTCGCCAGCGAGCCAGATCGGCCACGCTGGTCCTGGCCGGATCGAACCCCGCGAAGACCATGCCCGGCTGTGCCGCCAGCCACTCAACCGCCGAAATCGCCGGCTGGCCGGAGACGATTTCAACCTCGGCGCCGGCAATCTCTTCGGCGGCCTGCGTCCTGTAACGGCTGTCGGTAAAGAGCCGCGCTCTTCTGCGCGTAATGGCCAGGGCGGCGCTTGATCCGGTAAATCCTGAGAGGTAGCGGAGGTCGGGCAGATGGGTAACCAGCAGGCCATGTAGCCCTGCTTTGGATAAACGGCGGCGCAACAGCCCGATACGGCGTAAGTGATCCACGGGCTAAGAATAACAGGGGATAGGGACGGTCGATTACCCCCAGCAGGCATCAGAACCGGAATGTAGAACAATCAGGGATTCCGCGTTTGAGAATGCGCTTCGTGAGGTTGGAGATTCAATGCTTTCGGCTGTTCCCTGCCCCTACATCGCCGGCCGGACAGGTTTCCTCTGCTCGGGGTCTGCGGTCAGGTCGGCGGCGTGCTGATCGCTCTGCCGGTCCATCCACTCGTCGAGCCGGCTGCGTTTGAAGCGCCAGCGGTTACCCAGCTTGAATGCGGGCACGAAGCCCTCGGAAGCATATTTATACAGTGTGTCGGGCGAAATGCCCAGGTACTCCGAAGCCTGGCGAATGTCCATCACCTCGCGGACTTCAGGTACAAGCAGGTTGGATCGGAGAGCAGCGCTGCGCATGTTGGCTCCTGGGGAGCGGGTAGCCCGCGCCAGATTCCGGCATTTCTGCCGGTACTCTTGTATATAGCGCGGAATCAAACGGCATTTCAAGGCTTTTCAGGAAGTTGCAGGAAATTAACAGCACTTCACAACCCTTTATCTGGGTATCGCCCCGGTATCTCTTTGCAAGAAACCCAACCTGTAGGGCCGCGGACTTGTCTGACCGCAATCACTCGGGTCATTACGACGGATGGTGCGCCTTAAAGGTGATCCGTAAATTGAGAACGGAATATAACGCCCGCCTCCAGACCGGCTGTACTCGCGGCGTCCCGGCCACCTGGCTCTTCTTTGGCTCCCGATCCCGAATCAACCGACCTTGAGGCCCAATCTACCGGCAGGCGTCAGAGCTAATTGGTGTCGTCGCGCCTATGCAGCGTCGGCTTGTCGTCGCCGCTGGAGTTGCCGCTCGGATCCGATGATGTGCTTGACGGGCTAGTCGGGTCACCACCATCTGTGCTTGCCCGCCGCAGCGAAGGTTTCTTTGTATCTTTGGTGTCCGTCAGGCGGCGTTTATTTTCGATTCTCGCCAGCCGCGCCTTCACGTCGTCAAACTCCGAGGTTGTCACCGTGTACTCGTCGCGTGGCGGCAGAATGCGGGCAATCTCCTCCTGCGAGTGCAAAATGCGGTCGGGTGTCTGCGGGTGGTCGGCAAAAACCTTGGCCACCGCGCCCGGCTTGCGTTTTTCCAGAGCCTGCACTTTTTCAAAGAAAGTGATGAACGCCTGCGGATCGTAGCCCGCCCGGTACATATATTGCACGCCCAGGTAATCGGCCTGCCCCTCAAATTCGCGAGAGAATTTCATGAATGTAACTGGGACGGCAATGTTCGCCGCCTCGTAGATACCGTAACCCGTCCAGCCGCCGATAAAGATCAGTGGAATCATTCCGATCTGGGTATAGTTCAGGCGTGTCATTTCGCGTGCCGCGTGGTGGGCGCAGACGTGCGCTGTCTCGTGGGCCATCACGCCGGCCAGTTCCGCCTCTTCGTCTGCGTTCAGAATCAACCCCGAGTTGACGAAAAAGAAGCCACCGGGAAGCGCAAATGCATTGATCTCGTCCGAGTCGATCACCTTGATCGTGAACGGCACCTTGCAGTCGGAGTTCTTGACGATATTCTGGCCGATGCGGTTCACGTATTCGGTCACCACGGGATCATTGATAAACTTCGTGCTCTTCTCGATATCCATGGCATACTGCTTGCCCATCTTGATCTCGGAGTCAGTCGAATACCAGTTCCCTAACCCCCGGCCACCGATATCGCGATTGCCCACGGAACTCACATCGTCGATCGAGCCTGGCTTGACGTTGACTTTCTGGCTGCCCGGTTCCACCACTTTTTCCGGATTCACCGTGCTGGCCGGGGCCGGGCTATCTCCGCCTACAGGAGTCGTTCCTGGCTTCGGCTTGTCGTCCTTTGATTTTGTCGCCTGCGGCTTATCGTCTTTGGAGGTTGAAACGGGAGCGGGGGCATCCCCTGCTACCGGAGTCGATCCAGGCGCAGGCTGCGCCGCTGGGCTATCCGATGAAGGCGCGCTCGACACGGTAGATTGCGCCCGGCAGATCGTGCCAATGGAAAGCGCCAGAGCCAATCCTGCCAGCGCCGTTGCTTTGGAAGCTATCCGAACTGTTCTCATGACCTGACCTCCGGTAACCATCGGTTGTCGTAGCGTGACACCCGCCTGACCTGGTTCTTGCAGTATGGGGATGCGATCCGCTTCGCTCCATCCCTTAGACGCAAGTATCCGCTTGTTTGACAACAATTGTGAATAATAATTTGTTGGCGGGAAGAAATATGCTGGAATAAATCTCTTAGTAGGTCCAGTTAATTCTCGGTTCCGTTCCCATCAATGCCAGAAGTTGACGATACAGCAGCGCCTTTGAGAATATTGGGCAATTAAATCTTCAGCTTATTTCTCGCGGATTGTGTCTCGGCAGATCTGCATTCCATCGTGATTCGCAACCGAATTGTTGGAGGAATTCCCATGCATGCTTTCTCATACGCTCATTACCTCTGTGACTGGATCGACACCCTTGTCAATTTCACGATAGCAGTTGCTCAGTATTTAGCCGCCAATCTCTAGGCTGAAACGACAAGGCCTACCTCTTGCTCTCTGACGGGTAGCCAAAGTCGAAACTCCGAGCCGATAAGAAGGTCGTCCGGGTCTATCGTTTTTTCGGCAGGCTGTGCGACTGCGAGATCGGCTCGATCCTGCTATCACGGCGCATGTATTTCGGAGGGCGGCCTGCCTTCCAGCCAGCAAAAGTAATCCCCGACTCGGGGCGCTGAATTAGATATAACCTCAATCTCCTCAACTTCAACCTCTTGGAATTGTCCTCTACCCCCGCTTGGAGACCTCAACCATCTGCGCTAAAGTGAAGAACACAGAGCATCAAGGAGAGAGAGCTTGCGTCGGACAATCCTGGGCATCGCAGCCATAACTTTTTTCGCGGCGTTGAAATTGGCTGCCCAGCCGGCCCAACCCCAATCTTTGGGTGATCTGCTCCACCCGCGGGCTCACGCCCGCCCTGCACCGGCCAATGCGCAACACACTGCGGAAGCCGTGTTTGATGCGACTACCCTCGGTTCTCCATTGCTGCTCGACAAAGGCTGGAGAGTCGGCATTACCGCCAATTCAGCCGCCGCAACACCCGAGTTCGACGACTCCGTCTGGCCGCTTCGCGAGGCCAAAGAGTCTTTTGACGAAGTTCCCGATCTGGACCACCCTGCTGACGCTCCCAGTTTCGGCCCGGGCTCTGCGCGCCCTAGCGGTCATCAGCGCCCCTTCGCCTGGTTTCGCCAGCACATCAAGCTTGCCCCCAACCACGGGCCAATCGTGCTGATGATTGAGCTACCGCCCTCTGAGAGCTCCTCCACAGGTCCGGAATTGCTGAATGTGGACGTCTTCGCCAACGGCCGCCTGATTTCCCCGGAGGGACCTCACGGGGAGGCTCCCGAGCGTTACCAGCAGATCTCTCGCATTTACAACCTACGCATTGATCCCGCCGAGACCTCTCTGACCCTGGCGTTGCGCACGATGTATTTGCCCTTCGGGTATGGTGCCTACACCAGCTTTTTTGCGACCCGCAAAATTCGACTCGGCAACCGCGAAGACCTCGACCGCGCACTCGAACTTTGGTCTGCGCACAATCTCTTTCTCCGCCTTCCCCGATTGGTGAATGCGATCCTCGTCGTCGTGCTGGCGCTCTTTTTGGTTGCGCTCTATCTCACGCAAAAAGGCCACATCGAATATCTTTGGCTGGCGCTCTATGAGGCCATTCTGGCGCCGATCGCGTTTGCGGAACTGGCCGGTAGCGCCGCCTACCTGGATAGCCTCTGGTATAAAGCAATCCTCTTTCAGTTGCTCGTTGCCTCGGCCTACCTCTACTTTGAGTTCCTGGTTGCATTTCTTTCGCTGCGGCGACGCTGGTATATCCGCTTGTTGCGGTACACCGCTCCGATTACCGTCGCCGCTGGACCGATGATGCTCCTCGGGGGTCACAGCGCGCTGATGGAGGCCGGCCTCGTCGTCATCATGCTCTGCAGCGTCTTTTGGCTGATGATTTGGATAGTTTTCATCTTTAGCACACTGATCATTGCCACGCTGCGGCGCAATTTTGAGGCGGGGTTGCTACTGCTCTCGCTGGTGCTAAGCGGTGTGGCCTGGGTCGAGGCGGTGACGACGACCTTCAAGAGCGTCTTAGGCGGCCAAGCGTACCGTTCCCCACTCACGATCCAGGCTGGTCCCATCCCCATAGCTTTCGAAACGATTGCCGGTTTCGTCGGGATCTTCGTGATTGTGCTCATCATCTTCGGCAGGTTTCTGCGCGTGCAGCGCGATCAGGAGCGGGCCTCAAGTGAATTGGCCGCCGCACGCAGCGTGCAGGAGTTGATGATTCCCCTGGAAAAGCTTGAGACCCCAGGCTACGAAGTCGATTCCATCTACAATCCTGCCAATGAAGTAGGCGGCGACTTCTACCATCTCAAACCCACACCCGACGGCGGACTACTCGTGGTCATCGGCGATGTCGCGGGCAAGGGATTGCAGGCCGCCATGAACGTCTCCATGCTGATGGGAGCGCTGCGCAGCATGAAAGAACAGAGCCCGGCGAAGATCCTCGAATTCCTCAATCGCGTGCTGGTAGGCAGCGAAAGCTTCACCACCTGCCAGGCCGCCTGGTTTGGCCCCAATGGCGAACTTGTGCTGGCCAACGCCGGCCACCTGCCGCCCTACCTGAACAGCCAGGAGGTCGTGTTCCCCGGCGGCCTGCCCTTGGGCTTTCTCTCCAATGTGAGTTATCCCGAGGTCCGCCTCTATCTGCATCCCGGCGACCGCATCCTGCTGATGTCGGATGGAGTGGTGGAAGCACGCCAGTCCTCCGGCGAACTCTTCGGCTTCGACCGCGTGCACAACCTGAGCAATCAGAGCGCCTTCTACATCGCCGACGCCGCCAAGGAATTCGGCCAGGAAGACGACATCACCGTCCTCACCATTAGGCGGCTTGCACACGCGGTCGCGGCATAAAATTCGCTTTGACGGCGATCGATTGCAACCGGACATTCGGCGATCAACCCTGAACAAAAACCCCTCTCCGTGAGAGGAGAGGGGAACCGATCAGCTATTGAGGATCAGGAGCGCTGCTTTGTGTGTTGATGCCGTCATGGCAATTGAAGTATTGAAATGCTTGCAAGATGCATGGCGCGGTGGGATTCTAAAGAACCAGGTTGACGTTGTTCAGTAGAATAGTTTCGAGCACTTGCTGGCCGCCCTGAGTGCTCGTGGATACGCCGGGATGGCCGTTCTTCTGTTCCACCACCTTCGCCGGCACCGTGACCGAAATAACGCCTTTGCTCGCCAGCGTGACCTTAGCGCTGCTGCCGGTAGCCGTCCAGGTGACCTTGTAGTCTCCAGCGGGCAACACAGTCGACCCGACATGCACGGCAACAGGAACGGTTACCGTCTGCGATTTGTTGGCGGCCAAAGCTGGAACCGTAAGAAGTGTGCAAACGAGTGCGAATTCAAATAAACGCTTCATGTTTTTCTCCTCAGGTGCCTCGCAATTCTTGCTCGATCTGCGAAGCATTTGAGACAAGTAAACCACTCAATGCGAAATTTGAAGCTTAAGAAAGCTTAAGTGCGGATTATGAAGGTGCATTCCCAAGAAATGTGAATCACATTGAGACAGACGATCAAATCTTCGCCACTTCTGGGAAGGATTGCTGGGCGCATATACCGCGAGCTTCTTCTCCAGAGAAGCCTGCATCCATTGAAGGGACGCATTCCTACGTTTCCAAAAGAGAACCGTCTGGTCCCCGTGAAATTGAAAAGTTTTCACGAATATGAAGTGTGGTCGCAAGACTCCGCCGTTGAGAGAGAAACTCAGAAGCAGATCGAGTTATCTCTTTCGCCCCTTCAGCCACGGACTTTTTCGATCCGGGGAACCTGCGCCCTGTGCGGGGTTGAGACGATGTTCCGAGCCAACTTCGATTACCCGAATAAGGCAGAGGACGGGCGACTAATCCCAAATTTCCGCGAGTGTTTGACGTGCGCACATTGCGGTCTCAAAAATAGATTGCGAGGGGTGCTTCACCTATTCGTCCAGGAATTCGGGCCCGAGGCGGCGCAGCCTATCTACATTACGGAACAACTGGGAGCGGCTTATCGCTGGCTCAAAGGAAGATTTCCCGCTGTCTCCGGCAGCGAGTTCATTCCCAAAAGCGGGCCATTTGGGACCTCTCCGCGCGGAATTCGCAACGAAGATCTTTGCGCACTCACTTGGCCCGGCGATAGTTTTGACTTCATCTTGAGCTTCGATGTCTTAGAGCACGTTGCAGACGTGAATGCCGCCTTCTCTGAGATTTGCCGGTGTCTGCGGCCGGGCGGGAAGTTCTTGTTCACCGCGCCGTTCCGAATCGACCTTAGAGAAACCTTGGTGAGGGCTACGGTAGACAGTAATGGCAATATCAAGCATTGTTTGGAGCCCGAATACCATGGCGGCAATCTATCCGACTCTTCCAAGGGCACGCTATGCCTTCGTCATTTTGGGTGGGATACGATTCAGCAATTGGAGAAGGCCGGATTCTCCGATGCGGAAGTATGGCTTTTCTGGTCAAGAGAACTTGGCTACATTGGCGGCACGCAAATCGCAATCGCGGCATACAAGAAGCCGGACGTGTAATCCAAACTCCGAGTCTTGAAAATATTTCCCGAGTGAATCAAGCGCCAAGAACAGCCTGAACTGGAATCGTAATGCATATTTGCAGGCCCGGCGACGCATTGCTGGCCTCGATGGTTCCTCGATGCAGTTGCACCGCCCGCTTGGCAATCGAGAGTCCCAATCCCGACCCACCGCCCGTGGCTGCGCGCGCCTCTTCCACGCGAAAGAAGGGATCGAAGATCCTGCCTAGATATTCCGGAGCAACTCCAGGGCCGTAGTCCCGCACCACGACTTGAGCCTTATGATCGGTCTCTGAAAGATTGACATGGATCGCGGACTCGCGCGGCGAATAGCGAATCGCATTGCGCAACACATTCTCTATTGCACGGCGCAGCAACTCCCTGTTGCTTTTGACCGCGCGGAACAAAGACCCTTCAACCTGGATTTCGCAACCGCGAAAATCGGCTTCCACTGAACAGTCTCTTACGACCTCATCGACGACCTCCCTGAGCGGCACCGGATCCATCTCCTGCATCGCCGGGTCATCTTCGACTGATGTGATTTCAAGAAGATCGGTAACCAGGCACGCCATGCGGTTGATGTCGCGCTCAATCCTGTCCAGCGCTGCATTGCTGTCCGCCGAGGTTCGGGCCAGCTTCACGGCAAACTTGAGACGCGCCAGCGGAGATCGAAGCTCGTGCGAAATGTCGGCGAGCAGCCTCCGCTCGCTCAGAATCAGGTGTTCCAGCCGTTCCGCCATTTGATTGAACGACCGTCCAAGCTGCCCAATCTCGTCCTCACGCCGCGTTTGAACGCGAATGGAAAGGTTGCCGTGGCCAAAAAGGGCAATCGTCGAGGCGATCTTTCGAATGGGGAATACGATACCGATCCAGGCCAGCCAGCCAAGAATTCCAGTGGCGCCAAGAACGATGAAATAGTACGGCAGGAAGGTCCAGATCCGCGGCCGGGGGACCTGGCCC
>Ga0187890_10004003_pt1 | contig 10039 bp, 5 predicted proteins | sample June2016WEW_21_1_FD_133005 | JGI IMG/M metagenome (GOLD analysis project Ga0187890, IMG submission 133005) | Peatland microbial communities from SPRUCE experiment site at the Marcell Experimental Forest, Minnesota, USA - June2016WEW_21_10 | ecosystem: Environmental > Terrestrial > Soil >...
GACTCCGACTTCGGCGAAATGCGCGCCATATGATTGCTGCGAGAAATCCTTGTTGTTCCGGCCGGGCTGGATTTCGCCATCGGCGTCCATCCCTGCGCCGACAAGGTCCGCCAGCTTTCTGGACTGTTCTCCGGATGCGATGCTGCCGTCGGCGAAGTTCACGGTTGCAGGATCCATGCCGGCGGCCTTGGCCAGCTTTTCACGCAAGGAAGTACAGGCGTCGAATAGGGCCGAGCCCGAGCTGCCTGCGCCCCATGATCCACCCGATCCCGCGGCCTGCGGAAAATCGGTATCGCCGAGTTCGACCCGGACACGTTCTGTAGGAAGGCCGAGCATCTCGGCCGCGATCTGCGCCAGGATGGTATAGGTGCCGGTACCGATGTCGGTCATCGCCATTCTTACGGTGGCATTGCCGTCGGGGTCCAATCGGACATTGGCTTTCGAGAACCGAAGCGGGTTGCCGCGCGTTGCCGCGGCCATACCCATTCCAACAAGCCAGCGTCCGTCACGAACCTGGCCAGGCTTCACGTTGCGCTTGTCCCATCCAAACCGGCGCGCGCCCTCCTGCATGCAGGCGATCAAATGACGGCTCGAATAGGGAATATGTTTCTCCGGATCCTCGCTCGGCTCGTTTCGAATGCGCAATTCGATCGGGTCGAGGTCGAGCTTTTCGGCAAGTTCATCCATCGCACATTCGAGTGCCATCAACCCCACAGACTCGCCCGGGGCGCGCATCGACGACGCAACCGGAATATCCAGTGGCGCGAGACGATGCCGCGTCAGCCGGTTGGGTCCGGCATAGAGCGTGCGGGTTTGCAGAGCGGCTCCCTCATACGTCTGCTCGCTGGGCAGATTGCCCGAAAACACATCATGGCCGATCGCCACGATACGGCCGTCGCGATCCGTGGCCAGGCGGAGGCGTTGGATCGTATCGGAACGATGCGTCGTGACGTGGAAGACCTGCTGCCGCGTCAACGCGGTTTTCACCGGTCGCTTGAGTTGCCTTGAGGCAATCGCCGCCAGGATGGCATCGGCGTTGACCCAGAGTTTGCCGCCGAATCCGCCGCCGATGAACGGACTGATCAGGCGCACATTCTCAACTGGAATTTTCAGGGTTGTCGCGATGGCCTGCTGACCCTGGTTGAGCATCTGGTTCGCGGTGTAGAGGATCAACCTGTCGCCATCCCACATCGCAAGCGTAGCATGGGGTTCCATCATCGCATGACTTTGCAATGGGGTGGTATAGGTCGCGTCGATCTGCACAGGAGCGCTGGCGAACGCATCTGCGAAATCACCCACCGCACTGTCGGCCGCCGGTGCATCGTTCGGTTTCGGGACACGCGCTTCATTGAGGTTGTTGCGGAGCGCGAACTTTCCGTTCAGCCGATCATATTTCACATCGACCAGATAGGCGGCCGCCCTGGCTTGCTCGAAACTCTCCGCGACCACGAAGGCGACCGGCTGGCCGTAATACGTCACTTGCGGGCCGGTGAGCACCGGGTGCGCTTCGCGATGATTGCCGGTGCCCTGGGCGGGCGCGTCGCGGTGGGTGAGAACCAGCACGACCCCCGGCGCCCTTTCCGCAGCACGTGCGTCGATCGATCCGATCGCTCCTCTTCCGATCGAGGCTTCGACCACAAAGCCGTACAGCACGTTCTCCTGCGGCATCTCGTAGGCGTAGCGCGCCCCGCCAGTCACCTTCAACCGGCCGTCCACGCGGTCGATGGGCTTACCGACAACGCCCGGTGTATCAAGGGCATTGGGGCCAACGGGTGAGTTCATTTGCATGTGCTCTCTCCCTCAAGTCCGGGTCGTCTCTGCCAGCACGCTGTGCAGGGTGCGTTGCGTCAGCGGGATCTTGAAATCGTTACCACCGAACCCGCGTGCGTTATGGAGCACGGCATCAGCAGCCGCATTGAAGCTGGTGGTGTTCGCAGGTGCATTGGTTAGTGTTTGCTCGGCTGTTGCTGTACGCCACGGTCTATGTGCCAAGCCGCCGAACGCCAGCCGTGCCGAACGGATCCGGCCCTGCGTGCTATCGACGATCGCGGCGACGGAAACCAGCGCAAAGGCATAAGAGGCGCGATCGCGAACCTTGCGATAGATTTGCACGCCAGGAGGCGGCGGGGGCAACGTCACCGCCGTGATGATCTCGCCTGGCTTGAGCGACGTCTCGATCTCGGGAGTTCTGCCCGGAAGACGATAAAACTCCGCGATCGGAATTGCTCTGGATTCGCCCTCGCGATTGACCGTCTCTACATTGGCGTCGAGCGCCTGCATCGCCACCGCCATGTCCGACGGGTGCGTCGCGATGCAGTGCTCGCTGGCGCCAAGGATGGCATGAATGCGGTTGAAGCCAGCGAGCGCTGCGCAGCCGGAGCCGGGATTGCGCTTGTTGCAGGGCTTCGTTATGTCATAGAAATAGTAGCAGCGCGTTCGCTGCAGCAGATTGCCGCCGGTCGTTGCCTTGTTGCGCAACTGTGCGCTGGCACCCGCCAGCAATGCGCGGCTCAGCACGCCGTAGCGCTGCCGCACGCGCGCGTCGGCGGCAAGGTCGCTGTTCCGAACCAGCGCGCCGACACGCAACCCCCCATCGCGTGTGTCTTCGATCTTGTCGAGCGGCAGCCGGTTGATATCGACCAGGTTTGAGGGCGTCTCGACCTGCAACTTCATCAGATCGAGCAGATTGGTGCCGCCGGCGATGATTTTCGTGCCTGGCTTGAAGGCCACGGCGGCTGCATGCGCGGTCGAGTCGGCGCGTTGGTAGGTGAAGGCCTTCATGTCGGCATTCCCGCGGTTTGTTTGATGGCGGCGACGATGTTGGGGTAGGCGGCGCACCGGCAGATGTTGCCGCTCATCCGTTCGCGGATTTCCGCATCGGTCAGTTCAGCGGCCGCTTGCATCAAGTCAGCCGTCACATAGCTCGGCATGCCCTGACGGCTTTCGGCGAGCATTCCAATAGCGGAGCAAATTTGGCCCGAAGTGCAGTAACCGCACTGAAAGCCGTCATGTTCGACGAAGGCCGCCTGCATCGGATGCAGGTTGTCGCCCAGCGCAAGCCCCTCGATCGTAGTGACGGATTGGCCATCATGCATCACCGCAAGCGTCAGGCACGAGTTGATGCGGCGCCCTTCGACCAACACCGTGCAGGCCCCGCATTGGCCGTGATCACAACCTTTCTTCGAGCCGGTCAGCGCGAGATGTTCTCGCAAAGCGTCCAGCAACGTCGTGCGGGGATCCACCGTCAGCGGATGAGGATGGCCGTTGATCTGAAGTTCGACGTCCACAACAGGCGGGGAGGGCTCGTTGTCATCGACCGGGCCGGCGGCGAGAGCCGCGCGTGGCAGCGTGGTCAACAGCAGCGCGGTGGTGCCGGTCTCTATCACCGTGCGGCGGGTGACCTCGACCTTACTGGGCGTATTTGGCTCCGCATTAAACTCGTGCTCGTCCATGACCTACTCCATGCTTGCGAAGCCCGTGAAAGATGTTGCGGGAAGGCAGCCGGCTTACGGCCAAAAGCCACCCCGCAGCTTGGAAACATCTGGCTTACGGCCAGGTGTTGTCAGGAAGATTGATAACAATGGGCGTTGCAGTGCTTCGCACGACCACCCATCGAAACGGCTCCTGGTTCGAAGGATTGATTTCCATATGCGGCAGGGCAGCAGGGACATGAATAAAATCTCCGGCCTTTGCACGCGCGACCGATTCTCCTTTTTCGCCCCAGCGAATCTCGCAGATGCCCGAAAGAACGTACGCGATCGTTTCCTGTTTCCCGTGATGATGTATTCCCGTCCGGGACCCTGGTTCCACTTCGAACAGCCCGCCCCAGATGGCCGACGCAATACCGAGTGCCGGCGCAATCGCGGCACGACGCTCGGAGCCCGGAGTTTGCGCTGTTGACCGATCGAATTCAGCCGGGCTGACGATATGGACGGCAGTAGAAGAGCTCATGGCATCTCGCATCAATTCGGAGATAAGCAAAGGCTTAACGGACAGCCAGTAAATTGCAGTTTAGTACTCCGCTCTTGAGATGGAGGGCTTAACGCATCTTACGAATTGCTCGAACCATCGCCACTGCTCCGGTCACCTCATGGTTCGAGACGCGCAAAGTCGCGCTTCTCACCATGATGGTCTGAGACCTCATCGTAAGGAGCATCGCCAAACGGGGCGCGCGAATGCGCGCCCGACGATCCGATCATACCGGCAAGACTTCCGGCTTATTCTTCGGGAACTTTGCGATAGTGGCCTCGCTTACGTTCAGGTGTTGGGCCACCATCGCCGGCGGCGTACGGGCGATCCAGTCGGATAGCGAGACATCCGCGAAATAGGGAGCTCTGAACACCTCGAGGAACTGCAAGTCGGTATCACCTGTATTCTTGATGTAGTGTCCGAGGTTCTTCTTGACGTAGCCGACGTCGCCCGCGTTGAAGTCCATAGTGACGGCGTTCGGGCCGGTGTTGAAGACCGTCATTTGTCCTTTGCCTTTGATCCAGTACTGCCATTCGTCGGCGTTGGGGTGCCAGTGCATCTCCCGCAAGCCGCCGGGACGCACCGTTACCAGCGCGGCGGCAACCGTTGTCGAAACCGTGAAGTTGCGACTATCGGCAATGTGCACCGTACCGCCCTTGGTTTCCCGCGCAGGGGCTCCCGATCCAAGCGAGAAGGTGAAGGGGTGCGGCGGCGCGCCTTTTCCACTGACCGCTTCGCGATCTGCGGCGAGATCGCCGGGCTCCTTGCCCTGGAAGATGTAGAGATCGCGCAGCGGAATATCTTGAAAGGTCTCGACCGGGACACCGAAGTTTTGCGCGAGGATATCTGGCGGCGTGTGCGTGAACCATTCCGACATGAGGAGGGTGGTGTACTCAGATGCCTGGCCTTCATCGAAACAGATGAGGAACTCGCAGCCGTCGGGGCCGAGGCCCTGCAGCGAATGCGGCAGGCCGGCGGGGAAATACCAAAGGTCGCCTTCTTTCACGTCGGCGATATACGGTCGGCCCATCTCGTCGAGCGTGGTGATCCGGCAGGTGCCGTAGGTCATGTAGGCCCACTCTGCAAACTGGTGCCAGTGCATCTCGCGGATGCCGCCGGCTGTCAGCCGCATGTTGACGCCGGAAATGGTCTCGGCGACCGCGAAGGAGCTCTGTGTCACCTGACGCGCCCAGCCGCCGTTTTGAATGCGCCGCGGCGCGTTGTTGAATGAGGCCCAGCTCAGCGGCATGCTGCCGACGTCAGTGGGCGGCGGGGAGAATGCTCCTGGAAACTGGTCTCTTATGGCCGGGTTCTGCGGACCGGGATCGGTGATGCTCCTGGGATTCTTGGCGTTGATTGCTCCCTGCGGTGGATCATTCGGATTGCCGAAGGTGATCTCGCTCTTCACCGGAGTGGCAGCATCCGCCGTAGTCATTGTCGCTGCCGTCATCACACCGCCTACGGCCGTCGCCGCCAACATGTCGCGCCTCGAAAACATCGTACGTCACTCCTCCGCAAGGAAATTTGAATAATCGTGAAATAGCCGTCAGCTTTTCGTGTGCCATTAAATTGAAGGTTAGAATGACCCATCCACATGAACGTTGTCAGGCCACTCCGCCAACACCGTCTCTCAATTCAGATGCTGGGCAATCATTATTGAAGCATTGGAACGATTGTGATATCCCATCATTCGGCGGGCGTCGGCTGCGCGGCGCCGGGAGCCGTTTGCTTCCCATGTCTGAACAGTCTGGTCTGCAGCCGGTCGAGGTAGATGTAGACGACCGGCGTCGTATAGAGTGTGAGGATCTGGGACAGAGCGAGACCGCCGACGATGGCGTACCCGAGCGGCTGGCGAATTTCCGATCCGACTCCGGTGCCGAGCATCATCGGAACGCCGCCGAGCAGCGCCGCCATCGTGGTCATCAGGATCGGTCGGAAGCGCAGTACGCAGGCCTGGTAGATCGATTCCTCAGCCGTCAAGCCTTCGGCGTGTTCGACCTGCTGGGCAAAATCGACCAGCATAATGCCGTTTTTCTTGACGATACCGATGAGCAATATCAAGCCGACGATCGCGATCACGCTCAGATCGATGTGAACCGCCATCAGCAATAGCAGTGCGCCGATGCCGGCCGAGGGCAGGGTCGAGATGATGGTGATCGGGTGGATCAAGCTTTCGTAGAGTACCCCGAGGATAAGATAGATGACGAACAGCGATGCAATGATCAGGATTGGCGTGCTCTTCAACGATGCTCCAAACGCCTGGGCGTTTCCCTGGAAACTGGTCTGCAGCGAGAGCGGCGGGCGAAGTTCCTTTTCAACCGCCTGGATACCGCTCACGGCCTGGCCGATCGCCGTGCCCGGCACAAGGTTAAACGAGATCGTCACCGATGGGAATTGGCCCTGATGATTGATCACGAGCGGCGCGGTTTTCACCACCGTATCGACCAGCGTGGATAACGGCACCTGTTGCCCGCTCGATGATTTGACATAGATGCCGTTGAGCGCCTCGGGTCCATATTGGAATTTCGGATTGACCTCCAGAATCACGTGGTATTGCTGCAGGGTGGTATACATCGTCGAGACGATGCGTTGGCCGAAGGCATCGTCGAGCGTGTTGTCGATCGTGTAGGGCAGGATGCCATAGCTAGAGGCAACATCGCGCTTGATGGTGATGTCGAGCATCGGGCCGGCATTGAGCTGATCGGTGGTGACGTCGGCGATGCCGGGGACAGCCTTGATCTTCTCAAGGAATAATGCCGACCAGTGTTCGAGTTCGCCCGGATCGGCGTCGTTCAAGGTGTACTGAAACTGGGTCTTATTCAGGCGTGCGCCGACCGTGATATCTTGCGCAGGCTGCATGTAAAGCGTGATCCCCTGGATCTTGGCGAGGTTGGTCCGTAGCCGCGCTATTACCTTCGCGATCGGGTCGCGCTGATCCGCCGGCTTGAGCTGAATGTAGGCGCGGCCGTCGTTCATCGTATAGACGCCGCCGCCGGCACCTACCGCAGATCCGACTGTGTCGACGGCCGGATCCCGCATCAGGGCGTCCTGGAGAGCCTGCTGCCGCTCCAACATGGCCTGGAAGGAAATATCCTGTGCCGCCTCGGACTGGGCGATAATCAATCCGGTGTCCTGCTGGGGAAAGAAGCCCTTCGGGATGATCACGTAAAGATAACCGGTCAGGGCGATGGTACCGAACATTACCATCAGCGTGATGAACTGATGTCGCAACACGATCTTAAGGCCGGATTCATAGACGAAGAGCAGGCTGTCGAAGCCACGCTCGGACATCCGGTAGAGCCAGCCGTGCTCCTTGCTCTCCGGCTTGAGGAGGTATGCGCACATCATCGGCGTGAGTGTCCGCGAGATCACCAGCGAGAGAACGAGAGCCACGCTCACCGTCACCGCGAACTCGCGGAACAGTAATCCGACATAGCCGGACATCAGGAACAGTGGAATGAATACGGCGATGAGCGAGAAAGTGATCGCCATGACCGTAAAGCCGATCTCACCCGACCCCTTCATTGCGGCGTCATACGGCGAGAGGCCCTCCTCGATATGCCGCACGATGTTTTCGATCTCAACCACGGCGTCGTCGACCACGAAACCGACTGCGATTGACAGGGCCATCAGCGAGAGGTTGTCGAGACTGTAGCCGAGCTCATAGAGCACGGCGAAAGTACCGACCAGCGCCAGCGGGACGGTGACGGCCGGGATAACGGTCGCCCAGAAATTACGAAGGAATATGAAAATCACCATCACCACGAGCGCGACGGTCAGCATGAGAGTGAATTGCACGTCAGCGACCGATGCCCGGATGGTCTGGGTGCGATCGGAAATAACGTTTACCTTGACGGCGGCCGGGATCGAGGCCTGGAGCACAGGCATCATCGCCTTGACCCGCTGCACAGTCTCGATGACATTGGCGCCGGGCTGGCGCTGTATCGCCAGGATAATGGCGCGCTTCTGGTTGAACCAGGCGGAAATCAGCTCGTTCTCTCCCGCGCTCACGGCCCGGCCGATATCACGGATGCGGACCGGCGACCCGTTACGGTAAGCAATGATCAGATCGGCGTATTTGTCGGGCTTGAACAGCTGATCGTTGGTATTGAGCGTGTAGGTCTGGCGAGGGCTATTGAGAGTACCCTTCGGAAGATCAACGTTCGCCTGGCCGAGCACCGTGCGCACATCCTCCAGGTTGATGCCGCGAGCCGCCAACGCCTGAGGATCGACCTGGACGCGGACGGTCGGCTGCTGCTGGCCGCCGACACCGACGAGGCCTACTCCGGATATTTGAGAGATTTTTTGCAGCAAGATGTTTTGCGCGTAAGCATCGACAACGGTCAACGGCAGGCTGTCCGAAGTGACGCCGAGCACCAGGATTGGCGTGTCGGCGGGATTAACTTTGCGGATGAGCGGTGGATATGGCAGGCCGATCGGCAGGTAGGCGGTCGCAGCGTTGATCGCCGACAGCGTGTCGCTGACCGCCCCGTCGATGGGGCGGTTCAAATCGAACTGCAGGGTGATCTGGATGTAACCGAGGGCACTGGCCGATGTCATCTGGGTGAGGCCAGGGATCTCGCCGAACTGCAGTTCAAGCGGCGATGCCACCGTGGAGGCCATGGTCTGCGGGTCGGCGCCCGGAAGCTGCGCCGTGACCGTCAGGGTCGGATAGTTGACGTTCGGCAGCGCCGCCACCGGCAACAGCGGATAGGCGATCAGACCGCCCACCAACAGCCCTACCATCAGCAGCGCGGTTGCGATCGGCCGTTGAATGAATGGTGCGGAAATATTCATGGAATCGGGGCCTGCAATGCGTCCTGTGCAGCCGCTTCCTCTGCGGCCTGGCCGTGCAGGACGGTGACATGCGTGCCTGGCTGCAGCTTGTATTGTCCGTCGACCACCACCTGCTCGTTGGCCTTGAGACCGGAATCAATGAGCGCCTGCCCGTCACTGATCTGCGCGACCTTGATTGGTCGGATGGCCACGGTGCTGTCGGGATTGACGACATAGGCATAGGGTCCTTTCGAACCTTCCTGCACGACCGCTGCGGGAACGGTCAGGCCGTCATGCCTTGTATCGACGAGCAGCCGCGCGTTGACGAGCTGGCCCGGCCAGATTTTGTGGGACTTGTTGGCAAAATTCGCCTTGAGCTGGATCGAACCAGTTGTTTGCAGGATCTCGTTGTTGACCAGGCCGAGCACACCTTGACCCAATTCGATCGTATCATCCTGGCTATAGGCGAGAACCGCGAGCGGCGTCTTCGTGTTTTCCTGTTGCTGCTGGATTTTTGGCAGACTTGTTTCCGGCAGAGTGAAGATAAGAGAAATCGGATCGAGTTGTGTGACCACGACGAGGCCATTGGTATTTGACGGGCTGATGATGTTGCCGACATCGATCTGACGAATGCCGACCACTCCGTCGATCGGTGACGTCAGGCGCGTGTAGCTGAGCTGTACCTTCGCGGCTTCAATCAGTGCATTGTCGGTCTTGATAGCCGCCTGCAATTCCCCCACCTGCGCCTGCTGGGTCTCGACCAATTGCGGAGTGGCCCAGCCCTTGTCCCCCAATGTGGTGTAACGGGTTAGATTGGCCTGGGCATTCTTGAGCTGCGCCTGATCGCGTTCCAGGTTTCCGGTGTATTGATCGATCAAGGCCTGATAGGGACGCGGATCGATCTGGGCGAGCAGGTCGCCGGCATGCACGGTCTGGCCTTCGGTGAAGTTGATGCTGATGATTTGCCCCTGGATCTGGGCACGCACGATGTCGGTGTTGTAAGCAATCACCGTGCCGACTCCGCTAAGATAGATCGGCACATCATGCTGCGTGACAGTGCCGGCGACGATTGGCACCGTGGGCACAGTAGGCTTGGCTTCGACCTTCTCCAACGGGTAGATGCGCGTGAAATACAGCAGGCCGCCGGCCGCGAGCGCCGCGATTAATAAGGCGGGAACAACGATTCTCTTTTTCATGGCCGCTCTCGCTCAAAGATAAAAAATTGTCTCACGGGGTAGTGTTTGGCGTGGTGGATGAACCGGTGGGCGGCGTGACAGCAGGCATTGTCGGAGCC
>Ga0187890_10004004_pt1 | contig 10039 bp, 10 predicted proteins | sample June2016WEW_21_1_FD_133005 | JGI IMG/M metagenome (GOLD analysis project Ga0187890, IMG submission 133005) | Peatland microbial communities from SPRUCE experiment site at the Marcell Experimental Forest, Minnesota, USA - June2016WEW_21_10 | ecosystem: Environmental > Terrestrial > Soil >...
CAATCCCAAAAACTTAGTGACGAGGTTGCATCGATGTCGGCAAAGTATGTCTTTGTGACGGGTGGAGTTGTGTCCAGTTTAGGCAAAGGATTGGCGGCTGCGTCGATCGGCTGCCTGCTTGAGAGCCGCGGCCTTCGCGTCAATCTCATGAAGTTCGACCCTTACCTCAACGTGGATCCCGGCACCATGTCGCCCTTCCAGCACGGGGAAGTCTTTGTGACCGACGACGGCGCTGAGACCGATCTCGACCTCGGACACTACGAGCGCTTCACTCACGCACCCCTTTCGCGCGATAACAACTACACCACCGGCCGCATCTACGAGCAGATCATTTTGAAGGAAAGACGCGGCGACTACCTCGGCAAAACCGTCCAGGTCATTCCCCACGTCACCAACGAGATCAAGAACGCCATGCGCAAGGTCGCGTCGAACGGCGCCGACGTGACCATCGTCGAAATCGGCGGCACTGTCGGCGACATCGAATCGCTTCCGTTCCTTGAAGCCATCCGACAGATGCGCCAGGAGCTAGGCCGCGAGAACACCGTCTTCGTTCACGTCACGCTCGTCCCCTGGATCGCCGCCTCGCAGGAGCTTAAAACCAAGCCCACGCAGCACTCCGTGAAGGAGCTGCTTTCGATCGGCATCCAGGCCGACATTCTGCTTTGCCGCTCCGACCGCGCGCTCAGCCGCGACATCAAGCAAAAGATCGCCGCTTTCTGCAACGTCGAAGAGAAGGCTGTGATCGGCGCCAAAACCGTGCCCTTCATCTACGAAGTTCCGCTGGGCTTTGCCGAGGAGGGCGTCGACTCGCTCATTCTCAAGTACCTCCATAAAGAGGCGCCCGACGCCGACATCACCCCCTGGCGGGAACTCGTTGATCGCTGCTACCACCCCAAGGACGAAGTCTCCATCGCCATCGTCGGCAAGTATGTCGAGTACGAAGACAGCTACAAATCGCTCAAGGAAGCGCTGACGCACGGCGCCATCTCGGAGAACCTGAAGCTCAAAATTCACTGGATCGAAGCTGAGGGCCTGGAGTCGTCCGGTCCTGACGATCGCAGCTATGAAGCGCAGCTCGAGGATTATGACGGCATCCTTGTTCCCGGCGGCTTCGGCAAGCGCGGCATCGACGGAATGTTGAATGCCATCCGCTACGCGCGCGAGAAGAACGTGCCCTACTTCGGCATCTGCCTCGGCATGCAAACCGCGTGCATTGAGTTCGCGCGCAACGTGTGCGGCCTTAAAGACGCCAACTCCAGCGAATTCGACCCCGCTACCGAGCACCGCATCATCTACAAGCTGCGCGAGCTGCTCGGCGTGGAAGAGATGGGCGGGACGATGAGATTGGGTGCGTGGACCTGCGTTTTGCAGGAAGACTCGCTCGCCTCGCGCGCCTACGGCGGCCAGAAAGAAATCAGCGAGCGCCATCGCCATCGTTACGAATTCAACCGCGAGTACGAGGCCCTGCTCACCGGCGCCGGCTTGCGCATCTCCGGCTCAACACCCGACCAGACCTACGTCGAGATTGTCGAGATCCCCGGCCACCCCTACTTCCTCGGCTGCCAGTTCCATCCGGAGTTCAAATCCAAGCCACTCGAGCCCCACCCGCTCTTCCACGAATTCATCATCGCCAGCTACAGGCACCGTTTGCAGCGGTCGCAAATCGAGTCGGTGGCCAGCCAGGTCGTGCAGTAAAATTGCGGGGTCAATCTCTGCTGCCGGAGGTGCCCATGCGATCCAAAAGATTCGTCTACACGTTCGCCACCGTGACGACAGTAGCGATCTTCTTCCTTTTCAGGGATCATGTTTGGGCTCTGTATTTGAGCGCTTGCACCGGCTTCACCGTGCTTGTCTTCGGGCGCAGGCTCGAGCAAAGACGACGCTTAGGGGAGACTTTCAAAAGCTGTTTCGCTGGCGGCATACTCCTCACGCACGCTACCTATCTCGCGATTGTTGTCGGTTGGGTCTGGTTTCTAATCGCAATCGCACCTCACGTCCCCTACATCTTGCGCACAGAGGACTCGAACCGCCCTTATTTCGGCTTGGCTTTTATCGGAATCCTGGGACTGCTATTCCTCGAACTGGTCGAACAGCGAAACCTTCGGCCACGCTCCGACCCGGGAGAGAGTAACGCACAAATCGCTGTCGTCCGGCGAGAGAATGCGCAGATCGCAAAATAACCACCACGCCACCCTGGGTCCTGGTTCCCACAAGGGAAGAGCGGAATCGGTGACCTTGTGCCCGCCGCACATTGACCTCACGGGAACCCGATGAGCTCGTCGTTGGTCTCCTGACCGATTTCAAAACCGCCGGGCTCAGCAAGCGGCGTCTCCGGCGACCCTAATTCCGTGCGGCCCGTCTTCCTGGTTCTCGTCACCGTTTCCAGCCCCTCAAGAACCAGCTCTCGAACCGTCCCTCCGCGCTCCGCGGCCATCACCTTGATGGCCCTGTAGACTTCGTCTGGAATGTCCACTGTCGTCCGCATAAAACCATATTAGCATATTTATGTATTTATGCGGTCTCTTCGATAACTAACTGAAATTGATGGAATTCTACCCTTCCGCCCCCTGCCAATCCGTCCCCCTCGCGAATCCAGCCATTTTTCTCGAAACATTCTTCCCAAATCCAACCTGTCTTGAAGCGAATTCATCGAAGGCTGCGTCTACTACCAACGGAGCGCATAAATTCGAGCCAAAATTTGATGAAAAAGAGCTTCTTCCACAGCCTTCCCCTGGACCCCTACCCCGGCCGCAAGCGTCTCATGGACCAGTCCGGTACTCAGCTAGAAAAACTACCCTACGGGTTATTGACAATGATTTCCCGCCGGGCCTATCGTGTCTAAGTTTTGGGCATAAAAATCGAAAGGATGGCAATAAAGATGGTCGCCTATTTCCAGCTTCAGCCTGCTGAAGCGGAGTTGCAAGACTTGGCAGAGCAATACTGGCAAACCGCTGGCGAGAAGGAGCATGAGCTTGAAAAGGCCGCCTTCGAGGCCGGGGAAGCCATTCGCAACGGAGATTATTCGCTCGCCAATCTGGAAGCAATCGTGCGCTGGAAGTCGGAGCGCGCCGTTCAGGTTTTAATCTGCAACAGCAACGAGAAGATCCGCCAGGTGCTGGCTGTTGCCGCCGCCCCCGAATCGTCCACCGAAGCCGCCGTCAAGGCCCTGCTTGAGCTGCATGGCGTCGACATCGCCGTGGCCTCGGCCGTTCTGGCTGCGATCTTCCCCGAGCGCTACACGGTGCTGGACTACCGCACCCTCGAGGCTCTCGGCCACGCGCGCCATGACGTCCACTTCTACGAGGAATATCTCGACTTCTGCAAGCGCCTCGCCGACAGCAACGTCGTCAAGCCTCTCAACGAGCTTCCAGCCCCCACGCCTCTGCGCACGCTCGATCGCGCCCTGTGGGAGTGGTCGCGGATCCACACCGGCTGACCCCGCCGGCTGCAACCGGAAGCACACACCGCGCGCTCTAACTCCGTTTCTCGAACGGAGTGGGAGCGTGCAAGTCGCGGTAGCGGATCATCTATCTTCGGCTGGCGACGAGCTACAATCGACCGGCTACGAGCCGCAGGCACTAGCCGCTGATCACTGACAACTGACCACTGATCACTTGCCCTTGTACAATCTCCCTCGTGAGCAGCTCGTTCGAAATCGGGCCGGTGCAAGTTGGCTCAGGCCGGCTCTTCCTCATCGCCGGTCCCTGCGTCATCGAGTCCGAGACCCACGCTTTCAAAATTGCCGAGGCCATTCAGCGCATCGCCGCGGATCTCGACGTTCCATTTATCTTCAAAGCCAGCTACGACAAGGCCAATCGCACCAGCGTCAAGAGTTTTCGCGGTCCCGGCCTCATTGAAGGCACGCGCATCCTCGGCCGCATCGCCAAAGACACCGGCCTGGCTGTTCTCACCGATGTCCACGAGCCTGCGCATTGCGATGTGGCTGCCGAAGCGGTCGATGTGCTCCAGATTCCGGCGTTTTTGTGTCGTCAAACTGATCTGCTCGTCGCCGCTGGCCGAACCGGACGCGCCGTCAACATCAAGAAGGGCCAGTTCGTCGCTCCCTGGGACATGAGCCATGGCATCGAGAAAGTCCGCTCCACGGGAAACGAGCGCGTCTTCTTTTCCGAGCGCGGCACAACTTTTGGCTACAACAATCTGGTCGTCGATTTCCGCTCGCTCGCCATCATGCGCCGGCTTGCGCCCGTCGTCTTTGACGCCACTCACTCCGTGCAGCAGCCCTCGGCGGCCAACGGCATCAGCGGCGGCCAGCCCGAGTACATTCCGCTACTCGCACGTGCCGCTGTAGCCGCGGGTATCGACGGCCTCTTCGTCGAAGTCCACGACGATCCGGCGAACGCCAAATCCGACGGCGCCAACGCCCTCGACCTGAAGCTCCTCAAGCCGCTGCTCGAATCGCTGCTGGCCATCCAAAAAGTCGCAGTGCGTTCAGCACAGTAGAGCTTTTATGAGACCTCTGCTCGTGCGGCTGCGTGACGACATTCGAAGGTTTTGGAAATGGTGTCGTTCATTCGCCAAGACCGACTGGGAGCTGCAAGACTATCCCATCTCCATAAAAGGGCAAAAGCTGGACCTAATTCTGCCCGCAAGATTCACACAGCATCGGTATTGGGCGAGAGTCCTCGGGTGGCACATCGACGCGGGCGGCGCGTCAAAGGCGGAAGCCTTGAATGCACTCGGCGAGCAGTTCGCAAAGCGCAAATCGGATTGGCTTAAGGAACGCAAACCGCTTCCACGTCCGGGTGTCCACGTCCCGATCGAGTTTGCGCCCCAGGAGCGCGTTGGCGCGCATGCCAAACTTGCCGAAGATTTCATACACCGCATTCTCGGACTTGAAGAGGCTTGGATCACCGACGGATCTTCCCTTTGGGATTTTCACTTCGAAGAGACGAATGAGGCGTTGTTGGCGAAGATTCGGGAAGTTTACGGAGTGGATGTTTCCGATATCGAGTCCGGCAGGCTTTGGGAGATTTTTGATCGAATCGAACGAGTTAAGCCTGGCGATTGGTCCTGAGGGAATACTTCTGCGATTAGTGCGGTGAACCGTCACCCGCACACCCCACCGACCCCGTCGCCGTCTTTCCATCGAGCACGAAGCACGACAAGCCTTGAATATCCGTCCGGAACGTTCGCACATGCGCATCCTGCAACTCCTTGAGCACCTCCTCGCGCGGATGCCCGTACCGGTTACGCAATCCGCAACTGATCACTGCCCACTGCGGCTGAACGCGGGCAAAAAACTCCGGCCGGGTCGACGTGATGCTGCCATGGTGCCCCACCTTCAGTAGCGTGCTCCCGAGCCCCGGCTCAGCCAGCATCGCCTGCTCGATCGGCGCCTCGGCGTCGCCCTCCAGCATCACGGATGTTGCGCCGTACGTCACATGCAGCACCAGCGAATCGTTGTTCGTCGGTTCTGGGCCCTGCTGGTAATCGCGAAACGGCGCCAGCACGTTCACTTGAGTGCTTCCGAATGTGAATGCATCCCCGGCACGAAAGCTCTTTACCTGCACGTGCAATGCGGCAGCCTCATCAAGCAGCGCGTTGTACGCTCCGAATCGCGGATTGTTACCCACCCAGAGCTCATCGGGGTGGAAGTTGCGCAATACCGTGAACAATCCGCTGATGTGATCGGAGTGCGCATGGCTCAGCGCCACCACATCCAGGTGGCGAATGCCGCGCGCCCACAATGCCGGCGACACTACCTCCTCGCCGATGTCAAAGTCCTGTGGAGCCTGCCTTGGCCCGCCGCCAAATCCCCCTCCATCCACCAGCAGTGTTTTTCCGTCGGGCGTGATGATCAGCAACGAGTCGCCCTGCCCGACGTCGATCGCCTCCATCAGCATCGCGCCCTTTGGCCGCTCCATGGGTCGCGGCATCACCGCTGCCAGCGCGGCCACCGCCAGCGCTACCAACGCACCGCGCCGCAACCAGCGTGCCCCGCGCGCCAGGCTCTCATGCGCCAGGACAATCGCCGCACCAAGCAGCACGCAAAACGCGGCTGACTGCCAGAGCAGGGGATTGGGAATCCTGAAATCTCCCAACGTCATCGAGCCGAACAGGTGCACCAGCCCGATTCCAAAGTGCATCACCAGCGCCACGAGCGTCGCCGGAATCACTGCCGCTGCCGGCCAAACAACCAGCAATAACATCGTCAACAGCGCCGCCGGCATCAGCACCACCAGAAGCGGCAGAATCAGCAGATTCACCGGCAGCGCAAAGATCGTGATGCGATGGAAGTAGACGGCCATTGGCAGCGTCATCGCCAGTTCCACCACACACGAAACGACTATCAACTCGGCAAAGCGAATCGCAAATCGCACGCACCATGGAAAAACGCGCCACGCAATCACGACATTCCCGGCACGTTCCATCCGTTCCGCGACCATCCGCATCATCAGGCGGAACTCCGCCAACCGCGGCGCGAGCTTGATGTCTACGGCAACGAGTCGCAGGTCGCGCATCGCCGCCGCGTAAGGATGAATAGTCCCTTGCAGCAGCGGAGCCGCCACTCCGGCAATCGCAAGCACCGCCAGCAGTGTAATCTGCAGGCTCGAATCGAACAGGCTGCGCGGGCTCACCACCAGCAGGCACAGCGTGGTAAACCCAATCGTATTCAGGGCATTTCGTTCGCGATAAACCAGCCGTCCCAGCAAATAAAGCGTCACCATCCACAGCGACCGCTGCACTGGCGTGGCGAACCCCGTGAAGAGTGCGTAGGCAAACGAAGCCACAATGGTCAGCACCGTCGCCGGCACGCGTGGCATGCGCAGTCGCCGCGTGATCCAGAAAATGCACGCTGCCACAATGGCCAAGTGAAACCCTGAAACCACCAGCATGTGGAAGGATCCCGTGCGCTCGAAGCCCACGCGCAGCGCATGGGTCAAATAGGTGCGGTCGCCGGCCACCATCGCCGCCAGCATCGCAGCGTCGTCCTCACTCAGACGCAGCGGCGCTGGCAGATTTCCCATGGCCGTGGGCAGCGCCAGCAACCGCGTCGTCGACGCGTGCTGCCACCCGCTGACCCTGCACGATAAAAATGCGCCAGGCGACGGGCCAAGCCGGTCTACGCGGTCAATTGCAACCGTTGCGGTCGACGTGATTCCCTGGTCCAGAAGATAATCCGCGCGGCTCCATACCCCTGGATCGTGATAAGTCTCTGGCCGCAGCAAGCGAACCACAGCTCGCACTCGCTCGCCGCACCGGAATGCCTGCGCGCCAACTTCTTGCGCATTCATCGGCCAACGAACAGTCAACCGCACGCCACCTGCAACCGGCGCCTGCGCATCGCTCTGGTCGTCTACCACTTCAACTGTCGCCACGCGCAGATCGATTCGCTGTGACGGCGCAGTTGCCTGGGCCTCGTCGACATTCTGCTCGAGCTCCGTGCGAACCGGCCCCGCATCCACCACGGTGCCTTCAATCGTTCGCGTCAATCCGTCTGAAAGCGCGGCAAGCTCCGGAGCAGGCGCGGGCTGCGGCTGCATATCCCCGCACCACGCACCGAGCAGCAGCCACATAACCGCCAGCGGCAAACCCACAATCCGCTGCGAACGAAGTGCCGCCGCGCCGCACAGCGCAGCAACCAACACCAGCAGCACCAGTACCAGCGGAGGCGGCAGCCATACACGGCTCGTGACCAAAATCCCCGCGGCAAACAGCCACGCCGCATGAAACAACGGCATGGCGCTCAAGCCGTGCGTGCGTTGCGCAGGGTCGGGTAGATCGTCGTGCATGGGGCCCAGAGTTGAAGAGTGAATTTGGCATCAAGCCTATCAGGAATCGTGAATCCCGGCACGCATCCGCGCGCTGAGGCCCATCACCGGCGTAACCGGATCACCGTCTCCAGGTGAAAAGTCTGCGGAAACAGGTCCGCAAGCGTAATGGTCTCGATCAAATAGCCTGTGCCCACCAGAACGCGCAGGTCGCGCGCCAGGGTCGCCGGATCGCACGATACATACACCAGCTCTGGCGCGCTGATTCGCCCCAATAGCTCCGTCGTCTCCGGGCCCAATCCCATGCGCGGTGGATCAACGACAATCAAATCCGGCGGTTCGCTGCTCACCGCGCCATGCAGGAATTCGAGCGTCGTTGCTTTCGCAGCGGCCGCGTGCGTTCCCGTCAAATTCTCTTTGAGCGCCGCAATCGCCGCTGCCGCCGATTCCACCGCAACCACGCGCTCAAACCGCTCCCCAAGCTTCCGCGCAAACAATCCCACGCCGGCAAACAAGTCCCACGCCAGCCCACCATGCAGACCGCTCGTCACGCACTCCACCAGCGGGTCCACCAGCCAGCGATTCACCTGGAAGAACGCCCCGTGGTCCACGCGATAATCAAACCCAGCCGCACGGTAAGCGATGGACTCGGCTCCGGCCCGCGCGATGGTCCTTGACTGACCTTGATTTACTTCCACCAGCTCCACGCCGCGAAGCGAAGGAATCTGCGACAAAAGCGCGTCAAAATAGTCCTTGAGCGGAACCTGAGCCGCGCCTTCCGTGAAGACGCTGGCCAGCATCGAATCCTCAGCCGCATCGCAAAAGAGCGAAAGCTCACTGGGCCGGCTGGGAACTGCGAAGCGCTGGAACAGCTCCGCAGAGCTGAACGCGGCCGCAACGAGGATCGGCGCAGCAATCGGGCACTCGTCAATCGCAACCACCGCATGCGAGCGTCGCCCGCGGTATCCCGGCCTTCCCGCCGCATCGAACGCCAGCCGGATCCGGTTCCGGTACGCCCACGGCTCGCCCGCCAGCACGTCCATCTCATCCGGCGCGCGCACGCCGCCGCGCTCCAGCGTCTCGTGCAAAATGGTTCGTTTCATCTGGATCTGCGCTTTGTATTCCGCGTGCTGGTACTGGCAACCGCCGCACGTACCGAAATGTTTGCAATTTGGCGCAACCCGCGCTGGCGCGGCCGCAACAATCTCTTCCATTTCGGCCGTCGCGTACCCACGCTTCTCCTCGACGATGCGCACCCGCGCCTGCTCACCGGGCAATGCGAGGTGCACAAACACCGCCTTGCCCTCCACGCGCGCCAGAGACGCACCACCATAAGTCGGCTTTTCGATTTTGACGAGTTCCACTGCCGCAGCATTCCGGCCGGAAGCTGCGGGCGCAGCCGCGCCACGCCGCGAGAACGATCGCGACCGCCTCTTCATTGCTGGCTCATGTAAAACAGGCTCAAGCGTGGCAGGTTGTAATGCACCAGCAGTTGCTTGCGCTCAAACTGCTGTTCCACCTGCCGCAACTGCACAACCCCCATGCGGCTGCGATAGGGCGCAAGCTCCAGCGCTGCATGCTCCTTCAACCCCACAAGCAGAACCTCGGGCGCCGCCGCCCGGAGCGCCGAATACAGTTTTTCTTCGAGCACCGTCAGCGATCGCTCCAACCCTTCAAGATTCACATTTGCCGCTTTCTCCTCGCCACCACCCCGCACCTCCGCTTCCAACTCTCTCAGCCGCGCAGCCGTGGCACGGCAGGCCTCCTCAGCAACGGTTGCCCGATCCAGCGCCTCTGCGGCCGCCGTCAAATGCGCCGCAACGCGTTCGTGCTCAAACCCCGGATCCTGCGCAGTGGTCGTCGCGGCAGCTGATGCCGACGATGCTGATCCCGTCGCTGCCTCGCTCATCTCCATAGCCGCTTGCATTACCGCCTGCGCACACCATGCCAGCCCGTTCACGCGCCGCATGCGTCCGCGCTTTTGCCGCGTCTCGTATTTGTCAAACGCCTCATCAATCCCGCGCAGCACCGCCTCCAGCGGAATCCCAGCCTCGCGCCACATCTCGATCAGCACCCAATCCAGAGTAGAAAGCAGCAGAATTGTTCCCCGCCTCTGCTGGAAGCGCTCCTCGATCTCGGTGAAATAGTTAAAATAGTTGCGCACCACTTCATCTTAAATTCGGCAAGCGGAGACGAACCATGGCAACTGTTGGATTTGTCGGCCTCGGCATCATGGGCCGCCCCATGCTCAGGAACCTTCTCAAGGCAGGCCACACCGTTGTTGCCTACGGCCGCACACGCGCCAA
>Ga0187890_10004005_pt1 | contig 10038 bp, 7 predicted proteins | sample June2016WEW_21_1_FD_133005 | JGI IMG/M metagenome (GOLD analysis project Ga0187890, IMG submission 133005) | Peatland microbial communities from SPRUCE experiment site at the Marcell Experimental Forest, Minnesota, USA - June2016WEW_21_10 | ecosystem: Environmental > Terrestrial > Soil >...
CATATTGAAGACGCCTTGCGCGGCACCGATGTGGTCATGCTGCTGCGGGTGCAGAAAGAGCGCCTCTCCGGCATGAAAATCGACCTCCCGGAATACATTGCGCGCTACCAGATGACTCCGGCGCGATTGAAGATGGCAAAGAAGGACGCCATCGTGATGCATCCCGGCCCGATTATTCGCGGGCTGGAACTGACCAGCGAGGTAGCCGACGGCGCGCAGGCGCGGATCCTGGAGGAAGTGCGCAACGGCGTGCCCACGCGCATGGCGATTCTGGCGCGGGCGATGGGAAAGATGCGATGAAGATCGATTTACCACGGAGTCACGGAGACACGGAGAAAATCAAAACCAATAAGGCCTGATTTGGTTTTCTTTGTGTCTCCGTGACTCCGTGGTAAAAAAAATATCTGTGGAATTCAAGGATTGACGTGACTTCACGATCCACAAGCAGTCTGCTGATCAAGGGCGGCCATCTCATCGACCCGGCGGCTCGCATCGACGCGCCCATGGACGTGCTGCTCAAAGATGGCCGCGTCGCCGAAATTGCTGCTCCCAACAAGATCAAAGGCGCGGACGAGAAGTTCGACGCCCGCGGGCTCATCGTCGCGCCGGGCTTCATCGATCTGCACGTTCACCTGCGCGAGCCCGGCCAGTCATATAAAGAGACCATCGCGACGGGCACGGCGGCCGCCGCGGCTGGCGGCTTCACTTCGGTCTGCACCATGCCCAACACGGTTCCAGTGGTCGATTCGGTGGAGTGGATCGAGTGGCTTCGTCAGCCCGAACGCGGCGCGGTTGTGAATGTATTTGCGATTGCTGCTGCGACTCGTTCGAGCAAGGGAGTCACGCTCACCGATTTCCGTGCGCTGCACTCCGCCGGAGCGATCGCGGTCACCGACGATGGCAAGCCTATCCTCGACGACGAAATCATGCGCGAAGCCTTGGTCCTGGGCGGGGAGCTGAATTTCCCGATCGTACAACATGCCGAAGACACTCGGATGACCGAAAATTGCTCGATGCACGCGGGCGCGCGCTCGTTCCGTCTCGGATTGCGCGGCATGACCGCGGCGGCCGAGGCCTCGATCGTTGAGCGTGACGTGCAGCTTGCGATGCACATTCCCAATGCGCGCCTGCACGTTGCGCATCTTTCCACGGCGGACGCGCTGAAGAGTGTGCGCCGGGGCAAGCGCGCGAAAGCGCGCGTCACCTTTGAAGTTACGCCACACCATTTCACGCTGACCGACGAGGATATGCGTGACTACGACAGCAATTACAAGATGAATCCGCCGCTGCGCTCGGCCTCCGACCTCGAAGCTATCCTGGCCGCGCTTGCCGACGGTACGGTGGACGCCATCGCCACCGATCACGCCCCCCACGCCGCTCACGAAAAAGAGATGGAATTCGAACTCGCGGCGTTCGGCATCACCGGACTGGAAACGGCGCTGGCGCTGGCGATCACCAGGCTGCATCGCGAGAAGCGCATCCCGCTTGCCCGCATCGTGGAACTCTTGACTGCCGGCCCGGCCCGCTGTTTCGATCTTCGCGGGCGCGGGTCGCTGGCCCGCGGCTCGATCGCCGACATTACTGTTTTCGATCCGAAAAAGAAGTGGACCTTCGATGTCAACAAGTCCCGCTCGAAATCGAAGAACACGCCCTTCGATGGACGGCAGCTCACGGGAAAAGTAGTCGCGACAATTGTCGGCGGGAAGATCGTGTACTCCGCTTGAATTTTGCGTGTTGACCCCGCGTAGGGACAGCCGCCCTCGGCTGTTCATCCGAGCGGCTCGGATACCGTTCGAGCCGCGACGGCTCCCCCGGTGCTACAATTCCCCGCCATGAAACGCGTACTGTTTCTCTTCCTGCTGATTCCACTCCTGGCGGCGCAGACCGCGACTGAAGTCGAGATCACCGCCGAACCCTCGCACCATCTTGTCCTGGAAAACGAATACGTACGCGTCTTCCAGGTCGAGGTCGCACCTCATACTTCGACGCTCATGCATCCCCATCGCCACGACTACGTTGTCGTCACACTTGGCGACGCTCACATCTCCAACGAAGTCGAGGGCAAACCGCCCGTGGACGTCAAGTTCACCGACGGCGACACGCGGTTTACGACGGGAAACTTCGCCCACGTCGTCAAGGATCTCTCGGAACAGCCTTTCCGCAACGTGACGATTGAGTTGATGCAGGATGAAAAATTGCGGCAGACTCCGTCCCACTGGCTGGAGGAAAGCGGCGAAAAGACGTTCCCGGGCGGGCGCAGCAAAATTCTTTTTGTGAAAGATGGAGTGCGGGTGTCCGAAGTCAACCTCGAACCGGGCGCGGTCGTGCCCCGCCATCACCACGACGGTCCGCATCTTCTGATCGCGGTCAGCGATCTCGATCTGCGCAGCGACGTCGAGGGATCGGGCCCGATGCCGGGAAAATTCAAGGCTGGCGATGTCAAGTGGCTGCCCGGAGGCTACACTCACACCGTAACGAATGTGGGTAAGAGCCCGGCGAGACTGGTGACGGTGGAATTCTAAGGGAGACGTGGCTTGCCGCGTCACGGGTGCGCACTCCGGCAACGGTGACGCCGCTCTACGCGCTCTTGACCAACGGGTTCCCTGGAGAAACCAGACCGGCACGATGCAGCTTAGCGTTGAGGCGATCCTTATCAGTGGAAGCAGAAGCAGCGGCGAGGCGCTTGCGCAGCTTGGCGACTTTTTCGGCGCGGGTGCGGCGGCGGCGAATTTCCGGGCGACGGCTGGGTGCGGACATAAAGTTCTCCTTGGTCTTCAGTGACTCGTGTTCAATCAAGTGACCGGCGAAATCACGAGTCAGAGATACGGTCGGACCGTGGACTCGTCTCGAACTTCAATTATAGGGTCGATCGGAACTGCTGGCAAAGACAAGCCGACTAAGACATGGCGACTACTTCGGCCGATAGCCGCTGCAAACCAAAACCGGAAGGCGCGGATACTTCGCAAACCGCGAATCCTCAAACGAAAGTTCACACCTAAAGAAAATCGAGCCATGATCGGACTCGATCCGGCGCGCGTGGTGGCAGTTCTGGCAGAGGCCGGGGTCGGAGGGAATCAGCGTGCGGTCGCTTTCAGAGGACATGCTGGACCAACAAAGATTTGTGGCAATCTCGATAGTTTTCATCGTCACTTTTACTCGAACTCAAGCATTACAATCTCGGGATTCGACCCCAGTCTCAGCGGTGGTCCCCAGGTTCCTGCGCCGCTGGAAGTGAAAACCTGCATCTTTCCGATCCGGCTTAAGCCGTAGACAAACTGCCGGTAGATCCGCCTTGCCATCCAGCTCCAAGGTATGAACTGCCCAAGGTGAGTATGCCCGGATAGCTGCAGAGAAACGCCCGCAGCTTCGGCGATGTCCGTATGGTCGGGTGCATGAGTCAATAGAATGCTCGCGCGGTTGCGATCCAAGCGGATGTCGTGCAGAACGGATGCAAACTGCCCTCCCCGCACCGCGTTTCGGTACGGCACGCCAATAATTTGCAAACCGTCCACTTCCACCTTTTCATTGCTGAGCACACGCACTCCGGCCGCCGCAATGGCGCTCAGATATTTAGTGTCGTCCCCAAATTGTTCGTGATTCCCAGCGACAAAATACACTCCGTGCGGCGCCGTCAACTTGTTCAATGGCTTCGCCGCTCGTCCTGCGTCAATGGCCGTGCCGTCATATAAATCTCCAGCAATAAAAATCGCGTCCGGCTCTTCCCGCAAAATCTTCGCGACCATGCGCCGCAGAAAACTGCCGTTTCGCACGTGCCCCAGGTGCACATCGCTGATCAGCGCCGCTCTTCGCCCGCGCCACGCCGCCGGCAAGTTCGCGAGCCGGACCGTGGTTCGCGTGATGCGCGTCCAGCTTGCGTTGAAGACCCCGTAGAGTGCGGCCAGTACGGCAGCACCGAATAGCAATTCCACGGTCCGATGGAAATTCGGTTCCAGCCCGGCCAACCGTGCAAACCCGAAAATAATCCAGGAGGAAACTGCCGCAAAAAAGAGGAAAGTCAGCATACCCAACCAAACCGCAGCCGCCCTGTAAAACGCGCGCAGCGGAGGATTTGTATAGCGAAAGGCGAGTAGCGAAGCGGCAACAAAGCTTACCGACAAAAAGGCGAGAACCAGCTTGATCCCCGGCGTCCAAACAGAATCGCTTCCTACGGACGAAAATGTCCAGGTCTCATAGAGAAAAAAATGGGTCAAGAAAAGAACGGACTGGAGAATTACGATGAAACCGATTAAGCGTTTTCGTACCCGCATGGTGCATTAGATTCCCCAATCTCTCATTCGGATTGCTGCCGTAATTTCGCCGCTAATTCGCATGGATTCAACCGCAAGAGCGCAAATTCACAGTTCGCGACGCTTCCCAGGTGAGACCATCAGCCGCCTTCAAGCCTTGGTGTTTTCCTGCTCCCATTCTGGAAGCGGGGAGCGGTCTTTTCCGTTACCGGACGTACACTCCCTTTTGGTAACCCCCGGTAATCGTCGGTAACCATCGGACTGACAGTACCGGGCCTTACAATTACCTTACTCCGTGATCCCGGTTTACGCGGTTTGCGGGGTTTCGCCTGGGAATCTCCCAGCGAGGTTCGGACCCGTTCGGCAACGTTGGCGGAAATCGCGGGCGTTCGGCGGGAAAAAGGCTGGAGTCCGCACACCTTATGGCGTTTGGTTTTGGCTTTAACAAACAGAAGGTTCTCAGCGCTGCGGAAAAGTTTGTCCAGCAGGGCAAGCTGCAGAACGCCATTGCTGAGTACGACAAGGTCCTGCAGCACGATGCCAAGGATCTTACCGTCAACAACACCATCGGCGATCTCTACGCCCGTCTCGGCGACATTGCCAAAGCCATCGAGTGCTTCAAGACGGTGGGCGATGCCTATGCCGCGCAGGGCTTCACGGTTAAGGGCATCGCCATGTACAAGAAGATCACCAAGCTCCATCCGAGCGTGGATGGATCTCTGAAACTGGCGGAACTCTACACCCAGCAAGGGCTGTTCAACGACGCTCGCGCCCAGTATCTGCAAGTCGCGGAAGACTTCATGAAGAATGGCGACCTCGACCAAGCGGTACGCCTTTTCCAGAAGGTCCTCGAAATGGACCCGGAAAATGTGCCCATGCGGGTCAAGCTTGCCGAGGTTTATATCCGGCTCGGAAAGAAGAAAGAGGCGTGGGAGATTTTCAGCGCGGCGGCTGAATCGCTGCGGGCGCGTGGTTCCCTTGCCGCCGCCGAGGACATTCTGAAGCGAATGCTGGCGCTCGATCCGGGCAACAGTTACGTTCTGCTGCTGCGCGGGAAGTCCGCCCTCGAAAGTGACGATCCGAAGAATGCCATCGCCTACCTGGAGAAGGCTCCTGACCTCGATTCTCATCCCGAAGGTTTGCGCGATCTGCTGAAGGCGTACCTGCAAATCGGAAACCCGACCGACGCTGGCCCGATCGCCGAAAAGCTGCTCACCGTGCACAATGACCCCGAAGGGCTGTTTCTGCTGGCCGAGGGTTGCGCCCGGCTCGGTCAGTATCATGAGGCGCTCGACGTTTACACCCGGCACGCCGATCGCCTGCTGGCGACCGACTCGACCAAATTGCTGGCCAGCCTGCACGCCATGATCACCCATGTGCGCGACGATTCGGGCGCACTGGACTCACTCTTGCTGCTGCTGGGCAAAGCCGGCGAAAGCACGCACGTCGACGAAATCACCGAGCTTCTGGCTCACTCTTCCGTCAAGGACGGAAACCTGGCCCGCGCTCGCGACCTGTACCAGATACTGGCCACCACCGAGCCCCAGAACCCATTGCACATGCAGAATTATCAGCAAGTGGTGGCTCGCATGGAGGGCGCCTCGCCCGCGATCGGGATCACGGCCGAAGAAGGGGCGGTCATCGTGGAGGAGTTGGAAGCGACCGCGCCCGTCATCGACCAGTCTTATCCCGACCACATCGCGATCGCAGTGCGCTCCGCGGTCACCGATGCCGACCTGTTTCTTTCTTACAATCTGCCCGACAAGGCAGTGGTGCCTCTGCTGGGGGCTCTGCCTCAGGCACCGCGCGACGTGCGGCTGAACCAGCGCCTGGCCGCGCTTCATACTCGCTTCCAGCGCTTCACCGAAGCGGCCGTTTGCTGCCGCACCCTGGAAAGCGTGTACCACGATGCCGGCTACCCCGATGAAGCCGTGCGCTATGGAGAATTAGGGGCGCGCTATGAGCAGAACGCGGAATCCGCTGCTTCCTCGTCTGCCGCCTCATCGACCGCTGCTCCGGCGACGATCGCCTCGCCCGCCATCGCTTCATCGGTCGCGGCGCCGCCTGCGGGCCGCGCCGCTGCTGCCGCTGCTGCCACTCCGCCCTGGCCGATGGCCGCGCCCTCGGCTTCCGATCCCGAACGCGCCGCGGCCGCGCGTCCGGAGTTCGCCGTCCAGGAATTGGCGGCGCACCCGCCCGGGGACGCGCACGATCCTTCCACCGACCTTGCCTCGGACCTTTCCTCCGAGTGGGAGCATTCCCTTTCCGTCGACGAGGCCGCTCCGGCCGCGGAACTGCCGGCCACCGTCGAAGGCGAGGCCGACGCCGATGCTTCCGGCAATCCCGAGATCGCCGAGACGGTCGAAGAAATCCGTTTCTATCTCGAGCACTTCATGACGGACCAGGCCCGCGCCGGAATCGGGAAGCTCGAATCCCTGACCAGCGATGCCCGCATTCTTGATCCGTTGCGCGCTGCCGTCGAATCCGCCGGCCAGCCGCCGAGCGAGCCCGAGCCGGAAATCACCGAGATCAACGCCGACGAGCCCGTGGATTTCGAAGTTGAACTGAAGACGCAGCAAGACGGGTCCGAGATCGCCGCCTCGCCTGATCTGGTGGGTTACGAGGACGCGGTTCACGACCCGATCCACGCTGCGGCTTCGGCGGAAGCCGAGCCCGAACCGGCCTGTGCCGAACATCATCAGGCAGAACCGGATCAAACAGAACCAGATCACGCCGAACCCGTACATGCGGAGGCAAGCGAGCTGACTGCGTTTGTTGCAGACCTGGAAGCTTCACTCGGCGATTCTTTCCCGCAAGCGCTGCCGCCCGCGGCCGACCTTCCCGCGGCGCATTCACCCGTTACTCATTCGCCGGTAACTCAGCCACCTGACCCCCGGCCGCTGCCGGGCTGGCCCGTGGGTCCGGCGCCACTGCCGGCCGCAGCGAGAACGCCCGAACCGGAAACGGAGCCAGTAGCACTCGAACGCGAAATTCCAGCGGCTCCGGCAGCCATGCCGGCGATCGCGGCATCGGCGGGAGGCGCCGCAACCGCCGCCGCTCCTGCCATGAGCTACAGCCCCGCTGCCATACGCCCCTTGGGAGCTGGAGCGCAGGCCATGCATCCTTCCGACAGTGTCGATCTGGCGGAGATGTTCGGCGAGTTGAAACACGAACTCGAAGAAGAGGTTATGGCCGGCGACGACGATCCGGAAACGCATTACAACCTGGGGGTTGCCTTCCGCGAGATGGGCCTGCTCGATGAAGCCATCGCCGAATTGCAGAAAGTGTGTACCGCGATCGATCGCGGCAAGGCATTTACGCAGCCCGTCCAGACCTACACCTGGTTGGCCCAGTGCTTCCTCGATAAAGGAGTTCCCGACGCCGCCATCCGCTGGTACGAAAAGGCGCTGAACATTCCCGGGCTCGATGACGAAGCGCGCGTTGCCATCAACTATGAGCTGGGGTCGGCCTGCGAAACTGCCATGGACAAGCCTGCGGCACTGCGTCATTTCACCAGTGTGTACGGTTCGAATATCGATTATCGCGACGTGGCCGAGCGCATTCAGGCTCTGAAGTCGTAGAATGCACCAAGTGGGTTCAAAACTTGCGCTGGGATGCAACTCGATCCCGCGCCCACCCCACGGCCTTATCTACAACGACGCGTGCAATGATTTCCGATCCCAAGCTACCCTTTGGCAGCGACTCCACCAGTGTCGGAGAACTCAAATCCCCGACGGAAACATCCGTCCCGGTCGTTCCCGTGCAAGCGCCCGTGCCAGTTTCGGGTTCCAGACCCTCGCCTTCGGTCGCGCGGGTGTGGCTGCGCCGCATCGGAGTGCTACTGTTCGTGTTCCTGTGCGCAACGGTGGGGGTGATGCTCATGATTCTGCCCTGGCGTCCCGAGTGGTCCGACAACCCTCTGCTCCTCCCGTATCCCACGCTTCGCGCCATTGTAGCCAGCGGCTTCGCGCGCGGCGTCTCGACCGGCTTGGGCGTGCTCAATGTGTGGATCGGATTTTGGGAGGCCATTCAATATCAGGAAGAATGAGACATTGAGTCATTGAGTCATTGAATCATTGAGGTATTGAAACATTAACCCAATGCCCCAATGATTCAAGGTCTCAGTGATTCAATGATCAAATGACTCAATGATTAAATGATTCAATGCCTCAATGACTATGACTGATCAAAAACTCAAGCCCGCTCCCCTCGCGTATCAGAACGAACCATTTCTCAACAGTCCTGACGGGAGAATTCTGCGCCTGCTGTCGGAGTACAGCGAGCCGCTCTCGCGCTTCCGCCGCGAGCAGATCCAGGACACGGTCGTCTTCTTCGGCTCGGCCCGCATCCACAGCCGCGACAACGCCAGCAACCGTCTGACGGAAGTCCGCGGCAACGGCGCTGACGTCTCCGCCGCACAGCAAGCCAAGAATATGAAGGGCGCCGAGGCCGCGGTTGACATGGCGCGCTACTACGAGGACGCGCGCCGGCTGGCCTTCCTGCTGACCGAATGGTCCACCCAGATTCCCGCCAAGCGCCACCGCTTCGTCGTCACCACGGGCGGCGGCCCGGGCATCATGGAAGCCGCCAATCTCGGCGCCCATGAAGCGGGAGGAAAAACCATCGGCCTCAACATCAACCTACCCTTCGAGCAGAATCCGAACGCCTACATCACGCCTTCGCTCAACTTTGAGTTCCACTATTTCTTCATGCGCAAGTTCTGGTTTGCGTACCTGGCCAAAGCGCTGGTGATCTTTCCCGGAGGCTTTGGCACGCTCGACGAATTTTTTGAAATCGTTACCCTGGCCCAGACGGAGAAGCTGGCCAAGAAAATTGTCATCGTCATCTATGGCAGCGATTACTGGAAGAAGATCGTCAATTTCGAAGCCATGGTCGACGCCGGCATGATCTCGCCAGAAGACCTCCAACTGTTCAAGATGTGCGATTCGCCGGAGGAAAGTTTCGAGTTCCTGAAAGAAGGACTGACCAGGCACCATCTGGGCCAGCAACCAAGCAAGCGCACCGGCGAAGCGGCCGTCCCCGAAATCGCCAAGACAAGGCCGTAGCAAGTTGACACCAGCAAACCGGCCCCACAGGGACGCAGCTTGCCGCGTCTCGGCAGCGGAAGACGGGGCAAGCCCGTCTCTACCAGGAAATTGAACCCTCGGCAGTCTGACTCCGTATACACTTCTGCGGGTAGGTGTTTTCGGAGACAAACAAGATGCCCTTACGAATAAGCTTGGCGACAGCACTCGGTTGTGTGATTTTCTTCTGCGCAACTTTTCTCGCAACTCCCACGTTCGCTCAACCGCCAGCCGCGAACCAGATGCCATCCGTGATCCAGGTTCCCGCCGAGGCCCAGGCCTCGCCGCATTTCGACGCCACGGCGGCCACCAACGCTTACCTCGCGCAGATTCCTCCCGACAAGACGGCCCGTTCCGATGCCTATTTCGAGGGCGGCTACTGGATGATTCTTTGGGACTTTCTCTATGGAGTGGCAATCGCGCTGCTGTTGCTGAATTTGCGGTGGTCGGCCCGCATGCGAGACCTGTCGGAGCGGGTCACTCGCTTCAAGCCGGTGCACACCTTCGTGTACTGGTTGCAATACCTCGTGGTCACCAGCATCCTCGTCTTCCCGCTCACGGTTTACGAAGATTATTTCCGCGAACACAAATATGGACTCGCCACGCAAACCTTTGGCCCCTGGATGGGAGATCAGATGAAGGAGCTCGGTGTGAACCTGGTGCTGGGCGGCCTGCTGGCCATGCTGCTGTTCGGCGTTGTTCGCCGC
>Ga0187890_10004010_pt1 | contig 10032 bp, 5 predicted proteins | sample June2016WEW_21_1_FD_133005 | JGI IMG/M metagenome (GOLD analysis project Ga0187890, IMG submission 133005) | Peatland microbial communities from SPRUCE experiment site at the Marcell Experimental Forest, Minnesota, USA - June2016WEW_21_10 | ecosystem: Environmental > Terrestrial > Soil >...
CCGACCATGACATTTCAGCGCGAAAATCAAGTTTCGGGATGCGAGGAATCTGCGGCAGGTAAATTCCCGGATTCATCAGCGACATTTGCGGGTATGCGATCGGCGAGGTTTCATCGTCAGTCATGCCATCGTTGTACAGAACCAGCCATTTCCGCAGGCCGGGAATGCGATAGCTGAAATCAAAACCACTGCGCCGGTCGCCCACATCGGCCGTGCTGCCGGGGATCGTAGTTTTGTTGTCCCCGAAACTGAAGAAACCTCTCAAGAACATGCGGGTTGTAACCGGCCGGAATACAATGGTGCGCGAGAACCCGAATTCCAGGTTGGGCGTCGGCTTGAAACTGATCTTCTGGCCATCAATGGCCGGCAGGGGCGGATAGTGGTGTCCGGCCATTAATCCGACGAAGGAGTCCCAGCGCAGGGGCCCCAGCCAATGGAGGAAACTCGGCAGTCTCCAGGGAGATGGAATGGTCAGACGCAACATGTCGAGGGGTTGGGCGTTGTCGCTCAAGTTCGGCGGGCCGCCCTGGCCCGGTCCCCACCACAGACTTTGCCGGCCGGCCGATATCTGGATGGTCTTGAAGTTCCATGCGATGTAAGCGTCCAGGAGATGAACCTGATCGATGACGGTCGTGTGAATCGGATCCTGAGGCGGGGTCACGTCGATCGCGCCAATCATCTGCTCGACTGCCTGACTGTAGGCGGGAAGCGGCGCTGCGTGCTGATACTCTCCGCGTATATAGAACGAAACCGGTCCGGCCGCTCCCGATGCCGAAGCCCCGCTTAACAGGTTCGACCCCGGGCCGTAGAGACGGCCGTAGTCATTGATGAGGGTCTGGCCAAAGTGATAACCGTCGTCGAGCGGTGTGCCGGCGATCGCGAGGTAACGCGTGTAAACGTTTTCTACCCGGATCTCGGAAGTGCCGGAGCCGTCGAAGCGCCCGAGTTCGGTCGTGAACTCAGCGGCGAGAGCCGCGTGCAGCCGGTACGCCTCCGAACTCCGGTTGTCGTCAACCCCCAGGTCTTCGATGTGAAGATCGTCGCTGGCGGCGGCGATGATGCGGGCACACTCCATGCGCGTCCATGGCCGCAGATTGGCGTAGGCGCTGGGCGCATACCCCAGCGCGGCCAGGCGGTCGAACGCGGCATAAACCCACGAGTCCAGGGGAACGGATGGCGATCCAAGCTCAGCCGGGGTACGCGCGCGGGGTGGCGTCTTTTCCTGGAAGTCTTTTGCGAAATCGTTCGCGCTCGCACCCGGCAACTCCGGGTCGTGGTGCGCCCGGTACACATACCTTCCGATCAGATAGCCGAGCGCGCCGCCGACGACCACGTCGGAAGGAAAGTGATCGCGAGCCGCCACCCGCGCCAGGCTGATTCCCGAGGCCGCGCCGTAGGCCAGCAGTCGGGTCAGCGGTCCGGGGTATTCGTGGGCGACGACGCTCGCAATCGACCATGCGGCCAGGGCATGTTCCGAGGGAAACGACGCGCCTCCCGCTCCGAAGCTGCCGGCGTTCGGGGCGTTCGGACGAGGTCTCTGGAAAACCAGTTTCATGGTCTCGGCCACGATCAAACTGTTCACCGCCGCTTCACCGGCCAGAAAGCCGGTTTCGCGGCTGTGATCGTCGTTGCGGGTTGCCCCGCGCAGGTACAAGCTCGCGGCGCCGCCGACCATGGCCGCGAGTCCGTAGTTACTGAAGCTGTTGCTGTGGGCCATTGGGGTCGGTCCGAAATGCCGCATGATGTCGTTGTCAGCCGCGATCAGGCCCAGGGTGCCCACTCCCAGAGGCAGGAGCCAGTTTTTATCTGCGGCATCGAGTGCCTGCAGATGCAACGGGCTGGTCCAGATGGTTTTCTGGTCCGATACAAGATTGTGCGCGAAGTACTCCAGGCAGAAACCGGACACCACGCTTCTCTTTTCCGTCGGATTGGTTACAAGCGTATCCGGTCGGAGCGCCTCCGCTGAACGCCGATCTTCTCTTTCCTGGCTATTCTCGCTGCTACTACTGCCGCTACTTTCGCTGATACTTTGACTGATCGTGGGGCTGGCACTCTCGCTTTTGTTCTGGCTGGTACAGGGTTTCAGAGTTTCGAGATTGGACGCCCAGCCGGGGTTTCCCACAGCACTGACAAGCAGGGCCACGGCCACGGCCTGGCAAGAATGCCAGCGGAATTTGTCGAGGGAAAACACGCTCTAGAGTGGCCGGCCCGGCTGTAGTTGCTGGTTGGGTTGGCCGGCGCAGTCGGGCGGCAGGAACACGCGCCCGGCGTACTTCGCCGCTGGCTCCAAATCGTCCGCATCGACTTCGACCGCCACGCAGCGCATGATCACTTCCAGCGCGAGTACAACTCGGAAGTTGTTTTTTTTGCGGACCAGCACGCCTTCCATCGCGGCCATGGGTCCGCACTTGATGCGCACCCGTTCACCGATGACGAGGTAAGGGTGGGGCTCAATTTTCCGCTGCCCGAGACCAGAGCGGAGTGCCTCGATTTCAAAGTCGGGGAGCGGCGCCAGGACTCGTCCAAAACCAACCAGGGACACGACGCCCGGCACTTCGAGTACGCGCACGCGCTCCCGGGGATCGATGCGTACAAACACGTAATTGGGAAAAAGTGGCAGCTCGAGGTTCATCTCGCAACGGTTCTTCCAACGGTGACGGGTGGCATAAAGCGGTAAGAAGGATTCGACCTGGCGCGCGGCAAAGTGCGAGGCCACACGTTTTTCGTGATGCGAATTGGTGTAGGCCGCAAACCAGTTCGAGGAAAAGGCCGGAGCCGCCGCTGGCCCATCGATCTGCTGTTCACTTGCTATCGGTCTTGCTCCGAGACCCGTTTGCATGATTTGCGTTTCCATTCGAGTGCAGCTTCGCTGGCCCCGCTTAGCGAGGTTCGGTTAGATCATTCACATCTGTCGAGTGACCGTCCCACGTCCTCTCTTGCAGTTACCCTGCCACCGCGGCTGTGCTTTCTGGATTTACGCTTGTCTTTCTCCTGGTTGGGGTTACGAGTTTGTTGGGAGACCTCTCTCGTGGAATTCCCGGTGCGGGAAATCTGAATCGGACTTTCCGTTCTAAATCAGCACTCACCACCAGAAGTCGACACCTGGAGCGAAGCTACATCGGATCGCCGAACGGACTATCCGATGACTCGCATTCATCTCTGATAAGATTCACCTTCTTCATCACTATTGCGAGCGCTGGTCATTCGGCTGCCTATGTATCTCCGGCGGTCCGGTGACTGGTGTGGGAAATTGATCGGTCTCGATGAGAATGACTTTCTGGCCTCTGCTGCTAAAGGCGAAAGGGCTGCCACTGTGGTGAGCAACGAAAAAGCTGGCTACAACCGCTTCCTGCTGCTGGTAGCAGGACTTGGCGGATTGCTCTACGGCGTGGATGTGGGCATCATTGCCGGGGCTTTGCCTTACCTGGAAGCCACCTCCGGGTTGAATGCGGGCCAGCTTTCGATCGTGGTTGCTGCCGTGCTCCTCGGCAGCGTATCTCAACCTTGTTTGCCGGCGCACTGGCCGACTGGATGGGGCGCAAGCCTCTGATGGTGCTCAGCGGATTGCTGTTTGTCTCGAGCATTCCCATGATTGCGCTCTCGCACGGCTATGAGTCGTTGGTGTTTGGCCGCCTCTTGCAGGGCATCAGCGCTGGGCTGATCGGTGTCGTTGTCCCGCTGTATCTGGCCGAGTGTCTGGCGGCATCGAACCGCGGCAAAGGGACGGGCATCTTCCAATGGCTGCTGACACTCGGTATCGTGACCGCGGCCGTTGTGGGCATGTTCTTCAGTGTTCGCGTCGAAGAAGTGGCCAGGCTCGGCGATCCCGCGAGACTCTACGCCTTCAAAGACACGGCCTGGCGCAGCATTTTCTGGGTGTCGCTTCCACCCGGCATCTTGTTTGTGATCGGCAGCCCCATGGTGTCGGAATCGCCGCGTTGGCTGTTTCGCCGCGGGAAAAGGGATGCGGCCTACGGTGCGCTTCTCCGCTCTCGCACCACCGAGCAAGCGGACGTCGAGCTGGCGGAAATGGAACAAGCTGCGGCCGCTGAAGAAGCGAAGACCTCGACCGGAGCCAGGGTTAAGGAATCACTCTTACACCGCAAATACGTGATCCCGTTTGTCCTGGCCTGCGTGATTCTTGCCTGCAACCAGGCTACCGGCGTCAATTCCATCATTGGCTACAACACCAACATTCTTTTGCAAGGTGGTCTTTCCGATGTCCAGGCGCATTGGGGCTACGTTCTTTTCACCATCGTGAATTTTCTGATGACCATTGGCGGCGTGCTGCTGGTGGACCGCAAGGGACGGAAGTTTCTGCTGTCGTTGGGCAGCGCCGGCATCATTGTGTCGCTCCTCTGCACCGGCTTGCTATTCCGCCGGACGGAAAAGCTGCGCGTCGATTCTCGGGACGCGGTTCAGTCCATAATTGATGCCGAGGTTGACGCCGGCCAGAAGGTCACGTTGCTCTACGACGAGAAGACTGCGGATGCGGTTCTCGCGGCTAGCGGAGACGCTGGCAAAGCGATCGGCAACCGTGCCACATCTCTGGTCGTCATCTATTCGTACGGAGATTTCCGCGCTGCAACCAAGGTTGCGCGTTCCGACGACAATGCCGCTAAGCCCATTGAGATCACTCGCGAAAGCTGCGTGCCTGCCAATAAAGTAGTCGCGTTTTTCTCGAATCCGTTCAGCAATCTCGATGCGGCGCGCAAGGCGTCGCTGAAAATTGATAATGCGCTGATTACTCCCGTGCCGACTACTCACAATGGCTGGCTGGTGGCGATCAGCCCTTTCGTTTTCATGGCGTTTTTCGCGATCGGGCCCGGAGTATGCGTGTGGCTGGCGCTTTCGGAGCTGATGCCGACCCGCATTCGCTCCAATGGCATGAGCATTGCGCTGTTGATCAACCAGGCAGTTTCGACGACCATTGCCGCCGTGTTCCTGCCGACCGTCGGCAAGCATGGTTACTCGACCATGTTTTTTGGCTTTGCCGGTTGCACCGTAATCTACTTCATCACGGCCGCGGTGTTCCTGCCGGAAACGAAAGGGAAGACTCTGGAGGAGATTGAAGCGCATTTTGAGGGAGTAGCGGAAAGTAAAAAATAATTCTTGTGTTGATTTTTTTTGTTGTCTTTTCGTTTTCCTGATCGTGGCTTGACCTTGATTTCGACTATAGTTACTAGTCGGTACTGGGGGGTACCCCCCCTCCCCCCCTATTTATTAGAATCATGGGCTTACGGGGAAATTTTCGCCAGGTCTTTGGGTCTAAAGGAGTTAACTTACAAAGTATTCATAACAATGAAGTTACTGGCTACTTTGTCTAACCTTAGCCTTTAGAATCAAGGATTTGGACTTACTAAGTCGCGCAAAATCCAGATTTCAAAGAACTTATTGTCGATTACGGTGCGGGCCGCGCTGGGCTTTGGTCTAACTTTTAGTATAGCTCTTTTGTCAAGTATGCCGAGTCCAGGGTAGTGGGTCAACCTCGGGTTTGCCACGTCGAGAGCGCAATTGCCTGTTTACATTAGTCATCTTGCCATTTCCTCATATCCGCCTAGACTCTCATCAGCGAAAGGCAACCGGAGATCATGCAAAAAAGCATCAAAGTGGCTCTCACTGTAATCTTTGGACTCTTTGCTCTTCCTGCGTTGACATTCGGGCTGTACCTCGTCACGTGTTCGATTCGCATCCACACGACAAATGTTTACTACGTCGAATACCCGTACCTCGCGGCGGCTTCTGTCTTCGTCGTGCTCGGCGCTGCTATTTTCCGTTGTGTTCTTTATGCCGCATGGCGCAGGAGTTTCTATGGATCACTTTTTGGAGTTGGTGTGATCTTTGGTTTGGCCACGATGGCGTACATCCCTGACGGAATACCACACGTGGATCGGAGCATGATCGGGGACTCCAATTATATGTCGAGCGTTAAGTCATTCCTCGGAGTGTGGCGCGATGTGAATCGGAGGTTCCCCAAGAACGAAGCAGAGTTTTCAGAGGCTATGAAGAGCGGCCCAGCAGCCTGGCAGAATCGTGTGGAATCGCCACCTACCCTGAGCTTCTACTCACAAGGGGGGCATAGGCTCCCTTACGAGATTGTCGTTGTGAACGACGCATCAGGGCCGCAGCTAGACAATGTGTCAAACCGTCCCGGTGTCATCTACTATGCCGTTTCGAGCGATCAGCAACAATATTGGGTCACGATGACGGGCCTGCACAATGATGCGTCTCGGACCGCAACTCTAAAGAGATGGGTAGATCGACCGGACGAGAAGCCCGTAGTATTGTCGTCGTCGGGTTGGAACCTCCCATTTCCAGTTCACTGATTTTGATGACGCGGACGCCCGCCTACCCGATTTAGCATCACAACTGTTGTTAGATCCCGACAGCACTCACGAGCCAGGAATTATGCGGAAACCGGCGAGTCGGCTACTAGAAAACTGCCCTGTAGCCAAATCCAGGATTGCTGTTGCTGCGGGCGACTGGCGACGTCAAGCCACTACCAGCCCTGGCGGAGGGCCGCATTGCACTTAGGGAAAACTCTGATTAAGTCCTAGGTGGCGAGACGGGCTACGCAAAAGTGCGACCCTCAGCGGCTAAAGCCGCTTGTATAGCGGGTTCTGACGGCATGGCTGAAGCCATGCCCTTTCAAAGCTCTCGCAACCGACTTAATCAGAGTTGCTGTGACAACGGGCAGATGCCGAGATGCTCTCGGCTTGGACGGCCGAGGGCGGCCGTCCCTACACGAGCGGAAATCTCTTAGCTGGTTGTGAGCACGTGCTCCAGGCCCTTAACGGCTCGCATGTACTGGGCGCGCTCGAAGGCTCCGGGATCGGGGCAGCGGAGCTGGCTCATGCTGCCTTGCATTTGTTGCACGGACTCGTATTCGTGTTCTTCCATCCACTCTTGAACGCCTTGTTCTACATGACGAAGATGCCCGATGCCATGGCGCAACAGAGCAGAGCAAAGCATGGTTACATCCGCGCCGACCATGAGCAGCTTGAGTACATCTTGGGACCGATACACACCACTGGTCGCTGCCAGGCTGGCCCGGACCCGTCCATAAAGAATGCCGATCCAAGTTAGAGGCAGGCGTAACTCCTGCGGGCTGCTGAGAAGAACGTTGGGTTTAATTTCTAATTCTTCCAGATCGATGTCGGGCTGGTAGAAGCGGTTGAAGAGCACCAAGCCGTCGGTGCCCATCTGGTCGAGCCGCTTTGCCATGTTCGCAAAATTACTGAAAAACGGACTGAGCTTGGCCGCCACCGGAATGTGAACCGAAAGTTTTACTTCGCGGAGAATGTCAGCATAGATCGTCTCTACCTCGGAACCAAGGATTTCTAAATTCGTCGGAATGAAGTAGATATTGCACTCGATGGCGTCGGCTCCGGCTTGCTCGACCTGCCTGGCGAACTTGGTCCAACCGCCGAGGGTCGAACTGTTAAGGCTGGCGATAATCGGAATATTCACTGCGTCTTTGGCTTTGCGAATGTGATTCAGATAGCCCTCGGGGCCGGTGTGGAATTCGCTGGGGCGGGGAAAATAAGTTATGGACTCGGCAAAACTCTCGGTGCCGGCGTTGAGATCGCGTTCCAGCTCGAGGGCCTCCTGACGCAGTTGCTCTTCGAACAGGGAGTAGAGCACGACGGCCGAGGCGCCGGCATCTTCGAGGCTGCGGATGCCGCTGATTTCCTGCGAGAGCGGAGAGGCGGAGGCGACCAGCGGCGTGCGCAACTGCAGGCCAAGATATTTCGTGCTTAGGTCCATGAATGGTTCCTCTTTGTTTGGTATGTCGCAATATAGTTTGTCGCTATTTAGTGCGACCCGCTATTTTTCAGTTTCCACTGGCACGGGCGGATTGGGAGGCTTTCCCGCCGCGGCCACGGCCGGTTCTGGTTTGCGCTGCGCCAGGTAGTCATACAGATGGAAGCGAGTCTCCGCATCCTGCTGCGCCTCCTGCCACAGAATTTTGGCGTGTTCAGGGTTGCTCTTGACCAGCATTTTGAAGCGCGTCTGCTGTTGCAGATAGTCTTTAACTTTGCGCGTGGGGGTGCGGGAATCAAGTATTAACGGATTCTCGCCGGCGAGGGTACGCTCGGGATTGTAGCGATAGAGTAGCCATTGACCCGAGTCAACCGCGACTTTCTGGTCGGACATGGCCGTTGTCATGTTGATGCCGTGCGCGATGCAGTGGGAGTAGGCAATGATGAGGCTGGGGCCGTCATAGGCTTCCGCTTCGAGGAACGCCTTGAGCGTGTGTTCATCCTTTGCGCCCATGGCGACGCTGGCCACATAGACAGTGCCGTAGCTCATGGCGATCAGTCCGAGGTCTTTCTTTAGGCCCGGCTTGCCTCCTGCTGCAAATTTCGCGACCGCTCCGCGCGGAGTGGATTTCGAGGCTTGGCCGCCGGTGTTGGAATAGACCTCGGTGTCGAGCACCAGCACGTTCACGTTGCGACCGCTGGCCAGGACGTGGTCTAGACCTCCGTAACCGATGTCGTAAGCCCAACCGTCGCCGCCTACGATCCAAACGCTCTTCTTTACCAGCATGTCGGCGACGGATTGCAGTTGCCTGGCTTCTGGGGAGTTCAGACTCTTCAGCCTTTCTTTCAGCAGTTCGACGCGCTGGCGCTGCTCGAAAATATCCGCCTCGTCTTTCTGCGGAGCTGCCAGCAAGGCGGTGACTAGCTCTTCGCCTATCGCGCCTGACAGGCGGCGCGCCAGCTCTCGGGCGAATTCGGTCTGCTTGTCGATGGATAGCCTGAATCCCAGGCCGAACTCGGCGTTGTCTTCGAACAGCGAGTTCGACCAGGCTGGACCGCGGCCTTCGAGATTCTTGGACCACGGCGTGGTCGGGAGGTTGCCGCCGTAGATCGAAGAGCAACCGGTGGCATTTCCGATCACGGAACGATCCCCAAAGAGCTGCGAAACCAGCTTGAGATATGGCGTCTCGCCGCAGCCGGAGCAGGCTCCCGAAAATTCAAACAACGGCTCCTGCACCTGTTGCTGGCGAATGGTTGTGACTTTGATCTTGCGGCGATCGAGCTCTGGAATCTTGAGGAAGAAATCCCAGTTCTCGCGCTCGGGCTCGCGGAGCGGGGGCTGCGCCACCATGTTGATGGCTTTCAGGCGAGTCTCGCTCTTGTTCTTTACGGGACAGATGTCGACGCAGATGCCGCATCCGGTGCAGTCTTCGGGCGCAACCTGGATGGTGTACTTCTGGCCCAGCCAGTCTTTATCTTTGTCGCGCACTTCGGTTGACTTAAAGGTCGCGGGCGCGCCCTCCAGTTTCTTGGAGTCGTAGACCTTGATGCGAAGCACGGCGTGGGGGCAGACCATGGCGCACTTGCCGCACTGAATACAGATCTTCGTATCCCAGGCAGGAATTTCGAGCGCGATGTTGCGCTTCTCCCATTTGGCGGTGCCGGTGGGAAAGGTGCCGTCGACGGGGAAAGCGCTCACGGGGATCTCGTCGCCGTGGCCAGCGTAGATTACGCCGAGCACATCGCGCTCAAACTGGGGCGCCTGCGGAGAGAACGCGGGCGGCATTTCGGTTTGGCTCGTGACCTTCTCGGGCAGGGGGACTTCGAAAAGATGGGCCAGGGTTTCATCCACGGCGCGCAGGTTTTGTTGCACGACCTCGTCACCTTTCTTGCCGTAGGTGTCGCGGATGGACTGGCGAATGGCTTCAATGGCCTCATCGCGAGGCAGAACCTTGGAGATGGCGAAGAAGCACGTCTGCAGAATGGTATTCATGCGCGAGCCCATGCCGGTGTCGCGCGCCACCTCGTAGGCGTCAATGATGAAGAACCGCGCCTTCTTGGCGATCAATTGCGTCTGAACTTCGCGGGGCAGATGGTCCCAGACTTCGTCTTTATTGAAAGGACTGTTGAGCAGGAAAACGCTGCCCGGAACCAGGGCGCTCAACATGTCGTAGCGCTCCAGGAAAATCCATTGATGGCAGGCCACGAAGTTGGCCTTCGAAATCAGGTAGCTGGAGCGGATCGGCTGCGGGCCGAAACGCAGGTGGGA
>Ga0187890_10004014_pt1 | contig 10028 bp, 6 predicted proteins | sample June2016WEW_21_1_FD_133005 | JGI IMG/M metagenome (GOLD analysis project Ga0187890, IMG submission 133005) | Peatland microbial communities from SPRUCE experiment site at the Marcell Experimental Forest, Minnesota, USA - June2016WEW_21_10 | ecosystem: Environmental > Terrestrial > Soil >...
CGGGGCTCTTCGCGCGCGGCGATTCCGCGTCCTGCACCAGACGCGGCCGCGCGTCGCCGCCTTCGGCGAATCGGATACAGGCGTCCGTGCAGGCCGCGGTCCAGGCGCCCTGGCTGCGCGCGCCCGCCTTGGCCATCGCGAGGACGATGGCGGCCAGCACGGCCTTCGCGGTCAGGTGCGGCGGCGCGGGAGTCGCCGCCAGACCGGCGCCGCCGATATTGCCGCCGGACCAGCCGGCGGCGCGCGCCAGCCAGGTCGTCGCGGCGCGCCTGTTTCCGGAAGCGCCGATATCCAGCGCGGTGCGCCGCGTCGCCTCTTCGGGCTCGCGCACCCACGCCTCCGCCGCTTTCAGCGCCGCGTCGGCGCCGGCCTGGTCGCCCTGGATGGCTCGCACGCACTGGCACGCCCACCAGACCGCCTCGCGGCGGGGCAGCAGATAGGCGCAAAAGGCGATGGCCTCGATCGGACGTTGGGATTGCGCAAGCTTGCGCACGAAGGCCAGGGGCTCCTCGTCGGCCGGCTGGGTCGCGATGTCGTCGGAGGCGGTTGGGAACGTATCGAAGATTTGGCGCGCCGAGGTGAAGCGAAGACGGGAAGACATCGGCGTTCCTTATCCCTGGAGCGATGTTCGGATTGCGACTTAGGCCGGGACGGGAATCGGAGGCGGGCCGGCCGCGGCCGTCCAGGCGATGGCTCCGTTCACGGTGAGCACCGGCTGCAACGTCGTCACCCCGGTGATCGCGATGGTGGCCGAGGTGAGCGCGTAAGTGGCGTCGGCCGTGACGGTGATCGCCGGCGCCGCCTCGCTTATCGTGGCCATCGCATTGAGCGTGATCATCGGCGCGCTGAGCGTGATGCCGGTCGGATCGATCGTCAGCGAACTGGAGCCGACGGTCAGCACGATCTGTTCTCCGGCGGTAAGCGAATAGACTTGCCCGACGTTCAGCGTCTGATTTTGGTTCACGGTTTGATTGAGGTTGGCGTTCACTTGTTGGGTGGAATTGTTGCCGATCGTTTCGGTCTGGTCCTGGTCGATGTTGCGCGTTTCATCGTTGAGAGCATGGACGACCAGATCCTTCTGCGCGCGCAGCTTGACGGTTTCCTGACCGGCCTTGTCCTCGAAGATGAAATGGTTGTAGCCGCTGTGACCCGTGCTGGATTCGGAGTTGATGCCGGATTTTGTCTTGTTGTCGGGCAGCGTCGTGGGCGGGACATTGTCGGCGTTGAAGACCGAGCCGACGACCAACGGCCGATCCGGATCGCCTTCAAGAAACTGAACGATCACTTCGTCGCCGACCCGCGGAATGAACAGAGATTTTTGATATTTTCCGGCCCAGATCTGCCCGACGCGCACGCGGCGGGACGAGTCCTTCTTGCGGTCCCAATAGAATTGAACCTGGATGCGGCCTTCTTTGTCGACGTCGATCTCCTCGCCCTGCTGGCTCACGACCTTGGCGGTCTGCGGACCCTGAATGATCGACTTTCGCGTCAGCAGCGGCGAGCGGAACGGACGATCGCTGCTCGCCAGTTCATAGGTGCCGACATAGATGGCGTCGCCGCCGCCATACGTCGATGTGGCTTCATAGGTTTGCGAGCCGTATGAGTGCGTGCACCGCAGCACGAGATATTCGATATCCTCCGAGGCAGGCCCGACGTCGGACGTCCGCGTGAAAGTGAAGCCCGGGAGCAGCGAAGGCGCATAGCCGACCGCCGAACGCCGGTGGTCCTTGGCCTGGTCGGCCTCGAGGCGCACCTTGGCCAGCGCCTTGCCTTCCCCTTGATCGTCATACCGGCCGGGATAGTCGTACATTTCCATCGAACCGTGCGCATAGCCGCCGGAATGGTCGGCGTCGGCGACCAGATTGGCGCCGGGCTTCTCGTAGTCGTAGTCGTTGAGCACGAAGCGGCCGCTCTGGAAGCCGCGATAGGTCGACCAATCGTCGAATTGCTGTTTGTCGCGGCGCACCAGGCCCGTCAGGGGCAAATAAGGCACCGAGGAGAGGCCCGGCGTCGGCTTGTGGCAGGTTTTCGAATCGGCGAGCACAAGCGTGTGCTTGGTCGGGCTCCCGCCACCGCCCTTCTCATGTTCGAAAAAGTAATAGATCCCGTATTCTTCCATCAAACGGCAAACGAAATTCATGTCGCTTTCGCGATATTGCACACAATATTCCAGCGTCGGGTAGCTTCCGGTGGTGTCGTTGCGAAAATCGGTAAATCCGCGATCCTGGAACACCTTGACGATGATGTCCGGGATCTTCATCGAATGGAAGATGCGACAGTCGGAAGTGCGCGACAACAGCCAAAACCAAGGCTTCAGCACGAGTTTGTAAATATAGAGCGTGCCTCTCTTACCGATCCACCGCGCTTCGACAAGAACGCCGCTGAAATCACGCCCGGCTTGATCGGCGGTCTCAAGATGCACCGAAAGATTGAGGCCGATCAGGCTGTTGAAGTCGATATTGGCTTCCGTGCTCAGCGCCTCGATCCGATACTCGAACAATTCCCCGAGGCCTTCGAACGCGTCAAATCGCCCCAGAACCAGCGTGTCCTTGCCCAACGGCGTGGCGAGCGCACCAATTCGCCCGTCTTGTGAAGGACCATCAGGCATGACAACCTCATTTGAATGGGGGCGTCCGAACGTCCATCCAACTTGACGATAAGCCATTCGCGGGCATAGTCGAAGCGCAATTTGGGCGCGCTTCGGCGCGTCCTCGACCGAGTGAGACGACGCAAATTTACGGTCTGACACGACCCTCGATCGACCGAAACCGGTCACACCAAGCCCAGAGCGCATCATGACGGAAGCGATAGACGACGCCGGCCTGCTCGCCGACGTTTCCGCGGATTCCCCTTGCGGCCCCGACCTCGAAGCCGAGGGCGACGCCGAATTCATGAACTTCATGGCGACCATCGAGGGTCAGCTGCCCGCCGCGTATTTTTCGTTCGATCGAAAATCCATCGATTTCCCCGCGGCCCTCGCCGGCGGCCGCAAACTGCTGGCGCGCAGCCATGACGCCCGCCTGCTGGTTCTCCTGGCCAAGCTCGCCATTCTCAACCGGGACCTCGACGGTTTCGCCCATTGGCTCGCCGTTCTCGCGCGATTGCTCGCCGATCATTGGGACGACGCCCACCCGCGCGGCGAGGACGGCGATTTCATCGCGCGCATCTCGCAACTCGCCACGCTCGATGACGGTCCCGTCGTCGTTCTGCCTTTGCAATATGCGCCGCTGGCGGAGACGCAGCGCGACGGCGTATTGACGTTTCGCGCGCAAATGGTGGCGCTCGGCGACGTCAATCCGCGCGAGGGCGAAGCCTTGCCGAACGCGGCGGCGATCGACAAGATCCTGTTCAACGTGGATATGGCCCGGCTGGCCCAGACGCTGCGGTCCTTGCAGCTGCTCAAGACTTCGATCGCCCAGATTCGCTCGACGCTGATCGAACGCGTCGGCTTCGAGCAGGCGCTGAATTTCGAAGCCTTAGCGCCGCTCGTCGACCGGATGGCGGCCTTCATTCAGGCGGCGGTGGCGCAGCGCGACCCAAGCCTGGCGGCCCCCGAGGCGCCAGCCGACGGCGCAGCGCCCTCGTCCGACGCCGGCCCGCAGGCCCCAACGCAGGAATTTGCGTCGCTGGCCGATGTCGACGCCGCGCTCGGCGCCGCCTTGGCCTATTTCGAGACCATGGAGCCGTCGAGCGCGGCCGTGCTGCTGATCGGCCAGGCGCGCCGGCTTCTCGGCAAGAACCTTTACGAGGTGATGAAGCTGCTGGCGCCGGCGCATGCCGACGCGGCCCGCATCTTCGTGGGAGCCGACGCGGCTTTCATGGTTCCGGTCAACAGCATCCAGACGAATTCGGGTTCGGCCGAGCCGCCGGAGACTCGCGAGGCCGCAGCCGCCGTCTCGCGGACGGCGGCGCTGGCGCTGATCGACGGGGTCGCGGCGCATTTGCGCAAGGCCGAGCCGTCCAGCCCGGCGCCCTACCTGCTGGACCGGGCGAAGGCGCTGGCGTCCCGCGATTTTCTGAGCTTGCTCAGGGATCTCTTGCCCGAAGAAGCGCTGTCGCTGTTGAAGGGCGGCGGCTGAGCGGGCGACGGCGCCGCTCGCCTATCTTCCGGCGTCGTTCAGGAACGCCGTCCAGTCCGGCGAGGACAGCGTATCGATTTCGGCGAAATTGACCGCCTGCAGACCGCGCCGCCAGCAATCGGCAATTCCGAAAATCTGGAATTTGCGCTTGTCGACGCACATCGACACGGAGCCTTTCAGCACGTCGTTGGCGTCGATGTCGGTCGCGTAGAGATAGACATACCGCCCCTTCAACGGACCCTTGATCGGCGTCGCGCATGTGTTGGGCGTAACAGACCACCAGCCTTCCGTGGCGAAATCCGCCCCCGCATTGTAGCCGACGGCGAAGTTGAGCAGGTAGCGCGTCTTGTTGCAGACCCGCAACGCGGCCGTCGCCGAGCCGCCCGATGCGAGCAGGACGGCGAGCGCCAGAATTGCGAGCCGGTCATGGCGTGACCCCACTGGCGCGCCTCTCCTCTGGCCGCTCCCCTTCCACCGATCCCAAGCTCGTTATTTATGGTCGCCGACGTCTCTTGTCGCGCGTTTTTTGTCGCCCGGCGGGATCAGAGCGCTTCGGCCTCGTCGCTCCAGCGATAGAGCTCGCCCCATTCCTGTTTCCAGCCGCCGTCGGGATCGACCACCACGATCGCCAGCTTCAATTCATTGGCGAGCTTGACGGCGCTGGACAGCGCGTCCTTGGGCGCCATGCTTTCGCTGGTCATGTCCTTCGCCAGCCCGGAATGGGCGGAAGCGGGGCAATGGACCTTGGCCCACCGCCCGTCGACGCGTTGCTCCAGGATCACGGTTATGGCGTCGGGCTGGATTTCGTCGACCTGTTCGAAGCGGTTGGCCATGGCTCACTCCTTTGCAAACTCGCGGCGAGACGGGATCGCCCATTCGTCAAATGCGGCCCGGACGGCCGGCAGGCGTCACCCCGCGTCAGCGGCGGCGGCGCGCCCAATAGGGTCGACTTCGCGTCGTCTTTCGTTCACGCCACCTCATAGGCGAACGCCCCCTCGGCGACCGCCACTTTCGCCTGACGGATTTCTTCGCGCGCAAGCGAGCGTTTGAGGATTTCGCGCGACAGCGCCGGCAGGATCGTGTTGGTGATGATGTTGTCGATGACGCGACCGCCCGAATCCGGATCGTTGCACAGCGAGACGATGTGATCGACGACGCTCTGGTCATAGGCGAACGTCGCGCCATGGCCCTCCTCGATCCGCTTGCCGATGCGCCCCAATTGAAGCCGCACGATGCCGCCCAGCATGTCCGGGGACAGCGGGAAATACGGGATCGTCACGATGCGGCCGAGCAGCGCGGGCGGGAACACGTTGAGGAGTTCCGGACGCAAAGCCACCGCCAGGGCTTCAGGTTCCAGGACGACCGGCCGCTTCGCCGCCTCCATGATCGCGTCGGTGCCGACGTTCGAGGTCAGGATGATCAGCGTATTCTTGAAATCGATGCGGCGGCCGGTGCCGTCCTCCATGACGCCCTTGTCGAACACCTGGAAGAAAATCTCATGAACGTCGGGATGGGCCTTTTCGACTTCGTCGAGCAGGATCACGCTGTAGGGACGGCGGCGGACCGCTTCGGTCAGGCGGCCGCCCTCGCCATAGCCGACATAGCCGGGAGGCGCGCCTTTCAGCGTGGAGACGGTGTGGGCCTCCTGGAATTCCGACATGTTGATGGTGATCATGTTCTGCTCGCCGCCGTAAAGCGTCTCAGCGAGCGCCAGCGCCGTCTCAGTCTTGCCGACGCCCGAGGGACCGCACAGCATGAACACGCCGATCGGCTTGTTGGGATTGTCGAGCTTGGCGCGGTTCGTCTCGATGCGCTTGGCGATCATCGAAAGGCCGTGCGATTGCCCGACCACTCGGCGGCCTAGGATTTCCGGCAGCTTCAACACCGTTTCGACTTCGTCGGCGACCATGCGCCCGACCGGAATGCCGGTCCAGTCCGACACGACCGAAGCGACCGCCTGCTCGTCGACATGCGCGTAGATCATGCGCTTGTCCGGAACGATCGCTTCGAGCTGGCCAACCTTGGCCTGCAGATCCTTGCGATCGTTCTGCGCGATTTGCTCGGCGTCTTCGGCCTGCGCCGCGCCCTCGGCCTTTTCGGCCCCCTGCGCGCCCTCCGGCTTTTCGGCGAGCTTGGCGCGCAGGGCGTGGATTTCCTCGACCAGCTTGCGCTCGCCCGACCATTCGGCCTCCAAAGTCGCCAGCTCCTCGCGCGCCTTCGTGAGCGCGCCCTCGATTTCGGCGATCCGCTCTTCATCGGCGGCGGCAAGATCACGTTCCCGCATCAGCGCCTGACGCTCCTGCTCGAGCGCGGCGATGCGCACCTGGGCGTCCTCGACCGCCGCCGGCTTGGCGGTCTGGCTGATCGCGACGCGCGCGCAGGCGGTGTCGAGCAGGCTGACCGCCTTGTCGGGAAGCTGGCGGGCGGGAATATAGCGATGGGAGAATTGGACCGCCGAAACGATCGCCGCGTCCGAGACGCGCACCTTGTGGTGCTTCTCCATCGGCGCGATCAGGCCGCGCAACATGGTCGCCGCCGTGGCGACGTCGGGTTCGCCGATCTGTATCGGCTGGAAGCGGCGGGTCAGCGCCGGGTCCTTCTCGAAATACTGGCGATATTCGCCAAAGGTCGTGGCGGCGATCGTACGCAGCGTGCCGCGCGCCAGGGCGGGCTTCAACAGATTGGCCGCGTCGCCGGTTCCCGCCGCCCCGCCCGCGCCGATCAGCGTATGCGCCTCGTCGATGAACAGGATGATCGGCGTCGGCGAGGATTGCACCTCGTCGATCACCGAGCGCAGGCGCTGCTCGAATTCGCCTTTCATCGAGGCGCCGGCCTGCATCAGGCCGACGTCGAGCGCATGGAGTTTCACGTTGCGCAGCGGCGGTGGGACGTCCCCGGAGGCGATGCGTTGCGCGAAGCCCTCGACGACCGCCGTCTTGCCGACCCCCGCCTCGCCGGTGAGGATCGGATTGTTCTGCCGACGCCGCATCAGCACGTCGACGATTTGCCGGATTTCCTCGTCCCGGCCGAGAATAGGATCCATCTCCCCCGATTTGGCCTTGGCGGTCAGATCCTGGCTGAAGCGATCGAGCGCGGTCGTGCCCTTGGCGCCGGGCGCGGCGATCGTTCCGGCGCCGCCGGCGCCCGCGGCGGCAAGGCCGGAGCCGTCCATCGGGCGCAAATTGCCCTCCTCGGAATCGGCCCAGATCGAGCGATAGCCCGCGGCAAGCTCGTCGGCCGAAATCTTGCCGAATTCAGGCGAAACATGAAGCAGCGCGCGCTTCAAATCGAGCGATTTGAGCATGGCCACCAGCAGATGGCCGGTGCGGATCTGCGTCTCGCCAAACAGCAACGTCGCGTAGTGCCAGCCCCGATCGAGCGCATCGGCGACCTGATTGGAAATGCCCGGCATCTCGGTTTCGTTCTTGCGGAAGCCATTGACGACGGACGTCGCGTCGGTGAGCAACTTGGCGCGATTGAGCTTGAAATGATCGGCGGTCAGCGCGAGATCGGTCCGGTCTTTCTGCAGAAGATGCAGCATCCAATGGCTGAGTTCGATGTTGCGGTTGCCCGCGCTCTTGGCCTGCCGTAAAGCCTGTATGAACGCGTCGTAACCGACCCGGTTGAGCTTGCCGGTGACCGATTCGACGCTGATGTCTGCGCCCATTTTCCTGCCCTCCCGACCGCCCTAAGCCGTTGCGGCCCCTTGCCGATTATAGGCCAGACGGCTGACGACGTGAAATCTCGCATCCGTGCGGATCGTCTGATCCGTCCTTGACCAATTGGGCGCCATCCAGCTGGTCCAGCCGAGCTTGGCGCCCTGCCCCAGACGGACCGGCGTGATTTCGCCAGCCGGAATGGCGAGCTCCATGTCCCAGTCGAATTCTTCGCCCAGGTAAAGAAAGACCGCGTCGGCGATCTGCTGCGCAAGATCGGGGCCGGGCAGGAACCGCTCATATTGCGCAATGTCTTTCACGAAAATGCGGACGCGAATCTTGTCGATCACGCTGAATATGCTCGACCCGAGAATGCAATCGGCGCCCAGCCTGCTCTGATTGGCGCCAAGCTGCGTGCATTCGTGCTTGTCGAAAGGCAGCCACGAACCGACGAATTCGTCGATCTCGACCTTCACGCCGAACAGCCCGGCGATCAGGCCGCGTAAGCGCGACGCGCTCTTGGCTTTGGGCGCGATGAGGCCGGCGAACTGCATCTTCGCGAAGTCGGAAATCGTATCGACGTCGCGATAGGGCGGCGTGCCGACGCCGATCATCGAACCGACATAGGTCCTGAAACGATCGTCGCCCGGCCGGTCGTTCTGGGCGATCGGGCGAGGATCAGCCCAGGCGCGAAAGAACAGCGCGAGAAACCGCCGCTGGAAAATATCGACGAAACGCGGGAACGCGTCGTCGCGCTCCAAGAGCCAGATGTAGCTTTCTTCGGTCGTCGTCAGCGGCAACGCGCCTTGCGGGCCGAACATGCCGAGAAACCGCGCGATCAGGCGCATCCGGCCGGAGGCTTCGACCTCCGCGCCCTCCAGTGTGGAGGCCGGAAACTCCATGTATGGATTTTGCGTGACGACCACGAATTCATCGGCAAGCGTCGCGGCGTCGCCGATGCGCGGCTTTTGCGGATGCTCGCGCTCGAAGCGGCGCAGCACGCTGAACAGATCGAAGCGCCAGGGTTCGGCGACGAGCTGATCAAGATAGCTCATAGATCGCTCCGCAAACCCAGGCGCGGCGGCCAGCGCATGATCTCGCCCCGCTCAGTCGTGCGGATCACCGTCTGCGTAAAATGATTGAGGCCGACATATTCGCTGAAGAAGCGATCGAGGATAGCGCCCATAAGAAACGGCCCCGATCCTTCATAGGATTTGTCATCGATCAACACGGTGATCTCGATGCCGCGAGCGGCGCCGACGCCGTGGCCGCGGCGTATGCGCCGCACAATCGGGCGGGAGTCGATGCCGCGAACGCCGCGAATCCTGCGCTCGGTCGCGCTGTCGGACATGTCGGCGAACAGCGCGAGCATTTCGCGCAGCGACTTGCCGCTTTCGCCGCCCGCGCGCTGCACGAGCCCGAGATGGTTGAGGCTCAGCATATTGACGATGCGCCAGGCGACGTCGCCGATCGACGCGCCCTCCACCTTGCCGGCCATCGACGTCAGGATCGGCTCGAGCGGGCGCGTCGGACCGGCGATGCAGCGCACATCGAGCTGCACGTCGTCGAGAAACCGGAAATCCGCGCCGCCATCGCCCACCGGCAAGTGCTCGGGCAGATGGCGATTGGTGCACAGGGCCTGCACGCTGAGTTCGGCGACCCGGCTCACTTCTTCGGGATCCGAGCGCTCGCCAAGCGAAAGGAACATGTCGGTGCCAGTGTAATCGGACTTGTGCCCGTATTTTCGCTCCTCGGCGGTGCGCCGGCGCGGCAAGCGCCGCGCCGTGTAACAGAGCCCCGACGCGCTGCGGGCCGCCGCCGCGGTGTATAGCGGCTCTACCAGAACCTTCTGCGCGACGCCCGGGATATGCGCGAAGACATTGAGGATCCGATTGGGCTCGAAGTCGAGCATGCGGCTGCGATCCGGCACGATCTGATATTCGTGCTGGTTCGACTTGACGGCGATGCGATCGAGCGTCTTCTCGAATAGATTGACGGCCGGCGCCGCGTAGAGCGCGAAGAAATCCTTGCGGATGGCGGCCGCCAGACGCGCGTTGGAATCGTCGAAGACAAACACCACGTCGACGGTCTTGGCGGGCAGCTTTGGCGCGACGGCGTCGAGACCTTGCAACAGGACGCCCAGAAAGCGGCGCGGGAAAGTGAAATATTCGCGCAGAAAGTCGAAGCCGCGAAACACCCGCTTGTCATTGGCGACGAGCGCTTCATCCTCGTTGAAACCGATCTGACGCAGCATGTCGGCGCCGCCGTCGACGACCACCGGGTCGCCGAAGGA
>Ga0187890_10004017_pt1 | contig 10026 bp, 9 predicted proteins | sample June2016WEW_21_1_FD_133005 | JGI IMG/M metagenome (GOLD analysis project Ga0187890, IMG submission 133005) | Peatland microbial communities from SPRUCE experiment site at the Marcell Experimental Forest, Minnesota, USA - June2016WEW_21_10 | ecosystem: Environmental > Terrestrial > Soil >...
CCTGAGGAATCGGCAGTGGATCCCAGCGGAGTTGATTGGGTGATGTGGGGACCTCGAGAAACGGACCGCTGCGGATCAGCTTTGCCGGTATCTGCTCATAGGGCTGGTGCGTAACCGAGGGGCGGATGCGATAGGTCCATGTGCGGCGATTGGTGGCGCGGGGCGCGGTAAAGGGAGTACCGCTGAACTGCTCGGTATAGAGGCCGAGCGGGTGTTTTTGAGGGGCGTTCTGGCCCTGCGGCAGGCCGCCTGCAACTGCCTCGGTTGCAAATTCGTTCCCAAAGCCGGTCTGATACCGGATTTCCTCGGACATGCTTCTCACCTTTCACAAGCTATTTTGCATGGCGCGGTGCTCGGCCTCGTTCATCGCCTCATAGATTTGATCGAAGCTCGAGACGGCGAACAGTAGCTTGTGCAATTCGTCGACCTTTACGGGAGTTTCGAGCACCTCGTCCAACGAAAAGTCGTGCACAGCGCAGTGGCCTTCTATCACGTTTTTGCATTCGCCATGAGAACTGATCAGGCCGCTTCCGTACACCTTGATCTCGTTCTGTTCGCGAATGAGCCCGAATTCCACGGTATACCAGAAGAGCCGGCCCAGCTTTTCGAGCGCCGCTTCATCCTCGATGGATGCGCAAACGCGCCCGTAGTGCGCGAGGAATTCGGCGAAGACTTTGTTGGCGTGCATGGGAACGTGGCCGAAGACGTCGTGGAAGATGTCGGGCTCGGGGGTGTATTCGAGCGAATCGCGGCTGCGCAGCCAGGTGGTGGTGGGAAATCTGCGGGCGGCGAGCATTTCAAAGAAGGCAGGTGCGGGTAGAAATCCGCTGACGGGGGTTGAGTTCCATCCTGTCCTGGGTTCAAGGCGGGCGCTGATCGACTCCAGGCGCGGCAATCGATCTTCGCGAAGCCCGATGATCTGGAAGCCGTCAAGGTAGGCGCGCGAGGCGTGCATTTCCAGCTCAGGAAGCACGCGGCCAACAAGCTCGGCCCAGACGGCGTGCTGCTCATCGGTGTAGGCAGAGTACTCCTGTTCGATCAGGTAGGGTGCGGCGACTGTCAGCGTTTCGGTTTTCATTGGATGCCTCCGCGCTACAGGTTGCCGCGAGCTTGCTGTTCACGCTCGATGGCTTCGAAGAGCGCCTTGAAATTCCCCTTGCCGAAGCTGCGGCTGCCCTTGCGCTGGATGATCTCAAAGAACAGGGTCGGGCGGTCTTCCACCGGACGCGTGAAGATCTGCAGCATGTAGCCTTCGGGATCGCGATCGACCAGGATTCCAAGCCTCTCCAGTTCGTCGGTAGGCTCGTCGATCTTGCCGACACGACTCTGCAACTCGGTGTAATAGGTGTGCGGCACCTGCAGAAACTCGATACCCTGTTCGCTGAGCTTGCTTACCGTGTGCAGAATGTCATTGGTCGCGAGCGCGATGTGCTGGACTCCTGCGCCGCCGTAAAACTCGAGATACTCCTCGATCTGCGACTTCTTTTTGCCCTCGGCAGGCTCATTGATGGGGAACTTTACGTAGCCGTTTCCGTTTGCCATGACCTTCGACATCAGCGCTGAATATTCGGTGGAGATGTCCTTGTCGTCGAAGTGCTGATAGAGCGAGAATCCCATCACATTGGCGTAGAACTTTACCCATTCGTCCATTTCGTGCCAGCCCACATTGCCGACCATGTGGTCGATGTGCAGCAGGCCGGTGGGGCGGGCAATGGGATCGCTCTGGACCGCGCGATAACCGGGGAGGAATGCGCCGGTGTAGCTGGTGCGCTCAACGAAGGTGTGGATGGTATCGCCGTAGGTGCGAATGCTGGACAGCACGACCTGACCGTGCTCGTCGGCGAGGACGTAAGGCTGGGCTACACTTACCGCGCCGCGGCTCGTCGTCTCCTGCCATGCGCGGCGGGCATTGTCCACCCACAACGCAATCACCTTGACCCCGTCCCCGTGACGGCCGATGTGCTCCGCGATCGCGTTGCCGCCGCGCAGGGGGGTGGTGAGCACGAAGCGGACCTTGCCCTGCTGAAGAACGTAGGAGGATCGGTCTCGCTGGCCCGTTTCCGGTCCCGCATAGGCGACCAGGGACATGCCAAACGCGGCCCGGTAGAAGTAGGCGGACTGGCGCGCATTGCCAACGTAGAACTCGACGTGATCGGTGCCTTTGAGGGGAAGAAAATCATTGCCGGTAGGCGTCGACTCGGAAGTGGGCTGCGTACCAATGTGCGCGGGAGCAGAGTGCACGGTTGCGCTCATGCGGGTACCTCCTGTGCCGGGAAAGGGAATGAGAGGGGGAAATCCCCGGCTGATGGTAAAGATAGGCCCACGAGTAGTCGGCTGAGAATGGGATTCCAGAGAAAAACGGCCGCCACAACCTAATTGCATTAAGCATAATAAGGGGTGAAGTTAAGGATCGCTGCCCGATGGCTCATAAGACCGTTCCCAACCGAATTGACCTTGATGGAACCGCGTGGAAGATATTGGAAGCACTGCAGCAGAACGCACGCATCTCCTTTGCGGAGCTTGGCCGCCAGATCGGCCTGTCGACGCCGGCAGTGGCGGAGCGGGTGCACCGCCTTGAAGAATCAGGGGTGATCAGCGGCTATCACGCCTCGCTTGACAGCGCCAAGTTGGGAGTACCGATACGTGTTCTGGTGCGGCTTACCATTCCGGGCGGCGAGTTGCAGATTAGCCGGACGGTTTCGGCGCTGAAGGATCTGAGCGAGATCAGCCGCTGTCATCGCATCACGGGCGCTGAGTCGTTTGTGATCGAAGCGGACGTGGTTTCGATCCGGCACCTGGAGACACTGATCGACAGGCTCTCGGCGCTGGGCGCGACGTCTACGTCTACGGTGTTGTCGTCTCCGGTGGAGAGGCGGTCTTACCAGGCGAAGCAGATCGAGTCTTTCGCGAAATACCTTTGATGAGGGCCGATTGTGCGCCTGTTTATTGCAATTCCGCTCGCATTGGAAGTGGTGGATGCGCTTGAGAGGCTTTCGCTGGGCCTGCGATCTGAAGCGGATGGAATGCGGTGGAGCTCGCGGGATAGTTGGCATATCACGTTGCAGTTTCTGGGTAAAACGTCGGACGAGCAGTTCGGGTGTCTTGCGGCGCGCCTCAAAGATGTGAGAGCGCCGGCGTTCGCTGTTCGACTGGCAGGGACAGGCTTTTTCGAGCGAGCAGGGGTGTTCTTTGCCGGGGTCAAAGTTTCGACTGAGATGGTGGAACTCGAGAAGCGCGTGGTTGCAGCCACATCGCTTTGCGGTTTCGCTGCCGAGGACAGGCCTTTTCATCCGCATGTGACGCTGGCCCGCGCCAAGGGCGACGGCGGACGACACGCTCTGCGGAGACTGAAGGGTCTGGTGAAGGAAGGAGCAGCGTTTCCCTCGTTTGTCGCAACCGAGTTTCTGCTCTTCGAGGCTTTCCTTGGGCCTGGTGGATCGCGCTACGAGAGCCGAGAGCGCTTTCGGCTGGGCAACAACTGAGCGCTGTGCCGGCCCGTCGCAATACGCATTTGTGCCGTGCAAGAAGGCACCACTATGATGATCGCTTATGCATGACGATTGCCGCATGGACGCTCCGGGGACCTTATGACGATCTCTGCGCCTCCGGTGCGCGATCCCAAGTCGCAGCTGCGCAAAACCATGGGCTTCTGGGATGTGCTGCTGTTCAACATCGCGACGGTGCTTGGGCCGCGGTGGATTGCGGCGGCCGGGCATAACGGAACGTCGTCGATCAGCTTGTGGGTCATTGCAGCGGTTTTCTTCTTCGTGCCCGGAGCGCTGGTGATCAACGAGCTTTCGTCGCGCTTCCCTGAAGAGGGCGGCTTGTACGCGTGGTCGAAGGAGGCCTTCGGCGACTTTCATGGATTTGTTGCCGGCTGGACGTACTGGATCTACACCGTCTTCTACTTTCCTGGCCTGCTGCTTGCCAGCGCGTCGATGGCTGCCTACATCATGGGCGGCCGCGGCGCAGCACTCGCCCAGGATCGGACGTTTCTGCTCAGTGTCTCACTGGGATTGCTGCTGGTCGCGGTCGTCTTGAACATCATCGGGCTGAACATCGGCAAATGGCTGCAGAATGCCGGCGGTGTGGGCACTTACGTGCCGCTGCTGATTCTGGCGTTGGTGGCGGTTATCGTCGTGTTCAAGCACGGGTCGGCGACGCACTTCACGGTCCAGAACATGATGCCGGCGTGGAACTGGGACACGGTGAATTTCTGGTCGCAGATTGCGTTTGCTTTCACGGGGCTTGAACTGGTCTCCGCGATGAGTGAAGAGGTGCGCGATCCGCGGCGGACGCTTCCGCGTGCCGTTTTCGGGGCGGGGGCGCTGATCGCATTGATGTACATAGCCGGCACGTTTGCGATTCTCGCGCTGATGCCGGCGGCCGATGTCGATCCGCAAAGCGGCGTCTTCAGCGCGATCACGATTGGGTCAACTGCCTTGAAAATCGGATTGCTTGGAGTGCTGGCGGCGATGCTGGTGACTGTCGGCAATGCGGGCGGCGTGGGCAGCACGGTTGCGGGGATCGCTCGCGTGCCGTTTGTGGTGGGTATCGATCGCTATTTGCCCGCGGCATTTGGGAAGATTCATCCGAAGTGGAAGACGCCTTACATTTCGATCCTGGTGCAGGCCACAATCTCGGGAGCGATTCTGCTGGGCAGCCAGATCAATGAGAAAACGATTGGCGCGTATCAATTTCTTGTGGACGCTGCAATCATCCTCTACTTCATTCCGTTCCTCTACATGTTCGCGGCCGTAATCAAGCTGGCGCGGCGCAAAGACCGCAACGAGAATCCACATGCAGTGCTTGTGCCCGGAGGAGTGATTGGCGTGTGGATATGCGGCGGGCTTGGATTTGCGGTCGTGCTGATCGGCATTATTGTTTCGCTGGTGCCTCCGGGGGATTCGCTGAATAAGCTCGGCTTCGAACTGAAGCTGGTGGGGGGAACGGCCGTTTCCATCCTGATCGGGCTGTTCCTTTACTGGCGCGGCGCGCGTTCAAAACAGGCGGTCTAATTCTGGATCGGTTCAGATGAGCGCGTGACTCAATAGACGCCGGTACCATCCAAGGTGCTATAGTCTGCGAGTTTGTGTGAGTGAAGAATGGCCGAAAGCTCGAAGCTTCAAAATGTAATCGAGTCCAGCCTTGATCCCAATTCCCCGCGCGCCAAGGCGAACCGGACTGCGCTGAACGAGGTGCTTGGGACGATTCGAATGCAGGAGGAGACGATTCGGCTTGGCGGAGGCACGAAGGCCGCAGCCGCGCAGCATGCCAAGAAACGCCTGAGCGTGCGCGAGCGCCTGAAGCTGCTGCTTGATCCGGAAAGCGAATTCCTGGAACTGGGGCTGTGGGCGGCGCACGAGATGTATGCCGAGTATGGCGGCGCGCCAGGAGCGGGCGCTGTTACCGGGCTGGGCCGCGTGTGCGGACGCCTGTGCATGATCATCGCCAACGATGCGACGGTAAAAGCCGGCGCCTTTTTTCCGATGACGGCAAAGAAGGTGATCCGCGCCCAGAACATCGCTCTCGAAAATCGCGTTCCCACGCTTTACCTTGTCGATTCCGCCGGGGTATTTCTGCCGTTGCAGGAGGATGTCTTTCCGGATACGGATGACTTCGGGCGGGTCTTTCGCAACAACGCCGTAATGAGTTCGCTGGGCATTCCGCAGATAACGGCCATCATGGGGATGTGCGTGGCGGGCGGGGCATATCTGCCGGTCATGACGGACACGGTGCTGATGACCGAGGGTTCGGGTCTGTTTCTCGCCGGTCCTTCGCTGGTGCAGGCGGCCATTGGCCAGAAGACCGACCCCGAAGAACTGGGCGGAGCTGCGATGCACGCGGAGATTTCAGGTACGGTGGACTTCAAGGAGCCGGACGATCACCACTGTCTGGCGCGGCTGCGTTCGCTGGTGGACAAATTTGGCGCCCGACCTACGGCAAGTCCTTCGCAAGAGCGATTTAGCCGGACTGAGTATGACGCGACGCGCGACGCGCCGAAGTATCCCATTGAGGATGTCTATGGCCTGCTGAATCCCGCGCCCGGCACCAGCAACGTCTATGACATGCGGGAAGTGATCGCACGCATTGTCGATCGCAGTGAGTTCGACGAATACAAGGAAGAGTTCGGGCGGACAGTTCTCTGCGGGTACGCACGGATTGGCGGGCGCGCCGTGGGCATTGTTGCCAACCAGAAGTCCAACCAGAATCAGACGGTCGCCATGGGACCGTCGGCAGGGGCGAAGCGAATCGAGGTGGGCGGTGTTATCTACACCGAGGGCGCGCAGAAAGCCGCCCGCTTCATCATGGATTGTAATCAGAATCTGGTGCCGCTGGTGTTTCTGCACGATGTGAATGGCTTCATGGTGGGCAAGGATGCGGAGTGGTCCGGCATCATTCGTGCGGGCGCGAAGATGGTTTCTGCGGTCAGCACCAGCGTTGTCCCTAAGATTGCGGTAATTGTGGGCGGAAGCTTTGGGGCGGGCCACTATGCGATGTGCGGCAAGGCATACGATCCGCGCTTTCTGTTTGCGTGGCCGACGGCGCGGTATGCAGTGATGAGCGGCGCATCGGCAGCGGGTACGCTGGCGGAGGTGCGCGCCAAGCAGGTGGAGCGCGGAGGCAAGGTGCTTTCCGAGGAGGAAAGAAAGGCGCTTTACGATGAGATCAAATCCACCTACGACGCGCAGGCCGATCCCCGGTATGGCGCGGCGCGCCTTTGGATCGATGCCATTATTGATCCGGCCAAGACAAGGGACGTGCTGATCACCGCACTGGAAGCCTGCGCGATGAACCCGGAGATTGCGAAGTTCAATCCCGGAGTGCTGCAGACGTGACGAACTGCCCGGGCCAAGACTCCTGGCATCTATAACCGGCATCTTAACCAAACAGAATTGAGGTCGCCGTCAATCCCCCGACAAACAGGAGCCCGAAGATGAGCGTTGCGCTCGATAGCAATGAAAGCTTGTACCCCTTTGTACTGACGGAGGAGCAGGAGCAACTGCGCCGCGAAATTCGCGAATTCGCCGCCCGGGAGATTGCGCCCAACGTGATGAAGTGGGACGAGGCCAGCGAGTTCCCCATGGCGGTGGTGAAGAAGCTGGGCGCAATGGGATTGCTGGGGGTTATTTTCCCGCCGGAGTACGGCGGCTCCGGCCTGGGCTACGTGGATTACGTGCTGGCGATCGAGGAACTGGCCGCGGTAGATGGCTCCATCGGCATTATCGTGGCGGCGCACAATTCGCTGGGCACGAACCACATCTTTCTTGCGGGAAACGAAGCGCAGAAGAAGAAGTACGTGTCGCGGCTGGCCAGCGGCGAATGGCTTGCGGCGTGGGGATTGACAGAGCCGGGCGCGGGTTCTGACGCGAGCAATTCGCGCACCACGGCGGTAAAGAAAGGCGACCGTTACATTCTGAACGGCAACAAGACGTTCATCACCAATGGCCAGTACGCGGATGTTGCCGTCGTGATCGCCTCGACCGACAAGAGCAAGGGAACGCACGGGCTTTCGGCTTTCGTGGTGGAGAAAGGCACTAAAGGATTCCGGGCCGGGAAGAAGGAGAACAAACTCGGACTGCGCGCCAGCGACACCAGCGAGCTGATCTTTGAAGACTGCGAGATTTCCGAGGAGAATTTGCTCGGCGCAGAAGGCGAAGGGTTCATCGATGCGATGCGCGTGCTGGATGGAGGCCGCATTTCGATTGCTGCGCTGGCACTCGGCATCGGGCGAGGCGCATTGGATGCAGCGCTGAAATACGTGAAGGAACGCCGGCAGTTTGGGAAGGCGATCGCCGAGTTCCAGGGAATCCAATGGAAGCTGGCCGACATGGCGACCGAACTCGACGCCGCGCGGCTGCTGACGCAGCGAGCCGCCGTGCTGAAGGATGCGGGGCGCAAGGTGACGCGCGAATCGTCGATGGCCAAGCTGTTTTCGAGCGAAGTCGCGGTTCGCATCTGCGACGATGCAGTGCAGTTGTTCGGCGGCTATGGATTCATCAAGGATTACCCCGCGGAGAAGTATTATCGTGACGTGAAGCTATGTACCATTGGCGAGGGCACGAGCGAGATTCAGCGCATGGTGATCGCGAGGGAAATCCTGAAGGTCACTCCATCGCGCGGTTAGCTCATCATGGGCGGCCATAAACGGCATGCGCCCGTACGTGATTCGAATGGCTGAAACCGTCAAAATCGTCGAGTGCCCGCGGGATGCTTGGCAAAGTCTTCCGGGGAGCATCGCGCCCGAGGTCAAGGCTGGCTATCTTCGCAAACTCATCGACGCAGGATTCAGGCACATTGATGCGGTCAGCTTTGTCTCGCCCGCTGCCGTTCCGCAGATGGCGGATTCGGAGCAAGTTCTTGCCCAGCTGACGCCAGGTGCGGACGTGGAGATCATCGGCATTGTCGTTAATGAAAAAGGCGCACAGCGGGCCCTTCGAACGCCAGGCGTAAGGACGCTGGGCTTTCCGTACTCGATTTCTGCGGAGTTCCTACGCCGGAACCAGCACCAGACGCTGGAGCAATCGCTCGACATCCTTGAGCAGATTCAGACGCTGGCAGCGGATGCGGACACGAACGTAATCGCGTACATCTCAATGGCCTTTGGCAACCCCTACGGAGACGTGTGGAGTCTTGAAGAAGTGCTGCAAGCGTGCGACTTGATTGCGGAATGCCGCGTAACCCAGATTTCACTTGCAGACACAGTCGGCGTTGCCGAGCCTGATCAGATTGCCGAGGTTGTGTCTGCGGTAACCAAGGAGTATGACAACCTGGAGATCGGCGTACACTTGCATGCGCGTCCCGCAGAAGCCGCAGAGCGCGTTCGAGCTGCTTTTCACGCGGGGTGCAGACGATTCGACTCGGCGATTGGCGGACTTGGCGGTTGTCCTTTTGCGCAGGACGTCCTGGTTGGCAACATTCCCACCGAGATCCTGGTAGCCGAGTTGCGCCGAAACGGAGCAACCCTTCCGGCATTCAAATCGCTGGACAGCGTGATCGAGGCGAGCAATGATATTGCGAGCCGCTTCGGCGCGGTTGTGCAGTAATGGCATGGCAATACTAAAGGGAGTGGACCTTGAGTTACAAAACGATCCGCGTCATCGAAAATCATCCCATTCGTACCGTTATCCTGAATCGTCCCGAGCGCCGCAATGCCATGACACAGGAGATGCAGACCGAGCTGCTGAGCGTGATTGAAGATACCGCCGCGAGCCGATGCTGCGCCCTGATCCTCACGGGGGCTGGAGACGCCTTTTGCTCGGGCCTTGATCTCTCTGAGCTGCAGGGCATGCGGGAAAAAAGTGCCGCCGAGCATCGCGCGGAGGCAGAGAGGCTGGCACGCTTGTTTGTGGCACTCTACGAATTGCCGACACCCACGATCGCGGCCGTCAACGGCCCAGCCATCGCGGGAGGAACCGGGCTGGCAACGCTCTGCGACTTCACCCTGGCGACACCCGCAGCGCGCTTCGGCTTCACGGAGGTCCGCATCGGTTTCGTTCCGGCCCTGGTGTCGGCGTTTCTGTCGCTCCAAGTCGGGGACAAGCGCTGTCGCGACCTGCTGCTTACGGGCCGCCTGTTTGGCGCAGCAGAAGCGTTGCAGATGGGCTTGATCAGTGAGATTGTGGAACACGAGGAGTTGGGGCCGCGCTCACATGCGCTGGCGAAGTCGCTGCTGTGCAATAGCCCGGCGTCGATAAGCGCAACCAAGCGGTTGCTGGTCAGGCAGAATCATGCGTGGCTTGATGCGGCGATCATTGCGGCGATGGAAGCCAACGCAGAATCGCGCGAGACCGCCGATTTCCGTGAAGGCGTCTCGGCATTTCTAGAGAAAAGAAAGCCTGTGTGGAGCTCGAAATGTTAAGGTCTCTAGCATCCTGTCCCCAATGTTCGTAGCACAGGTTACGAAGTGCAAAAGCAGATCCTTCGACTCACCACCCCCAAACTGAAAAACGTTCGGGGCCCGGTTCGCTCAGGATGACAGCAATTCGTTTTGTCGTGACCTTCTGGGACAGGACCTAGCGGAAG
>Ga0187890_10004018_pt1 | contig 10021 bp, 8 predicted proteins | sample June2016WEW_21_1_FD_133005 | JGI IMG/M metagenome (GOLD analysis project Ga0187890, IMG submission 133005) | Peatland microbial communities from SPRUCE experiment site at the Marcell Experimental Forest, Minnesota, USA - June2016WEW_21_10 | ecosystem: Environmental > Terrestrial > Soil >...
CTCGACGGCGAGCTAATCCGAGAACTCACGCTCGACCCCACACGCGACTACCAGCCACTCCAGCAGCCCTAAGCCGTCTACCATCACCCGAGACATCAGTCTCCGATGTCCTGCGACACAACAAGAAGCGGCGGACGGGAATCGAACCCGCATCATCGCCTTGGAAGGGCGAGGCTCTACCGTTGAGCTACCACCGCGCGTGCGAACCCGGCCCGGAGGGCGGTTCGTCGACGATGACAGTTTGCACAAACGACGTCGCACGTGGCGATCTCGTCGAGCACCGACTGCCAGTTGCGGTCGCGTAGGCCCTGCGCGATCCCGAAGCGGTTGTGTCCGACGTGGTCGAACTCCAGGACGAGCGGATCGGCCTCGCCACAGTCGATGCACGGCCGCTCGCGGAAGAAGGCGACGAGGTGGACGGCACGCTCCGCGGCGATCGCCCGCTTGCGGCGAAGGGCGTTCGCGACGTAGCGCTCGCGGTGCGCTGCGTAGTGCTCGCGTTTGTAGTCCGCCCGACATGTCCGGCAGTAGTTATCGCGCTGCCCACAGGCCTTCCGGCGCCAGGCGAAGTCCGATGCGGGCCTGCGCTGCCCGCAACGCCCGCAAGTTCTTGTCGAGCCAGAGTCGGCAGACACGAACAGATGTTCCCATGACGGCCGGATGGCTTGCCGCGGGCGGCTGCTTTCTCCGTAGACTCCTTTCTCCGCAGAAGCAGAGATGCCACGGGGAGTGGCGCAGTCTGGTAGCGCACCCGGCTGGGGGCCGGGCGGTCGCAGGTTCAAATCCTGTCTCCCCGATGACCAGAAGGCCCGTCATTACGGGCCTTCTGGCTGTTAAAGGTGGGTCCTGCGCGCCAGTTGGGGTCCAATTTGGGGTCCAATGTTGCCCAGCCTGACCGCGACGACAGAGCACTCGCCAGCCGCGGCGATGAACGGCTCGAGGATCGGCTCGTCGCGGTGTCGCTCCTCAAACGCCCTGCTTGTCGACGCGATCCGAACCCTCGGGACAGGCCTGCCTGGCGACGTGAGTAGCCAGCTGCCGGCTGGGCTGCGAAGCTACTTGACGTGCGAATCCGTTGGCTAAGGATCGAGAGATTCCGCGGCCTTCGCGAGTTCGAGCTGGTGCCCGCCGCACGCACCGTCTTCCTCGGACCCAACAACGCTGGGAAGAGCACCATTCTCGAGGCGCTTGACTGGCTCTTGTACTCTGGTTTGGGACGTCCGCGCCCGAGTCCGAGCGAGATCGACTACTTCGAACGAAATCCTGGTCTGGGGTTTTCGATCGAAGCCGTGATCGGGGACCTGCCCGGGGAGTTCATCGCCGACGTCCGCGAGTACTTGGAGGGCTGGAAGTCGGAGGGCGAGGAACTCGTTCCCGAGCCAGACGGCGACGGCATCGAGTCGGCCATACGCGTTCGGGTCAGGGGGACTGAGGACTTCGATGTTCTCCACGAGTTCGCCAAGGAGGAGGCGGCCGGCGCTCGCTTTGCGCCTCGGCACCGCTCGGCGATCGGCTGGGTGTTCGATGGGCGCACACGTGACCCGGTTCGGCAACTAGGCTTCTATCAAGGGGGCCTGCTTGAGCGAGTGTTTGGCGGCGTCGATCTTGACCCTGCTGTCGCGACCCTCAAGGACGCACTGAGTCAGGGGGCCGCCAGCGTCAACGCCGATGACGCTGTATCGAGTGTGCTGGCAGAGCTCGCCGACGAGCTTCGGCCACTGGGTTTGCTCCAGGCCGATGAGCTTCCTCAGTTCGAGGTTGGAGCGGTATCGGCCCGCGAGCTTCTGCAGGCACTGCGCCTCGCTCTGCCGGGGCCAGACGTGCAGATTCCGGTCTTCCGCCAGGGTCGAGGTGCGCAGCGGCTCTTGCTCGTCGCGATATTGCTTCGGCTTGCGCAGGCGTCCGGGCGGCCCGCCATCGGTGGCTTCGAGGAGCCCGAGGAGGCACTTGAGCCGCTCCGGCAGACCCAGATGGCACGAATGCTTAGCCGGATCGCGGACGACCGCGGGCAGATATTTGTGGTTACCCATTCGCCGGAGATCGCCCGTGCGTTTTCGATCGAGGACATCGTGTTGCTGCAAGAGCGCGCCGCGGGAGCGGATGCTCGCGTACTCAGAAAGACGCTCTCGGTCCCAGTGCGTCAGAAGTATGAGCGGTGGTTGGATCGCGCAGTCGTGCGGGCACTGTTCTCACGAGTACCGCTTCTCGTCGAGGGACCTGGAGATCGGGCAGTCATCGAGACGTTCTGGCAGGCGCTCACACCACGCCTCAAGAAGCCAGAGGAAGGTGACGAGCAAACGGACGACGCGGAGACGAGTCCCCTCCGACCGGCGGAGCAACTTGGGGTTGACATCGTCAATTGCGAGGGGGCCGGCGAGATGCCGATGATGGCCCGACTGCTGACAGAGGCCGGTAAGACCGTGGTCGCCTGGGTCGAGCAAGACGTGCCGAGCACGATCGAGGATCTCCGCGGACAAGGCAACTACGCGGCCCTCGTGCTGCACGACGACGCGGCGGACCGTCAAAATCTCGAGGCGGCACTAGCACGATCAGCCTCCATGCCAGCGCTGACCAAGGCGCTCGACGCACTCGCCACGAGTCGGAGCTACTCCTGGGAGAAGCAGCGCGACTATCTCGTGAGCACCGCCGAAGGCATCACCCAAGAGGAGCGCGAGGCGATGAAGCGAGCCGCATCCATCGGCGAGCTGTTCGCGGCGCTCGACGAGGGCGAGGCACGCACACTCATCACGCAAGCTCTTGCGGCGAAAAGCGTCGCGCCGTTCGAGATGAAGGGCGCTCGCCAGGGCCGGATCGTCGCCGAAACCATCGTCGAGCTAGATGGTGTCCCCGAGCCGTTTGGTCGCGCGCTCGCCGGGCTGGTCGCCTGGATCGAAAACGGCGGTCCAATGGGCGAAGAGATTTCGATGGGAACATGACTACTCTTCGCCACGACCCAGACCACAACGATGTCTGCAACGCGGCCGATCGGCACGTAGTCGTTGTAGCGCCGCCCGGAACTGGCAAGACCTGTTTGTCTGTTCGGTTGGCAGCAACGATCGCCCAGGATCTCGAACCAACTGAGCGCGTGCTGCTCGTGACTTTCTCAAACCAGGCGCGCGTGCAGCTCGAGCGCGAGGCAGCGCGCCAGCTCGATCACGACCGTCGCCGCCGCATCGAGGTCACGAACTATCACGGCTTCTTCTGGCGAGCAGTGTGGGCTAACCGCCGAGCGCTCGGCCTGCCCCTCGACACACAGATCCGCAGCCGCCGTACCCGAACCGAGGCACTGAAGGCGGCCGATGCCGATGGCGTAGCTCAACTTGCCAAGCACGACGGCGTATTGGAAGCGCTCGCTGAGCAGCGCTTCGAGAGGTTTCGCGACGACCGAACACCGGATCAGGAAGCCCTTGACCGGATGCTCGCCACACTGGAACACGAGCAACAGCAGGGTCGCCTAGTTTTCGACGACCTCGGGGCTCTCTTCTGGCGGTTGCTCGAGACGTTCCCCGTGCTCGACAAGGCGTACAAGACGCGCTACGCGGTTGTCATCGCCGACGAGCACCAGGATGCTTCTGAGCTTCAGGATTCCGTCGTGCGTCGGCTTGGCAGCAGGCGCCTGATAATCCTGGCGGACCCCATGCAGCTGATCTACGGATTCCGCGGCTCACGTCCCGAGCGACTCCAACGCCACGTTGAAGAGTCTCAAAGGGAATTCGAGCTGCGCACACCCCACCGCTGGCACCAAGATGAGGCAGCCGGTCGCTGGCTGCTCGCGGTGCGCACACGCCTCGTAGGTAATTCTGATCCAACACCGGCACCGCCATCACTCAAGGTGATTCGCGAGAAGTACTTCAACGCGATGATGACGCACGTCAAGATCGGCGCCGCGAACGCATTTCGCGACGGCATGGCCTCAGTCGCCGTGCTCGCCGCGTGGAACAGTGACATCGGCAAGCTCCGAACCTATCTCTGCAAGCAGGGCCTCTATCCGCGGCAGCTTGGCAGCGGAGATGACTTTGAGGAGGCGTGCGGGGACATAGAGCAGCTCCCACTCTTGGGTGACATCCAAAGCGTCGCCCACCACGCCATAGAGCGCATCGCAAAGCTTGTCCCAACACTCCCCCGAACTGTCGTCGAACAGGTAAGGCGCCGCCTGGGCACTTCGGACGTTGACCTGAGCGGAAACTGTGGCAAAGAAGCTCGTGGCCTGCTCGAAGCGCTCCGACCGCTCTACGCCGAAGGGTCACATCGCTACGTGGCGAGCGTCGTCGCCGCACTTGACACGTGCGCCGAAGCCAGCCATCACCTTCCGCGGCTGGAGGCCGTGCGTGCGTTGCGCACTACCGCCGAGCTGTACGGCCAAAGCGCCACCGATCTGGATAGCGTACTTGCCGGCTACGCACAAGGCATCATCTCGGCATCCCAAGCGGCGCCCCGCTTCGGACGCGGACTGTTCGTTATGACCGTACACCAAGCGAAGGGAAAGGAGTTTGATGCAGTCATCCTCGTGAACGCGGGCGACGCCCAATTCCCGGACGACGACGCTGGGCGTCGGTTGTTCTATGTCGCCATCACTCGCGCGTCGAAACGATGGACAATCATCGCCCCAGAACAAGGCGGAAGCCCACTGCTCCGACACCTAAATCAATAGGACAGTAGGTTTGGGCTTGGCCTCAGCAGTGAACGTAGGTGATCGGGTTCTGAGCGCCGCGCGGCAGGTAGCCGCTGACATCGGTCCAGAGGTAGAGAGCCTCCATTGCGGGGTCGCGCACGCCGTTGAAGTCCCATCGTCCAGCTCCTTTGCCGACACGCTTTTCCTTGGGTGGCCGCTCCCAGCTCTCGATTCGGTAGACGGCTCGTACGATCCCCCCGTATACGGCAAGCACCCAGGACGGCTTGTGACGCTCGGGAGCGACCTTCCATGATGCGCGGGTCTTCTGGTATAGGTCCCCAGGCGCGAGCCACTGGCTGCGGTTCAGCCGGATCAGAAGTACGCGATGCTCAGGCCCGATCTCGACCGGCCTAGCCGCGTACTCCGCGATGATCTCCTCAAGCGGTCGCCAGCCACGCTCCGTACCCTGGCCAGCGACCACGTTGGCGAGCTCAAACCCCGCGATCTTTAGCGCGTCGATCACCGCGGCCTCCACCTCGAACGCTTCGGCCTCGTCGTTCAGGTTGTGCCTGATGAGCTCGACACCGACATCGAGTCCGGCAGTGTGAATCTCACGAATCCGAGTGAGCTTCAACTGGGCACTCGTCTTGGACGGATCTACGCGCCTAGCCTGCCTCGCATGAGCGTACACGCGATCCCCTATTCCCTTGCCGACGTAGAAGATATGGCCATCTTCCAAGGGGTCGCGGAGTGCGTAGACGTAGTGCCCGAGCTTCTCGCTCACGCCGGGCAAGAACGACAACGGATCGCGTGGACTCGCAGAGACCGTCGGGCTGAGCGCGGGACGCTTCACGGGCACCATTATCAAGGGAAGGAGCTCGTCAAGAGCGAGCGCACCCCTCAGTCCCACGGCGCGGAGCGAATCTAGTGGGGTGAGCCTGCGTCGCTGGTGCTGCTCCCTGTCGCAGGCGCCTGTCGCTCCCGCTCCCCCGCTTCGAGCTCGCAGTGCGCTTGCAGGTAAGCCTCGCCCGCCTCGTCGGTGAGTTGAAGCAACGCCAAGATGATCAGCCCGGTCGCCTCGCCTCCCTTGGAGGCAAGGGCTGCGGCCGTTACACGCGTGAGCGAGATGAGCGCGGCATGACCGGGGTCCGCAAGTCCTGCCGGACTTGGACCAGTCAGAAGTACCGCGCCGTGGTCGGCGGCTAGGAGGTCCGGAGTCCACGTCACGCCCTTGGGATTCGCGTGGATGCCGTGGCTCGCCATCCGGTAGTGGGGACGCATGTGCTGCGTCCCCACGCTGAGCTCGATTGCCGGCAAGGTGGCGTCTCGCTTGGAGTAGCGCGAGTCTTTGGCCGCGAGAGCAGCTTGCGCCCATCCGTAGGGTCCGCCAAACCGCGCTCCGTAACGCTCGATCAGTGCGTCGAAATGCCCCTTCGCAGCTTCCATCTCCTCCTCGGAGTAAGGCGTTTCGCGCAATCTCTCGGCGTGCTGCTGGAACTCCTGCATCCCTCGCCACGTCTCGACCGCCTCGTGGGCGAAGTAGCGCTCTGCGCAGTCCTCGCCGTTCTCCGCGATGAAGTCCGCGACGATCGCCACCTCATCAAGTGCTCGCCAGCGCGCGAGGCCCGCCTGTCCATAGCCGGCCTTCAGCAACACCAACACCTCCTCGGCTATTCGACAGGCCCGAGCCAGCAGCCGCGACAGGGCCTCGAATACAAAGTCGCGTCGGCCGTCCGGCGGTACGTGCTTCTCGTAGAAGAACTCCCCGACCTCGGAGGCGACCTTCATCACCATCTCGGCGAGATCGAACGCCGGCCCCCAATGCTCAGCCAGCCGCCTCTCGAAGTCCGCCTGCCAGTTGCGCCGGTGCTCAAGCATTCCCGGCGCGTCCCGCTTGAGGTCCCCGACGAGCCCCTTCGCCGAGTCCTCGATCGTCTCGGAGACAACCCTCGACAGGAGATCGTCAGCGCTGTCCTCCAATGCGGCCGCCTGCTCCGGCGTCAGACCCTCGAGAGCCCTCTCCAAGCCCTCCTCCATCGCCTTCCGGAAGGTCTCGTCGTAGTCGTAGTCCACACGCTGACGGTAGCTCCCGTCCCGGCCGTCGCGGGTACCGCTCGGTGTGGGGCAACGCATCCGCACTCCGCGCGACCATGTGACCGTGCATATCTTCTTTGACGAGAGCGGCGACTATGCGTTTCCTGTCGATCGGTTCGACTGCTACGTACAGGCGGCCGTGATCTGTCCCGAGAGTGCGCTCGCGGGGGCGGACGCGTTCGTGCGGGACCGTTGCGCCGCGTGGGAGCTCACCGAGCTTCACGCCCACGAAATGTCAGCCGAGCAGCTGCATGAGGTCGCCGAGTTCCTCACAGCCGGGCCCATCGAGCTTTGTGCGCAGCTCACAGACACGGTCCTAACGACCCGGGAGGTGATCCAGAGCTGCCGTCTGGACCAAGCCGCCGCCTACGAGAGGAGCACGGCCAACTATCGTCGCCAAGGCGGCCGCGACCGAGACATCATGGCGAATCTGGAGAAACAGATTAAGAAGGCAGGGCTTGCGAGCCAGATTCCCGACGGCGAGTTCGTCCAAGCGACTCTCTTGGTCGATGGGACGGTACAGGCCGTCCAGCGTGCACTTTATGCCTACGGTGCGCACCAGTGGAAAGATGCCTTTCACGAGTTCCACTTCATCATCGACGGCAAGCTCTCAGGCAAGAAGTCCGCGGGCGAGAAGTACCTCGGCGCGATGATCGTAGACCTGATCGCTGCTCCCTCACGCCACCGCTTTACCTACAATCCTAAATGGTGCGCGGACCCCGTGCACCCGTGGGTTGATCGGTTCTGTCTCGATGGCAACATTCAGCTGGACCCGCTCTTCGAGCATGGCTTGCAGTTTGCGCGTTCCCATGAGCACGCGGGACTCCAACTCGCAGACATTGTCGCCTTCGTCATACGCAGAGCTGTCGTGGCGCCAACCGACGACATCATGAAGAGCTACGGGCTGCTCAGCCGCCGGCTCGCTGACCGCAAGGGGCACTGCCTCATCGTCGCACGCCTTCCGGCCAGCACGAGAGACGAACAAGCGCTGCTGCGCTACCAGCCCCTGGCTAAGAGCGGCCCGCGAGACGAGCTCGGGGGACCCGAGCGGTAAGGGAGCCATCATGGATAGCCGTCCGCTGAGCGCACTTGTTGAGCATCTGAAGGGCCAGCCTCGTGTATGGCTGCGTCTTGCCGTCAGCCGTCCGGAGACTGAGTGGCAATTGGCGCTGCTCGAGGTCACGCTAGGGGAGCCCCCGCCGGGATGGTGCCGGCAGCGCTGGCTATATCCGAGCGCAGCTTTCATCGCCTCAATGCCAGCAGGCATCACCGTCGCCAAATGGTTTCACCGCAAGCGACTAAGGCTGCCAGGGGTCTCGCTAGACCTCAACCTGTCCGATTCGGCCCATGTCGAAAGGAGGGACAGCCGCTTTAGTGGGGTCTTTCAGGTGCTGCCGTGGCCAACCCGTGACTGGATGGTGCACCTCGACGGTCACCCGCAGCAGGTCACACATGATGAGCTCGTCGCTACGGACGCCCCAGCGTTTCTCAGCTTCGACCAGGCGGCAGCTGCCTTCTTCCGACCGCCACGGGGCCCGAATCGGAACTTCTCTGGAAGGGAACTCGTAGTCCGTGAGCAGGACTTGCGAGCACGAATTGAGTCAGTGCGTGTTCGTCCGGCGGAGGTACTTGTCGCCGTCAAAGGCGACGCCCTGAGCGGCACCTGGCTCACATTGGGCGGCGACGGTGGAGCCAAAAGACGACTCTCCTCGCGGACACGCGAGGTTCGACTACCGGCGCCCTTCGGCCTGGGACCGGGGGCGTGGGTTGCTCTGCATCGCGATCAGGAGCTGTTGGACCGGCGCATTCTCGACAGCGCATGGGGTGGCAAGGACTTTGATGTCGAGATAGACGTAACGACACGGGTCGAGGTGCTCATCGGTGGCGGCGAGGGCGTGTCAACCGAGTTCAAGGGCGAGCTCCCGAGTGCCGACCCGCGGGGGGTGATGAAGACTGTCGCCGCCTTCGCGAACGGTGGCGGCGGCACACTGCTGTTCGGCGTGGACGACGACGGCAATCCTGCTGGCCTCGGAGAGACGCGCTCCCGCGAGGACCTCGACCGCCTGACAAACCTGATCACCGACTGGGTGAGGCCACAGGTCCACTTCATGCTGGCTGAGGGCCGAGTCGACGGTGCCCGCGTGCTTGTGCTCGACATCGCGGCTGGTGGCGAGCCACCCTACGGCGTGGGAACGAATGACCGCAAGCTCGTGTACTACATACGGGTGGGCGCCACAACCTTCCCGGCCAGTCCAGCGGAGGTACGCGCCATCGTGCGCTCGCGTCTACCCAGCAATCGTGATCCACGTGACCCGTACTTCCCGGCGTGAGGGGTGTCGGACCCGGCCCGTCAGGGACGTCCAGTTTGTTATTAGTGCTGACGTGAAGGTCGGGTTTACGCTCAAGGACATCGATGGTGCCTATGTCGAGACGCGCGGCGGCGTCGAGCTCTTCGTGCATATGCGCGGCGCGCCCGCGCGCGTTGAGTACCGCCGATCGGCGATCCAGCGTGCTTGGGAGCGGTTCGTGGCGGCTGAGGAAGAGGGGAGACCCGGTCCGGAGGTCGGAGGGTTCGGCTTGATCGTCCTTCAGCGCGCCCTTCTTGCCGCAGAGGATCTCGGCGGTCTGCTGCATGCGCTGTCGGGTATGGACCCGTGGGCAGAGCTGCGTCAAGCGGGCATCGCGGAGATCGATGCCGCCTTCCAACGTGCCTGTCGCGACCCCGAAGGCGTCATGAGTGATGTGTTCCGCCTGGCAACGGATGACCAGATCACGAGTGAGGCAGTCACTTCCGTTGAGCGAGAGGCGCTGGAGCGCCTACGCCACCGAACCGTTGTTCGCTGGCAGCGGATGCTCTCGACAGCCGCTGCGTTGTGGCTGGCACACCGGCACATCGCCAAGGCCACCCTACACGCCTTCCCGTTCGTCGCTGGCGAGTACGTGAGCGCACCACCGGGTGCCGGAGTTCTGTCCGACGGTGTTCAACTCCCACAGTCCCGCTACGCTCTCCTGCTTGCTTCGACGCTCAAGGCTAACGAGGTCCACACGCCCGTGATGGCCATAGCGCTCGACCATGACTCGGTTGATCGCTGTCGTCGTGAGGGACGCCTCACGGCGAGACTCTACGGCGAGCTATGCGACGCTCAGGTAGCGTCGATCGCGGGTCGCTTCGGTGCAACTCTTCCGACTAAGCCTGGATCCACCGCGCGACTGCCTGTTGGGGGTGTTTGATGCTGTTGGCGTGGGTTTCGGGTGCGTCGTTGGTGTTCGTCAGCGTGAAGGGCGGTGGGGTGTCTCCTCGGAGACCCGGCGGGC
>Ga0187890_10004019_pt1 | contig 10019 bp, 4 predicted proteins | sample June2016WEW_21_1_FD_133005 | JGI IMG/M metagenome (GOLD analysis project Ga0187890, IMG submission 133005) | Peatland microbial communities from SPRUCE experiment site at the Marcell Experimental Forest, Minnesota, USA - June2016WEW_21_10 | ecosystem: Environmental > Terrestrial > Soil >...
GAGACGCTGTCGCCCATTCGCCTGCGCTACACGGGCAAGATGCTGGACCTGACGACGGCCTACGACGACCAGGATCTGACGCATATTGAGCCGGTCGACTTTAACAAGCAGTACATTTCAACCACAGTCGGGCGCGTGATTTTGAACGACTCGCTGCCCGCTGGAATGCCTTACGTCAACGGCCTGCTGAAGAAGAAGGGCATCGGGCAACTGGTGAACTATTGCAACCAGAACCTGGGCCTCGAAGTCACGGTTGGGATGCTCGACCGGATCAAGTCGCTGGGCTTCCAGTACGCCACAGTCTCCGGACTGTCGGTCGGCCTGGACGACATGGTCATTCCGGACAGCAAGTACACCGTTGTTCACGACGCCGATTTGAAGGTGATCGAAGTTCAGAAGCAATACATGGACGGCGCTATCACCAACGGCGAGCGCTCGAACAAGGTCATCCAGATGTGGTCGGCGGTTACCGATCGCGTGGCAGACGAGATGTTCGGAAACATGAAGCGGGCGGACGACGAAGGAGCTTTCAACCCGATTTACATCATGGCCGACTCCGGCGCTCGCGGATCGAAGCAGCAGATTCGCCAGCTCAGCGGCATGCGCGGGCTGATGGCCAAGCCTTCTGGCGAAGTGATTGAAACGCCCATCACGGCGAACTTCCGCGAAGGGCTGACGGTGCTCGAATACTTCATCTCGACGCACGGCGCACGTAAGGGACTGGCCGATACGGCGCTGAAGACGGCTGACTCAGGCTATCTGACGCGGCGCCTGGTCGACGTTGCCCAGGACGTGATTGTGACTGAGTACGATTGCGGAACTGTCGAAGGCATCTATGTTGGTTCCATCGTGGAATCGGGCGAGATCATCGAGGAACTGCGCGATCGTATTATCGGCCGAGTAACTCTGGAGCGCATCAAGGACTACGACGGAAATATCGTGGTGGATGTGAACCAGGGCATCGACGAGGATATTGCTTCGGCGATTCAGGCAGCGGGCAAGGAGAAAGTAAAGATCCGCTCGGTGCTGACGTGCGAATCGCGGCGCGGCGTTTGCGCTCTCTGCTACGGGCGCAACCTGGGCTCGGGACGCATGGTGGAACTCGGCGAGACCTGCGGCGTGATCGCGGCGCAATCGATCGGCGAGCCTGGAACGCAGTTGACGATGCGTACCTTCCACGTAGGCGGCACGGCCAGCCGTGTGCAGGACAAGTCGCGCCTCGACGCCAAGAACAAGGGGTTTGTGCGCTTCATCAACCTGAGCTATGTGGAGAGCAGGGACGGTACGCTGGTGGCGATGAATCGTTCCGGCTCGCTTGCCGTGCAGGATGAACGCGGCCGTGAGAAGGAGCGCTACCAGGTGGTCTATGGCGCGCGTCTCAAGGTTAAGGACGGCGAACAGGTGGCGCTTGGCCAGTTACTGGCCGAGTGGGATCCATACACCTACTCCATCCTTACAGAGATCGGCGGCACGGTAACGTTCAAGGACTTGCAGGAAGGCATCACGCTCAACGAAGAAGTCGACGAAGTGACCGGCCTCTCGCGTTGGGTGGTAGCAGATGCGCCTGACGAAAAACGGCAGCCAACCTTCCTGGTGAAGAACGCCAAGGGGAGCAAGCGGTACCTGTTGCCGCGCGGCGCACACTTGATGGTGGAAGATGGGGCCGAGGTTGGGCCGGGCGACGTGCTGGCGAAGATTCCCAAGGAGAGCACGCGCACCAAGGACATCACCGGCGGTCTGCCGCGCGTTGTCGAACTCTTCGAGGCGCGCAAGCCGCGCGAGACGGCCACCATCAGCGAGATCGATGGCGTGGTCCGCTTCGGCGAAGTCTCCAAGGGTCAGCGCAAGATTTACGTAACCGCGGACAACGGCGACGAGAAGGAATACTCGGTGCAGCGCGGCATTCACGTGAACGTTCAGGAAGGCGAGCGGCTCAGTGCCGGCGATCCGCTGATGGACGGCCCGTTGAATCCGCACGATATTCTTGCCGTGCTGGGCGAGAAGGCGTTGCAGGCGTACCTGGTGAACGAGATTCAGGAAGTCTACCGTCTGCAGGGCGTGGCGATCTCGGACAAGCACATTGAAGTTATTGTCCGGCAGATGCTGCGCTGGGTTCGAATCGACGAAGTTGGCGATACGAACTTCCTGTTGGAACAGCAGGTGGATCGCTTCCGCTTCCGCGAAGAGAACGAGCGCGTGCTGAACAATGGAGGCCGTCCGGCAATCGGGCGTCCGCTGCTGCTGGGCATCACCAAGGCGTCGCTCTCGACTGACAGCTTTATCTCCGCTGCCAGCTTCCAGGAGACGACGCGCGTGCTGACCGAAGCCAGCATCAATGGGGCGATCGACAACCTGCGCGGCCTGAAGGAAAACGTGATCGTCGGACGTCTCATTCCGGCGGGCACGGGGCTGGAATACTACCGCAACGTTCAGCTCAGCCCGGAGCTTGAGGAAGCGGCGGCCCGCGTGCAGCAGGAAGTGACGGCCGAGATCGAAGCCGCCGAGCGCGAACTGGAACTGATGCGCCAGGAGGGCGAGGCCGAGGAGATGGCAGCCGAATAACCACCTGCGCCACCTGCGCCACCTGCGGTGGGGCCATGGGCCTTCGGCAGGATGTGCCAACGTTAGCTAGCCTATTTCATAAGGCAACAACAAGCGAAAGGCCCGGCGGAAGCCGGGCCTTTTCTTTTGCACGATCCACACAAGGGCAAACGCTTTATTACCTCGGAGCGAGACTCTCCGCAGCTTGTCGCTTGCGGTTCTTGACCGTGTACATATGGGAATCCGCGGCGTTGAGCAAAGCCTGTTTTGTCATGCCGTCTTCGGGGTAAACGGCGGTGCCGATGCTGACCGAGCCGTTGATCACATGCCCCTCGATAACAAAGGGATCGTCGAAGCAGCCTTGCAGCCTGGCAACGATCTTGTTCAGGTCGGAGCGGCCGCGCTGGAGTGAGACCAGGGCAGCGAATTCGTCTCCGCCCAGGCGCGCCAGCATATCGCCGCCAAGCAACTGGTCGCTCATCCGCACGGCCACATCCTGGAGGTAGATGTCTCCCACGTGATGACCGAAGTTGTCATTGATCGCCTTGAATTTATCGAGGTCGAGATAGATCAATCCGAAGATGCCGCTCTGGCCCGCCTCCTGGATCAGGACATCGATGCGCTTGTGCAGGGAGAATCGGTTGTAAATATCGGTGAGCATGTCGAACTCGGAACGGCGGCGCAGATCGGAGTAAAGCCGGCGTGTTTCGATGGCCAGCGTGGCCAGGCGCGCTCCATTGGAGAGAGCGGTATTCTCGCGCGCTTCGGGCGGAGTATTGGGCGGGAGTGCGGTAAAGAGCGCGCCTAGCGCCGGGCCGGATCGGGAGTCGACATCCGCGCGAACGATGCGCAGAACATGCGGCTCGGGAGGGCATTTACCGACGATCGATCCATCGGCCACCTCGCACCAGCACGGAGCGCCATTGAGGTTGAATGACGTCAACTCCACAATCTTTTCGAGGATGCCGGCCAGCGGCTGCGATCCGTTGATGTCCTCCAGGATTCGGCTGCGCTTCTGTTCGAGCAGGGCTGAGTTTCGTTCCATCGCAGCCTCCTCCTCGATTTTGCTTGCCAAGGCTGCGGTCTTCTGGCGCACCTTGCGCTCCAGAGCCCAGCCCCAGGCTCCGGCAACGGCCACGACGACCAGCAGAAGACCGACCAGGATCACGAGGTTGCGGACGTTCAACGGGGAGGGGTTTTTGACGACAACGACGTCGTCGAAGGAGCGCAGCAGGATATTGAAAGGCACCTGGGCGATGAATGGGTTGGAGTTTTCAAGGATGCAGATGCCCACAACACGGACCCTGGAGCCGAGTGGAATCACTCTTCCGATCGGAACCGGTCCGGCCGGGTGGCGGTAGGTGGCGGAGAACAACTTGCCGTCGATGGCCAATACGAACTGATCCTGCGAGGGCTCGTAGACTTCAGTGACCACCTGGCCTTCGATTGAAACCAGGTCGTAGTGGTGGCCGGGCGATTCGAAGCCTTTGGGGGTGAGCGTCTCCCAGGTTGACTGCAGCGGCGTGATGGGAGCGGGAACAAGGGCGTCGCGGATTTCGCCATGCACGAGATTGATAAATCCATCGTGAGCGTCGGCGATTCCGATCGCGTCTGCCTCATCGCCAAGCCGCAAGGGCTTGTAGGTCAGAGTCGATATCCAGATACTCTTGGCCCCATCCTGCAACACCACCGCTGAACCAGGCTGGTAGTAAGTGATGGTTCCGTGAACCCGCACCTGCGGAGATAAATCCTGAATACGAGAGAAAGTCATCACCCGATCCATGGGTGTGATGGGGAGGGCCCACGGGCTGCGCTCAGCGCGCGCGATGATCCTTACGTCGGAGAGCGATTGCAGGTGCATCAGAACTCCGGTTACGTGCATCTTGCTGTCGAATTTTTCAGCAGAGACGCCGGTGAGTTCCACCTGGGCATCGAGCAGGCTCTCGAGAGCGCTCGAGTCTTCGCTATCGATGGTCGCGTCGAGGTAGCCGCCGTCCATGAGCAATTGGAGGTGGATGCTGCGCACCTGATTCAGCGCGTTCGACGCGTAATCCGCCGTACGAACCATGGCGGTCACTTTAACCAGTTTGCAATCTTTTTCAGTGCGGATCATCTGATCGAAGGTGGCCGGCTCCGCTTTTGGCAGATCGCCATGTCGAAGCAGCGTGATTCGATCGCTCATTACGACCGGGTTGAAGCTCTCCTTCGTGACTCCATTCACCAAAATGCGATCCCCTGGAACCAGTCCCAGACCTGCTGGTGCTCCAATGAAGAGTGCATCGTCGCCATCCTGCACAAACAGGGTGTTTTCATAGCCGCGATAGTATGTCACCGTCGCTTCGAAGAGGGCTGGAATCCGATGGCTTGCCTCTGCGTTGGTGAGGGCATGAATCTCGCGCAATGTGGTCAAAGGAGCGAGACCCGCGGCCCAGGCAGCCGAGGCCCAGCCGAAGACAATCGCAACCGCTAAAATCAGTCTCTTCAACGGACGATACCCCGCCAGACCGGCCCCGTCTCTTAACTCACCGTTACTATATCGGCGAGGCGGGGACGCATCTGTAGTCGCGAATGAAGAAAAAGGTCCTTGCAACGGAGATGTCCCTATGAACACACGGGAGTGGCGGCAGGCTCAGCGGTATTTATGGATCGGGCGGAGGCTGTTTTAGCCATGAATCTGGTCTTCGAAGGCAGTCTTTTCGACCTCGAAGACGTGATTTGCCGCTTGCTTTCGCGCGTTCTTGACGATGTACATCGCGGAGTCGGCGGCGCTGAGAAGGGAGTCTCCGGTGGCGCCGTCTTCCGGATAGAGGGCGATGCCAAAGCTGGCCGAGCATTGCAGGATGCGCCCTTCGAGGATGAGGGGTTCGCTGAGTGTGTGTTCCAGGCGCTGGACGATCTCTTCGACGCCAACGCGGCTGGGAACCTTGGGGAGCAGCACGGCGAATTCATCACCGCCGAGCCGCGCCAGCAGATCGTGAGAGCGCAGTTGCTGCTTCATTCGCCTCGAAACTTCCTTCAGGCAAAGATCTCCCATGTGGTGTCCATAGATATCGTTGACCTGTTTGAAACCATCGAGGTCGACATAGACCAATCCGAAGATGCCGGCATTGGCGCGCGCCTCTTCAATTTTTTCGTCCAGCCGCTTGCCCAGCGAGAAGCGGTTGTGCATGTCGGTGAGCTGGTCGAACTCCGAGCGGTGCAGAAGATCGGAGTAAAGCCGGCGGGTTTCAATCGCCAGCGCGGCAAGTTTCGCCCCGACAGAGAGAGCTTCATTTTCATTTGCGGACGCTTCGGGCGTGGGCGGCAATGCGGCGGCGTTGAGGGCGACAAAGAGAGCGCCCAGCGGCAGGCCGGAGCGGGCAGGAATCTCCGCGCGGACGATACGCAAATTTTCAGCCAGCGGCTGGAACCCTCCCAGGCGCGCTCCATGGGAGACCTCGCACCAGCAGGGAGCGTCGTTGAGCGCGAAGGAGACCATCTCCATGATCTGCTCAAGGATTTCGGCGAGCGGCCGTTGACCGTTGATGTCTTCGAGGATGCAGCTACGCCTGTGTTCGAGTTGCGCAACGCGCCGCGCGAAGGCCGCTTCAGCCTCGATGCGTTTCGCCATGGCGGCAGTCTGGCGGCGCACTTTCCTGTTGAGCGTTGCGCCCCATGCGCCGACCGCGAGCACCACCAGCAGCAATACGCTGACCGCACCAACGAGATTGCGCTTATTCAACAGAGAAGGCCGCGCGACGATCGCAATATCATCCATGGATCGCAAGAGAATATGGAACGGCAGTTCTTCGCTGCGGCTATGGATATCGGTTTCTTCATTCACGCAGATTCCGGTTACACGCACCTTCGATCCCAGAGGAACCTCAAGCATCGGCGGAAGCGGGATGTGGCTGGCTGGATCGGGATGATGGTAGATGGCGGAGAAGAGGCGGCCATCGGCAGCCAGTACATATTCGTCCTGCACAGCCTCGCGGACTTCTGTCACCACTTGCCCTTCAATCGATGCCAGGTCGAATAAATGCCCATCGGGCTTATAGCTGCTCCAGAAGGCGAGTTGCTGCCAGGTCGCCGGCAGAGGCTTGAGGGGCTGCTGAAGAGAACTATCCTCGATCTCGCCGTGACTCAAGGTCAGTATTCCGTCATGGGCTTCGGGAAAGCCGGTGGCGTCGGCGGCATCGCCAATCCGCAATGGGTTGCGGGAGAGAGTCGCGATCCACAAACTCCTGGCGCCATCTTGCAGCACGACGCTGGAGCCTGGCTGGTAGTAAGTGATGGTTCCATGGACTCGGACTCTTTGCGTTTGATCCTGTATACGAAAGCCGGTAAGAATGGCGTCGATGGGCGTGACCGGTATTGACTGGGGAGTGACAGCGGCGCGCTTGAGAATCTTCACATCCGCTAGACTGGCGACGTGGAGCAGCAAACCCGTCTGTTGCATCTTGCCATCGAATTTGCCACCGGCAACCCCGGTGACCTCAACCTCGGCGCCCAACAAACCGGTGAGCGGCCGGGGATCATCGCCGCCCACAGTGGCGTCGACGTAACCGCCATCGGTGGTCATCTGCAAGTAAGTGACCTGCGCCTTGTCGTCGATCATCAAGTCTGCGGACTGGATGACCGCATGAACGGTGACCAGTCTGCAGTCGCGTTCGCCGTGGATCAGGGCGTTGAAATCGGCGGATACAGCCGGGGGAGGCGTGCCGTGGCGAATCAGTGTAATCGTGTCGCTGACCACGATGGGCCGAAAGCTGGCCTCGGTATGGCCATTCAACTGAATGCGATCGCCAGGAAGCAATGGGGTATTCACGGGGTCGAGCACATAGAGGGCAGCGTCGCCATCCTGGACAAATAAAAGAGCGCCGCTGCTGCGGAAATAAGTTACGGTCGCTTCAAATGCAACCGGCAGCTTCTTGCCTGCTTGAGCGTTGGTGAGGGAGTGGATTGCCTGGAGCGTTGTCAGCGACGCGGGCGGGGCCGTCCATGCCGGGGAGGCAAGGCAGAGGAGGATTGCTACCGTCGAAATCAGCCGACTCTTATGGGCTACCTGGTAGTAGGTTCGTTCTCGCATTCGATCGCCGACAATCCTCACCGAAGGGATTGAATCCATCGGTCAGCTCAGCAGAAAAGCATCCGGGCATCCGCGCGAAAGGAGGTTCTGCCGGAATTGTTTGTACCTTGATCCTATACTCATCCGCCTGAATCTGGTTTAATGGCTGTTTCGGGTCATTCGCAGCGCTTTCCGCAGACTTCCAACGTCCGCTCCATCGAGGCTTTTCAATGTCGAATCCCGCTGAACCGTCCAACGCCACCTTCTCTTCTTCGCTCCGTGGCACGCAAATGCAGCCGCCGCGACGCATCATTCGCGTGATCGGTGTTCCCCTCGACCTGGGCGCCAGCCGCAGGGGTGTGGACATGGGGCCGTCGGCGGTGCGCGTGGCGGGGCTGGCGGCGCGGCTGGAATCCCTGGGCCATCAGGTCACCGACGGAGGCAACATTCGCGTGGAGATCGCCGAGACGCAGGCCGCGGGCAGCGAGAATGCTCGATTCCTGAAGCAAATCGCGGAAACCTGCACGCGCACCGCCGAGGCCGTCGTGAAGACGCTGGAAGATGGGATGACGCCGCTCGTGCTTGGAGGCGATCACTCGGTGGCCGCCGGATCAGTGAGCGGTGTGGCGCATTTCTATCGCCGCCAGAGCCAGCGGATTGGCGTGCTTTGGATCGATGCGCACTCGGACATAAACACGCCCGATAGCTCGCCCTCAGGCAATGTGCATGGCATGCCGCTGGCCGCGCTGCTGGGGAGCAATCTCAAGGTAAAGGCCTGCGATGCTCACCAGCAGAAGCCGCGACATAGAAAATGTCTCTTCTGCCGGGGGCGCTTGCCTGGCGGACGTGTCAGCTTGCAGGTTGGACGTGTCAATTGTCACGATGAACTCTCCTTCGCTTAACACGCCCGAGATCTGCGTGAATCGCAGCGCAGCGATCTGCGTTGAATCTGTGTTGTCTTTGAATGCACATAACTATCATCCATTACACAACACTGTCAACGACGATTGCGGTGCATGAGATGGGACTTCGAGGGTATCAAGAATGATTTCTCAAACTACAATGGGAAGACATGGCAAAAAAACTGCGGGTTGGAGTTGTATTTGGCGGGCGGAGCGGGGAGCACGAGGTTTCGCTGCTCTCGGCGGCTTCGATCTTGAAGGCGATTGATCGGCGCAAGTTCGACGTGGTGCCGATTGGCATCAACAAGGCTGGCCACTGGCTGACCTCTGCTGCGGCTGAGGGGCTGCTGGAGGGCTCGGCGCCGGCGAAGCTAACTTCGGACGGGGCTGGCCAGGCAAAGCCCAGGGCAGAGGCAAGGAAGCTGCGGGCGGGCGATCCAGCGTCGACGCCGGGTGCGCGCGTGATCGCCGAGGGGCAGCCAACGCTGCTGGCGCCGGAGCCGAAAAAATCGGTGAGTTCGGCGCTGACTCACAGCGATGCGGCGGCTCTGGATAGCCATGCGGCGCTGGGCAGCCAATCGCTGGATGTGGTCTTTCCGGTGCTGCATGGCACCTTTGGCGAGGATGGAACGATTCAGGGACTCTTCGAGCTGGCGGGGATCGCGTATGTCGGCTCGGGCGTGCTTGGTTCAGCCGCGGGCATGGACAAAGACGTGATGAAGCGGCTGTTTGCGCAGGCCAAACTGCCCATGGTCAGGCACGTCACGCTGCTGCGCGCCGAGTGGGAGCGTTCGCCAAGAAAGGCTGTTGCGCAGATTGAAGCGGCGCTCAAGTACCCGGTGTTTGTGAAGCCGGCGAACCTGGGCTCGTCGGTCGGCATCTCGAAGGCGCACGATCGCAAGGAACTTGGACCCGCGCTCGATCTGGCTGCCAAATACGACCGTAAGCTGGTGATCGAAGAAGGCGTAGGCGGCAAGAAATCCAAGGCTCGCGAACTGGAGGTTGCGGTGCTGGGAAACGATTCGCCCGAGGCGAGCGTTGTGGGCGAGATTATTCCCGGCAAAGAGTTTTACGATTACGAGGCCAAGTATCTCTCTGAAGGATCGACGGCGGTGATTCCGGCGAGGCTGAGCAAGGCCGAGACAAAGCTGATTCGCGAGTTGGCGGTTGCGGCCTTCCGGGCTTGCGATCTGTCGGGGCTGGCGCGGGTGGACTTTTTGATGGAACCGGAAGGCAAGCGGCGCATCTTTTTGAACGAAGTGAATACGCTGCCCGGCTTCACCAGCATCAGCATGTATCCGAAGCTGTGGTCGGCCACGGGGATTGGCTATAAGGATCTGATCACGCGGCTGATCGAGCTGGCTCTGGAACGGCAGGCGGAGAAGAGCCGGACGACTTACAGCAGGGAAGAGTAATTACAGGGGTCAGGGATCAGGGGTCAGGGGTCAGTTCTAGGCCTGCGGGAACAGGTAGACATCTATTGGTGTCTAACAAGAGTGTGTGGAGTGATAATGGATGTGGCCGCAGGC
>Ga0187890_10004022_pt1 | contig 10016 bp, 10 predicted proteins | sample June2016WEW_21_1_FD_133005 | JGI IMG/M metagenome (GOLD analysis project Ga0187890, IMG submission 133005) | Peatland microbial communities from SPRUCE experiment site at the Marcell Experimental Forest, Minnesota, USA - June2016WEW_21_10 | ecosystem: Environmental > Terrestrial > Soil >...
AGCAGATGGCCCGCAGTCAGCGATTCTCGAACAGGTGAAGAATGGCGTCGCGATTCGCATGGCGGTGGTCGAGCGGGCGCTAACGGCGAACCCCCAGACTGCATCGGAGGCACAAGAAAGATGAAACCGCCTTCGATTGCCAGAGTTCGCATCCCGATTCTAGTTGCGCTGGCAATTGGGGAAACTATTGGTCTGATTCATTATTTTGGACGGTGGAACTTCACTCAATTCCTTGCTATGTCATCTTTCCTAGCGTTTCTAATCGTCCCCTTGTTGTGGCTCGAGTTCATACGACAAATAAAGGCCAGTTTTCCCATATTCTTTCTCACACCTCTGACGTTTATAAGCTTGGCTAACTCGTGGAGAGGGGGACACACGGGTTTTACGATTACATGGGCAATCTTTTTTCTGTTAGTCATAACTTTAGTTTTGATTAGGATCTACATCGAATTCCGAAAGGGAAAACACCCCCAAGGAGGCCGCGCATGACGGCACTGGTAATTCGTGGCGGCCATCTGATCGACCCGGCAGCGGGCGTCGACGGGCTTAGAGACATTCTGCTCAAGGACGGCCGTGTGGCGGAAATCGCCGCTCCGGGCAAGCTCAAGCCGACGAATGGCACCGAGGTTCTCGATGCGACCGGACTTACCGTCGCTCCCGGCCTGATCGATATGCATGTGCATCTACGCGAGCCTGGGCAAGGCTATAAAGAGACGATTGCCACCGGTACGGCTGCTGCTGCTGCGGGCGGTTTCACGGCGGTGGCCGCGATGCCCAACACGACGCCAGTGAATGATTCGCAGGAGACCACACGCTGGATGCAGGCGCCGGAACGCAACGCTTCGATCCGCGTCTTTCCCATTGCAGCCGCCACGCGTGCCTCAAAGGGCGAAGCGATCAATGACTATGCAGCGCTCAAATCCGCCGGCGCAGTGGCCGTTTCCGATGACGGCTTGCCGATTCTAAAAGACAACGTCATGCGCGAGGCTCTGGCCGCCGCGGCGCGCGTCGGACTGACCGTCATCCAACATGCCGAGGATACGCGCATCACGCATGTTGTCGACAAGGTGGCCAGCATGAATGCTGGGCCGGGCTCCTTCAAACTCGGCCTGCGCGGCTGGCCCAATGAGGCAGAGTCGTCGATCGTCGAACGCGATATTCGCCTGGTTGGTGAACTGCGCGAGGCGCGCCCCCACCTGCATGTGGCCCACATTTCAACTGCAGCCGCGCTGGCCGCCGTGCGACAGGCCCGGCGCAATGGGCTGCGCGTGACTTGCGAGGTGGCTCCGCATCATTTCCTGCTTACCGACGAACATGTTGGCCTGTATGACACCAACGCCAAGATGTGTCCGCCTCTGCGCTCGGCCGCCGACCGCGACGCATTGATCGAAGCCCTGCTTGACGGCATCATCGACGCGATCGCCACCGACCACGCGCCCCACGCCGTGCATGAAAAGGAAGTCGAGTTTGAGCGCGCGCCGAATGGCATCATCGGCCTTGAAACGGCTCTTGGATTGAGCCTGCGCTGGCTGCACCATGAATGGAAGCTGCCGGTGGGACGCGTCCTGAGCCTGCTAAGCGCACAACCTGCGGCTCTGCTGGGATTGAAAGGCCGCGGAACGCTCACGGTGGGCAGCTTTGCCGACGTCGTCGTCTTCGATCCAAAGGCCGAGTGGACCTACAACGCCCGCGAAGGCAAGTCGAAGTCGAGAAACACTCCCTTCGACGGCTGGGCGATGCTGGGCAAAGTCCGCTGGACAATCAGCGAGGGGCGCGTGGCATACCGCGCAAACGACGTGTAAGTAAGCTCAAAGGCGACCGTCGTAGGCCGGTCTTCGTCCTTTATCCCTTGCGCCTGTAAAGCACCTGGAACTCGTAACCTTGATTAGCCGGGAAGAGGCCGGCGACCTGACGCAGGCGCTCGGCCAGGGCTGGGGCGGCCAGGAGCGGATAATCGCGCTCACGCAGATCGTGGTAGTCAAAGTCCACAGCCATCGACAACATGTAAATGGCCAGGGCATCGGCGAAAGCTGCTTCGAAGAAAGCGCTGCGCGCACGCTCATCGATTGGCTTCTGGGCTGAACGGACTTCACCATCCTGATTGCGAATCTCAGGAATCCGTATATCCTGGGCGCGGCGTCGGGTCTCCCAGGCGTCCTGACTTGTTTCGCCCCGCACCTGCGCCTCGGCTTGCTGCCAAACGAGGGACGAAAAGCTCTCTGGGACCCCTGCGGCATCGACAAAGTTGTGAGCCACATTGATGAAAAACTCGAAGGCCAGGCCGAAGCGGTCTTCGACAAGCCGCGTCGAAAGAAAGACCGCCTCTGTCGAGCCGAAGACGGCATTGCGGTGGCAGATGGCGCGGTCACCGAGATCGACCGAGTATCCGGGCGCGACCATAGTATCGTCGGTGTCGGCGATGGCCAGCGGCACGAAATAATAGGCGCGATGGTCGAGAGCGGCAGAGAGCGTGGCCGGAACGGCGCTCACCAGCCGCTCCAGATCCGTGTCCGAGATGCGCGTCTCGCCCCACATTGCATAGTGAATTCCGTTAGGGGCCTTGGCCACGGTCACCTGCGTGGCCACTTTCTCTGCATGCCAGAGTTCGACTTGTGCACCGCTTGCCATGAACTTGTATTCTAACGCTACGAGGGCCCGAGAATGATGCGATCCGCACAAACCGAACGGCCGGATGGTGGAACCATACTCGGCTTTCCGCTGAAAGGATTCGGCCTGTTTACCAGTTTGCTGTTGGCCTTCGCCGCGGCGTTCTTCAGCTTTTTTGCTTCGACCGCGCTGGCCATCTTCGCCTTGCTCGCTTGGAATCTGATGGGCCACCACGCAGTGAGTTATGCCGACAGCTATCGTTACGTCGGCTTTCCAGCCTTCGTGCTGGTGCTCGTCGTGGCCCTGCCGGTCTTCGCCGTGCTATGGATCAGGGCCAAGCTAGGCAATTAATTCTTGCCGCTAGTTTCCCGGCGCCGGAGCGGAATTTGCGCGGTCAAGCTTGGCCACTTGGATCTTGCGAGCGAGGCCGAGTTTTGAGAGCAGCCAGATGCCCCACCAGTTGGGGTCGACCTCGTACCATGCGAGACCGTGCTTCGCTGAGACTGGATTGGCGTGGTGGTTGTTGTGCCAGCCTTCGCCGCCCGAGACCAGAGCTACAAAAAAGTTGTTGCGGGAGTCGTCGCGGGTTTTGAACCGCCGGCTGCCCCACAAATGTGTAGCCGAATTGACCAGCCATGTGGCGTGCAGACCGAGGGTGACACGCAGAAAGGCTCCCCAGAGCAACATTCCAACGGCGTTTGCCCAGCCGCCCCAGATCCAGCCAAGGCCGAAGAGCAGACCGCCGCTCGCCACCAGCGGAATCCAGTGAAACTTGCTGAGCCAGACGTGGAAGCGGTCGCGGCCCAGGTCGGGCACATAGCGGTCCAACACCTCGGTCTGGGCGTGCAAGGCGTTGCCCCAGATCAGCCAGCCGGTGTGCGCCCACCATCCGCCTTCCCGGGGGGTGTGCGGGTCACCCGGCTGATCGCTGAACTGGTGATGCACCCGATGGGTCGCGACCCAAAAGATGGGTCCGCCTTCGAGAGAAAGCGTGGCGCAGATGGCCATGATGTATTCAACCCATTTGGGTGTCTGGTAGCCGCGGTGCGTCAGCAGCCGGTGATAGCACATGCCGATGCCGATATTGATGGCCACTACATAGAGCGCCAGCATCACAGTCAAACGCTGCCATGTGAAGAAGAAAAGAGCCGCAAGTGCGCCCAGATGAAAGACAACGAGTACGGTCATCGTGAGCCAGTTGATCCCTTCGCTCACGGCGGCGGCGCGGCCCATCTTCACCTGGAGCCGTGCTGGGACGGTGTGCGCCGGCGTCGAAGAGGGAGTTGCGAGGTTTGCGGGAACTGGCTCGGCTGATCCTGGGAGGGAAATAGCGGGGGGCATTTCAAGAGAAGGTGCGGTAACGATAGAAGCCATACTTGAGAGAGATCCTTGAAGGATGGCTGCATGCCCATCCTTATGCCGTGATTGTATAAGACCAAATCAGTCCACAATGGGTCATTCCGACACAGTTTTTGATCAATTGATCAAATTCTTGTCACCAATGAGCAATTCTGCTCGCAAATCCCGAGGTGCCCGTTCACTGCGCCCTGCTCTCCGTACCGAAGGCACCGCCTGCCGTGACAAAGAGCTGTTCCGCCTGGCCGCGGAGAATGCGGTAGAGGGCGAACTGGCGCTGGGTCGCGCCGCGCAGCTCGAAAAGCAATTCGCCCCGATTGTCGGCCAGGGCATCGACGGCATCCACAAGCCTCATACGCGGGCTCTCGTCGAGATGCGCGCCATCGGTGACGTGCTTCAGAAGTACGAGAATGTTTCCGTAAAGATCCGGCTGGGCGACCAGGGTGACGAACTTCTGTTCGGCGATTGGGCCGTCCGTGTGCGCAGTCAGCACAAGGGTTGCGCCCGCGCCATAGGCCAACTCGAACGCGCGGAAGCGTTCATCCACGAGAGGCGCGGGCAAGGGCGGCGGCAGCGGTTTGGTTGACTTGTGGGCTGGGTGTTGCGCCGTCGCTCTTTTCGGGGCGGGCGGCGGCGGGTTCAGGCCCAAGGCTGCGCGCGCCATATCTTCAAGGGCCGACTTCATCTTGGCCTCATCGTCCGGATTGGCCCAGCTATACGTCCATGGATGCTCGGGGCGATTTTTGGAGTCGGAGACGGCAATGGTCTGCTCCATCTCTGCCGGCATTCCCATCAGCGTCGGAAGCACATCGAGGCCGTTGCCCGTCGAGATGCCGCGCTTGAGACGAGGGCGGTCAGGATCGGTGACATCGGGCAGCGAATCCACGTGGCCCACCTCTTGCGGCTTCTTCTTGTTGTTTTTCAGGATCGGGCGATCTGGGTCTTCGGGGGTCGTTGAACTGCTGGACGGCCCGGCTCCCGCGCTGTCGCCGGAGTCCTTTTTGTGCAGGGTCGGTCTGTCTGGATCGGCTGCCGGAGCCGGCCCGGTCGAACTGGAGTCCCCGCTCCCCGCAGAGCTACCGCTATCGTGCTTTCTATGCAATACGGGGCGGTCGCTGTCGTCCTCGATGCGGTTGCGGGCCACTTCATCCATCGACGGCTTGGGCTTGGGAGCGGGAAGCGGCTTCCATGCGCCGTAGCCGACCCACGAGCCCTGCTCCTGGCCGGAGTTTTTGATGTCGAATAAACCGATCGGCGAGCCGTTTTGCTGAAGTTCGTACTCCACCTCCCCGGACAGGGCGAGCGGCTCGGGTCGGGCCATGTAAACGCCGCCGTCCTGAAGCTGGTCAGCCAGAATTCGGCTTTGATCGAGCACGGCGACGGGAACAAGGCGGCTGGCCTTGGGCTTTCCCGCTTCGCCGGTCCATTCGAGGACGGCGATGGCCCGCAACTCGGGTGAGTCCTTGCTGTTCTTCGTTACTTGGCCGGGATACTGAGAGCAGAGCGGAAGCGTGGCGACTAAGGCTGCCGAAAGCAGAGCCGCTTGTTTAATCGATAAAATAACCTTGCGATGCGATGACATTCGCCGCCTGCGTCGGAAATAATCGAAGCTGATGGCCACTAACGGCCCTCCAATCAAAATGTGAGGTGCTTCCCCATGGAACTGAACCAGAAAGTCGCCGATTTCAGCCTGCAAACCGACGAGGACAAGACTGCCAAACTCTCCGATTATGCCGGTAAACCGGTCATCCTGTTTTTTTATCCCAGAGCTGACACTCCCGGTTGCACCATCGAGGCCTGCGGCTTCCGCGACACCTTCACCAAACTCCAGGCAGCCGGTGCCGTTGTGTTGGGTATTAGCCGCGATACGCCCAAAGACCAGGCCAAATTTCGCGCCAAATATAACCTCCCCTACACACTCCTTGCTGATGTAGACGAGAAAGTATGCAATCAGTTTGGCGTGTTGAAGGAAAAGAACATGTACGGCAAAAAGGTGTGGGGCATCGAGCGGACAACCTTCCTGATCGGCCCGGACCAGACCCTGCTGCATATCTTCCCCAAAGTTACGCCCGCCGGCCACGCTGAAGCCGTGCTGGCTCTGCTGAATGAATGGAAGATGGCTCACAAGTAGCCATGAGCCCCCGGTCTCAAGATCGAGATCCGGGGCCGCCGCTTGGCCGATTGCTGACGCGCGCTTTTTTCGAGGCGCCGCCGGAGCAGGTGGCTCCTCGATTGCTCGGAAAAGTCTTGGCGCATGCCTCTCCCGGCGGGCTGATGGCTGGGAGAATCGTGGAGGTTGAGGCATACCTTGGCCCACACCACCGGACCCCCGATCCGGCTTCGCATTCCTATCGTGGAACGACGCCTCGGAACTCCGTTCTCTTTGGTCCTGCCGGTTACGCGTACGTGTATTCGATCTATGGGCGCTACTTTTGCATGAACATAAGTTGTGAGACCGAGGGTAGCGCCGGCTGCATCCTGCTGCGAGCGCTGGAGCCCCTGGCCGGGGTAGAGAGCATGGCGTGGAATCGCGGCCTGGCGCTCGGCGTTACGCCCAGGATGCTGACCTCAGGACCGAGCCGGCTTTGCCTGGCTTTGGGGCTCACCCGCCCGTCCCATAACGGTCTCGATCTGCTTGACTCCGATTCGCCTCTTCAGGTGCGAGAGGACGGTTTCCAAGTTGCTGAAGTGATGGCCACCCCGCGCATCGGGGTTCATGTAGCCGTGGATTGGCCGTTGCGATTCGTACTACCGGGGCACCATTGCGTCTCAGGGCCCAAGAATTTAACGGGAAAATGCATCCGGCTCCGGTAGAATTCCGTCCATGAAGTAAGTGACTTTGAATAGCCGAGGATACGTCCGCTTGAAGACCTCTTCCCCATTCCCTTTCCGCGCTATAAATGCTCTGCTTTTCGCGGCGGTCTTTACTACTGCCTCATTCGCCCAGGCGCCGCAAACCGCTCCAACGCAATCACCGGCTGCCGACCGTCCGCCGCACGAGGACCACGACCACGACCATCCGCAACCGGCCCCAACCAATCTCAAGGTTTTGCCCAAGACTCTAACCGGCGATCAGGTGCACGAGTTGATGGAAGGTTGGGAGGCTGCCCTGGGCGCGCATTGCAACACCTGCCACGCAGCCGATCCCAAGAATATCGGCCCCAATGGCCGGCCGCGGCTCAACTTCGCCGACGATTCAAAGCCGGAGAAGTCAACCGCGCGGCTGATGTACAAGATGGTCCAGGACATCAACGAGAATTACGTCTCGATGGTCGATAGCTCCGGCGCGCCGGTCACTTGCGGCACCTGCCATCGCGGTCGCCTGAGCCCGGAGCCGTTTGTCGCGCCCGAGGAGGAGCATCATGGACCAAGACCACCGCAAGGCGCGATGCCGCCGGCGGGGGAAAAGCCTGAAGTACATCCGTAACAAAGGTCTGATCAAGCCGGGTCGCTGGCTCTCAAGAAGTCGCCGCTCTTGCCGCCGGATTTCGCTTCGAGTTGGACATTGCGGATGACGATGCCCTTATCGAGGGCCTTGGTCATGTCGTAGATGGTGAGCGCGGCAACCCCGGCGGCGGTCAAGGCTTCCATCTCTACCCCGGTGGGACCGACCGTGGCGGCTGTGGCCTCGATACGCACGCCTCCGTCGACAATCTCCGCCTGCACGTCGATGTGCGTTAGCGAAAGAGGATGACACATCGGGATCAGTTCGGCGGTCCGCTTGGCCGCCTGGATACCTGCAAAGCGAGCCACTTCGAGCGGATTGCCCTTGGGGTTGTCCGGCAGTGCCGACAGGACGGCGGCCGAAAGTTCGACGAATGCTGAGGCCGTTGCACTGCGGCGCGTAGGCAGCTTCGCGCTGACGTCGACCATGGTGGCTTGACCGGTTTCGTCGTAATGCGAGAGTTGAGGATGCGAGGGTTTCGGCATGGGTGTCCTCAGGGCAAAAGAATGCGGACCAGAGATCCAGGTTTGAGACTCTTGGCGTCTTCCGGCACTACGCAAAAACAATTGGAGTGGGCAAGGGCCGTTAGATCGCCGGAGCCGTGCCAAGGAACGAACGCAACTTGCGGCGGCTCTCCGGCTGTCGCGCCGAAGTCGCAAAAGGCCGGCAAAAAACGCGTCAGGCCTGGCTTGACGTTTCGGTCGACCGGCGGAGCCAGCCGCGCAAGGGCGAAGCGTGGATACGACTCACGATTGCCCGCCAGCGCAGCCAATACGGGAGCCGCGAAGAGCAAAAAAGTAACAGCTGAGGCGATAGGATTGCCGGGAAGTCCGAAGAAGGGCAAGGTCTTCGAGAGCGCGCCCGCCTTCTTGCCGGGGCGCAGTTCTCCAAAGACAGTCGGCTTGCCGGGCTGGATTTTGACGCCGGTGAAATGAAAGCGGGCTCCCAGGCGGCTCAGCGCTGACTCGACAAGATCAAATTTTCCCGCAGAAACGCCGCCGGAGATGAGCAGAAGGTCAGCATCGGTAGCTTGGGCCAGCGCGTCGTCGAGGGCCTTGGAGTTGTCGGCTGCGGTCGGTAATACCCAAGGCTCGCCACCAGCCCGTGCGACCATTGCAGCCAGCATGGGGGCGTTGGAGTTGCGAATCTGACCTGGAGCAGGCGAGGACGCAACCGGTACAAGTTCGTCTCCTGTTGAAAGGATCGCCACGCGGGGCCGAAGAAACACACTGAGTGACGCGTAGCCGCAAGCAGCCCCCAGGGCGATTTGCCCAGGGGTGAGCATGGTTCCGGAGGGAAGCAACTCGTCTCCCGCGCGGCCCTGTGCCCCTTGCGCGACAATATTTTCTCCCGTCTTCAGGATGCGCGTGGCAAGCAGGCGGACTTTTCGGGCGCCTCTTTTGCCGATTGTCTCGACGTGCTCAAACATCATGACCGCGTCGGCCCCCGAAGGAATCACGGCGCCTGTCATGATCTCCCACGCTGCCTCTGGGGGTAGCGGCCCTGCCGGTGGATCTCCGGCACGGGAGGCGCCGGCAATGGTCAACGGCGCATGAATAGAAGCCTCCGCGGCGCGGCAGGCGTAGCCATCGCGCGTCGAGCGGGCAAACGGTGGCTGGTCGCAATCGGCCAATATTGGCTGCGCGAGGACGCGGCCGGTAGCGCTACTAAGCTCCACGCGCTCCTTGCCCGGCAATAAGCTGGGCTGCATCCGAATCCGCCCGGCATGAGCAGCCACCATAGCGGCAGCCTCAACGTACCCAAGCAAAGCGGAACTTGGCAGAGCGGGGCTGGGCAACTTGGACTTCATGGAATGGATTGTAAAAGCTTTGGCCGTCTCCAACCGCGAGCGAGACAAAAAGACGAAGGGCACTCACGTGATACGCGAGCACCCTTCGTGGAGCAAACTATGAATTGGATTACTTCTTCTTCTTTGAGGTTTGGGTGGAAACGGAGGTATTGTGCGTCTGAGTCGCCTCCGTAAGAATCGCCTTTACCTCGCCTGCGTATAGGCCGGTCGGGGCCAGATCGAGGTACTTCTGATACGATTCCGCGCAGCCATCGGGCAGGATCATCTTTCCTGTCTTCGGATCGATCGTAGCCTTCTGGATGAGACCTTGCCCCTTGAGGTAATAGGGTACCGGCTGGGTCGGATCGACCTTGATGGCCTCGTCCGCAGCCGCAATCTGCGCCTCCCCGTTGCCGATGTTGAAGAAGATGACAGCTTCATTTTTCAGATAGGTTTCAGCCATCGGAGGATTTACTTTGGCCGCCTGATCAAAGGCGGCGTTGGCCTCTGGAACCTTGCCGTTCCGTGCATAGACTTCGCCCAGGCCTGAATTGGCCATGCCTTCGAGATCGGGCCGAGGCTTTTTCGATGCGGCATCTAACTCAAGGGCTTTTTTATAGGAGGCTTCTGCCAGGTCATACTTCTTGAGCAGTAACTGGGCCTGCGCCAACTGGATCCACAGACCCGGCTCAGCGGGCCTGAGTCCGGTGTCTTTCAACATGAGGGTTTCGATCTCGGTATATTTTGCGGTCTTGATCTCCGCTTCTTTGGCATCGACGTCCGCTTTGGGAGCGGTGGCGCCAAGCGCGGCGAGCGCCG
>Ga0187890_10004023_pt1 | contig 10014 bp, 9 predicted proteins | sample June2016WEW_21_1_FD_133005 | JGI IMG/M metagenome (GOLD analysis project Ga0187890, IMG submission 133005) | Peatland microbial communities from SPRUCE experiment site at the Marcell Experimental Forest, Minnesota, USA - June2016WEW_21_10 | ecosystem: Environmental > Terrestrial > Soil >...
CACGTTTCCATATCTTAAACATGATGAAGAAGTTGTGCTGAAGGCTCAGGTTGAGGGCCGATATTATTATTCGGATTCCCTAAGTATTTCAGTCACATCGCCGAATGACCTTGAGGCGAAAGCAATACCGTATGAAGTCGTGCAGAAATCCTCGATATCTAGAACGTTGTTTGTCTTCATCGCCGGCTTCATTTTCGCGTCGGTTCTATTTTTCGGATGGATATGGAAGATCAATACTCAACCAAGCCGAAATCAGACAAATTCTGCTGTATATGCAATGGACAGGCGGGACATAGTCATTTCAGCTGCATCGGCGGTCGGACTACCACATATCGCGGAGCTCTATTTCACCGCGCCCGAGCCGAAATATTTTGAAGAGGGAGACATTGCATATTCCTTTGCTGCTGCCTCGAATAACCCTCAAGAAATTATGAAATATCGAAAGCTGATTTCACTCACGCTTGGATCAGAGCCAACAATGCTGCCCGAAAGCCAAGCCAGTTTATTCTATTCCCTTGGTAAACTCGATCTCCTGGCCTCAGATGGGGAAGGCGCTCTGAGCGATTTTCGCAATGCGACCCTGAAAAGTCGGGCCATCGTGGAGGCAAAAGCAAAAATGGACGCAAAGACGCACGAGTTCCTGATTGACAAGGGTCTACTATAGCGAACTAGGCGGGACTGGTTAGCCAAATCCAACCAGCCGCAAAAGACATTGGCCTAGGATGGAGGGATCAATGCTTCGGAAGATTCTTAAATCGAGGTACTTTGTTCTGTTCGCCGTAGGCAGGTGGCCCGCTCACCAGTCCCGAATAATCACCACGAGCTATGAGAAGCTGTGCCCCGTTCATCGCGGTCTTATCGCGATGAGCGGGCGGCGGGCGGCCCACATCTCGATTCTGAGATGTGGGAGACGATGAACCTCAACTCGCCTCGCCGAAGGCAGTTGGCCCCACCGCAGGTGGTCCCGGAGGGAGGCGGTGAAAGTAGCCCCGGATGGAGCGTACCGGGGTCCCCAGCGGATTCGGGGTCCCCGGCGAGCGGTCTTTGCTCGCTGGGGTGGAGGAGCAGGTCTTCGTCGCTGGGGTGATGTAGCGCAATCCGGGGAATACGTTCCACCCAGAATCCTCCGCCCCTGTAGGGGCAGAATGACCTCCGATCAGCCTTGGCACATGGCCAGACGTGCTCATCAGATCGCGCTTTCGATTTTGCAGAAAATACCATCCCGTTCATACAAACTGATAAGGAGTAGAGGCGAGAGAGAAATCGCCTCAATCGCCCTCCGGAGAAAAAGAGGCACCCCCCTCCCCCCTATTTATATTTTCAAAACCCTGCAGTTAATTATCTTGTAATCCGCCGAACGAGGCCCCTAACCAAGACCGGTAAAATAGTAGCGACTCTGAATCGAAAGGGAGATTCCGGTTGAAATGAAATATTTCTTATTGCTTCCAATGATGGCTCTTGCCACGCAGTATGCCGCTGCACATCCTCAACCTGTTGTCGTGGTGAATAATATTGCGATTGTTCACGAAGAGCACGGATGGCGTGTGCAGGAGGAAAAGCCCGGATCGATTCATTGGAATCTGATGAAGGGCGATTTGATCATCCGCATCGAAGGCAAGAACGCCGCCGACACCGGGCCGATGCAAATGGCCAGCTATTTTAACGAGGGCTACCGGCGCGGTATCACCGCTTACATTAAACGGATGGATTTTGGCCAGCAGATTGTGCTGCGCCAAATTCCCACGCAGGATTACTCGCCGGTTGGGGCCAAGCCATTTGCTCGCGTGGCGAGAGGATTCAGCGCTCCCGACGTGGAGCTAGAAACAGTCAACAACGGACCGATTACCATCGATCAGCTCAAAGGCAAGTGGGTTCTGATTGATTTCAGCGCATCCTGGTGCGCTCCTTGCGTCGAGCGGCTGCCGGCAATTCTCTCGATGGCCGAGAAGGAAAAGGACCGATTGGCGGTCGTGGAAATCGAACTGAATGACAAGCCCAAGGCGGTTCAGGATTTGATTGAGCGTTTTCAAATCAAGATTCCGGTCGCCGCGATGAACTTCATGTCGCCCTTGCCGATCCAGTTGGGAGTGAGCACGATTGACTATGCGGCCGAGCTGCCTGCATTGGTATTGATTCAGCCGGACGGGGAGGTTGCGCTGATCATGGTTGGCAGCGGCGAACCCGAAGATGTGATGAAGGTAGTGGAGTGCAATTTGAACTGCAAGGAATAGGCGGGCAGGCGGGGGGCTTGCCCGGAAGTTCCCTGACCCCTGATTTCGATTACCCTAGATAGGTCAGAGGAGTCCACCATGACCGTCATCCGGCAGGAAGACTTTATCGCGAGCGTTGCGGGCGCGTTGCAGTACATCAGCTACTACCATCCCGAGGACTACATCACCAGCCTCGCCAAGGCCTACGAGCGCGAACAGTCGCCGGCGGCGCGCGACGCCATAGCGCAGATCCTCATCAACAGCCGAATGTGCGCCGAGGGACACAGGCCCATCTGCCAGGACACGGGGATCGTGAACGCCTTTGTGAGGGTGGGCATGGACGCGCGGTTTGAGCCCGGTCCCGGCGAAGAGCGCAAAGACCTGCAACAGATGGTGGATGAGGGCGTGCGCCGCGCGTATCTCGACCCCGACAACAAGCTGCGGGCTTCGATTCTGGCCGACCCAGCCGGCGCGCGCAAGAACACCAAAGACAACACGCCGTCCGTGGTCAACGTCGAACTGGTGAAGGGCGCAACGGTCGATGTGACAGTGGCGGCCAAGGGCGGCGGCTCAGAGGCCAAGAGCAAGTTCATCATGCTCAACCCCACGGACTCCGTGGTGGAGTGGGTGGTCAAGACCGTGCCCACCATGGGCGCGGGGTGGTGTCCGCCGGGGATGTTGGGCATCGGCATTGGCGGCACGGCGGAGAAGGCGATGCTGCTGGCCAAGCAGTCGCTGATGGACCCCATCAACATTCAGGAGTTGATCGCCCGCGGCCCGAAAAATCGCTCGGAAGAGATGCGCATCGAATTGTATGACAAGGTGAACCGTCTGGGCATCGGCGCGCAGGGACTGGGTGGGCTGACCACTGTGCTGGACGTGAAGGTGCTGGACACGCCATGCCATGCGGCCAACCTGCCGGTGGCCATGATTCCCAACTGCGCCGCCACGCGCCACGCGCACTTTGTGCTGGATGGCTCGGGCCCGGTCTATCTCGACCCGCCCAATCTGGATAACTGGCCCAAGCTGACTTATGACGTCTCGGCGGCGCGGCGCGTGAATCTGGACACAGTGACCCGCGCGGAGGCCGCAACCTGGAAGCTGGGCGAAGTGTTGCTGCTTACCGGCAAACTGCTCACCGGCCGCGACGCCGCTCATATGCGCATGACGCAAATGCTGGACCGGGGCGAAAAGCTTCCCGTGGATCTCCGCGACCGGTTTATCTATTATGTGGGGCCGGTGGACCCTGTGCGCGAAGAGGTCATGGGTCCGGCGGGACCGACGACAGCCACGCGCATGGACAAGTTCACGCGGCAAATGCTCGCCGAGACGGGATTACTCGGCATGGTCGGCAAGGCCGAGCGCGGCCCGGCGGCGATTGAAGCCATTCGCGAATTCGGTGCGGTCTATCTGATGGCTGTGGGCGGCGCGGCTTATCTGGTGTCGAAAGCGATTCATGGCGCGCGCGTGCTGGCTTTTGCGGACCTGGGAATGGAAGCAATTTATGAATTTGACGTGCGCGATATGCCGGTAACGGTGGCCGTCGATTCGAAAGGTACCAGCGTTCACCAGACCGGCCCCGCGGAGTGGCAGAAGAGGATTGCGGGAATTCCGATACTGCAGTGAACAGTGGTCAGTGAGCTGCGCGGAGGATTTCGTCCACGACCTGCTCTGGAGTTAGCGAGTCAACCTGGATTGAAACGTGCGCCGTGCGATAGAGCGGCAAGCGGCGCTGGTAACGCGCTGCGAGGTTGGCCTGGTCGGCGAGGACTGGGCGGCTCTGCTCTGTTCCGCTGCAGCGCTTGAGTGTGGTTGCCAACTCCACTTCCAAATGCACCAGCAGCGTTTCAGAGGCGGCCAGCAGCAGCGCGCGCGTAGCGGGATGCTCGATGGCTCCGCCGCCCAGCGCCAGAACCAGCGCATCGGCGCTGGCCAGCCGGGCAATCGCCGCATGTTCGCGCTCGCGGAAAGCTGCTTCGCCGTGGCGCGCGAAGATTTCGGCGATAGTCGCGCCGGCCTCGGCCTCGATCACGTCGTCCACATCCACAAATCTCCAGCCCAGCCGCGCGGCCACCAGCGGGCCGGCAGTCGTCTTGCCCGAGCCCATGAAGCCGGTGAGAACAATGCGGCGCGGCGCGGCTGCTCGGTTTTCAGTGGTCATAGATGCTCTTTCGCGGCGTCAATTGCAGCCTTCGCTCTCTTCAGTATAGGGAAGCAAGGTTGCTCGCTCAGCCTTTTCTGCCGTGTTGCGCAGACCTCAGAATTAGGAAGGTCACAAGATTCCAGAACAGAACGGCAACCACGATATAGAACAAGATCGCAGATAACTGTTCATGATTCTTCGCCACAAGGTAATCCCGGTTCTCAACAATATCCTTGTAGGTCGTCCGGTCGCAACCCTGGTAAGAGACAGAAACAAATCCCAGCAGAGCCGGGAAAATCAATCCGCAGGGAAGGAGCTTTTTCAGCACTGAGGGAAGATGCTTACTAGGCGCACTGTCGACCACGCTGGCGAAAGAACGCCGTAGATAGAGATACACTATGATGCCAGCCAGTATTGACAAGGCGGCGCACGCGAAATAAGAAGCGATTAGATATCGATCATTCGTCAACTTTGACCTTCAGTGTGGCTACCAGAACTGTGATAAGAACCAGGTAAACAGCAACAAAACAAACCATACTCTGAAAGGACGAAGAAACGCCTGTAGCGCCCTTCCAAACGTATTCCATGAATCGAGAATCTGGCTTCAGATCAAAAGAGATTCCGATAGCGCCCGACAGCGCTGCAAGATAAAGAACGAGAAGGAACGAACGCAGATAGAAGGTGATTCCGGCCTGTAGTTTGATGGTGTGGCTCAGCAAGCCGCAAAGGCTGGCACGCAAGAGAAGAAAAAGAGCGGTTGGAACAGCGAATGAAATCACGAGCAAAATAAGAAATGCGATCAAATTCGGGTTCATCTTCTTACTCCCTTTCTACGCCTAGCCCGCTTCCAGTCGGAATTTCCAGCTTCCTGCGGCACGAACCAGTATATTCTCCCCGTCTGCGCCGTTTTAGGGGCAATAAGCGGATTTTTCCGGTGATTTTTAGAGGTCAAATCTCACGATGCGGGAGAATTTTGGCTTTTGGATTTTTTGACTGTGTTGATTTCAAACGGGTCAAAAATAATCTGCAAGGTTTGAGAAGAAATTTATACCCCCCAGGGGTATAGGGGGGGAGGGGGGGAGGGGGGAGGGGGGGGTACGGACCGGGCGGATATCCGACATATTGAACCGGGGGCAGTGGTCAGAAGAGCCCCGCTCTGCCTACTGCTTCCATTGTGCGCTGAGCGAGAGAAATTTTCGGCAACGGCCTGCCGCGAAGCAGACTCGTTCCTTCCCACCCTTCCAGCGGTAAGACTGCAGGACTGGTGGGGCAACTTTTGTTGATTACAAGGGTTGTAACAGATAGCTGATTGCACGGCATTTCGCGCTATTTTTGGACAGAGATGGCTTAATGCCACCAGCCGTAAGTGAGTCATAAGGAACTCGGAGGAAACGATGAAGAGAGCTCTTATTGCCATTTTGCTTATGGCTCCCGCGCTGGCCTGTGCGGAAAAGAAGCCACTGCCGGACGCAGCTAACTACACAGTCACCGTTCACGTGCAGTCTTCGCACGTGATCTACACGATGGGAAATCTAGCGCAGCACCTCGACGTTGTCATTGACGGCAAGAATTACGAATTGGAGGTCTTGCCTGCAACTCAAGTGCTTCCCGCGGGCGACTACAAGGCGAGGATATCCAAGGACAAGATCTCTACCACTCACGAATATTCGCGAGTTTATGAATTTCTGTTTGCTGACGGGACAACGCGCAGATACAACGTTGTGGGCGAAAGTGAATAACGCACTGGCCGACATCGTGCGAGATCGATAAGCGCCCGTTCCCACCCTCGAAATCGGAGATTTGCCAAGCCGCGGTAAAAACGCTTTCGTGGGTCCCATCGAGATAGCAACATGCACGATGTCCACCTCGCCCCTGGTGCTACAGTGGTTTCGTTCTCACTTTATTGCCGGGGTCCGCTTCTTGCCGGGTTTTCGTTCGCTGCTCTTGGTTCTTCTCGCGCTTCCAACAGCCGCTCATGCGGCTGCTCGCATTGAATCTACTCCCGTTCCGCCGGAGATGCGGGCTACTGAATTCAAGGTTCGCGTGAACGGGCAGACGGTGGATGTGGCTCACGCCGCGGCGAGGTACGATTACGTCAGCTTTTACGGACGCGGCCCGTTTGACGTGGAGATTACAGCGGCAGAGCCGGGTTTCTGGGATGAAGGCGTGGACATTCAACCCTGGCGGCTGGGATTGCGGGCGGCGCGAACCGAAGGCCAACAAAAGTCTCAGACGATTCGCTTCAAACTCGACGGCCCGGCCAAGCTATCAATCTCGCGGCCCGGCGACTTTCTAAACTACGCCAAAATGCTGTTTCTGTTTGCCGGCGCACCGGAGCCGCCAATGCCGCTTGATGCGAAGATTCACGCGTACAAGCCGGGGGTTTATCACGAGAGCCTCAATCCCAAAAGCGGCGAGACTTATTACCTTGCAGCGGGCTCGTATTTTTTCGGCAGTTTGAATTTGTGGAAGGTGAAAAACGTAAAGATTCTGGGCCAGGGAACGATTGTGTACGAGGGTCCACAGGACCCCAGCAGCGACGAAGGCTGGATGCAAAAGCCGGACTGGCACTGCGTGGGCGCGCTGGAAGCTCACAACGTGGAGATTGACGGGCTGACCTGCATTGTGAGGTCAAGGACGTGGTCGATCCAGATGAAGGATTCGACTGGATTTGTTTTTGACGATCTGCGCGTGATTGGCGGCAACCCCGGAAACGCCAACCAGGACGGTATGGATTGGCTGGGCGGCGGCGATTCCACTGTGCGCGACGCATTTATTCGCTCGTCGGATGATGTGTTTGCCATGCAGGGCAACTGGGACGGCTACACGGACGAAGAGATGTTGCGTCCCGGCCATGATGTGCAGAATATTCTCATTGAACACAGCGTGCTATCTACGAGCATCTCGAATATTGTGCGCGCGGGATGGCCACGGAAGACCTATAACTCGCGCAACTTTACCTTGCGCGATTCCGACATTTTGCACGGCGGCATAGGGGCGTGCGGGCAAACTTTCGGCCTGCTTGGCTTCTGGGGCGCGAACGGAGCCAAAGGCAACCACGTTAACTACACTTTTGAAAATTTGTTTTTGGATAACTGGTACTCGCTGGAGCAAATGGATCAGAAGTATCCGGGGCTGCTGGGGTTTACCTTTCATAACATCTGGGCGCTGGATCAGCCGCCGCTGGCCGATTCCACGATTGTCGGCGAAGTGGCGGGCGTGACCTTCGACAACGTGAAGTACGGCCAGAAGCGCGCGGCCGGCAATGCGGATTTGGCGCTCTCGACGGCAGACGGCGCGCAGCAGGCGAAGTTTCCCGCACAGCACGGTCCCGTGGCGGCATTTACCGTTGATCCGCCGGTGTTTGCACCCGGAGAGAAGGTCACATTTACCGCGCAATCTTCGCCCGGTGCGAGCTACACGTGGCTTTTTGGCGACGGAACCGAAGCAAGCGGCCGCCGCGTGCGTCATCGTTTTGCTGACGCGGAGGGGACGGAGCTGGATGGTGCTGAAAAGGGCGCCGGCCGCTTCAGGGTTTTGCTGCATGTGGCAGAGCCCACAGGCAATCCCGATACAACCAATCAGGATTGGGCCGCGCAGGGTGTTGTGACAGTGGCGCATTGGCATGAGGCCGCAAGCACGGCGGGGTCCATGTTGCCAGGACTCGCATGGCAACTTTACCCCGGAGCGTGGACTGAACTACCGAACCTCGCCGCGGAACGCGCGATCTTCTCTGGCGAGAGCCCCAACATTCATGCGGATTCGCAGGGCTATACGCGTTACGCCGTGGCATGGGACGGGCTGATCGATATCCCCGCGGACGGCGGCTATACGTTCTATCTGCTGGCTCGCGACGGCGCGCGACTGGTTATCGACGGCGTGGAAGTTGCCAGGACCGGCCCGGCGTTTGCGGAGGTCTGCGGCTCGCCGGGCAACGCGATGCGCTATGATCGCGGCTCGCTTGGATTGCGCGCGGGTGAGCACACATTTCATTTGGAAGGCTTGCACTCGGCCAGCCAGGGTGCGCCCAGATTGTTGTGGGAAGGCCCTGCGCTGCCGTTGACTGACGTGCCACCGGCGGCTTACAGCCATCCGAGAAAAGATGTGGTGAGGCAGGGAACGGCGAAACAGGGAACAGGGAGTAGGGAATAGAAAAGACAGCCTTCGTCGTCGCTGATAGGCTGTGGTGGATGTAGGGTTGTCTTCAGGGGCTTAGGAATCGATGAAGATTCGCTGGTATTTCTGTTGTGCCGTTTTGATGAGTTTGGTTTCGGTTGGTTCGGTGCGCGGCGAAGAGCCGGCGGCATTGCACTCATCCATTCAGATTCTGGTAGTTACGACTCAGGATTGGAATGCGGTCGACGGGGTCTTGCAGGCGTATGAGCGGCCGCGCGCGCATAAGAAATGGAAAGCGGTTGGCGGGCCGATTGCCGTGGTGGTGGGCAAGAACGGGCTCGGTTGGGGCGTGGGGCTGGCGTCGATCAGCGATGAGAAGTCCCGTACGGCAAACGATCCAGTGAAGCACGAAGGAGATGGTAAGTCGCCGGCGGGCGTCTTTCGCCTGAGCACTTCGTTTGGCTACGCAGCTGAAAAGCAGGCGGGATGGAAGATGCCTTTTGTGAGCCTCACGCCGTCAGTGGAATGTGTGGATGACGCGAGCTCAAAATTTTATAACCGTGTGTTGGACCGCGCGACGGTTGAGCCCGACTGGAATAGCTCTGAACATATGTTGCGCCCCGATGAATTGTACCGATGGGGACTGGTCGTCGATCACAACACAGACCCGACGACTCCCGGCACTGGATCGTGCATCTTCCTGCATATTTGGACAGGGCCGGGACAGGGAACCACGGGATGCACGGCGATGACGCAGGAGCATCTTGAAGGCGCACTGGCGTGGCTTGATCCCGCAAAAAGTCCGCTGCTGGTGCAGTTGCCGCGCGCCGAATACAAGAAGCTGAGACGACAATGGAAGCTGCCTGAGCTGCCGCAAAGCGAAGTGCGCTAAGAGCCCGTTCATCTGAATACTTACTTCGGCAACCGGCTTGCATCCCAGCCGCCGCCGAGGGAGCGGACGAGGCCGACACTCGAAACAAACTGCCGAGTTTGGAGATCGATGGCGGTGCGCTGATTCTGAAGCAGAGTGGCCTTTGCCGTCAGCACTTCAAGGTAGCTGGTGACGCCGCCCTTGTATCGCTGGTTTGAGATGTCATAAGAATGTTGAGCCGCATCGACGGCCCTCTGCTCGACAGTGGATTCAGACTCGAGAATTCGCAGGCCGGAGAGCTGATCTTCAACGTCGTTGAAGGCGCTAAGAACGGTGCTGCGGTAAGCGGCAGCCTGAGCTTCGTAGGTGTGGCGAGCGGCGCTGGTGAGCGCGTGGCGCTGACCGGCGTCGAAGAGCAACTGCGTGGCTTGCGCTCCCAGGCTCCATAGAGCGCTGGGGCCTTCAATCAAGGTACCGACGTTCATGCTCTCAAAGCCGCCGGTTCCAGTCAGGTTGATGTTGGGATAGTAGGCGCTGACCGCGATGCCGATTTGCGCGTTGGCGGCGGCGGCGCGGCGCTCGGCTGCTGCAATGTCGGGGCGGCGTTCGAGCAGTTGCGAAGGCACTCCGACAGGAACTTTGGGCAGCTCTGTGTTCAGAGCTGAGCCAAGCGG
>Ga0187890_10004027_pt1 | contig 10005 bp, 10 predicted proteins | sample June2016WEW_21_1_FD_133005 | JGI IMG/M metagenome (GOLD analysis project Ga0187890, IMG submission 133005) | Peatland microbial communities from SPRUCE experiment site at the Marcell Experimental Forest, Minnesota, USA - June2016WEW_21_10 | ecosystem: Environmental > Terrestrial > Soil >...
AGCCGCCCGGGTGCGGGGTTACGAAGCCCGCCCGCGGGGACTGCGCTTGCTCCATCAGTCGGCCGTCACCGGTGACGCCCTCGAATGAGCAACGTGGTTATACGTAACACAATCAGTGACAATTGTCAAGAATGTCTCTCATACGGTGACTTCAAACGCTGATGAATATTGCGCGGAACCGATAGTGTAACGCATTGATCTAAAAAAAGAATCTTCCGCTCCAGACCGGGCGCGGCTGTTAACCACGTTGGCCCTTCGGCCACTCAAAGCCGGCACATTGGGGAAAACAGGCAAGCGGCGGCCATATTTTGCCACACTACAGCGTTAACGCTCATCCCGTCGGGGGTGGGGTGGCCAAAACTTCGCGTTAACCCTTCCCAAATTTACAGTGCGTTAGTGTTGTTCGCCGCGTGGGGATGTTGCGGCGGGTGACACGGGTCAATGGGTCAACGCGGGGACGCCAGTGCTCCTTGGTAAGGCGCGCCTTAAAACCTGTCCTGTCGTCGTGACGCGAACCGCCTATTCGTGCGGTCTCGCCGTATTACTTCTCCTTTTCGGCTCGCGTCTTCTGCAGAACGCGGTCGCTGAGGGCGACACCCGCACGATTTCGCTGCACCACATCCATACCGACGAAAACATCACCATCACCTTCAAGCGCGACGGCCGTTACGACGAGTCGGCGCTGGAAAAGCTCAATTGGTTCTTGCGCGATTGGCGGAAGCAGCAAGAAACCAAGATGGACCCGCACCTCATCGACCTGATTTGGGAAGTGCAGCGGGAGACCGGATCGAAAGAGCCGGTCTTGGTGGTCTGCGGTTATCGCTCACCGGAAACCAACGCCATGCTCCGCCGCCGTAGCTCCGGCGTCGCGCGCTTCAGCCAGCATATGCTCGGCCACGCCATGGACTTTTACATTCCGGGCGTACAGCTGGATCAGCTTCGCGCCATCGGCTTGCGCATGCAGCGTGGCGGCGTCGGCTTCTATCCGACCTCCGGTTCGCCGTTCGTGCATATGGATACCGGCGGCATTCGCATGTGGCCGCGCATGACGCGCGAGCAATTGGTGCGCGTTTTCCCGGATGGACGTACCGTCCATATCCCGAGCGATGGCCGCCCGCTTGCGGGCTATGAGCTGGCGCTGGCCGACGTCCGCAAGCGCGGCGGCAATGGCTCCGATGCCGGCGTGACCGTCGCCGACGCCGGCGGCGAGGGTCGCCACTTCAATCCTTTCAACAAGCTCCTGCATCTGGCTCGCGGCGACGGCGACGAAGAAGATGCGGACGGAGCCACTGCCGCACCGGCACCCGCAGCCTCCGAGCCCCTGCGCTCGCGCGCGAAGGCGGCCGTCGCCGCCGCCATTGATCGCGTCGAAGACAAGCTTTCGGCGGAGAAGGCCAAGCTGGCCCAGGTCGCGTCGAAAGCGGAAGAAAGGCTCGGGACGGAGAAGACCAAGCTGATGAAGGTCGCCTCGAAGGCGCACCTGATTTCCCGCGCCGAAGCGTCGCCGATGGCGGCCACTCCGAACCAGATCATTCTCGCCCGCGGCTTCTGGCAAGGCGTTCCCGACGGCGCCGCCGTTAGCCGCCCTGCCCAAGCCGCCACGAACGCGCTGGCCGCCGTGGCGCGTCCTGGCCGCATCGACATCGCCAGCGCGGCGCCCGACGACACCGGCACGATCGGCCCATTTTCCGCCCCGCGCGACGATCGGGTTTCGCCTGATGTCGCGCTTGCTTACGCGGAACAGGCGCGACGCGAAGCCCCTGCCCAAATCGTTTCGGCTCCGACCGCAACGCCGCGCGCCGCAATCGTCCGCGCCGTCGCCGTTCAGACCAGCGACAACGAGACGACGGTAGCGGTGAAACGCGTCAGCGGCCGGCCGGCTTCGGCCATCCTCACCGTTGCCGCCAAGACGCCGACATTGACGTCGCCACTCGCGGATTCTGCGCGCCTCGACGATCCGTGGCTGCGCGCCATCGTGGTATCGCCAAGCGTGAACCGGTTCCTGTGCATTACGACGCTCGGCGCGCGTGACTTCCGCTCGTTAGCGGACATGATGATCAAGCCGGACAATTCGGTGATGATGACGTTCGCGGCCAATCCGAATCCCGGCCTCGATCACGATCATTTCAGCGGCAGCGCGATCGTCTTCATGTCGACCGTGACCTACTACCCGCTGCGCAGCGCGTCGCTGCAGTAATCGCCGGTCATTCCGGGACGGCGCGCGGCGCCGGGTACGGAATCCATAATCACCGACGCCGAATAAGCGCTCAGCAGTAGAACCGCAACTTTTGTGATTATGGATTCCGGCTCGCGCCTTCAGCGCGCCCCGGAATGACAGAGCGTCGTTACCCCAACATGCCGAGCGCGTGCAGGTAAGTTTCAAGGATCGCCTCCTGCTCCTTGCGCTCGTTGACGTCCTGCTTGCGCAGCCGCACCAGGACGCGCAACGCCTTGACGTCGAAGCCGTTGCCCTTGGCTTCGGCATAGACGTCGCGGATGTCGTCGGCGAGCGCTTTCTTTTCCTCTTCGAGGCGCTCGACGCGCTCGACGAATGCCTTGAGTTGATCCTTAGCGAATCGATGGGCGGTCTGCTCGTCCTTGGCGGCGGCGGCGGTAACGGTGGCCATCGGGTACTCCTGGCGATTACGGGTCGCCCGAAGCTTTCGAAAGTGCGCGCGTTCAGGTCAAGGCGCGTCTGCGCTCATCCACAGCACTACACAGCGCTATTCGCGCCCGACATGCGGCATCAATGCTTTTGGCTTGCTTTTTCGAATGCCGCTTTCTGGCCCGAAGACGCTTCCTTCTGATACTTTGCGCGCCACTCATCGTAGGGCATGCCGTACACCATCTCGCGGCTCTGCTCTTTCGTCATCGCCACGCCCTTCTCGTCCGCGGCGTCCTTCATCCAATTGGAGAGGCAGTTGCGGCAGAACCCGGCCAGATTCATCAGATCGATATTCTGCACGTCGGTGCGCGAGCGCAGATGCTCGACCAGACGGCGGTAGACGGCGGCTTCGAGTTCCACCCGGCTGTTCTCGTCGGTAGCCATATCTTCCTCCGCGGATTAGTTATTCCAAAGATAGAGTTGTGACGGGCGTCTTTCCAGACTCCGGTAGCCGGGATTTCATGAACACCAAGTCTGACACGATAACCCCGTCGACGCGCGCGTTGCTTGAATCGCTGTTTCGGAGCGCGGTCGCTGCTGCGCACCCCACGGGCTGCCTGCCGCCGAACCTGCCGGAACCGCCGCGGCGGGGCCGCCTCGTCATCCTCGCCGCCGGCAAAGCGGCCGGCTCGATGGCCGAAATCGCCGAGCGCCACTACGTCACGCAGCTGCCGCCACAGCGGCTCGCCGGCCTCGCGGTCACGCGCCACGGCTACGGCCGTCCGACCAGGCACATCCCTGTCATCGAAGCCGGGCACCCGGTGCCCGATAAGGCCGGCATCTCCGCGACCAAGCGCGCGCTGGCGCTCGCCGATGCGGTGGACGCCGACGATCTCGTCCTTGTCTTGCTGTCCGGCGGCGCCTCGGCGAACTGGATCGCGCCTGCGCCCGGGCTCACGCTCGAGGCGAAGCAGGCGGTGACGCGGGCGCTTCTCAAGAGCGGCGCCGCCATCGGCGAGATCAACACGGTGCGCAAGCATCTTTCGCGGATCAAGGGCGGGCGGCTCGCCAAGCGGGCTTATCCCGCCAAAGTCGTCACGCTCGCGATCTCCGACGTGCCCGGTGACGACCCGGCGGTCATCGGCTCGGGCCCGACAATGCCCGATCCAACGACATTGGCCGACGCCCGCGACATCGCCGGCCGCTATCGGCTGGAGCTCCCAGCGACGGTTACGCGCGCGCTCGACGATCCGGCCAATGAAACACCCAAGCCCAGCGACAAAGTCTTTGCCGGATCGGACTATCGGATTGTAGCCCGGCCGGACGACGCCTTGCGCGCGGCTGCGGAGCGGGCGACCGCGGCGGGCTACGAATGCGTCATGCTCGGCGGCAGCCTGCAGGGCGAGGCGCGCGAGGTCGCGGCCGAGCACGCCCGGCTCGCGCTTTCGCTCAGCGCCGAGCGTGGGCGTGTGGTCATCCTGTCCGGGGGCGAGCTGACGGTCACGCTGCGCGGGAACGGCCGCGGCGGCCCCAACCAGGAATACGCGCTGGCGCTCGCGATCCATCTTAAGGGTGCCCCCGGCATTGCCTCGCTGGCCGCGGATACCGACGGGACCGACGGCGGCGGCGGCCGCCCGGACGACCCGGCCGGTGCCTTCATCGACCCGACCACCCTCGACCGCGCCCAGGCGGCCGGCCTCGATCCCGCCGCGTTTCTCGCCGACAACAATTCCACGGGGTTTTTCAATGGCATCGGCGATTTATTCCGGCCCGGTCCGACGTTCACCAACGTCACCGACTTCCGCGCCATCGTCGTTGACAGGCCCTGGGATTTGACCGGAATCTGAACCGGACATGAGCGACGGGATTTATCCAAGAATAGTGGCGAGCGTGCTGGCGGCGAGCCTTGCGATGCTGGCACTGGCTGCATCGGCCGGCCCGGCCGCGGCCGACTTTCGGCTGTGCAACAATACCGCCAGCCGGGTGGGAGTGGCCGTCGGCTACAAGGATGCCGAGGGCTGGACCACGGAAGGCTGGTGGAACTTGCCGTCGCGCACCTGCGAAACCGTGCTCAAGGGCAATCTCGTCGCGCGTTATTATTACGTCTACGCGATCGACTACGATCACGGCGGCGAATGGATGGGCACGGCTGTCATGTGCACCCGCGACAAGGAGTTCACGATCCGCGGTATCGGTGACTGTCTGGCGCGCGGTTATGACCGCAGCGGCTTTTTCGAGGTGGATACCGGCGAGCAGCGCGCCTGGACCGTGCAACTCACCGAGTCGAGCGAACAAACGCCGCAGCACCCGCTGCCGGCGGGCAATGCGCTCGCGCCGGTCCCGTCTAACCCGACCGCCGCGCCCGGAGCCCGCGCAACGCCCGGCGCAGCAACCCCGGGCACCCCGCCCGGAAGCCAAAACCGATGAGGCGACGGCGGCGTACCAAAGTGGTGGCGACGCTAGGGCCGGCATCTTCGGACCGCACCGTCATCGGCCGGCTGTTTGCGGCGGGCGCCGACGTCTTCCGCATCAATATGAGCCACACCAACCACGAGAAGATGCGCGAGCTCGTGGAGACGATCCGCGCCGTCGAAGCCGAATGGGATCGGCCGATCGGCATCCTGGTCGATTTGCAGGGACCGAAACTGCGGCTCGGCAGCTTCAAGAACGACTGGGCCGAGATCGACAACGGCCAGGATTTCATCCTGGACAACGATCCGACGCCGGGCGACTCGACGCGCGTGTACCTGCCGCATCCGGAAATCTTCACCGCCATCAAGCCGGGCAATTCGCTTCTGATCGATGACGGCAAGCTGCGCCTCGTTGTGACTGGAGCCGAGCCGCAGCGCATAATCGCGCGCGTAGAAGTCGGCGGCAAAATTGCCAACCGCAAGGGCGTGAGCCTACCGGAAACCGTGGTTCCGGTCGCGGCCCTGGCGCCGAAGGACCGGGCGGACCTCGACGCGGCCCTTGATGCCGGCATCGATTGGGTCGCGCTATCGTTCATCCAGCGGCCCGAGGACGTCGCCGAAGCTAAGAAGATCACGCGCGGGCGCGCGGCGGTGATGGCCAAGATCGAGAAGCCGCAAGCGGTGACGCGGCTGGACGACATCCTCGATCTCGCCGACGGGCTGATGGTGGCGCGCGGCGATCTCGGCGTCGAGATGCCGCTGGAAAAGGTTCCCGGCGTGCAGAAGGAGATGACGCGCGCCTGCCGCCGCGCCGGCAAGCCGGTCATCGTCGCCACCCAGATGCTGGAATCGATGATCACCAGCCCGGTGCCGACGCGCGCCGAAGTCTCCGACGTCGCGACCGCAATCTTCGACGGCGCCGACGCGATCATGCTGTCGGCGGAATCGGCGTCCGGCCAGTATCCGGTCGAGGCGGTGGCGACGATGAACCGCATCGCCGAGGAGGTCGAGAGCAACGAGGCGATGTATCTGCCATCGCTGCATGTTCTCAACACCGAGCCCGAGGCAACGGGCGCCGACGCCATCGCCGCGGCGGCGCGGCAGGTGGCGGAAACGCTCGATCTTTCGGCCATCGTTTGCTGGACCAGCTCGGGCTCGACGGGCATGCGCGTCTCGCGCGAGCGGCCGAAGCCGCCGATCGTCGCCATTTCGCCGATGGTCGCTACCGGACGGAAATTATCGTTGGTCTGGGGCATCCACTGCGTTGTCGCCGAGGATGCCCGCGATCAGGACGACATGGTCGAGCGCGCCTGCCAGATCGCGTTCAAGGAAGGCTTCGCCAGGGCCGGCCAGCGCGTCATCATCGTCGCCGGCGTGCCGCTCGGCATGCCCGGCGCCACCAACATGATCCGCGTCGCTTTTGTTGGCTCGCAGCAGTCCGCCGGCGAGGTGTGATCTTGTCTTCTTCACCCTTGCGGGGAGCGCATAGTCACCACGTATAACGCAACGTACCTGAGCCGGCGTAGGTCTGCGAGCCGTTGGCGAATTCGCCGTTGAACTTGGCGAGCAGTGTCACGTGCGGCGTAATGAACAGCTCGGCGCCCGCGGACGTCAGCGCGGAATTCTGCGGCATCGGCGCGCCGTTGACGATGAAGCTTGAACCGGGAAGCGATTCAAATACCGCGCTGGCCGAAGGATTACTTACCCAGTCGAGCGCCCAGGCGACGCGGGCGCGCAAGATGAGCGGCATGCCGCCGACAAGCGTTGGATTGTCGAAACGTCCGCCGAGTTCGCTCCGCACGTCGGTGGCATTCATCGCGGCGTAGGAAAGGCCGAAGCCGCCGCCGGTCAGATCTGACTCGCTGTAACTCGGCGTATGGAAGTCTTGCGCTTGCAAGGCGGCGTAAGGCGTCACTTCGAGTGTCGGGAGGACCGCGTAGCGATAGCCGGCTTCAACACGCGCGCCGTAGCTTTGCGCGGCAAAGTTCGCGGTCAACTGATCGCCAAGCGCGGTGCGGTTTGTCGTCATCCAGTGATTGGTGAAGGCAAGCGCCGCGGCGAGGTAAGCCGGGCCGGCGCGGGTGATGCCGTAAACACCGGCCTGGACGGCTTCGCTCCTGCCACCCCCGCCGGAAAGACCCCAATTGGTGCCGCCGCCGGCGAGGGCAAAGCCGAAGATCGTGTCCGGCGAGTGGTGGTAGTCCATGCCGGCGGCAAAGCCGTAGGTCTGCGCGGTGACATTGCTCGAGCCGACGGCCGGATCGCCATTAATCGAGTTGCTGCCGCCATAAGCCGCGCCCCAGGCGGTCCAGCGTTGCGCGAACGAAGCCGGCGGCGGCGCCTTGAGCACGCCGGCATAGGCGAGCGCGATGTCTGGCGGCAAAAATCGATGGCGGGTGTTCGGCCAGCGTCCACGTGCTGGTGCCGATCTTGTTGAAGGTCGTAAAGCCCGTGTATTGCGTGCCGATATTGCTGGCGTTGAAGGTGTCGCTGCCGGTGCCGCCGAGCTGGAACGTGTCGCTGCCTGTGGCGACCACATTGCCGTTGATCACGCTGCGGGACCAAGGGTGAGCGTATTACCGCCGAAGAAGGCGAACACGATCGCGGGGCTGCTGTTCGCGGAAATGGTGCCGGCGTTGAATATCGTGGTGTTGCCTTCCGTCGCAATGGCCTCGAAGTCACCGATGATAGAAGCGCCGGCATTGTTGATGACGCTGCCGCTGGCCATCGAGATCGCCGGGCCGCCGCGGCCGCTCGCAATCGATATGGTTCCGGAATTCGTGACATTGACGACATTGCCGGAAATGGCGCCAGAAGATGCAGCACCGATGCCACCCGAAATGGTTCCGAAATTTGTGATCGTAGGGTGGGCGTTGGCGAACCTGAAATGGCGCCGCCGTAGCCTGTGATGATGCCAGAGGCGTAATTGATGAGGGTCAAAGTATTGGCATTGACCGCGATGCTGGTCGGGGCGGAAATCGTGCCGTAGTTAAAGACGGCATAGGCATCCCCGGTGATCGTGCCGGATGCGTTGTTGGTCACGGTCAGCGTGCTATTGGGGTCGCCGGAGAAATCGATCCCCCCGCTGCCACCTCCGATGGCGGTGATGAGCCCCGAATTCACGACGGAGTTGCCGACGCCGACGCCAAGGATGCCGGTTGATCCCTGGATCACCCCGCCGGCGTTATTGGTTACCGTGAGACCTCCGTTCCCGCTGCATCAAAAATATTATCTGGAATGTCGGCTCTTCCGATGGTCCCGGAATTGATGACCGTCAGCGCCCCGCTGGCAAAGATGCCGTTGCCATCGCCCACGCCACCGATCCCCGCCGTCGTGATGGTCCCCGCGTTGTTGACCGTGTTGTTCGCCCCGAAGCTGATGCCGAAGCTCGTGCCGGTCACGGTGGCGCTCGACTGTAAGGTGATCGTATTGCCGTCCGTAGCTAAAATGCCGTTGGCGCCGTTCGCCGAGGAGCCGGTCACTTGCGCACTGGACTGCAAGGTGATGGCATTGCCGTTCGCTACCGAAATGCCATTGGCGCCCGTGAAAATAGACGGACCTTCCGGCCCAGGAAAACTACCCGTCACCGACGCGCCGGATTGAACACCGAGCGTTATGCTGCTTCAGCCGGGCATCAACCGCGACCGTGTTCGGCCAGACGGCGACATCATCCCCGCCGCGAAGTGGGCGGCGACAGCAGAGCAAGCTCCTCGACCGCAGCGACGATCTCGTCGGCGGCGTCGTGGTGCAGCATGTGGCCGTAGCCGGGCAGCACGGTCAGCTTCACGCTCGGCGCCGCGGCGGCGAGCTTCATGCTGTGTCGGGCCGGCGGGACGATCGGATCGCGATCGCCGGCGAAGACAATGGTCGGCGCGGCGAGCGCCCCGTAACGCTCGGCCTGCCGCGCGAGGAATGCTTCGAGACTGCCGACATCGGCCCAGTTGGCCAGCAGCGTCGCCGGCCGCAACACCAGCATCGCCGCGCTGTTTGCTACGTAGCGTGGCGGAATGACCTGCGGCAAAAACGCGGTGCGCGAGCCGGGCCAGATAAAGACCGCGCCGAACGGAAGCGCGAGCGTGTGAGCGAAAAACCAGCCGACAGGCGTGGCGAGCAAGGCGTTAAGTTTGTTCATGCCCCAAAGGCCGGGATGCGTCGGCGGCGCGATGAGGACGAGCCCCATGACGCGTTCCGGAAAGTCGAGTGCGAAAGTCAGCGCCAGCGTTCCGCCCCAGGAATGCCCGACAATCACGGCGCGATCGATGCCGAGCCGGTCCAGCACTTCGCGCAGCACTTCCGCCTGATAAGCGGGCGAACCACCCTCCCCGGCTTTGCGCGCGCTAAAGCCGAGACCCGGCCGATCGACGAGGATGACGCGATGACGGGTAGCGAGCCGCTCGCCCAGCGCGAGGTGCATGTCTTCGAGATTGGAGCCGGCACCGTGCAGAAGCACGATCGGCACGGCGCCTCGCGCATCGGAGGGAGGCTCCAGTTCGATCACATGCTGACGGAAGCCATCGACATCGATGAAACGGCCGCGCGGCAGATGCGCCCGCTCGATCAGCCGCACCCCGATCAGCGTGACGACGGCGCCTGCGCAAAATACCGCGACGACAACGATGAGAGTAGTCATTGGCTCGATCGTCTGAAGTGATTACGCGAAAAACGTGGCGGCTAACCTAAGCGCTCAAGCTAGAGCGCATCCCCACTGAGCCATCGTGCTCCCCGCGCGTAAAGCCGATCGAGTTCAGGGCCTTCGATGCCGGGCATATCCGGCTTCACCTTGTAGCCGATCCTGCTTTGCAGATAAGCAAGGTGACGGTAGCCTTCCGGGAAGCTTTTGAGCAAATCCTGGTCGAGTGCGAGCTTGGCCGACGGGTCGACCGGGTCGAGCCGATCCTTCTCGTAAATCGGTTGGCGCAACACCAGGCCCCAGCGGCCGTCGCGCTTCTCGAAGAAATCGTAAAAGCGGCCGGTGCAGACCACGTCGCA
>Ga0187890_10004028_pt1 | contig 10003 bp, 8 predicted proteins | sample June2016WEW_21_1_FD_133005 | JGI IMG/M metagenome (GOLD analysis project Ga0187890, IMG submission 133005) | Peatland microbial communities from SPRUCE experiment site at the Marcell Experimental Forest, Minnesota, USA - June2016WEW_21_10 | ecosystem: Environmental > Terrestrial > Soil >...
GGTTGCCTCGGACGCAGTGAGAATCCCGTCAACGATGCTGCGAGCAACGGCGCCGAGCAGATCCTCGCTCGGTTCCTTGACGGCTGCATCGACCTGGTCGGCGATCCAGGCTTGGACTTCGTCACCACCGGCCGCGTAATTCACGAGCTCGTCGAGAGTCAGTGTCGACCCAACCAACCTGGTCATGTGCACTGCTGAGCGCCAGAGCTCGTCGAGGTTGCTGCCGCGAAACCCGATGAGTCGGCTGATCATCGTGATGGGCACGACGTTGCCAATGGCGCTCATGAACTCGATCGTCCCCCTCTGTAACGAACGGGTCACGAGCCCGTCTGCGAGGTCGCGGATCTCCGGATCGAGCGCCTCCATGCGTTTCGTCATGAGTTCGGGAAAGACGGCCCGGCGATGGATCTCGTGCAAGGGCGGATCCGCGGTAGCCAGCACCTGACCGCCGGCGTCCCCGAATGTGAACCGGCCAGGCAATCCGGCGTCGTCGCGATAGAGCAGGCACTTCATATTCGACGAGAAATCCGCGACTCGAGCACTTGCCTCGACCAAGAGCTCGAACGTGCTGACGATGAAGACCTCGGTCCCGGCTATCTCCCAAACCGGGGCGTGTTCCCGCAGCCGCCTGTAGAGGGGGTACGGGTCACCAAGCACCTCTGGATCCAGCAGCAGCGTTCCGGGGATCTCCTCGTCCACCTGGTCCTTTCTTCCGCCAACCCTTCGGCGGGAGCGTCCGATTCGCTTCCAGAGTCCGACGCGGGTGTTATTGTCGTACGGCATACTAGAAATAACCGGCGAGGCAAGCAAGCGGTGACGGGTAACCATCCCCCCAGCACCCGCTCACGCTCTGCGGCGAATGACAGACCTCGCTCGAGGGGGCGACCGCCGTCCCTGAGTACGCATCAGGTCGTCGAGGCGGCCCTTCGGGTGACGCGCGAGGTCGGCCTCGACAACCTCTCGATGCGAGCGCTGGCCCGAGAGCTCGGCGTCCCGCCGATGACGATCTATCACTACGCGCCGAGCCGGGAATACCTCCATGCGCTGGTCGTCGACGACATACTGAGCGAGATTCGCGTTTCGAGAGCCGATGAGGGCGACTGGGAGCAACGGCTGCGGAAGCTCCACGCCGACGCCCGCAGGGTGTTCGCAGAGCACCCCGGGGTGTCGGCACACCTTGGGGACGGAGGTTCAAGTGAGGGCGCTCGACTTGCGGACGGCGTGCTCACGATCCTCGCCGAAGGCGGATTCGACCCGGAGGCCGCTGTCGTGTGCTTCGCGACGCTGTTCACGTTCATGACGGGTCAGATCGACCTCGACGCAATGGCGCACTTCGTCGCACACGGCACATCGACGGCAACGTTGGACAACGTGACCCGCTCCGCGCGGTTCTCACGCGAGGAGCTCTTCGAACTCGGTTACGACGCTGTCATGGAGGGGCTGAAGCGCAAATTTCTGCAGTCGTGAAGAAACGGATGCGGATAGCCACGGGGGCCCAGGCGACCACGGTTCAGGTCATTCGGGTCGGCAACCTAGGAGGTGACGTGCACGCACATGACATGACGTTCGATTGGGCCGATCTCTCAGCAGTCCCCGAGGCGATCAGCTCGTGGGCTCACAACGGGATCGTCGTTACAGGTGCCGGGGAGTTGATTGGATTTCATGCTGGGCAACTGGTGAGGTTCGACCAGAGCGGTCATGTCTCGAGGTTGGTCAGGCCCGGTCTCACCGAGGGACACGGCATCACTCTGGTGCGAGAGGGTGACAACGAGTTCCTGTGGGTGAGCGACCCCGGCTTCGTCTTCGAGGTCGGCCTCGATGATGGCGACGAGGAGTGGGCGCCCGTCTTCGGTCGGGGCGTCCATGTGGAATCGCGTCCGCCCAGAGTCGTCAAGATGAACCTCGGCGGTGAGATCCTGGCCGAGCTCCCCATCCCGCGACGAGAACCTGGATCGCCGGCGGGCATGATGGGCGACTACTGCCCGTGTGGCACGGCCGTGGACGAAGAAAGGTTCGGAGGTGCCGGCGACATCTGGGTCGCGGACGGGTACGGATCCAGCTTGGTGCATCTCTTCGACAAGCACGGCAACCATCGATTGACCCTGACCGGTGAGGAAGGGGGCGGACGGTTCTTGTGCCCGCACGCCGTGTTCATCGACCGGCGGGGCGACAAGACACCGGAGCTCTACATCGCCGACCGCGAAAACAAGCGCGTCCAGGTGTATGACCTGAAAGGTCGTTACGTGCGAACCTTCGGAAGTACGTTCCTGAACAGCCCAAGTGGCTTCGCGGTCTCGGACGACCTGCTCGTCGTCGCCGAGCTGTACTCACGGCTCGCGGTCGTCGATGCTGTGGACAGCTTCGTTGGCTACATCGGTGCCAGTGAGAGCGCCTATGCAGGCGTCGGTTGGCCTGAACGTCCAGGATGGCCGAATGCATTGAGCGACGACGCACGAGTCGAGCGAGCGCACTTGCCCGTTCCGAATGAGTTCAACTCGCCGCACTCACTGGCCACAGATGCGGACGGCAATCTCTATGTCTCGGAATGGCTTATCGGCGGGCGCTACACCAAGCTCAAGATCCGCGGGTAGCCGAGGCCCTGCTTCAGCATTCGAGCCCTTCGCGGGTAAAGTCCTCCGGGGCGAATTTCGATCGAACTGTCGGCCCGTTTGGCAATCCGATTGGCAATCGAACAGGTCTAACCGAGGAGATGGTCACGAACTACGTGGACTGAAGGCCCTGCTCAGGAGCACTGCAGAAGACGGCCTGGAGCAGATGGACAAACCGAATGGCCCTCCGGAGCCGGTAGCGCAGGTTTGAGTCCATATGCTCATGGACGCCACGTTGGGCTGTGGACGTCCCCAAAAACGTCCACAGAAACGTCCACAGCTGGAAATTCTTGAATTTGTGGCCTGCTCCCTGACGACCAGGGCGGTCAAGGGCGGCGAAGCCGAGGCGCCCGACGTGTCGGCGCCGTCCCTTGAGGGCCCGGGGCCTCACGCCCTGATCACAATGGAGGTGGCCGGCCGGGCACCGGCCGGCCTGGACGCCGATTTCAGGCCTGGCGACCGGTCGCTCCCCCGCCTGTAGGGCGGCGGCAGGCCACGGCGGTGCGGCACCAACACGTGCATGTGTGTGTCTCTGTGCATCAATCCTTTGTCATGAGGGTTGGAGTCATCACTTAGGAGCTCCATCAGATGACGGTCGACGGCCACGTTGTCCGTCCTTCGGTTGGTGAGGAGGGCAGCGGAAGTCAGAGCGAGCAAGTCCTACCGCAGGATTCTGGAGAACAGCACTCCGGTAACTTTGCCCAATGGAAATGCCAGGGCCGCCGGAGCTTGGCCGTGGTGTCGTCGTGTTGCCCGGAGTGGCCCCGCCCGAGCCCTGGAAGGAGTGCCCCAGGCTTCTCATAGAACGCGAGAGCCTGACCGACCCGGTTGCCGCGCTGGAGACCCTTCATCGGGCTTGGTTTGAGCGCCAGCCGGTGGTCGTGGAGTTGGCCGTTGACCCGAAGACGCTGCGTGATCCTGAGGTGTGTCACCGGTCGGTGTATGACCTCACTCCCCGTTTCGAATTCTCGCGGGAGCGCCTTCAATTCCTCGTCTGGGCGAACAACTATGACGCCCGGAGCGAAGACCCGATCTGGTGGCACGGACGCAAGGTCGCCAGAAGCTTTCCTGATGACGGCGTCGTGGAAGGGGGCCCCGCTGACATCGTGCTGAGTGACGGCAGACCCCTGTACGTCGATGGGGGGCCGTTCGCTCCCCCACCTCTCCCCTCTGGCATCGGCGTCGTGCATCGCTGGAACACGGAGGCGGGATCCCTGTCAGCTGTCGCCAACCACCCGCCTGAGGCCGAGCTCGCCTCGGACCAGCTGGCGGCTGTTGGTCATGCAACGGGTGGCGCAAGAGTAATTGCCCCGGCGGGTTCGGGGAAGACTCGAGTCCTTACCGAGCGCCTTCGCCACATGATCGAGGACCGTGGCGTGGACCCGACCACGGTGACCGCTCTCGCATTCAATACGAGGGCAGCTGGCGAACTGCGCGACCGATGCGGCAGGCTCTTGACGGCCAGGGGACCCCACATCCGGACGCTCAACAGCGTGGGCCTCTGGATCTGCAACGAGTACGGGGGCCAAGGGCGGCTGAGCGTCTATGAGGAACCCCAAGTGAGGGACCTTGTGCAGCTCGTCTTCGAGATCCGTCGCCAGGCGAACACCGACACCGTCCTTCCGTACATTGACGCGCTTTCCGCCGTTCGGCTCGGCCTTAATTCGCCAGCGATAGTCGAAGACCTGGTTCCAGACGCCCGTGGCCTCGCTTCCGGGTTCGATGGGTATCGAAAGGCACTAGCCGAGGCGGGCGCCCTCGATTTCGACGAACAGATCTACCGGTCGATCGAGATCCTGCTGTCTGACCCAGAAGCCCGGGCATCCGCGCAGAGCCGCTGCCGACACCTCCTCGTGGACGAGTTCCAAGACCTCAACCCCGCCCACATGCTGCTGATCCGGCTCATGAGCGCCCCGGCCTACAACTGTTTTGGTGTTGGCGACGACGACCAGGTCATCTACGGGTACACCGGAGCAACGCCCGAGTACCTGATCAACTTCCGGGAGTACTTCCCCGGGTCGCACGAGTACGCACTGGAAGTCAACTACCGGTGTCCGTCGGAAGTCGTCACCGCGGCGAACAATGTGCTGTCCTACAACCACCAGCGGATCCCAAAGACGATCACGACGCCCGCCGGGCGCAGCGATACGCTTGCTGACTTCGACCCACCCGTTCAAGGGCGAGGGTCAGTTTCGGTGGTGAGTTCGCCAACTGAGCAACTCCCGCAGAGCGCCGTCGCCGCGATCTCGGCGTGGAGGGCTGGCGGGATCGAGGTTCAAGAGATCGCTGTTCTGTCGAGAGTCAATTCGTCGCTGCTCCCAGTCCAGATCGCTCTCACGGAGGCGGGAATTCCCTGCACTGCGCCCCTCGGCCCGAATGTGCTCCAGCGAACTGGTATTCGGACTGCCCTCGCATATCTGCGGATCGGCCTGGCTCCAGGAGAGATCCGCCGCGAGGACCTCGTTCAGACCATCCGGCGACCTTCTCGAGGGATCGCACCCAATGTGGTCAACATGCTCTCTGAGCGAAGCGTGATGTCCGTTGCCGAAATCCGACGTCTGGCGAACCGCCTGTCGGGACGGGACGTTCCCAAGCTGTCCGACTACGCAGACTCAGTCGAATCCGTCGTCGTGGCGTGTCGGAGGTCCGCGGCGGCTGCATTGCGGGCCATCCGTGTGCAGGTGGGCCTGGGAGAGACGATGGACGTGTTGGACTCGTCCCGGCGAGAAGCAGATAGATCGACCCATGCCGACGACCTCCTCGCCCTCGAGTCAGTGGCGGCCCTCCATCCAGACGTTGCCACCTTCGAGACGTGGCTCCGGGGTGTTCTTGAGCGGCGACCAGCTGAAGGGCCAGCTGTACTCCTCTCAACAATCCACAAGATCAAAGGTCGAGAGTGGGAGCACGTTGTTCTCTACGGTGCGTCTCAGGGACTTCTCCCTCACCGTCTGAGCGAAGACGAGGAGGGGGAACGGCGCGTCTTCCATGTCGCGCTGACTCGAGCGATCCGCCAGGTACTCATTCTGGCTGACGCCGATGAGCCGTCGCCCTTCGTGGCCGAACTCGATGGAAGCAGGCCCCATAACCCGATATCGCTTGGCGGTAGGGCAAGCCGCAGTCTCGAACCCGCGCCCTTCGGTGGGACGGCCGCCACAAGGGGCACGCATCGAGATCGTTCGGAAGCGGTCCGACTTGGAGCACGTCAGGGTAAGCGGAGCTCCTCGCGACCGGCCGCGATCACTGCGTCGGTAGCCGCGGATGTCGGCCTCGTCATCGAGTACGGGGGCCATACGGGTCCCGTGGTGGAACTCACCGACTCAGCGGCCGTGATCCGAGTGGGCAGTGCTCAACTCAAGGTGCCCTACGGGTCGGACGTGCGGATCGAGGGACTCACCGTGATGCTCTGCGCCCCAAGCGGGGAGCCAGGGCCGCAGGGATCGACGCAGCCTTACGAGCACGCCCTTCGAGAGTGGCGCTCCGAGGCGGCGAAGCGAGCCTCGGTGCCGGCTTACGTCGTGCTCAATGACAGAGAACTTGTCGGTATCGCAGCGTGCCGGCCCACGACGCTTGCCGAGTTGACCAGGTGCAAGGGTATGGGGCCCATGCGGCTGGAGCGCTGGGGCGACGAGCTTCTGGCCGTATTGGAGGGAGTGGACGGCGACTAGCTCGCACAGTAGAGCCGGCGGGGGCGTCCCGCGCACCGCACTGCTGCGTGGCTTCTGGGCGACTAGTCCAGCGTTAGATATGGGCGCTGCGGGCGGCTGCGGCGATGGTGAATAGCTCGGCGCCCAGGGACGTCGCGAGCCGACGCGGTCGGTCAACGCTCCGCTTTCGCCGCCATTTCGACGTACGGAGCCAGCATCTCGGCCAGCAGGCGTCGATGCCGCCGGCCGCGATCGCGCTTCGGCGCCAAAGTGTCGTAGGCCATCGAGTCCAGCAGTTGTTGGCTGAAAGCGAAGCCGCGAATGACAACGAAGATCGCCGTCGACAGATCGGGTTTGTTCGCCGCCGGGCCGAGGGCTTCCCGCAACAGTCGGCGGACATGCGCATTGGACCGCTCCGCCACCTCCAACATCGTCTTGCGAACTTCGGAGCTGGTCCGGGGGTCATGGTCCATGTTGAGGAGCACTTGGAGGCTGGCCAGATAGTCGGGCCTGGCGTAGTGCGCGGAGAACACATCGATCAGCTGCGACATCCGTTCCACGACGGTCGTTCCGTCGATGCGCGCGTTCTCGACGGTCTCGACCATATGACTCGCTCCGTCCTCGAGGACGGCGAGCATGAGGCCCTCTCGATTGCCGAAGTACCACTGGATCACCCCCCACGTGACCCCTGCCCTGCGAGCGATCTCATTGGTACTGGACCCTCGGTAAAAACCCAGTTCAATGATGCATTCGACTGCCGCTTTGACCACGCGGGCGCGGGTATCGATCTCCGCCTCCGCGCTGCCAGTCGTCCGCTCGCGATGTTGTCCGTAGGCGGAGGGCGTGATCCGGTCTGGCTTGGTCTTCACGATGGCAACTCTCGGGCCCCCTTGTCGGTCCAAAGGACCCATGGTACCTTCGACATTGTATCTACTATGTGAGTGGAGCCCAGAAGCGCGCCCGGCCACGGCGGACCCTCCTCCTCACGCTCCGGGGGAGGGCATATGACGACTCGGCCGATCTGGTCGACCGACCTTCCCCATCCGGCGACTTCATGGCCGAACTCGCAGGAGGTTGTCGAGAAGAACTTCGAGGCGATCCGCACTGACGAGCGAGACCTCATCGTGGCCGGCAATGCCGCCCGCGTCTACGGACTCTAGAGAAAGGCCATTCCCAGATGAGCACGACCGCCCTGGCCCGCCGATCACTCGTCGTCGTGGGGGCATCGTCAGGGATCGGACGGGGCGTGGCAGAGCGCGGCATCCGCGCCGGCGCGAAGGTCGTGCTCGCGGCCCGCCGGGCGGCAGCGCTCTCGGAGCTCGTGGCGGAGGTCGGTGGCGGCCATGCCGTACCCACCGACCTCCGCGACGACGAGTCCTGTCGGAGACTCGCCGACAAGGTCGCAGCTGTCGCCGCTCCCGTGGACCTGCTACTCATCTCGGCGGGCACAGCGCCGCTGCGCCGAATGGCGCGGACCAGTCCACAGGACTGGGAGGCTGCGCTCAGCACCAACCTCGTGGGTGTCCACCGGGTCATCGTCGCCCTGCTCGGACAGCTGTCCCCCACCGCGGTCGTCGCCGTGGTGTCCTCCGAAGTTGTACACGCCCCGCGGAGCCATCTCGGGGCGTACGGTGCCAGCAAGGCGGCGTTGGAGCACACGCTGCAGCAATGGCAGGAGGAACACCCATGGCTCCGCTTCACAACGATTTCGTTGGGCGCCACGGTACCGACCGAATTCGGACACCAGTTCGCACCTGACGACATCGTGGAGGCCTTCTCAGCGTGGACGTCGGCGGGGCGGAACGCTGCGGTCTTCATGAACACAGACGAGGTCTGCGACCTGTTGGTCTCGGTGCTGGGCAGCCTCATCGAAGCACCATCGGTCGGGATGCCGAGGATTGAACTTCGGTCACCGGCGCCCCCGGAGACGGAACAGAGCACCGCGCTCGCCAATGCAGGAGACCAAACGGCGGAGCAGTGACCGGCCCTTCGCTGGTGCCGGCGAATCGGAGCGGCTTCTCGGGAGCTCAGCGCGAGCCCGATCACCCAGTCAGGACGTGACGGATGCCGCCCAGCGTGCGACGCGATCCCAGAGAAGCTGGCGGTTGACTGCCACGTTGTGGTTGTGGCCAGCGCCCTTCAGGAGGAAGAGTGTCAGATCGCCGCACGCGGGGAGCTGGCTCGGCAGGACGTCCAACGTGCCGGCGAGGTCGTGCTCACCCAGCGCCGCGAAGACAGGGACCCGAATTTCGTCGAGCTCGGGCTGCGCCGATCCGGGCACGATGGCGCTCATACCCACCAGCGCCAGAAGTCTTGCGCTCGCCGCTGCCAGCGCCACGTCCACATCCGTGGATACGGCGTTCGGCTCGAGCTCCCCGGCGCCGCTCTTCGACCGTTCGGGGAGGGGGTCACCAAAACGTGCCTTGGTCAGGAGTCCGACATCCTCGGCGAATTCTTTGGGCCTGCCCGCATAGCTCAGCTCCTCCTCGTTGAGGACACCCGGGAGGCCCGACGCGGAGAATCCGAGCAGCGCCAGCACGTCGTACGAACGGTGGTGAGCCTGCTGGAATGCCACAAGGAGAGCCCCGGCTGAATGCCCCAGCCCGACCGTGGCCCTGGGGGTGACAGTGCCGAGTTCTGCTCCCGCTATTGCGTCACGCCGAAGCGCCTCCTGCAGCGTCTCGATCGCAGCGGCCAGGACGTCGGCGACCACGGGGGGCGTGAGCGTATACCCGTCGTCTGGTGCATCACTCCCTCCGACACCCGGTGGATCAACCGTCACGACGAGATCGCCTCCTGCGGCCAGGTGCCGGGTCATGCTGAAGGCACCTTCCTGACCCGCGACGTCGAGGTCGAAGTACTGACGGCTCATCCCGCCACCCGGGATGCACACCCAGAGCAGCGGCCTCGGACCAAGGTCCTGGGGCACGAAGATGTCGGCGGCAATCCGGGTACAGCCTGCCGGCGCGACGGCAGCGACGTCCACGTCGACGGTCGACCGGCGCACGCCCATGCTCGCAACGCCTGTCGGCGCTCGAGCAATCAGTCCGGGTCTCTCCACGGGCTCAATCCGACAGATTCCAGACGCGTTTGGCGTTCCCAGAGAGAATGAGCTCTCGTTCCTCCGACGGTATCGAGCGGAACTGTTTCTCCACCACCTGTCGTGATTGGGGCCATGACGTCACCGGGTGCGGGTAGTCGGAAGACCACATCATGTTGCGGACACCGATCCGGTCGCGGAGGAGCTCCAACGAGAAGTCCTCCTCTATGAATGTCAGATGCACGTTCTGGTGAAAGTAGAAACTGGGCAGCTCGCTCATTCCTGGGAATTCGTACCCCTGGCGGAGCACCATGTCATCGGTCACGTGCAACCACCACGCCACCCAGGCCAATCCGGGCTCCACGAACACAAGGTTGAGCCGGGGATGTCGGGCCAGCACCCCGGTGAGGATCCACATGCCGAAAGCCTCCCCCGTCGTGAGAGGCGTCATCGCCACCATGACGCCCTTCTGCGGCGTTGGGTCCCGTCGGCTCAGGTCATCCAGGCTCGTGTTCAGCCCGATATGGCAGCAAACGGGTAGACCGGCCTCCTCGATGGCCGAAAGGAGGCGGTCGTACCGCTCGTCGTAGTAGTCAGGGAGCCCGAGCTCCGCCGGGAAGACCGGCAGTTGGAGCGACTTCCCTCCCCGTTCAGCGGTGCGCTTCACCTCGGACACGGCGAAGTCGATGTCATGGATCGGTATCTGGTAC
>Ga0187890_10004029_pt1 | contig 10002 bp, 6 predicted proteins | sample June2016WEW_21_1_FD_133005 | JGI IMG/M metagenome (GOLD analysis project Ga0187890, IMG submission 133005) | Peatland microbial communities from SPRUCE experiment site at the Marcell Experimental Forest, Minnesota, USA - June2016WEW_21_10 | ecosystem: Environmental > Terrestrial > Soil >...
AGGGCCGCACGGCTGCAGCTTAGTCGGCCGGGTGGCGGAGCGTCAAAGGACCGGGAGCCGATCCGTCTCATGGCTCACGATGCAGCACCGTGGTGGCCCGCCACTCCGGGGGCGCGAGTACGATGTCCGCACCGTGCCGCCGGCGCCCGGCGGCTGCGCCGGTGAGAGCGGCGAAGCCGCCCGACGCATCACCGGCCTCACCTCATCCCTCTCCGGAGCCGCGCCCGTTGGCCACGTCCAGGACCCCAGTCCCCGCCCGCCGCCCGCGAGCCGCAGCCGCGGTGCGGGCGCCCACGGCAACGTCCGCCGCCCGCGCGGTCATCGAGCAGCCGCGACCCGTCGTGGAGTGCGGAGCGCTGCCGGCCAAGGCCACCGTCGGCATACCTCTCGTGATCAGCGGCTCGATCTTCACGGACGGCCACGATCTGGTCATGGGCTGGGTCCGTCACGGCCGGCCCGGCTCCGGTGCGGACACCACCGAACGCTGGCGGGAGCTGCCGATGCGAGCGCTCGGCGACGACCGATTCGGCGCCGTCATCACCCCCACAAGGGTGGGACCGTGCTCCTTCGAGATCGTGGCCATGCCCGACCTCTACGGGAGCTGGCTCGGCGACCTCCGGGTGCGCCTCGAGGCGGGCCAGGACGTCACCCTCGAGCTGGAGGAGGGGGCACGGATGGCCGAACGGGCGGCGGCCCTCCCCGGTACCACCCACCGCGACCGCCAGGAGCTGAACGGCCTGGCCACCCGCCTGCGCGACCCGAGCGTGACGCCGACGCATCGCCTCCGTCAGGCGGCGCGGCCGCCGTCGTTGGCGCTGATGCAGCGCACCGCCGACCGCGAGACCGCCACACGCTCCGGACCATGGCGGCTGATCGTGGAGCGCGAGCTGGCCGGGTTCTCCGCCTGGTACGAGATGTTCCCGAGGTCGGAGGGGGCGCAGCCACCCCGCAGCGGCACCTTCCGGACCGCAGCCGCCCGGCTCCCCGCCATCGCCGCCATGGGTTTCGACGTCGTCTACCTCCCTCCCATCCACCCGATCGGCCACAGCTTCCGGAAGGGGCCGAACAATGCGACCGAGTCGGCGCCAGGGGACGTCGGTTCCCCCTGGGCCATCGGGGCGGCAGAGGGTGGCCACACGGCTGTCCACCCCGACCTCGGAACCCTCGACGACTTCGCCCTCTTCGTGGCGGAGGCCGGGCGCGAGGGCCTGGAGGTCGCTCTCGATTACGCCCTCCAGTGCAGCCCCGACCATCCCTGGGTCGGCGAGCACCCGGAGTGGTTTCGACACCGCGCCGACGGGACCATCCGCTACGCGGAGAACCCGCCCAAGCGCTATCAGGACATCTATCCGCTGGACTTCGGCAGTGCGGACCGAGCCGGTCTCTGGGCGGCGCTCCGCGACGTGGTGCTCTTCTGGATCCGGCAAGGGGTGCGGATCTTCCGGGTCGACAACCCGCACACCAAGCCGTTCGCGTTCTGGGAGTGGTTGATCGTCGAGATCCACCGCGACCATCCGGATGTCGTCTTCCTCGCCGAGGCGTTCACCCGGCCGGCGGTGATGCAGCGGCTGGCCAAGCTCGGCTTCAGTCAGTCCTACACGTACTTCACCTGGCGCACCACCAAGGCGGAGCTGGGCGAGTACCTCACCGAGCTCTCCCAGACCGAGAGGGTGGACTGGTTCCGGCCCAACTTCTGGGTCAACACGCCCGACATCCTCCATCTCTATCTCCAGCAGGGAGGGCCGGCGGCCTTCCGGGTTCGCGCCACCCTGGCGGCGACGACGGCCCCGTCCTGGGGGATGTACAGCGGCTACGAGCTCTGTGAGCGGGTGGCTGCCGAGCCGGGCAGCGAGGAGTACGCCTGCTCCGAGAAGTACCAGCTCCGACCGCGCGATTGGAACCGCGCGGACAGCCTCGCTCCGTACATCACCCGGCTCAACGAGATCCGCCATCGCCACCGCGAGGCGATCGCGCTGCTGCCGACGCTCCGCATCCAGGAGATCAAGAACGACAGCATGCTCTGCGTCAGCCGGGTCAATCAGACGCGCGACGACGCGCTCCTGGTGGTGGTCAACCTCGACCCCTACCACCCCCAGGAGGGCACCATCTGGCTCGACCTGGAGGGGCTCGGCATCCCCGCGGACACCCCCTTCGAGGCGCACGACGAGCTGACCGGCACCACCTACGTCTGGCAGGGGCCGGAGAGCTATGTCCGCCTCGACCCGGCCCTGCAGTCAGCCCACGTCCTCCACCTCCGGCGGCGATGAGCGACTCGGTGTCCGGGCCCGCCTCGGGCACGACGGCCCCCGCGCCCGAGCCTGAGCCCCTCGGTGTCATGGCCATGACCGCGGCCCCGCAAATCGCTGCTGCCGAGCCACCTGTCGCCGGCGGCCAGGACCCGCTCTGGTTCAAGCGCGCGGTCTTCTACGAGGTGCTGGTCCGCGGATTCGCGGACAGCAACGACGACGGCGTCGGCGACTTTCAGGGGCTGATCCAGCGCCTCGACTACCTGCGCTGGCTGGGCGTCGACTGCCTCTGGCTGCTGCCGTTCAACGACTCCCCGCTCCGCGACGGCGGCTACGACATCAGGGACTACTACTCCGTCCTGCCCGCTTACGGCACGGTCGAGGACGTCCGCGAGCTGGTCTCCCGGGCTCACGCCCTGGGGATGAGGGTGGTCATGGACCTCGTCCTCAATCACACCTCCGACCAGCATCCCTGGTTCCAGTCCGCCCGCTCGTCGCCCGCCTCCCCACACCGGGACTACTACGTCTGGTCGGACACCAAGAACCGCTACACCGACGCTCGGATCATCTTCGTCGACACCGAGACCTCGAACTGGACCTGGGACGACAGCGCCCAGGCCTACTACTGGCATCGCTTCTTCAGCCATCAGCCCGACCTCAACTACGACAACCCCAGGGTCCGCGAGGAGATGGTGGACATCTGCCGCTTCTGGCTCGACCTGGGCATGGACGGCTTCCGGCTGGACGCCCTCCCCTACCTGTTCGCGAGGGAGGGGACCAACTGCGAGAACCTCCCGGAGACCCACGCATTCATCGCCGAGCTGCGGGCCACCGTCGACCGCGAGTACGGGGGGGACCGGGTGCTGCTGGCCGAGGCCAACCAGTGGCCGGAGGACGTCGTCGACTACTTCGGCAGCGAGCAGCACCCCGAGTGCCACATGTGCTTCCACTTCCCGCTGATGCCGCGGATGTTCATGGGGCTGCGGCGGGAGCAGCGCTATCCCATCACGGAGATCCTGGAGCGAACCCCGGCACTGCCGACGCCGAGCTCGCAGTGGGGCATCTTCCTGCGCAACCACGATGAGCTGACCCTGGAGATGGTCACCGACGAGGAGCGCGACTACATGTGGCAGGAGTATGCCCGCGACCCTCGCATGAAGCTCAACCTGGGGATCCGGCGGCGGCTCGCCCCCCTGGTGGGCAATGGCCGCCGGCAGATGGAGCTCTTCTACGGGATGCTGCTCTCGCTGCCCGGCAGCCCGATCCTCTACTACGGCGACGAGATCGGCATGGGCGACAACATCTACCTCGGCGACCGCGACGGGGTCCGCACCCCGATGCAGTGGAGCGCCGACCGCAACGGCGGCTTCAGCCGCGCCGATTTCGCCCAGCTCTACCTGCCGCCGCTGATGGATCCCGTGTACGGGTTCCAATCGGTGAACGTCGAGGCTCAGCAGCGCGGTGAGACCTCGCTGCTGCAATGGCTCCGCCGTTTCGTCGGGGTGCGCCGGCGCTGGCCCGTCTTCGGCCTGGGAAGCTTTGAATCGCTCAACGCGACCAACCCCTCGGTGTTTGCGTACCTGCGTACCCACGAGGATCATGTGGTCCTATGCGTGAACAACCTGTCGCGATTCGCCCAGCCGGTGGAGCTCGACCTTCGCCGCTTCGACGGGATGATCCCGGTGGAGATGCTGGGCCGGGTCCACTTCCCGAGGATCGGTGAGCTGCCCTACCTGCTGACCCTCGCTCCGCACGGTTTCTACTGGTTCAGCATCGAGATCGTCGCATGAGAGTCCCCTACCCATGGCTCTGACCGCCGACCCGAGCGCCAGCGTGCTGGAGCGTTTCGGCATCGGCCCGGCCGCGCCCGCGATCCGCTCCTGGCTGCTCCGAGCGCGCTGGTTCGGGGGCAGGCGGCAGCGGGTGGAGAAGGTCGAGCTCGACGACCTGGCGGTGCTGCGCGCCGGCGCGCCTCTCGTCCTCTACACCCTCTGGCGGGTGGAGTATGCGAGCGGCGGCCCCGAGATCTACAGCCTCCCCCTCGGGGTCAGGCAGGCCCCGCACCCGGTGGCGCGGCTCGGCCCCGAGCACCTGATCGGCACCGTGGACTCGGCCGACGGGGACCTTCTGGTCTACGACGCGCTGGCCGATCCGGAGGCCGCCGTCGAGCTGTGGAGGATGCTGGCCGAGGGACGCGAGGTGCAGACCGCCGCCGGGCGCCTGGTCAGCCGGGGGCTGGTCCCCATCGACCCCGAGATCCCGGACCGGCCCCGGCTTCTGGACGTCGAGCAGAGCAACTCGGCGCTGGTCCGGGGCCAGCTCGACTTCCTCAAGTGGAGCCGGAGGATCGAGCGCGGCCCCAGCGTGGAGCTGGAGATGGCGGAGGTCCTCGGCAGGCGCGGGTTCCCTCACGTCCCGCCGCTTCACGGTCAGATCAGCCACCGGCGGGGCGGGGAGGAGGCCTCCCTCCAGGCCCTGCTCAACGCCTACCTGCAGAACGGCACCCAGGGCTGGACCCTGGCCCTCACCTCGCTCCGGGACCTCTACGCGTCCGCGGAGGAGGTGGGGAGCGGTTCGGCGCGAGAGCGGTGGGAGCTGGTCGACGACCAGGGCGGCTCCTTCCAGGGCGAGGCCGCCCGGCTCGGAACGGTCACCGCCGAGCTGCACCTGGCCCTGGCCGATCCCAGCCCGGGGACCGTGCCGGCTCCGGCCCCGGCGGGGCCTCCGCAGCTCGCCGCCTGGGCCGACGCCATGACCGGCCAGCTCGACCGCCTGCTGGCCGCCGAGGAGCCGGCGCTCGCCCCGCTGTACGAGCGACGCGAGCTGATCGTGGCCCGCTTCGACGCCCTCCGCCGGCTCGCCGACGGCGGGCTGGCGATGCGGGTGCATGGTGACTACCACCTCGGCCAGGTTCTGCGCACCGACGATGGCTGGAAGATCATCGACTTCGAGGGCGAGCCGGCCGCGGATGTCCAGGAGCGGCGGCGTCTCTCCTCTCCGCTCCGTGATGTGGCCGGGATGCTCCGCTCCTTCGACTACGCGGCCGCAGCGGCGCTGAGGCAGCGGATGCGGTCCAGGGACCCGCTCTGGCCGCACCTCTCCGCCGCCGGCGAGGCCTGGGCCGGCGCCAACCGCGACGCCTTCTGGGCGGCCTATCTGGCGCGCCTGGAGGGGAGCGGGCTCCTTCCCGGGGACGGCGGTTCGCTGGTCGTGCGCCGCGCGTTCGAGGTGAGCAAGGCGGTGTACGAGGTCGGCTACGAGCTCGGCCACCGCCCGGACTGGGTGGAGGTTCCCCTGAGCTTCCTCCTGGCGGGAACCCCGTGACCATCGCCCAGCGCGCCCCTCTCGTCGCCGCCTGCGCCCGGCTGGCCGCCGGGACCCACCACGATCCCCACCAGATCCTGGGACCCCACCCCGCCGGCGACTCGACCGTGGTGCGCTTCTACCACCCCGATGTGGTGGAGGCCGCAGTCGCCTACGACGGCGGCGTGGTGCCGATGGCGCGGATAGACCAGCGCGGCCTGTTCGAGGCGACCCTCCCGGTCGCCGAGCTGGCCGGCTATCGACTCCGGTGCCGGGGCCCTCTGGGCAGCTGGGAGATGGACGACCCCTACCGCTTCTGGCCGACACTCGGCGACCTCGACCTGCACCTGATCGGCGAGGGTCAGCATCGTGAGCTTTGGCGCCGGCTGGGGGCCCGGGTCATCGAGCACCAGGGGGTGGCCGGGGTGGCCTTCGCCGTGTGGGCTCCGAACGCTCGCGGGGTGAGCCTGGTCAGCGACGCCAACGGGTGGGACGGCCGGGTCCAGCCGATGCGGTCGCTCGGGGCCAGTGGAGTGTGGGAGCTCTTCGTCCCCGGCATCGGAGCCGGGACCAAGTACAAGTTCCGGGTCGTCCGCTCCACCGGGCGCCGCATCGACAAGGCGGATCCGCTGGCGCGCTGGACCGAGGTGCCACCCAGGACCGCCAGCATCGTCGAGCAGAGCCGGCACGCCTGGGCGGACGAGGCCTGGCTGGAGCGCCGGGCGACCGGGCCGGTGCTCGACCGTCCGCTCTCCATCTACGAGGTGCACCTGGGCTCCTGGCGTCGCACCCTGGACGGCCACGTCCTCAGCTACCGCGACCTCGCCGAGCAGCTCGCCGCCTACTGCACCGCGGCCGGTTTCACCCATGTCGAGCTGCTGCCGGTGAGCGAGCACCCCTTCGACGGCTCCTGGGGGTATCAGGTCTCCAGCTACTACGCCCCGACCGCGAGGTTCGGCGACCCCGATGACTTCCGCGGCTTCGTCGACCACCTCCACCAGCATGGCGTCGGGGTCATCCTCGACTGGGTTCCCGCCCATTTCCCGCGCGACGACTGGGCCCTGGCGCGCTTCGACGGGACCGCCCTCTACGAGCACAACGATCCGCGCCGCGGCGAGCAGCCGGACTGGGGAACCCTGGTCTTCAACTTCGGACGGAACGAGGTGCGCAACTTCCTGGTTGCCAACGCCCGCTACTGGGTCGAGGAGTTCCACGTCGACGGGTTGCGGGTCGACGCGGTCGCCTCGATGCTCTATCTCGACTACTCGCGGCGGGAGGGGGAGTGGGTCCCCAACCAGTACGGCGGCCGCGAGAACCTGGAGGCCATCGCCTTTCTGCGCGAGTTCAACGAGGCGCTCCACGCGGATCACCCGGGGGTGATCACGGTCGCCGAGGAGTCGACCGCGTGGCCGGGGGTCTCCCGACCGACGCCGACCGGGGGGCTCGGCTTCAATTTCAAGTGGAACATGGGCTGGATGCACGACACCCTGGACTACATCGGCAAGGACTCGGTGTTTCGCCGCTACCACCACCACCAGATGACCTTCGGCCTCTGGTACGCCTGGTCGGAGAACTTCGTGCTCCCCCTCTCCCACGACGAGGTGGTCCATCAGAAGCGGTCGCTGCTCAGCAAGATGCCGGGCGACCGGTGGCAGCAGTTCGCCAACCTGCGGGCCCTGTTCGGGTGGATGTGGGCGCATCCCGGCAAGAAGCTCCTCTTCATGGGCGGCGAGCTCGCCCAGGGGGCCGAGTGGTCCCACCGCCAGTCGCTCGACTGGCACCTCCTGGAATACCCCGAGCACCGGGGGGTGCAGCGGCTGGTCCAGGACATCGGCGCCCGCTACCTCGAGAGCCCGTCCCTCTGGGAGCGCGACAACAGCCCCGAGGGCTTTCGCTGGATCGACGCCGGCAACGCCGACCAGAACATCCTGAGCTTCGTCCGCTACGACGGTGCCGGCCGCCCCGGGATCGTCTGCGTGGCCAACTTCTCGCCGTCCACCCACCACGGTTTCCGGGTGGGGATGCCGCAGGCGGGGCGGTGGCGGGAGCTGCTGAACACCGACTCCGACGCCTACGGGGGCAGCAACCAGGGCAACCTGGGTGGGGTGGTGGCCGAGCCGGTGGGATGGCACGGACTGCCGTTCTCGGCGCAGGTCACGGTCCCCCCGCTGGCCGTGGTCTGGTTCGCGCCGGAGGCGTCGGAGGCACGCCCCGATCCCGCCGGACCGGCCTGACCCTGCGCAACCGCCGGCACAGCGGGTAGGGTTAGCCTGAACGCGGAGGCCCGGACCTCACGGTCCGTGACGCCATCTGATCGTCAGCGGGTGGATCCACCATGGACATGCCGGCGGTGCGCCAGCGACTCGAGACCGAGAAGGCCCGTCTCCAGGGTGTCCTCGACGCGGCCGGGCGCGGCCAGGGGCCCGCCGAGGGCGGCAAGCCCGACCAGCTCCCCGCCGAGCAGGCGGCCGAGACCCTGAACCGCGAGCTGGACTCGTCGGTCGAGCTGCGGGTGCGAACCGAGCTGGCGGAGGTGGAGGCCGCCCTGCACCGGCTGGACATCGGCCGCTACGGGCTCTGCGAGGTCTGCGGGGGAGAGATCGCCGAGGCGCGCCTGGAGGCGATGCCGGCGACGCGCTACTGCGTGGCCGACCAGGCACGGGCCGAACGGGACGCGCGGCTGCGCGCCGGGCGCTGAGGGCGGAGCGACCGGGTCGCGCCGGGCGGCCGGGTTCCGAGCTGGAAGCCGGCGCCACCGAGCGGCCGGATCGGCTCAGCTGGCCAGCCGGGCCCTGGCCCCCGCCGGGGCCGCGGGGAGATGGACCGTGAAGGTGGAGCCCTCGCCCTCGACCGAGGTGGCCGTGACGTCCCCACCCAGCCGCCTGACCAGCTCGCGGCAGAGGTAGAGGCCCAGTCCGGTGCCGCCGATCCCCTCGGTGGCGGTGGTCACGATCCGGCCGAACCGCGTGAAGAGCCGGTCCATGTCCGAGGGGGCGATGCCCAGGCCCTGGTCGGTCACGTCGACCGCGACCCGGCGTCCGGCCCGGCGCATCCGCACCCCGATCTCTCCACCCGACGGCGAGTACTTCAGTGCGTTGTCGATGATGTTGGCGAACACCCGGAGCAGCTGCCCCCGATCCCCGAGCACCGGGGCCGGGCCGGCGCCGAGATCGAGGTGGAGTCGATGACGGTCGGAGGTCTCGACCCGAACCGCCGCCTCGGCCACCACTCCGGTGAGGTCGACCGGCTCACGGGTCGGGTCCAGCCGGGTCTCGTCGAGGCGGGCCATCTCGACCAGCTCGGTGACCAGCTGCATCATCAGCTCGACGCTCTGGATCGAGGAGGCGACGGCCTCGCGCAGCTCGGCGGAGAGGTCCCCGAGCATGCCCGACTCCATCATCGAGAGATAGCCGTAGACGATGGCGAGCGGCGATCGCAGCTCGTGGGTGGTCAGGTTCATGAAGTCGGACTTGAGCTTGTCGAGTGCGGTCATCCGCTCGAGCCGCCGGCGCAGCGAGCTCAGCTCGTCCACGCCGTCCGAACCGGAGCCGTCGTCGTCATCGCTGACCACGCCGCGCTCGCTGGTCTCAGCCGCCGCCCGCACCACCTGGACGGCACGGTCGATCCGGCCCTCCTGGTCTCGGACCGGATGGAGCGTGACGTCCCACGCCGCCGCCGGAGCGGGCTCGCCCTCCGGCGAGACGGCTCGGCTCCGTCCCACGGAGCGCTGCATCAGCCGGCCTCCACGCCGAGCACGGCGCCGGCCATCAGCGTCGGCACGCCTTCGAACCCCCAGGCTCTCTGCATCATCCGCCCCGTTGTGACAGCCGGAATCCCCCGTACAGGGGGAGCTCGATCATAGGTCCGTGATCGCGCGAGTTCCCCGCGTTGCCGGATCGCGACTCGGGCGTCAGACCGTCCGTGACATGGTCGCGGCCGGAGGAGCGGGCGTCCTCAGTGGCGGAAGTGGCGCTCGCCGGCGTAGACGACCGCCATCCCGAGCGCGTCCGCGGCGGCGGTCACCTCGCCGTCGTTCTTGGAGCCTCCGGGGTGGATCACCGCCCGCACGCCGGCCCTGCCCAGCGTCTCCAGGCCGTCGGGAACGGGGAAGAAGGCGTCGCTGGCGGCCACCGTCCCGACCGCCCGGTCGCCCGCCCGCGCCACCGCCAGCTCGGAGGCCTCGACCCGCGACATCTGACCGGCACCGACCCCCACCGCCATCCGGTCGCTGACGATGACGATGGCGTTCGACTTCACGTGGCGGCAGACCCTCCAGGCCACCAGCAGGTCGAGCCACTCGGCCTCGGTCGGCTCACGCCGGGAGGCGACCCTCATGGAGGCGCGATCCACCGAGACCCGGTCACGCGTCTGCACCAGCAGGCCACCGCTCAGGCTGCGGACGTCAAAGGCGGCGGCGCAGTCGGGCCGGTCGAGGACCAGGACCCGCAGGCGC
>Ga0187890_10004030_pt1 | contig 10002 bp, 7 predicted proteins | sample June2016WEW_21_1_FD_133005 | JGI IMG/M metagenome (GOLD analysis project Ga0187890, IMG submission 133005) | Peatland microbial communities from SPRUCE experiment site at the Marcell Experimental Forest, Minnesota, USA - June2016WEW_21_10 | ecosystem: Environmental > Terrestrial > Soil >...
GTTCATTGGTGGGTTCTCCTGTTTGAGGTGTCTGAGCCGGCTCCGATAAGCCGGTCTCGGCATTGTACCCCTCAGGAGAACCCATTTCCATCTCAGCCCTTATACATTCAAACAGACGATCGGCTTTGTCGTCTGTTAGGGCGTCGTGCTTGGGCGAGGCATGACAGACCACCAAAGGCGATGGTCTGTCCTACCACTGCGCGGCGTAGAATGGGTTTAGACCGGAAAGAAAAGCCGAGACGACTCTCGGCTCAGCAGGCTCGACAGCCTGCGCCACGACTAAGGACACCTCTTGCACCCTCCGATCAAAGTGCTGATTGTGGACGACGAAGCCAGCCAGCGCAGCGGCCTGGCGGGGATGGTTTCGGCCTGGGGCATGACGGCGGAAACGGCGGCCGAAGGCGAGGAAGCGATGCGCAAGCTGGCCACCTTCCACGCCGACGTGATTCTGACGGACCTGAACATGCCCGGCCTGGATGGCTTCGGCCTTTTGGCGCGGCTGCGGGATGCGGGCGAAATGCCGCCGGCGATCGTGCTGACCGCATACGGCAACATCGAAACCGCGGTGAAGACGGTGCACGAGCTGGGGGCGTACTGGTTCCTGGAGAAACCGATCCAGCCGGGGCCGCTGGAGATTCTGATCCGGCGCGCCGGCAGCCACGCCGCGTTGCGCGCCGAAAACCGGGCCATGGAACGGGACCTCGGGTACAAGGGCGCGGTGGGCGATCTGGTGGGGACGTCGCCCAAGATGCAGGAGATTTTCGCGCTGCTGCAACAGGCGGGCCCGAGCCGGGCATGCGTGCTGATCACCGGGGAAAGCGGCACGGGCAAGGAGCTGGTAGCGCGCTCGCTGCACGCGCTCAGCACGCGGCGCCACGGGCCTTTCGTGGCGATCAACTGCGCGGCGCTGCCGGAGACGCTGATGGAGAGCGAGCTGTTCGGCCACGAAAAAGGCTCTTTCACCGGGGCCTCGGAGCGGCGCGCCGGCTGCTTCGAGGTGGCGCAGAACGGCACGCTGCTGCTGGATGAGATCGGCGAAATGCCGCTCGCCACGCAGGCCAAGCTGCTGCGCATTCTGGAAGATTCCAAGGTGAGACGGCTGGGCAGCAAGAACGAATTCGAGGTGGATGTGCGGGTGGTGGCGGCCACCAACAAAGCGCCCGAGGAGGCGGTGCGGGAGGGCCACTTGCGGCAGGACCTTTTCTACCGCCTGAACGTTTTCCACATCCACTTGCCGCCGTTGCGCACGCGCAAGGAAGATATTCCGGCGCTGGTGGAGGCGTTGCTCGCCAGCCTCAACCACAAGCACGAATGCCGCGTCACCGATTTATCGCCCGCCGTGCTGGAAGCGTTTGCGCGCCACGATTGGCCGGGCAACGTGCGCGAGTTGCGCAACGTGCTGGAGCGGGCGGTGATTCTGGCGGGCGAAGGCACGCTGGAGATGAAGCACCTGCCCGCCTTCCTGCAAAACCGCCCGCTGGCCGCCGCGACGGCACCCGACGCGCCGGCCGCCGAGGATCGCGATACGATCCGCCTTCCGATCGGCGCCACCGTGGGCGAAGCCGAGAAAGAGCTCATCCTGCGCACGCTCGAACATACTAATAACAACAAGACGCGCGCCGCGGAGATTCTGGGCATCAGCCTCAAGACGCTGCACAACAAGTTGCGCGAGTACAACGCGAAGGACGACGGCGGAGCGGCAGGATAGGGCTGGCCGCTGAGCCAAGAGCGCGGGGGGGGAAGCCGAGATGACTCTCGGCTCTGCAGCCTGGACAGGCCGCGCCACGGCTTGCTTAGGCTGGCCACTTACCCCACTCGGCGTCAATGGCCGAAGGGCCACAGGTGGCCTAGCCAGCCGCGGGGCTGGGCGAAGCCTTCAAGCATCCAGATATCGGATTGGTAGTTGACGACGGAAGCGGCCAGCGAAGCGTGATCGCTCGAAAGGCTGAGCGAAAGCTGATTGCCTCCTTGAAACAGGTACTGCGAGCCCAAATCCGCAATGGTGCGTTCGGTTCCGGTCGCGACTTCGATGGAATCGAGCAGCCATTTCGTGCCCTCGCCCTGCGCCAAGGCGTAGAGTTGACGGCTGTCGGGCGACCAGGCAACCGTGGAGCTCCGGGTGCCGACTTTGCGCGTCTGTTTGCCGTCGGGCGAGAGCAACAGGACTCCATCGTCGACGGGGCAGGCGATCCACTGGCCATCCGGCGACCACTGCGCGGGATGGCGGCAGAAGTCCTGGCGAAGCAGCACGGGCGGATCGGAGCCTCCCACGCGGGTTTTCATCAAGCCGCCGGCGGTGGAGAGATAAGTAAGCCAGTTGCCGTCGGGCGACCAGCCGGGGGCGAGTTCGAAGTCGTCCGATTTGGTGACGGCGACCGGCGTTCCGCCGGCCAGCGGAGAGATCCAGAGGCGGCCCAGGTGTGTGATGCTGTTGCGTGAGTACGCCAGGCGGGTGCCGTCCGGCGAAAAGGCCAGCGACCCCAGCGCCAGCGTATCGTCGGCGAAATCGCGCTGTGTTACCAGTGGACGATCGGAGCCGTCCTGGGCGTTCCGCAGCCAGATCTCCTGCGGTCCGCTGCGATCGGTGACATAGGCGAGCAGCGGAGCCACCGGCGACCAGGCGGGGGACATCTCATTCCGGCTGGTGGCGATCAGCGGGCGGATGGGGCCACCGGCGACGGGGATCTCGACGATGTCGAAATTCTCCGTCATGGCGGCGTAGGCGATCTTCTTGCCGTCGGGCGAAACGGAGGGGCGGACCTTGATGCCTTCGTCGGCGGTGAGAGCGTCGAGATCCTGGTCTTCCACGTGCGCCATCCAAAGCTGCGGCTGGGGATGGCTAGCAGTGGGGAAGGACATCACCAGGTGCTTGCTATCGGGCATCCAACTGAAGGAGGGCGGCCACTGAGCGCCACCCAGCATGGAAGCGAACACGCGGCGCGCCTTGCCCTTCGCGGCAGCGCCGTCGGGAAACGGGAGCAGCCAGAGTTCGGTTCCCATGGCGGTGGGCTTGGCGAGCAGGACCTCGCGGCCGTCCGGCGCGAAACGAAGGTAGACCGGGCTGAAGGAGCCTTGTTCTTCGAATAGGACTGGCTCGTATTTTCGCGGAGGCGCGCCCGGAGGAGAGGAGATCCAAAGCTTGGGCTCCTTGGCGCCCTTCTCGCCCTTATTCAGCCAGAGGACGAGCGCCTTGCCATCCGGGGACGGCGCAGCATCGCCGTAATCGCCTTTCAGAACGAGGGTAGCCTCGCCGCCGGCGCGGCTCATCGACCGGACGCCGGTATTGGTGACGTAGTTGAGGCGGGTGCCGTCGGCGGACCAGAACACACTGCGGGCGTCGGCGCGGGCGACCAGGACGGGAACCAGTGAATCGAGGTTGCGCACCATGATTTCGTTGGGAGCGTTGATGACTTCGCGAACGTAGGCGAGACTCTTGCCATCGGGCGACCAGACCGGCATGTCCTGGTCCCGGGACTCGCTGGCCAGAGGCGTGTAACGGTACGATTCCAGGTCCACGCCGCGCGGGGCGGTGAGCAGGGCGAAGAGAGCGGCTGCCAGCAGGACGGCGAGCACGGCGACCGCGACCGGAAGCAGAAAGCGCCGGCGCGGCGGAGCTTTCAAGCGGAGCGCGGCACCGGAGCCAGAGTTGAGGGCGGCCGAGCCGCGCAGGGCGAACGCCAGGTCGGCGGCGGATTGAAAGCGGCGCGATGGTTCCTTTTCCAGACAGCGCGTGATGATTTGCGCGACCGCCGGCGGCACGTTGGCGGGAAGGTCGGCCGGTTCATCGCGCAAGATGGAGCTCATGGTTTCGACCGATGTGGTGCGCTCAAACGCCAGCTTGCCCGTGAGCATTTCGTAGAGGACGATGCCCAGCGAAAAGATGTCCGATTGCGCGCCGGCTGGAGAACCGGTGACCTGCTCGGGCGACATGTAGCCGACGGTGCCCATCACCAGGCCGGGCTGGGTGACGGTCATGGTGGCTTCGAGCGCGGAGCTGGAGCGCGGTTGGTAGCGGGCCAGGCCAAAGTCGAGGATTTTGGCGCGGCCGTCGCGCGTCACCATGATGTTTTCGGGTTTGAGATCGCGATGGACGACGCCGGCCGCGTGCGCGGCGGAGAGGCCGTCGGCGATCTGCGCGGCCAGGTCGAGCGTCTTGCGAACCGGGACCGGACCGCGGCGGATGAGGTCGCGCAGCGGCTCGCCCTCGACCAGTTCGGACACGATGTAGGAGACGCCGTCGTGGTCGCCGGCATCGTAGAGGGCCACGATGTTGGCATGAGCGAGAGCCGCGGCGGCGCGCCATTCCTGCTCGAAGCGGCGGCGCCGGTCGGGGCTCTGGGCGAACTCGGCCGGCAGGATCTTAATCGCGACATCGCGGCCGAGGCGGGTATCGTGGGCGCGGTAGACCTCGCCCATGGCGCCCTCGCCCAGCTTGGCGGCGATCTCATATTGACCCAGGCGGGCGCCCGATTCCATCGACATGGAAATCAATTGTAGCGCGCTATACTGGGCACGAACATGACAGTTGGCATTCGGAAGCTGGCGATCTTCGGCGCGGCGGGCGCCATCGGCCACGCGCTGGCGCCGGAACTGGCGCACCGCGGCATCGCGTTTCGCGCGGTGGGGCGCAGGCGGCAAACGCTCGCCGATGCGTTTGGCGGACTAGCGGGCACGGAGATCGTGGACGCCGATCTTTCCGATCCACAGCAGGCCGAGCGCGCGGCGCAGGGCGTGGATACGATTGTGTACGCGGTGGGGGTGCCGTACACAGACTTCGACCAGCACCCGGTGCTGATGCGCACCACGCTCGATGCCGCAGTGCGGGCAGGCGTGGCGCGCCTGCTGCTGGTGACGGGCATCTACACGTATGGCGTGCCGCGCACCTCGCGGGTAGCGGAAACGCATCCGCGCGAACCGGATTCGCACAAAGGCCAGTGCCGCAAACAGCAGGAGGACATGGTGACGGAAGCGCACCAGCGCGGCGGGTTGCGCACGATGGTGGTGCGGCTGCCGGATTTCTACGGTCCGCACACCGGGCGCAGCCTGGCGGGCCGGATCTTCGGCAGCGCGCTCGATGGCAAGACGGCTAACTGGGTGGGCCCGGCAAGCACGCCGCACGAATTCATTTTCGTTCCCGACACGGCGCCGGTGCTGGCGGAACTGGCGGGGCGCCAGGATTGCTACGGGGAAGCGTGGAACCTGGGCGGAGTGGAAACGATCTCCGGGATCGATTTCATGACGCGTGTTTATCGCGCGGCGGGACGCGATCCGGATTACCGCTCGCTGGGCCGCACCATGCTGAAAATGGCGGGCGCCGTCAACCCGATGCTCAAAGAACTGGTGGAGATGCTGTACCTGCAAGAGACGCCGGTGATTCTCGACGACCGGAAACTGGCGGCGACGCTGGGCATACTGGCGAAGACCTCGTACGACGACGGCATCCGGCGCACGCTGGAGTGGATGCGGGCGCAGTAGGAAAGCCGCGCGGACGGGTTGACAGACGAAAGCGTCTGTCCCACCTTGCCGCCGGATTCGCTTTGCCGGTGGGGCAGGCGCTTTCGCCCAATGTCGCCTAAATAAACCCAAGAAGTTGAAATGTAGCGGTCCTTGTGGGGCGGACCCCCTGGTCCGCGCGGGACGCCCCCGTCCCGCTGTATGGGCGAAGAATCAGGCACTTGCCTCACGGCGAAAGGCCGGCCAGGGGGCCGGCCGCGGACGAGGGCGTCCGCCCCACGGGTTTCCGATTTGGCGACTCGTCGGCCAATTGGGCCACACGGCCGCCCCTACCTTTCCGGCCACTGAAGTACAACTCGAAACTGCATCCAATCGAAAGTTGGCACGTCATTCTTCAGATGGCGATGCATCCCAGTGATGGTCAGCGTCCCGTGCCCGCGCCCGAGGTTTTCGATCTGACCGAGCATTTTGGCGGCATCCGTGTAGGAGTTCAGTTCTTTCATGAGCTGACGCCAATCCGAGTCGTTCAGAACGAACGCGAAGTCACGCACTTTCTGAGGCGCATTTGCCCCCGGTTCGAAATGCCAACCCGCAATTTCGCCTGGGTTCGGCCCATGCATGGGCGGGGTAGCGACGGCTACGAAATCGTGCTCGTGTACAGCACAATTCTGCTGTACGGCAATCCACCACCCGCCCCCATTTGCATCAGGTTCAGCAAAGAGACAGAACCACAGGTCCCCGGCTAATCTCTTACTGAAGTTCTGGCCGCGATCCACGCGCGCCGAGAAGCTCAAGGTCCCGGCTGAATCAGCGCTTGGGATCAGGACGACACAGGAAATCAGTCCGAGGAGCACCCGGCCGCGGCGACGCATTTGCCTTTAGTATAAGCGCCAGGTCTATGGGAGCGCCAAGCGACCGAGAAACGCGCATCCCGGAGACTGAACCACTATGGCTTCGCGGGTGTCAGCGCCTGGCGCGTTTCCCTGAGTGTATTGGTGAGCGATTCGCGCGGCAGGCTGCGGATGATGGGGTTGATCAGCCAGCCCAGACCTACCGGGACGTCGCGGGTCAACGAAATGGCCTGGCATTCCAGGTACACGCCGCCGTCGCGCTCCTCGAACTTCCAGAACGTATTCAGACGCCACATGAAACCGTGATCGTTGCCCGGCGGCAGCTCACGCTCGTTGGGGCCAGGGTCTTCGACCTCGGCGATGCGGGTGGTGAATGACTTGCTGTACCAGCGCGCGCGGTCGAGCCGCACATAGCGCACGTCGTGCTCGGTATTGAGGACCACGGTCAGTATCTGCGTCTTGACCACGCGCAGGAAGACGTGAAAGTCGTCGCCGTGGCGGCTGAGCAGGCGCGAATCGGTGACCTCGGGGCGGTAGATGTTCTTGTGGTTGGGGTAGTCTTCGACCATGCTAAGAGTCCGCGCGAGGTTGGCGCCGGGAACGAAGACGGCGCCGGTCCAATCGTGGATCAGACCGCCGGGAACTTCGATATCGCCCGATTGGTTCGAAGGCTCGGCGAGAATCCTCCCTTCACTTACGGCGCGCTTGCGAGCGGCCGAAGCATCCACCCAAAGGAACGGGCCGCCGTGCAGGCTGCTGTCGAAACGCGCCTGGGCCGCCTGCATATACTTATCAAAAGCTTCCACCGTGGGCGGCTTGAGTTGCACTCTGGTTGCGTCCGGCAAACCGGCCAGCAGGCACGCCGCGAGGCAAAACAATGAAGCGTTCGGTAACATCGCTCGTCTACGTATTCAGCATGACACGGATCAGTTGCCCTTCTCGGTGGCCGCCTGATGCTGTGAAGAAAATGCGCCCGCAGGCGGGCGTTGGCCGGCCCCACCTGTGACACAATGGGAGCAAATCATCCGCAATGGTAACCTTTCATCATGAGAATCTCGCGTATTGCTCTTCTTCTGGGGTCGGCGGCGGCCTGCGTGGCGCAAAGCCGCGATGCGATGTTTGACCGGCTGGCCGACCGCTATTACAACGAGGTGGTTTTCCGCTACTCCCCGGAAGCGGGCACGCAGGCGGGCTTCCATCAGTACGATGCGCTGCTCGCTTCCGGCGCGCGCAGCGAAATTCAAGCACAAACCGCCGCGCTGCGCGGTTTCGAAACCGAAGTCGCGGCGTTCGACGCTCACGGCCTATCGGCCTTCGCGGCGGCCGACCGCGAATTGCTGCTCTCCCAGATCCGCGGCCAGCTTCTGGAGATCGAATCGATTCGCTCTTGGGAGAAGAATCCCGACCTTTATTCTTCGGGTGCGGCAAGCGTGATCTTCGTCATCATGAGCCGCAACTATGCTCCACAGGCCGAGCGGCTGAAGTCCGTCGTCGCGCGCGAGCGGCTGATTCCGCGTCTATTTCAATCGGCGCGCGAGAACCTGAGCAACCCGCCACGCGTCTACACCGAGGTCGCGCTGGAGCAAGTGCCGGCATCGTCGGCTTCTTCCAAAGCGACGTACCGGCGGCGTTCAAACAGGTTACCGACCAGGCGCTGGTGGCCGAGTTTCATCAGTCGAACCAGGCGGTGATCGACGCGCTCCAGGCGTATCAGACCTGGTTGAAGGACGACCTGCTGCCGCGGTCCACCGGCGATTTCCGCATCGGGGCGGAGAACTATCGCAAGAAGCTCCTGTACGACGAGATGGTGGATACGCCGCTCGACCGGCTGCTCGCGATCGGCTATGAGAACCTGCGCCACAACCAGGAGTGGTTTCGACGAGTAGCGGGAGAGATCGATCCGAAGCGCACGCCGCAACAGATTCTCGAAGAACTCGAAAGCGACCACCCGGCGCCCGAGAAGCTGCTGGACACTTTCCGCGGCGTACTGGGCGGCCTGCGCGAGTTCATCGAGCAGCACCACATCATCACCATTCCGTCGACGGTGCCGCCAATTGTCGAAGAGACGCCGCCGTTCATGCGCGCCCTGACCACGGCATCGATGGACACTCCCGGACCTTACGAAAACGTCGCCAAGGAAGCCTTCTTCAACGTCACGCTGCCGGATACCGGCTGGCCCGCCAAGGACGTGGAGGAGTACATGGAAGGCTTCAACCGGGGCACCATTATCAGCACCGCGGTACACGAAGTTTTCCCCGGCCACTACATGCAGTTCCTCTGGTTGAAGCAGGTGCCGACCAAGGTGCGCAAACTGTCCGGCTGCAGCTCCAACGCCGAGGGTTGGGCGCATTACACCGAGCAGATGATGCTCGACGAAGGCTACGGCAACGGCGACCGCAAGCTGCGCCTGGGCCAGTTGCAGGACGCGCTGCTACGCAATGCGCGCTTCATCGTGGGGATCAAGATGCACACCGGCCAGATGACTTTCGACGAAGCGGTGGAGTTCTTTGTGAAGGAAGGCTACCAGGTGCGCCCGGTGGCCGAGAAGGAAGCCAAGCGCGGCACCTCCGATCCAACCTATCTGGTCTACACGCTGGGAAAATTGCAGATCCTGAAACTGCGTGAAGATTACAAGAAGAAAAAGGGCGCGCAATTCTCGCTACAGGAATTCCACGATTCTTTCATCAAGCAAGGCACACCGCCGATCAAGATTGTGCGCCGGGCGATGTTAGGCGACGATTCCCCGGTGCTGTAGGGGCGGGGGCTTCGTCGAGGAAGCCGGGCCGGGCGCCCGGCGAGATCATAAATTTTCGAGCACGCGATCGAGCAATTCGCGGCGGCCAACGCTGCCCTGCGCGATGCGGGGGCTTCCGCCGCCGCGGCCGCCCGCTTCGGCGAGCGCCGTCTTGAGCGCCTTGCCAGCGTCGATGCCGGAATCGGCGGAAGCCGCCAGCAGCACGGAAGGCGGATCGCCGACCGCGGCCACGAAGACGGACTTGGACTGCGCGGTGAAGCTCTGCGCCAGGGCCCGCAATTCCTCAAGGCCTCCGCGTTCCAGACGCCGGGTGTGACGGCGCAAACCGTCCGCGCCCGGGGCGGTGGCGGCGTAGAGTTCCCTGCCCTGAAAAGCCGCCAGTTCCGCTTCGAGCTTGCGGCGGACTTTATCGGCGGCGCGGCTGGTTTCGAGATGCGCCGCCGCCAGCGCGGGCAGATCGTCGAGGGGCACGGAGAAAAGCTGCGCGGTATTGGAGAGCGCTTCGAAGTCCGCACGCGCACGGCGGACGGCGCGGCCGCCACAGACAAACTCGACGCGGGTGGTCTCGCGAACTTTCTCGATCTTGCGGATGAGAACAGCGCCGATCTCCCCGGTCGAACGCACGTGGGTGCCTCCGCAGGCGCTGCGGTCCAGGCCCGCGATGCTGACGATGCGCAGCGTGCCCTCCCGCTCGGAGGGTTTGCGCAGGCCGCTGGCCGCCGCGGCATCCTCGAACTCCACCGACATCGCGCGGTTCTCGAAAACGACCGCATTGGCGCGGCGCTCGGCTTCGAGCACGGTGCGGGGTTCGACCGCTCCGCCTTCGAGGTCGATGGTCGCGCTGTCCGCGCCGAGGCGGAAGCTCACCGTGTGCAGTGCGTGGAGCTCCTCAAAAACGGCCGAGAGAAGGTGCTGGCCGGAGTGCTGCTGCATGTGGTCGAA
>Ga0187890_10004034_pt1 | contig 9999 bp, 8 predicted proteins | sample June2016WEW_21_1_FD_133005 | JGI IMG/M metagenome (GOLD analysis project Ga0187890, IMG submission 133005) | Peatland microbial communities from SPRUCE experiment site at the Marcell Experimental Forest, Minnesota, USA - June2016WEW_21_10 | ecosystem: Environmental > Terrestrial > Soil > Wetlands...
CATCCGAACGATCACGTGAATATGTCGCAGTCCACCAACGACACATTTCCCTCCGCTATGTACATCGCCGCGGGCATCGGAACCGAGCAAAGGCTGGCGCCCTCGGTGAAGGCATTGCGCGATGCCGTCGCGGCCAAGGCGGAGTTGTGGAAAAACATTGTGAAGATAGGTCGCACCCATATGCAGGATGCAGTGCCGCTGACCCTCGGCCAGGAGTGGTCAGGTTATGCCGGCATGCTGGACGAGGGCCTTCGGTATATCGGTGACAGCCTTACAGGCGTCTGGAGTCTCGCCCTTGGCGGCACGGTAGTGGGAACCGGGCTCAATGCCGCGCCCGGATTTGCCGAAGATGCCGTTGCCGGGATCGCACGCCTGACGGGGCTGCCATTCGTAAGCGCGGCCAACAAATTTGCCGTGCAGGGTGCGCACGATGCTCTTGTAATGCTTTCCGGCGGGCTGCGCAGCCTGGCCGTTTCCCTCTACAAAATTGCAAACGACATCCGCCTGTTGAGCTGCGGCCCACGGTGCGGTTTCCACGAACTGAGGATCCCGGAGAACGAACCGGGCTCTTCGATCATGCCCGGTAAGGTGAATCCTACGCAATGCGAGGCGCTGGCCATGATCGCAGTGCAGGTCATGTCTAACGACGTCGCCGTAGGCTTCGGCGGGGCTTCGGGCTATCTGGAGATGAACGTCTACAAGCCGCTGATGATAGCCAACGTCATGCAGTCAATCCGCATTCTCACAGACGGCTGCCGCAACTTCCGGATATTTCTGGTTGAAGGAACGGAACCTGACCTGAAGCAGATCGATCGCTTTGTCCAACAGTCGCTGATGCTGCTCACAGCCCTGTCTCCATCGATCGGCTACGATAAAGCCTCAGAGATTGCCCACTACGCAAACGACCATGACCTGACGCCAAAAGAGGCGGCGCTAAAGCTCGGCTACGTAAGTGAAGCCGACTACGACCGGATCGTCGATCCCAAAAAGATGGTCCATCCGTATGTGGCCGGCCGATAAATAATTATGGCGATACTATCCAAAGACGGCTCCATTCTGTTTATTACCCGCATGCTGCGCTTATTCGCCTACGGTTCTCTTTCCGTCATACTCTTGATCTATCTGGCGCAGATAGGCCTCAGCGATACACAAATAGGCCTTTTATTGACCCTTACTCTTCTGGGCGATACGGTTATCTCCCTTTGGCTTACGACAAGGGCCGATTGTGCCGGCAGGCGGCGGATGCTTCTGGCCGGAGCGGGCCTGATGGTTTTTGGAGGGACTCTATTTGCCCTGACTACAAACTTTGCGGTCCTGCTGATTGCGGCAATTATCGGTGTAATAAGTCCCAGCGGATATGAGGTCGGTCCGTTTCTGTCCATCGAACAATCGGCGCTGTCAAGCATCATTCCGGATGGAAAGCGCACTCACATCTTCGCCTGGTATAACCTGGCCGGTTCGTTTACCACCGCACTCGGCGCCGTTGTTACCGGAATACTGGTCCAGCTCTTACAGAATGCGCATATAACTCCTGTTGCAAGCTACCGCACCATAATCGTCGGCTATGCCGCCATCGGTATTTTGCTCGCTGCCCTTTTTTGCGTACTTTCCCCTCTTGTAGAGGCCCCCGGGGAAGGTTCGTGCGAAGTTCCGTCCGAGTTCAGGAAGCGCTTTGGCCTTCACCGGTCCAAGAGCATCGTGTTCAAACTTTCGGCATTGTTTTCACTCGATGCGTTTGCGGGCGGCTTCATTCTGCAAAGCATTCTGGCCTACTGGTTCTACAAACGTTTCGGGGTTCAGCCTGCGTTACTGGGCAGCATCTTTTTCGGGGCAAACATTCTCGCGGGAGTATCGTCCCTGTCGGCTTCCTGGATGGCATCCAAAATAGGACTCGTCAAAACGATGGTCTATACCCATATTCCTTCGAACATCCTTCTGATGCTGGTTCCGCTCATGCCGACTCTGCCGCTGGCAATCACCGTGCTCTTGCTGCGTTTCAGCATCTCGCAGATGGATGTGCCAACCCGGCAGTCATATGTCATGGCTGTAGTGGAACCCGATGAACGCTCGGCCGCCGCCGGCATAACCGGAGTTGCCAGAACGGTCGGCGCCTCTCTCTCGCCGGTGCTCGCAGGACCCTTGCTGGCCAGCGCAGCACTTGCGAGCATTCCCTTTTTCATCAGCGGCAGCCTCAAAATAATGTACGACCTGCTGCTTTATCGCAGTTTCAGGGCTGTCCGGGCGCCTGAAGAGAGCGAGTGAATTGTCATCGCTCAACCAAAGGCGAGCCCATTATCCGGATTATCAAGGATTTCGATTCGGCCCTTATGGGCTTCAACTATTCCAGAATGAGAGTGTTAATAGAGGGCGTCAAAGCCGAGCGCGAATTCAATGGCTTTTCTGATTGCCCGCATATGATGCGATGAAAGATGGGTAATGAAAGCGCCAACCTTTGCTTTCTGAACTGTTTGGATATTATCCAGGTTCGCCGCACACTCCGTGAAGAGGCCGTCAGCTTGACTGAGCCTCATCTCGGTTGGAATCGCGCGAATTATTGTAGTGATGGGAGCAACAGTGAGTGAGGTAAGGACCTGGATGGCGGAATTACGTGTTAAAATCAGAACCGGACGGCGTTTGTCCGGCTCTTTGAAAGTGTACCAGTACACGTCTCCTTGAATCACCGTTCCCCCCATGCCCGCTCCGGTTCCCAGATATCAAACTCCCCTGGGGCTACGGGATGTCTGGCGTAGCCCTCTGTATGCTGCTGCTCCAATTTGGAGATTGCATGCTTTCGAAGTGCAAGTTGCAGGGCTGAGCGGATGAATGCCGAACGAGTGGTTTTGAGATCCTGGATAACATGATCGACCTCGTCCAGTAGCGGTTCATCTATGGTCATCTGGATTGTCTTCATAAAAATCTCACTGTGGATCGTTATCCACAGAGTAATCCATGAATGGCCGCAGGTCAAGACGCGTTTTTTTGGGAAGCGGTGCATTAATCTCGAATCGTCAAACCCTTGCAAAGCCTTGATCTTAGTGCACCTTGACTTTCTAAGGCCGGGAATCGCCCTCTCTTTTAATCTTTTGGCCCTTAATTCAGATACCTCGCTTGGCCCGACCCGGTGGCGCAGCGGCCTTTTTCATCAGCGGCAGCCACAAAATAATGTACGGCCTGCTGCTTCATCGCAGCTTCCGGGCTATCCGGGCGCCCGAAGATGTTGATCAGCCTATCCAGATACTGACGGTTACTCGCCTGATGCAAAGCTGCCGCAGGAAGTGGGGAGGGACCCGGTGGGAGATGTCGAAACCGGGTTAAATGACATTGTGAATCTAATGACATAGACCTTGGGTTCATTTCTGCCTCCTTTTTCTGTTTCACTAGAAAAAACAGGCAGATAATTCACCCTCTACACTTCCGGGTCAATCACCTTTTTATTACGTACAGTGGCAAGAGGTGTTGAATTTGTTCAATTAAACACAGTCTGTGGGTAGAATAACTCTGAATTGGGGACAGGTTCGCTACGCAGGCGAGAACCACGCAGACTGCGATATGTGGGCTTTTGACATCCGGACGAGGCAGACTAAGGGCTTATACGAGCTATTATGACGGCAGCAAGATGCAGTAAAGTGAACCACCTAGTAGCACCTTGAAGCATATTCTTCAAATCTTTCCATCTTTTTAATCTGATTCTGAAATTCTTGCATTTGTTTCTGCTATCCGGGAGTGGGAGGTTTCGTTTCTGTTGTTTTGCGGGACTGTTAAGAAGAAGCACACCGTTGCGGCAATCAGTAGCCTGTTCATCTGTCAGCTTCCCTGAAGTTGAAATTCTATTCGTGACAACTGCAAAATTGCAATTGCTTGGTGCCCCCCGTAAAACTGCCCATAGAACCGGATAATGCATGTCCCTGTTTGAATTGAACAGCGCCTGCAAGGGACGAAAATCTGAAAGCAGAAAATTGAAAAGCCGGTCCGCATTACAAGCAAACCGGCTTAATTCTTCAGAGGATGAGTGACCGGACTTGAACCGGCAGCCTCTGGGGTCACAACCCGAGTGGACAACCCTGCAGCCTCTGGAGATGCGGTCTCAAGGGCTTCCTCCTCTTGAGAGCGAAAAAAGATTCGAATTCAGGACGTCGGTGTTCGAATGGTGGTTATTCTTTATCCAGGACCGTGCGAATCGTTTTTGAAAACTCCTGTATTCCTAAAGGCTTCAGAGCAAATGCGCTGACGCCTTTTTGGCGGGCGTCCTCTTCTTTGGACATATCGCCAGATCCGGTGCAGATTATCACAGGGATATCCCGTCGAATCGTTTTGATCTCGCGGGCAAGGTCGTTGCCTGTCATCAACGGCATTGTATAGTCGGAAATCACGAGATCGAAGCTTCGCGGCTCCTTGCGAAAGGTCTCCACTGCCTCTGAACTGGAGGTCGTGGAAAATACCCGGTAGCCAAGACTTTCCAGCATATCCTTGACGACACATGCTGTAAGCTCTTCATCGTCGACGAACAGGATACGCTCATTCCCGGTTGTGGGAGCAATCTGAACCTCGTCCTGAAATGGAATCACCTTTTGTACTATCGGAAAGTAGATATTGAAAGAGGTGCCTTCTGCGAGCGCGGAGGATACTTCAATCGCCCCTTTGTGGCTTTTGACGATGCCGTGCACGACAGACAGACCCATCCCGCTCCCTTCCCCCACTTCCTTGGTAGTGAAAAAAGGATCGAAGATGCGTTCCATGGTGGCTTGATTCATTCCATGGCCGGTGTCGGATACGGACAGCCTTAGATAGGCCCCTGGGCTCAGATCCGGAAAGCGGCTGACCGATTCCATGTCCATATGGATGTCATCGAGACACACCGAAAGCCTTCCGCCTTTGTCACGCATTGCGTGGGCGGCGTTGGTGCACAGGTTGAGCATTATCTGGTGGATCTGGGTCGGGTCCGCCAAGGCTGCACTCCTGCTCGAAATCGAGCGTTGAAGCTCGATAGTCGTTGGAAGGGTCGCCCGGAGCAGTGCGAGAGACTCTTTTACAATCAGTGCTATTTCCAGGGGCTTCGGCTCCTGTGGTGCCTGGCGGCTGAACAGGAGGATCTGCTTGGTTAGATCCCCAGCCCTTCTGGCACCTCTGATTATCTGCCGCAGACTGTTTTCGATCCTGCCCTCTTCGGGACGGCTCAGCATCAACTCGGCATATCCTATAATAGGCATGAGGATGTTGTTGAAATCGTGAGCGATGCCTCCCGCAAGGGTCCCGATCGCCTCCAGTCTGCTGCTTCTCTGGATATGAGCCTCGAGGTTCTTCTTGTCTTCCTCGGCTTTCCTCAGTGCTGAAAGGTCACGATTGTAAATGACCGAGCCGACAAAATTGCCATCTTGATCGTATATGGCTTTTTGCTTCCTCCATACTGGAATCGCTGCCCCGTCGGCGCACAAGAGTTCAAGCTCGCCTTCAAAATATCCGTCTGCCTGGAGTCCGGCGCATACCCTTTCATAGGTTTCCTTGCATTTTGCTGACAAGAAATCGGAGCTTTTTTTACCTATGATCTGCTCCCGGTGGCATCCGGTAATGGTCGCGAAGGCGGGGTTGCAGTCGACGATACGCCGACTCGAGTCCAGGACCTCGACGCCGTCGGGAGCCGCATCGAACAGCATCCTATAGTTTTCTCTGCTTTCAAGAGACCTGCTGATTTCCCTGTTCATCCGGTAGAGTTCATGGCTCTCAAGCGCATTGGAACTGTTTAGCAGGATTATGGATATAAGCGAAAGGGCCAGATCGGGAGTGTCCGGCTCGGACTTATCCATGAGCCCGATGAACATTCCGCGGATTCTGGAACTGGTGGCCATCACGTGCAGAACGAGAGATCCTTCTTCGGTTTGTGAAGAGACCGTGATCGGTTTCTTGTTCCGCAGGGCCCAGGCAAATGTGCCCTCACGGACCAGGCGGCTGAACTCGTCCTGGATAACATCGCAGTAAGATTCCGGCTGATTGCTTGCCGGATAAAATTCATTGGTCTTATCGTCGATCATATAGAAAGCGACCGCTTTGAAGCGGACCAGCCGTTGAATGCGGGACCCGGTCTCTTCCAGGATAATAGCGGGATCCTCGAGATTATTGATATTCTGCTGAAAATCACCAAGGGATGCAGCCATCCCTATGGCATCCAGTGTGAAGCGGTTGACCTCATCCAGGTATTCTACCCGTTTTCTTAGATATTCCAGTTCGGAATAGATGTCCTGTTCGGAATAGATGTCCTGTTCGTTCATATCGGATCTCGAATCGGGCTAAGCGCCGCTTACGAGGCGCGAGAGAAACATCTCTCGCTCAGATTCCATTTGGTCGAGGAATGCAGGTAAAATCCTCGCCGGGAGCCCAATGTTCTCCCATGCCTCCTTGCTCAAATCTGGAACAAGGCGCTCACCGCTCGATCCGGCCTCGACCGCGTTTGCTATTACATCGGCCAGGTGCACAATCGATGCTTCGAGCGGGTCCCGGTATTCGTGTGGGGCATGGTGATACGCCACTGCAACATCCAGAGAAACCGGCAGCTTCCATTTTTTCATGAGAAGCCCGCCCACCTTTGCATGGTCACAACCGAAGATTTCGACCTCGGTTTTATGGAGAAGGTCATGATTGCCTCCGGCCTCGACCAGCGCCCTTTTTGCCCCACGAGGCAAGAGGCTGTACAGAACCAGTCGTCCGACATCATGCAGCAATCCCCCCAGGAACAGACGTTCCGTGTTAGGGCTGTTCTTATAGGCACCGATAATCTTCGAAAGTATTCCGCAGGTGATACTGTGATCGAGAAATGACCTCATATTGACCAATGATGAAGGAATACTCTCGAAATAGGTCAGCAGCTTTATGCCCGTGGCCAGGGTGGCCAGCTGTTTCGTGCCCAAGATCAGTACTGCCCGCGAAAGTGTATCGATTTTAGATGGGAGCCCGTAGAATGGAGTGTTTACGAGCCGCAGAATCCTGGCTGAAAGTCCTATGTCCCTGCCTATCACGTCGGCAATCTGTTTCGGAGAACTCTTGGGGTCTCTTAGAGTCTCGATCATTTCAAAAACTATTCCGGGCAGGACAGGAAGCGAGACTTCCCCTTGGACGAACTTCACAGGATCGATTCTGTAATTAGTCTTCTCGAAGGATGACCTTTTGGGGTTGTTTTCAATATATTCGGCGCGGAGAGTTGCAGGTGGGATGAGTTGTTCACCCCGATTTAGCTTGTCGGCTGTGCGAATTATGCAGAGCTGAAAAAGCTTCTGAGTTGCCGGCTGGTTGAGGTCGCTGTGCGCAAAACGGGGCCGTACAAGTTTCTCGGCGGCCTCGAGCAATTCAGGATTCAGCCTGGCCAGCGCGTTGTCTTCAGCGTCTTTCGAAGATACACCCTCGATATTCGCCTCAACCACCCCCCACATTTTGAATATCCTAAGATGATCGTTGGTCAACCTTGCTCCCTTGACTGCAAGCAGGCGTCCATTGAGGTCTTTGACATCACTGGCCAGGACCATCTCTTTGTTCAACTGATCGAGGCTGACTACGCCCATTGTTTCATACCAAGTTTAGTTGGCGGATGAGTTTTCATTTAGCGTCAAAGCGCATATAAGAACTAATCGGCAGATTGTGTCAGAGCTTTAGCGTAATCAAGGGAGGAAATATAGAATGGGACCGATAATATGTGATATTTGACAAGGCCAAAACTTTCGATGACAATGTTGATGAGGATTTTTAAGACCGTGACATTCAGATTCCTCTCCTTGACATTGAGAAATAGGGCGCGGAAAAACGCAGCCTTCCCGAATCATATGTTCTGTTCATGCCTGGTCCTGTGAGATTCAGGGATTTGGCAACCGTGTGGTGTTTCGGATGTGCATGTGAAAACCCGCGCCACGCGGGCCGTTCTATTCAGGGAGATCAAGGGATGACGGGAGCTTCCTCAAAAATCTTGAAATAACGGCGCCGTTGATTGGTCAGAGATGTTATAATCTCCGAAAAAAGGGATAGAGCAAACCGGCGTATTCCTGAACGGCCTGCGTTGTGGCACGTGCTTTGGGCGGTTGAGCCAAAGCCGCAGCCTTGGCGCGTCCCCCTTTTGCCTTGCGATGTAATCGAGGAGCGATCGTTCCGATGTTTGCCCGCGACATCATGAGTACCAGGTTTCACACGCTCAGGCCCGATCACAGCATTGCCGAAGCGGTCAGAATGTTTCACACCGCAGGTCTGGAAGAAGAAAAAAGAGTCTTCGGCCTTATGGTCATCGATGAGAAGCGCCATCTTGTCGGCATGCTCTCCATTTACGATGTGCTTCTCTTCGTCCAGCCAAAGCATGTTCATCTTTGGGACGAGATGGACGCTTCACAGGTCCAGGCCAGATACGATGAACTGCTGGATCGAGTTAAACCTGTCAGGGTGGGCGATATAATGACCATAGACGTGGTGACGGTCAGTCCGTAAACTCATGTTGTATTCATTGCCGATTTGATGATTAAACGGCATATCCGTCGTATTCCCGTGGTGGAAGGAGAAGATGTGGTTGGTATCGTTTACATTTCGGACCTCTTCCATCATATTCTTAACAAATTCCTGTGAAGTCATGCCGGTTATCAAAACACGAAATGTCATGAAAGGCTTGCTTGCTAACGAAGCCATGCAGCGACAGGTGCTCAAGTTGCCGGAAAACGCTTCGTTGGGCAAGTGTATCAGTCAGTTGATCAAATTCAAGCTCAACGGGCTCCTGGTTTTGGATAGCGCCTTATGTCCGGTGGGGGTGGCGTCCAAAACCGATCTTGTTGGGGCTTTTTATGGTGGACTTCCCGTTGAATCTTTACTGGGGGACATCATGAATGGTCCTTTGCTTACCTGTTTTTTGGATGATGAAGTGGAGGCGTGTCTGAACTTCATGCGCGCCAACGGCGTGCATCAATTGTACGTGCGGGGTGCGGAGCCTTGCTCTATCGTTGGAATGCTATCTTACTCGGATGTGGCCGGCCTTCTCTATCGTTTTTGCAGGTCGTGTCCCAAAAGTACGATTCGCAAGGCCGAACGCTCCAATCACTTCAGTTGTGCTCAGCCCTTAACCGTTAAGGAAATTATGACGAAGTCCGTAATTTCCCGCAGCGAAGAGGATTCCCTGGCCGAGGTTATCGAAGAGCTGATGACCCATCGCCTGGGAGCCGTCCTGATCCGGGACGCACATGGCCGAGCCTGTGGGGTGATTTCAAAAACCGATATTATAGTCTCTTATAATCACGGAACAAGTCTGGAAGTTCAAGCACGTTCGGTTATGCAGGCGCCTGTGGTCTCTTGCGATCAGCAGTCGCCCCTCACCGAGGCGCTTCGCCACATGTTTCTGAATGATGTGCAGCGTCTTTTTATCCATGACGGTGATTCAGGGCATATAATTGGCGTGCTGTCTCTTTCAGACGTAGCTCAGGTCCGTTCCGGTTCCTGCCGGGCTTGTAGTGCAAGCCAAATTATCGCTGCGCCTTGACTCGCCAGATCCGGATCGTTACGGAACTCCTGTGAGGAAGCTTCTCTGTCGATCGTCATTGAAAAACATTGAGCACCGTGTTGTCTCAGGCCGCACCGGGATTCGCTTCTTCGTAAACCTGCCGTCTGGCGCCGAGGATTTGCTCTAAAACCGCCTCCTCAACGGTTTCTTCACGGAGTAATGTTTCCGCCAGCTTGTCCAGCTTGTCCCTGGCGCCGTTCAAGAGGCTGGTTACAATCTCGCATCGTTCTGCAATCAACTTTCGGACATCCTCATCGATACGGGCTGCTGTTGATTCGCTGTAGTCCCTGCCCCGCGACAGCTCATATCCCAGAAATGGCTGTTGCTCGTCGGACTCGAAGGCGAGCGGCCCCAGACTTCCCATTCCCCAGCGGGTCATCATCCGCCGGGCAAGGCGAGTGGCCTGTATCAGATCGTTTTCGGCCCCGGTAGTCACATCGCCAAAAACCATCTGTTCCGATAGCCGGCCGCCCAGCAAGACATCGATG
>Ga0187890_10004035_pt1 | contig 9998 bp, 12 predicted proteins | sample June2016WEW_21_1_FD_133005 | JGI IMG/M metagenome (GOLD analysis project Ga0187890, IMG submission 133005) | Peatland microbial communities from SPRUCE experiment site at the Marcell Experimental Forest, Minnesota, USA - June2016WEW_21_10 | ecosystem: Environmental > Terrestrial > Soil >...
AGGCATAATGCTGGTTTTGGTTTGCATCTGTATCCTAATATCACTGCTGTCCGGTAAATTTTCGGATTCCCTTTCCCACCATCATGTCCGGGAATATCCTAGCCTGAGTTTACGACTTAGCCATAAAATTCTACCCACATCTTTGGAATCCCTTGTCAATTCAATAAGATCGATTATTCGGTAGCGTATTACCCTACTCATTTAGTGCATACCCCTCCTAATTATCTTCACCAGTAGTATATATATCTTGACTTTCTCACTCAAGCAGGAGTTTAAGGAATCCAAGCCCACCTTATGAGTTTCATCAATAAATTCAGCTCTTTCCAGCCCTATACCTCGTAGACCCTCCTTCGAGTTTAGAACTTGAGAAAAAAAGTGAAATAATTTGATGAGTTGGTCATTTTTTTCTTGACATAGTAGACCCTACCATGCATACTTACAACGTGGCGCACATACATAAAAAAATCAAAAAGGGTAGACCCTATTACTACGTCCGTGAGATGGCCAGGGTCGGCGGTAAGCTCGAAGTCATTGAGCAGATCTACCTTGGCAGCCCGGAACGGATAAAGGAACTCGCTACCGCGCAAAAGGGTACCTGCACCAAACTCTCAGTGCAGGAATTCGGGGCATTGTGGCTTGCCAACTTGATAGCCGGCCAGATTGATCTCGTCGCGATTGTCGATTCCATAGTTCCCCGAAAGCGCAATGAGAAGGGACCTTCGATCGGCGAGTACTTTCTTTATGCGGTATTAAACAGGATGGTTGAGCCTTGCTCCAAAAGGACTCTTCCCCAATCGTATCAGAGCACCGCCATCCAGCATATCAGGCCTGTTGAGATCGAGGCACTCAGTTCGCAGCGGTACTGGGAAAAGTGGGAGAGGATCACACCCACACAAATCGAGCAGATAGCAACTCTATTTTTCTCAAAAGTCCGTGTAATGCCCGGAAGCCGCTCGGATTGTTTTTTGTTCGATACAACCAACTATTACACCTACATGGCCAGCCAAACTGGATCGGAGCTTGCCGGGCGCGGGAAGAATAAGGACGGAAAAGATTGGCTGAGGCAGGTTGGACTTGCACTTCTGGTTTCAAGAGAGGGCCGTCTTCCGCTGTTTTACCGTGAGTATGAAGGAAATCGGCATGATTCCAAGGTATTTTGGCGGATAATAGATGAGGTTTTTTCTGCCATGCGCGAGTTCGCAGACCCCGGAGCCGAGCTCACCATAGTTTTTGACAAGGGAATGAATGCTCAGGAAAACATTGAGCAAATCGATACTCGGGATGGCTTCCACTTCATAACCACCTACTCCACGCATTTTGCCGAGGAGTTGCTCCGCGTAAAACTATCTGCTTTCAAACCGGTCGATTCGGCCAGAAATCGTGAACTTGAAAGGCTTGGTAAAGAGGATGATCGAATTGTGGCCTGGCGTGGTGCTGGGGAGTTCTGGGGGCGGGAGAGGACGGTTGTTCTTACCTATAATCCCAGGACTGCTGCAAAGCAGAGGTACAGCTTCGACCAGAAGCTGCTCGTACTCCAAGAGGTACTCTTTGAGCTGCGAAGCAGGGCGAAATCCGGCAAGGCCCCCTGGAATCAGCTAAAGCACCTTGAGAAGCACTACCTGCAGGCTTGCGAGAAGCTCTTCATGCCCAAAGACCTCTATCAATTCGATCTTGAAAAGGAACAGGGAAACCCTAAGTTCATTTTCAGAAAGGGCTACTATCGAATCGGTAAGCATATCGAAAGGTTCGGAAAAAACATCATCATTACAGACCACACGGATTGGTCAACAGATGAGATCGTGAGAGCAAGCCTTGACCGCTACTTAGTCGAAGAGGCATTCCGGCAATCAAAGGATGACGAACTCGTGAGTGTGCTTCCCATACGCCACTGGACGGATGGAATGGTTCGCTGCCATATTTTTACCTGCATGGCAGCGCTCACCTATCTGCGAATTCTGGAAAGCCGCCTGGGTCAGGCAGCCATCCCACAAACCGCAGCTGCAGTCATGGAGAAAATGCGCAAGCTCCACTCCTGTCTCTGCTGGTATTCCGGAAAGTCCCGGCCCCGGAGAATTATCGAGGAGCCCACCGAAAATCAATCGGCCATACTTAAGGCTTTCGGTTACAGAATCGCCAGTGGGGTCTTACAGAAATCGAGCTGATAAGTAGTTGAATTATAAGGGCTATTAGTGTATTTTGCCCTGAGATTCCTTAAATTCCTGTCCTAAACTCAGGCTAGTCAAGCCTGACTCCGGGGCTTGCCTTGCCTGGGTTTTTGCAAAATAGGCATCCTTAGCGTAAATTCTTGTAGTCAAACCTGGATTTCATGCGGGTTTATGCCCCTCCAATCTTGCAAAAAGTCCAAAAGCCGTAGGCACACGACTATCATAATTTATCTTGACAATGCCGAGTAGTACATGCTAATCGAGTAGGCATGTATCTACGAACTACAAAACGCAAAAACACAGATGGATCGGTGGTCGAGTACTATCAGCTTGCCCACAATGTGCGGCATGCTAAGACTCGAAGTCCTGTCGCCGAGATCATCCATAACTTTGGAAGGGCAGATGAGCTCGACCGTGACGAACTGGTGCGGCTATGCCGCTCGATCGCCAGGGTCTGCGGCGTTGAGGTTCACGATCCTCTGGATCGTCCCGAAACACCTTTGACCGATGATAAGACTTCAGCCCTGCCCGAAGAAGTAAGGCTCATCCGGACTTTTGAGTTCGGTGTCCCTCTTGTCGTTGAAGCGCTCTGGGAGCGGCTAAAACTCGGTCCAACTTTGCGAAAGGCGATGGAGGAGTCAGGTGGTAGTGCTCTCCATGAGCGGGCGCTTCTCGCCATGACAGCAAACCGCCTCTGCGAGCCCGACTCCAAGCTCGGGATTTGGGACCGATGGCTAAAGTCCGTCTACCTTCCTTCGTGCAGCACCCTAAAGCTCTACCAAATGTATGAGGCAATGGATCTTCTGCATTGGAACGTGCGTGAAGTCGAGGATGCGGTCTTTTTCCACGTGGCAAATCTTTTCAATCTGGTTGTAGACGTGATCTTCTATGACACGACGACCGCATCCTTCTCTATTGACGAAGAAGACGAGGATACTGATTCGGGTCCCGGCTTTCGAAAGTACGGCCATTCAAAAGACGGAACATGGAGTCCCCAGATCCTGGTCGCCCTTGCCGTCACCCGGGAAGGCCTGCCCGTGAAGAGCTGGGTTTTCCCCGGCAACACCTCCGATGTGGATACGGTAAAGAAGGTGCGGGAAGACCTCCGGGGATGGAAGCTTGGACGGGCGCTCTTTGTCGCCGACTCCGGGATCAATTCCAGCAAAAACCGGGATGAATTGGCCAGGGCCTGTGGGAAGTACCTTCTGGCTACCCGCATGGGCAGCGTCTCAGAGATCAAGGAAGATGTCCTTGCCAGGCCGGGCCGGTTTAGAACGATTGCCCAAAACCTCCAGGCCAAGGAAGTGATCGTAGGAGATGGAATGCTCCAGCGCCGGTACATCCTGTGCTACAATCCACGTGAGGCTCAAAGGGAGCGAAAGCATCGCGAGCAGGTTGTCAAAGAGCTTGAAGAAGAGCTTAAAAGCCATTCGGACTCTCAGGCCACTGCCAGATGGGCGATCGATCTTCTGGCATCCGGCAGGTACAAAAGCTATCTCACAATCGATAAGCAAGATCGCATCCGACTAAACCGAGAGGCTATCCAACAGGCCTCAAAGCACGACGGTAAATGGGTGCTCCAGACCAATGACGATACCATCACCGTCGAGGATGCAGCTGCGGGTTATAAGGGACTCCTCGTGATCGAGCGTGCCTTCGGAACTCTAAAGAACACTCGGATCAAGATGGAGCCAATGTTTCACTGGCTGCCCAAACGCATCGAAGCGCACGTGAAGCTTTGCGTTTTCTCCCTGCTCATTGAAAGGGTCGCCGAACTGGAGTGCAAGCAACCCTGGTCGCAAATCCAAAGGACCCTTTCAACGCTCCAGACAACCGAGTTTCACACTCCCCAAAATCAATTCTTTCACCGCAACGAGCCCACTTCAGGGCTTGTCAGAACGCTAAAATCTCTAAACATTCCAATGCCTAAGACTATCTTGAGCGTCAAATCGGCACCCTCAGAAGCGTAAGTACGCGACAAATTCGACCCACCTGTGTAAGTCACTAGATTTGCGGCCTTCTTATGGCTGTGTTTGCCTACCCCGCAAAAACCCAGGCCAAAGACGAAGGCGCCTGGTTGAGGGGCCGGCGCCTTCTGGAGAAAGGAGTGTTTATTGGGGCTCTTGCACTAATGAATCGGCAATTTAGGTCAAACACTTTAAGAGAAATTGCAACGCTCGGCTGCTCACTCCTTACATTCTACCGGGGAAAAACGAATTTTGGCGCCGTTGATTTCAACCGTTGTTTTAGAATAGGTCAGTTTTTGAATTATCTTCCCGTCCTGGAATTGGATAACGTCGACGCCGCGCCGTTTCTCTGGCTTTTCCTCGAATCCTTTTTCCAATGACGGCCATTCCAGTTGCCAACGATAGAGAACCTTCTGCACCTTTTCGTCCGCAAACAGATCTTCGGTAGTGAACCGGAATCCGCCGTGATTGTTGAACCATGGCGCCCACGACTGAAAAAGGTTCAGTTTGCCTTGAACCCTGCCGCCATGCCAGTGTTCGAAAACAACCTCCTCATGAAAAAGGTCCATGACTCCGTAGATATCATGTTCGTTCCAATGCTTTTCCCATTCGACCATAGTGCTTATGATTTCTTCTCTCTTCAGGACCATTAATACCTCCTCTTGTCGAAGCCAGGCATCAAGATGCCCAATTACTGACTACTTAAGCTATTTGGCTCGCGATGTATATACATCTGCCCTACCCCAACCTGGTCCGTGGGAAAGACAACCAGTTCCTGAACGTTTACATGAGGCGGCCGTTCCAGGCACCAGATTACAGCTTCGGCTATATCTTCCGGCTGGAGCGGTTTGAATCCCTCGTAAACAGCTTCCGCTTTGTCCTCATCTCCCCCCACACGCACAAGGCTGAACTCGGTTCTAACCATACATGGCACAATATTTGTCACCCGGATTTTCTTTCCCATTAAATCCATGCGTAAACCGTCGGTAATTGCCCGCACCGCAAATTTTGTGGCGCAGTAAACCACAACGCCGGAGAGTGTCCAGCGCCCTGCGACTCAACCGATATTTACAACGTGTCCCGCATTGCGCTTGACCATCTGTGGGAGGATGAGCCGAGTCATATAAAGCAGACCTTTTATATTAGTGTCTATCGTCTGTTCCCGGTCGTCGATTGACCCCTCATATATCGGTCCAGTGCCCATGAACCTTTCATAACAGGTCTCCTCTCATTCCAGTGCACAGCCAGTGGGTTTGGCCGTCCTGAGTCTCGGCTTTATCAACGGCAGGCCGGAATTATGCAGTCTTCTTCCGAAGTCTGGTCCGCTTCGGTTTGGTGGCTGCCACTGTCTCAGGTGCCGCTTTAGGAGCTGTTACCTTGGCCTTACCCGGCAATCTGGACACTGGAATCGCCCGAAAAGTTGCTTTTTTTTGTTATAGTTACATGTTGGAACCATTCTAATCTAGCAAATAGCTGGATTCATAGGATAGTTAACCGTACAGCAGTGGTCTGTTTAAACCTTGCGAACATGCTCTGGGCGCCTGAAATGAGGATTACCGCAGCAGATCCGGATTGCTGACAGAAGTATTCTGGACGGTCTACTCCTGCTACCTGAGAACTGCAAATAGGAGCTGCGGATTTCCCTTCCCGGCATTCCCCAGTGACGCCCGGCTCGGCCGGCCATTGCGGCGCTAATTCTTTTTATGTAATGCCTTCAATTGCTTTAGAAACTGGTCAGGGTCCTGAATGACTCCAGTGTGGCTGAAGAGTACTTTCCCGTTTTCCGTTGAAACGATCATGGTCGTAGGCGTGGCTTCACTCTCCATGGAGGCCCAAATCACGGAATCATCGTCAAGCATGACCGGAAAAGGTACTTTGAAGTTCTTTCTGTAGGCGTCCACCTCGGCTTTTTCATTGCCGACCGCTATTGATATAACCTTTACATCGGCTAAATGTGAGTCACCCTGGATCGTTTTGTAGATGGTGTTCACTATGGGGGCGTTGGCGTGGCAGTGCGGGCAGAGCGCGCTCATAAACTCAATGACCACAAGCCTCGCCTTTATATCAGAGACCTTGAACGGCTCCATCGCCTTCAAACCCAGATACTTCTGCGCCTGCGCTGAATCAGGGGCCGGCATTGTGAACTCCGCGGGAGGGATCTGTTCCACCGGGTCGGCACAAACGGCCCGGTTAGACTGCAAAAGAATTAATGCGCATATAATAGTCCAAAAAAAACAAACAATTCCCTTCTTTTTCATTTCTTTCCTCCATTTGATGCTCTCGGCTTCAACCAGTATCGTCGGGGGTATGGCGGAATCCTTTCATCCTTAATGAATCAGGTGGTGAAGAATGTTTGATTTGACTTGTTCCGTCAATGACAAGATGAGTTAATTTCACCCTATGGTATCGCTTGGCAACTCCGCGGACCTCAATACAACCGGGGATTAGCTTTTCCAATCCCTGGACTGAGTCCGATAGTACTTCTAGAACTTCGAACTGAGGAAAGCTTTCTTCGAACCTTGCACCGGAATAGATGCTGGCCAATAACCGGCTCACCAACCTTCGACCTCAGTCATAGAACAACCGGATGTGCTCACCCCGCGTCATGCAGGCGCGGCAAAAGGGACAGAGCCCGCTAAAAGCTCCATTTCTGCATCATGCCAACACCGCCGGCTGGCGCACTGCTCGTTCCCTGGATTCGCTCATCGATTGTCAACTGCTGCCTTACCTCCGACTCGTTGGTATCGAACTCGGGGCTCGATACCAAAGGCTGCACGACGCCGCCCCCGAAGGGAAACGCACCTGGAGTAACGCATTTGAACTGTCCTTCAATAGAGCATGTTAATATTCCGATGAACAGTGCTAAAATATATGTTAGTTTTCGAATCATTTGATGCTCTCCTCATTATCGATAACTAGAATATTTACCTTCATCCAATCTCCATATGAGGGGCTTCCTTCTTTTGGAAGCAACCCGACATTCCTCGGTTCTTCTTCAGAATCGCCTACCACCGCTTGCCTGTGAGGACGGGTGATCGATAGACAATGCGTGGGATGACGACCAGATGCTTTAGAATCATCAAAATCTGTGCCGGAAAGGCGAAGGATATCACTTATTCCATATTGTGCAGGCATAATGGAAACTTACGTCTGGGTGGGTAGTGTTCTGGTCTAGAGTCGGCAAGAAAAAAGGTGTTGCATGCAACGGAAGCGTTGCATGCTTTCTGTATCACGTGCAACACTTCAACATTGGGGCTATCTTCAGTAATGAAATACCCTATGAAAAGCCCCCATTTCCCAACATGTTCAAGCCATTCATGTACTCGATCGATTTTTTCCTGCGTAATATGAAACCAGCGATCGTACTTACGAGCAAGAAACGAGCCACCGGTGCGGCCGATAATGTAAGACACTGAAACGCCGCAGATACTGCCCAAAAATGCTGAATCGATAGTGGGTGCCAGGGCCAGTTGTCCCTTGAAAACGAGATATCCTGAAAACGTCAGCAGAACTTCATCCGGTATGGGCAACCCAATGATTCCGAACATCAACAGGAAAAAGATGCCCTGATACCCATACTGGGAAATCCATTGCAGAAGAGTTTCCTCCAAACTTACACCTGGTTGTGCCTTTCTCTTTCCGGCGTAGCAGGCATGGAAGAGTGGCTTTGCGTAATCAACACAACTCGCAGAATATTCTCACGCAAAAGGCTTTCCAGCAGTTCATTGAGAGACCTCACAATCCAATCACACGAACACTCAATCATCGGATTCACTGCTTCTCCCTCACTTTCTCCCGCCCTGCGGAAATCAGTCCTGATACCGATAATCTTCTGTTCGGATGATTTTTTCGCGTAGAAATACCCGATCTCCCCAGCCTGACACAGAACCAAAGTCTCAACTAACCCAAACAAGGAGCCCTATAGATTAGCCTTATTCCTCACTGTTCAAATCTTTCTCCACCAATAATCGCCGGAGCGAAGACGCCGTAGTATTTTCCCAACTCCTCCTTGCCCACTTTCTGACCGGTCATTTTGGCTGCTTTTCCCACCGTCGGCAATAGAATTCTCCGCTGGGGCGCCAAGACGTTCGGCAAGACTCCTTTCGACAGGTTCCGGAACCAGACCTGTTACGCGCCCACCTGATGCTACAACTTCCTTGATGATTCTGGAGTTGAACAGGACAGATCCTTGACAAAAGATGAAATTGGTGCATCGGCATGGATGCTTACCAAATTTTGAGGCTTTCCCTGATTTAGCGGATTCACTGAACGGCCACATTCTCCCGGTTTGCATTTCAGCCGGAATTATGCCTTCTTCTTCTGAATTCTCGTTCGTTTCGGTTGACTGCCCGTCACCTTCTCAGTTCCCGCTTGGGTGGATGCTGCCGCTTTTGCCTGCTTTCTCGCCTCCATTGCCTTCTTAAGATTCTCCGGCAATCCTCTGTTCTTAGCCGTTTTGCTTCGGGCCTTGGTCAATGCCTTGGCGGCCAAAGGGGTCCCCATCGGAAACCCATATTTTTGTTTGTACTCTTTCAGGCTCATCCCATGGGAGACTAGATGCCTCACCGTGAGCAGGTTCATCTCAGCGCCGCATTCGAGACAGATTACTTTGTCATCCTGAATAGAGTTTTGCGGCGTGAGGGCTGGTTTTGCTTCTGGTGGACCTTCTTGGGTTGCCCCTGCGGCTGGCTGAGTAAATTCAATGTCGATTCCTGCCTCTTCAGCTTTTTGCAATTCTGGAGGCGTGCTGAAAATCTGCCGGAGAGAAGAGGCGATATCAGCAAGAGCAGCGCCCGCAATGTCCTTCACACCTTCCACAACGTTCACCAGCACATCCCTGACAGCTTTAACAGCCGTATTCCCAATGCTTCCCGCTGCTTCGATCGCTCCATTCACGGTTACCTTCGCCATCTCTTCGGCATTTGCCCCCGTCTCCCTTGCCGCTTCAATGATTCCGTCCACCGTCCTGCGGGCGACCTCCCCCACGTCCGCTCCAATCTCGCCAGCTCCTTTGACTGTCCCCCTGATAACCTGTTTGGCAACGCTCAACACATCACCCCCAACATCGCTTACACCCATTATAATCCCTTTTGCCACGCTCTTGGAACTCAGCAAAAGCCCTGTCCCAACTTCCTCCACCGCCTTGAAGGTTCCTTGCAGCACCTCCTTTGTCACGTTGAGGGTTTCGTCGGCCACCGAGCCCGTAGCCTTAAGGGTATCGGAAACGGTGTTCCTGACCAGGGTGACAATCTGGGTTTCTATTTCGTTGACACCTTTGAGGCTGGTGACTATTCCCTCTTTTACAGTGGCCCCTGCTTCACCCATCGTCGCTTTGATGTCTGTCCGGGGTGTTTCTTCATAGCTCTTTTCTTCAGGATTCATTTCCTGCTCCTTCTTTTTCGGTCGTTCAGCTTTTTTTCGGCCATCTCACAACACCTTTCACAACAGGAACGAAGAGCCTACGGTTGGCATCGCTACCTATTTGCTTCGCCTGACTCAGTGTTCCAAGTTTGCCAACGCATATCAGGAGGCCGCATCCCTGCCTGATCCGGAAAGCTCCGGAAGAGTTGTCGTTTACCGCTCTTTGAGAATAGAAATAAGATAACGAGACTCCCCTTTGCTTTTCTTTGATTCCAGCAAGTTGAACAGGTATTTCTCACCTCGATATTTAAAGCTCTCCGGTTTGCCTGTCCGTAGGCACAGTTTTGTCTTGTCTTTACCACTGATGAGATAGGTGAAAGCCGTCGAACCTTGTTGGCACTTGTCCATGTCTGAGGCTTCATAAAGAACAATCATGAGGTTGCCGTCAAATGCCTTGGCCGCTTCGCCCAAGCCCACCAATGTGGGTTCAAGAATGAGATAAGGC
>Ga0187890_10004037_pt1 | contig 9996 bp, 8 predicted proteins | sample June2016WEW_21_1_FD_133005 | JGI IMG/M metagenome (GOLD analysis project Ga0187890, IMG submission 133005) | Peatland microbial communities from SPRUCE experiment site at the Marcell Experimental Forest, Minnesota, USA - June2016WEW_21_10 | ecosystem: Environmental > Terrestrial > Soil > Wetlands...
CCTGGCAATCGTCGCCATGATGCATGGCACCACGGTTGAAACCCTGCCAATCGTTGGCGGAAATGCTCCGACCCTCCTCGGCAACGACGGATCGTCCGCGGGCAACTATGCCAACGACCACCCGGTGGGACCCACGGCAATTATTGCCTGCGGCACCACGTACACCTGGGACTGCAGCATCTCGTCGAGCGGCAAGGTTCTGATGACCGGCACCAATTCGGCGGCGTTCGTCCTGAACTATGGCTTCGCGGTCAGCCCGTCCGTGATCGGCGGCACCACGCCGGTAGTCACCTGCACGACCTGCCACAATCAGCACTTTGAAAATGTCTACAATGGCACGATGGTCGGCGAGACGTGCGCCGTCCAGACCATGTTCTTCCTGCGCGGCTACTACCAACCGCAAACCGGCGGCAACAATGCGGCACAATTCTGCCGTCAGTGCCACGGTGGCAATTCGAACGAAATGGCCGGCCAGTTGAACGTACCAACCACCTAGCCTTGGAATTTAACTAGCCGAAGGCTGGCGCCAAGCGAGATCCCGGCAAGTGTCCGTTAGGGTGTCCTATGACTGTCGAATGAGGTAACTTTGCGTGATCTTAGGTGAGCGAAGGCGAGCATAAGTCATTGAGGTTGCGCCGCACCGCGTCGTGATGAAGATTTTCGAAAGGTCACCTAATATTCCGCCGGAGGCATTGAATCATTGAGTGATTGAGGCATTGAATCATTTAAAAGTCAAAGGCTTCGTTTTTTAATGTCTCAATGCCTCAATGATTGAATGCCTCAATGGTTTTCTAGGCCTTGGCTGGCGCCGGGGCTGGCGCTTCTTCCTTGCGGTTATCCTTGACCCACTTGTGGCGCTGCGCGCGCAGTTTCAGGAAGGTTCGCGCCTCTTTGTACAAGCGCTTGCGTTCGGAGTTGTCAAACATGGCTTTCCGCAAAATGCGGTACGCCGCCTTGGGACGGAAATAATAGGCGTCGTAGAAGTGATGGACCGCCTCAAGAATTTCCGCGGCGGGCAGGCCGGGATACTCGATCTGCACCATCTGGTGTCCGCCATCGTCGACCATTTTTGTGTCGCTGGTCATAAAGCCATTTTTCATCGCGAATTCGTGCAGTTCAGTTCCAGGATAAGCGTGTGCCACCGAGACCTGGATCGTCTCCACGTCGAGTTCCTTGGCGAAGTTGATGGTGTTCTTGATGGTCTCGCGACTTTCTCCCGGCAGGCCGAGGATGAAATCTCCGTGCACCACCAGTCCCAGCTTGTGGCAATCCTTGGTGAACTGGCGGGCGCGTTCGACGGTCGCGCCTTTTTTGATGTTCTTCAGAATCTGCTGATCGCCCGATTCGTAGCCCACAATCAAAAGCCGGCATCCAGCCTCTTTCATGGCCTTGAGGGTTTCGAAGTCAGTGGTGACTCGCGAGGTGCACGACCAGGTCAGGCCCAGCGGTTTCAACTTTGAGCACAACTCGATGGTGCGGGCCTTCTGGAGGTTGAAAGTATCGTCGTCGAAGAAAAATTCCTTCACGTACGGCCAGTAATCCTTCGCCTTGTCCATTTCACGCGCCACGTCGTCGGTGGAGCGTTTGCGCCAGGGGTGTCCGCTGAGGGTCTGGGGCCAGAGGCAGAAGGTGCACTGCGCCGGGCATCCGCGCGTCGTGTACAGGGACACAAAGGGGTGGAGCAGGAAAGGCACGTTGTAGCGGCGGACATCGAGGTCGCGCCGGTAAACCTCGGTCACATGGGGCAGGGCGTCAAGATTCTCAATGGTCGGCCGGTCGGGATTATGCACGACGTGGCCATTCTTGCGATAGGAAATGCCGAGAACGTCTTCGATCGGCTTGCCCTGGGCGTATTCGACGATGGAGTAGTCGAATTCCTTGCGGCAGGCGACGTCAATCACTTTCGCTTCCATCAGAGACTTCTCGGGCAGCACGCTGACGTGGGGTCCGACGAATGCGATCTTGATGTGAGGATTGCTGTCTTTGATGGCCTCGGCTATGCGCACGTCGCCGGGAAATCCCGGAGTGCTGGTGAACAGGACGAGCAGTTCGTAATCCTGACAGGTGCGGATCGTTTCTTCCGCCGTGATGTGATGAGGCGGGGCGTCGAGCAAGCGCGCGCCTTCGAGCATGCCGGTGGGATAGGCGAGCCAGACCGGATACCAGTATGATTCAATCTCGCGCGTGGCGGGCCAGCGCGAACCTGCGCCCCCATCGAAATTCTCAAACGAAGGCGGATTCAAGAACAGTGTTTTTAATGGCATATTGTGAGTCTCTATTTTAGCATTCTTACGGGCGCAGACACCCCAGCTGACGCTACCATTCAGGTACGTGCTGAACCTGCGCCGAAAACGCGGAAACCTTTGTCTAAGTGTGCCTTAGCGGGGCTCAAACGGCAAAAGAAGCTCGTCGAACGTCGTTTCTGCGCATTAAGGCGCGAGAATCGGGTACCGGTTGGATGAGCTGATTTGCAATAGTCTGAACTCGACCTTGCGGACAGCCTTAGCAAGGCCCCATCTGTCGACTAGAAGCAATATTCCGCCACCCCCCAGCATCCCGTTTTGACCGAGGCGCCAACTGACGGGGTAGATGCGGGGTCCTGAGTGTAAACGGGATGTTACAACAGTTCATTTGCTGCAACTCTTAAACAACTCTCGATAGTCCTCAGCGTGGAAAACACTATCCTGCCAAGCAGCGGGTGCAATATCACCGGGAGTCTTGCACCCCCGGATGCTGTTCAGACAGTCTAAGCGGATGTCAAACGCCCGTTGGATAAAGTCTTGGTTCGCGTCAGGCGACACATCGACCAGCAGGGCCCCGGTGCGCATTTCGCGGTGCGGCAGGTATCCCAGGTGCGTTGCTACACCCGGACGTGCGCAAGGATCGAAAAGACGACCATCCTTTCGTACACTGATGGAAACAGTTCCGGACTGATGGTACTGTCCATCATCAATTCCCACCGCTTTCTCAAGCACGCTGCCGTTTGCGTCAAAACTGACCCGAGCAATGACGCCCCACCAGTTTGATAGCGTGAGTTTCGGAGGTAGCCTGCGCGGCTGTGCAAAGAAGTCCACGAACGGTAAATTACTCAGGCTTTTGTAACAGCCCCACTTAGGAACACAGCGCAGATTGCTAAATTGCGCCTGTCGTTGTCTCGGGATTGGTGCTCCAATCTGCAATTCCTCGACTGCTTTGACCAATCGTCGAGCACGCCTCAGTTGCAGGAATCCGTAGAGAGAGAGCGTCAAGTAAGCGGCAATCACAATCAGTGCGATTCCAATCAATACACGTCGCATCGCTTGTCGCGTCTCCCCCTACTCCCCAGATAGTAGACACCTTCCGAGAGAAAGTGTTCCAGTGTTGTTTGTAACTGTCGAAACCAGGCGTTAGCGCTCAAAATCCCTGCCAAGGGTCAGCCCGACGATAGCGAACCCGTCCGACAGCACGTGTTGAAAGCTCAAGTCTTGGCTCGTACAGCTGATATGTGCGTTACTTAGAGGTGGGATTCGGGAGCGCCCAGTTCTCCAGGTCTCCGGTGGCCCGCAACAGGTTCATACGGACGCGCTGATACTCAAAATCGGCATCCTGGAAAAGCAGATAGCGTTCGGCGGCTTGCACCCGGGCATCGGCTAATTCGTGCAAGGTGCCAGTCTTGGCGTCGATTCGGGTTTGGGCCGCTTCAAGGCCCGACTGCGCCAGTTGATATTCCAACTGTGCCACCTCGCGGGCAGCCTCGAGTTGCTCGGCGACGCGCTGGAGTCTTAACGTTTCCTCCGCCACCTGATTGCGAGCCGCTTCGGCTTGCTTTTTTGCCTTGAGAGCCTCGGCCTCAGCCGCGCTGGCTCGGGCGCGCTGGCTGGCATTGAACAGCGGAATGCGCAGGGCAAGGCCGATGGTGGCGTTGTCCTGCTGGAAGGTGTTCGGCGGAAAGTACTTGGCATAGTGATTGAAGGTGGAGAACCGCGCATACTGGGCGGAGAAATCAATTGACGGCAACAAAGAGCGATGCTCAGCCAAAGCCCGCATCGATTCCGCCAGCGAATGTTGCTCGGCAATCTTGATGGCGGGGCTGGAGGCAATCGCTTTCTCCGAAAGATCTTCTTCCGCAGCGACGGGCGGCAAGGCCGGAATGGTTTCGGGCTCAATTTCAATGGAAGAAACCGGCAGACCGGTCAGCGTCGAAAGATGGCGCCGAAGGACGTCGGCGGAGCCACGCGCCTCGGCCCGGTGCAGGCGTACGCGCGCCGCGGTGAGCTTGGCTTTATTTAAGTCCACGGCGCTGTCCACACCTTCCTGCAAGCGCTCGGAGACTGCTTGTTCCATTTGCTGCGCCTGGGCCTCGTCCTGCTGCAAACGTACAAGTCGCGCCTCCCACTTCGCCAGCTCAGCGTAGGTCAAGGCGACGTCCTGAATGATGGCGTTGCGCTGATCTTTTTCCTGAAACTCGGCAGCGTGCCACTCCCTTTTCGCCGCACCCAGGAACTGGCGCTGCGCCGGGTTGAAGATCGAACTTTGGGCGACAGCATTTACCAGTGCCGGCGCCGACCCTTCTATGCTGAGGGGGTATCCATAGGTCCAGCCGAGGCCCGAACCGAGAATCAGTTGGGGCACGAAGTTGTTGCGGATTTCGCGGTAGGAGGCGAAGGCGCGCTGCACGTCGGCGTCCGCAATCGCCGAGCCCGTGCTGTGCGTGAGCGCGAGCCGAATGGCACGTTCGAGAGGCAGCGGTTCAGCCTGGCCGCGGGTTGTGAAAATCAGTACGGCTGCAAGTAAGGCGAACAGATTTGCGCAGTGCAAGCGCGGTAATGGGAGGCTCATCTCGTCACCTTCATCTCGTCACCCGTGGGTCAAGCACGCATGGATCGGCACAAATGGAGCAGCACAATATGGAGCAGAGCACGGCTCCGCTGCGACGCACAAATTGTAGTGCGCCAGGCGCAAGCCGGGCAGTAACTTTTGAAGTTATTTGGGATGCCACCAGGTGCGGGAGGAATCTCGCCATCCTCAGTGGGCAACGCGGTTGAGTGCTTGCTGGGCCAAGCCGAAGTTTCGGACCAATGACAGGGAAGCACGGTACTCCTGCGCCGCGCCTGCTTTGTCTCCTTGATTTTCCAGCAGCAGGCCCAGCTGATAGTGGGCCTTGAAGGCGGGCGCTGCCTCTACCGGGCCAGAGGCGAGATAGCGATGCAGCAGTTCGATGGCGAAGGGATAGTTTCGATCGGCGCGATAGAGCATCTGGGACGCCTCCACCAGAACATCGAGTTTGGGCATCGGCGACTGGCTGAGCTTGACGATGGCTTGCTCCATTTCGTCGAAGCGTTTCTGGCGCCGGAGAAAAAGAGCAAGGTTGAGCCACGCTTCCGCGTCACCTTTACTGAGGTCGATGTACTGGTGATATTCCCGTTCGGCGGTGGCGGCGTCTTTTTTCTGTTCGGCGATGCGCGCGTAAACCCAGTGTTCTCGGGCGGGATTCATGGCGGCAATGGACTGCGCCTGCTCGCGGGCCTTCTGTTCTCCGCCGCCCACAATGCCCGGCGCTGCCAGATAGAACTCCGCCAGATCGAGCCGGGCATCGACGTCCTTCGGATTCAGTTGCACCGCGCGCTCGAATTCTTCGCGGACCTTTCCGGCCAGGACCGCGGCAACCACAAAATTTGCGCGATCCGCCTTTTCGCCGTACACGCGACCCAGCCACAGATGGAAACGGCTATTGTCCGGATCGAGCGCGACCGCTTTCCTGCACGACGATTCCGCGCGATCCCAATCTTCGAGCGCGAAGTAAGCACGGCAGAGCAGGTTAGACGATTCCGCATCCGCCGGAGCCGAAGAGAGACGTTCATTCAACTCGGTGATGGCTTCATCGATGCGGCCGGCCGCCAGCTTGTCCTGGGCAGAGTCCGCCACGCTAGCGAGCATCGCGACACTCAGCATGAGCAAGATGAGCAAGATTCTGGAAGCGCGCGTGATCATCTAAAACTTGACCTTCGTGAGGTCGCCAATTGGTTTGCCGTTCCACGAACTGATTGCAACCACGTCCTTGGCAGAGAGGCCGCGGGTTATTTCGACCTGCGTGAGATTGGAAAGGGAAGTCTCCACATCCCGGCGTTTGAGTTCGTGGCCGGCAACCAGCAGGACATAAGGCTTGTGGTCGTCAGTGCGGATAGCCTCTCGCGGTACCACCAGCACATTATCGTGCTCGGCAGTGACGATCGCGACTCCGACGTTAATATTGGGCAAGAGTTTCAAATCCTTGTTATCTACGATGCTGGTGGTCTCACCGACGTTGCGCGAACCGTGCAATTTCACGGTCGATGGAACGTCCGTTACGGTGGCTCGCCAGATGCGTCCAGGGACGGCGTCCCACGTAATCTGAATCGGATCTCCCGCAGCCAGCCGGGCGACGTCGGGTTCGTCGACGAAAGCGCGGACCAGCACTTTTCGCAAATCCGCCACTTGCAGCAGAAGATCTCCGGCCGCGACGAAGCCGCCTTGCTTCGCGGGCAGCGCGTACACGATGCCATCAAAAGGGGCGCGGACATTCGATTTCGACAGAACGTCCTGTGCGGCATCGTAGGTGGCCTGCGCTTCCGGTTGCTGTGCTTCGACCCGCGCCAACTCCGCATTGGAATATCGTTTCGTCTGCTTTTGCCGGAGGAAGGTGAGTTGGGCGTCGGCACGGGCCAGAGCGTTTTCTGCTTCTCGCACTTCTCCGGCCGAGGCCGCGCCCTCCTGCTCAAGTCTCTTCAGCGCGTCTAAATTGCGCTGTGCGGAATCGCGGTCAGTGCCAGCTTTCACCAGTTGGGCTTCGAGGCTCAGTACTTCTTCCTGGTTCCCGCCTCGTTTGGCGGCGTTCAGGTCGGCCTGCGCTGTCCGCAATTGTGTTTCGGCACGAGCCGCTTGCGCACGAGCGTCAGCGTCATCCAGAACGAGAAGCAATTGCCCCTGTTTGACGGAGTCGCCTTCCTTGACAAAAACGCGGCGTACAGTCGTTGCTACTGGAGCGTGGGCTTCGAAGTTGTTGACGGGCTCAATTTTTCCGTTCGTGGAAACCAGGCTGCGGATGGCGCCCTGCTCGACGACGGCGGTTCGGACGGGCACTGAGTCATCGCGGTGGGAGACGAAAGCAGCGAGCACGATCACCGCCGCGAGAATGGCAAGCGCGGTCACCCACCAACGCCGCGGCCGGCCTCCCGAACTGTTTGCATTCAATGGCATGTAGAGAATAGCGCAAGCTTCAATGTATATCATCCGCCGGCTGCGGGGAGCAGGCAAGTGCGCACTTCGGACTTAGCTAATTAGATGCATGGTGCAGGCCGTTTGCGTCAGCTGTCCTACGTTCATTCCGCTTTGAATTTGCCAGAATTTGTCATCCCGAGCGAAGCGAGGGATCTGCAGTTCGCCGCAAATTGCAGATCCCTCCCCTTCGGCTGCGCTCAGGGTCGGGATGACAATCCATAAAGGATGTTGCTCAACGCCCCGGACCCGACTTTCACCACGGGCTCGTAGGTACAATAGTCAGATGCGAAAGTCTCCCCGCCACGCTTCCCCTCGTCACACTGCTCCCCGCTACACCGCGGAGCACGCCAGCGCCGGGCTCGATCACGATTTCCCGGAAATCGAGACCTGGCCGAATCAGTTCCCGGGCTACGAAATTGTTGTGGATGATCCGGAATTTACGTCCGTCTGCCCGAAGACGGGCCTGCCGGACTTTGGCAACATTGAGATTCGGTACGAGCCCGATCGCCTGTGCCTGGAGTTGAAATCGCTAAAGGAATATCTCCAGTCGTATCGCGACCTTGGCATCTTCCAGGAGAACATTGTCAATCAGGTGTTGGAGGATGTTGTGCGCTGGGCTAAGCCCGTGTGGGCGGAGGTGAAGGGCGAGTTCCGTCCGCGCGGGGGGATTTCGACCGTGGTGATCGCGAGGTGGCCGCGGGGGAAGAAATTTCAGAAGTGATGGGGCGTCTGGAACTCTGCGGACCTGTTGCGCCTGCTAGCTAACGGGAGGCGACGGCCGCTCGTGGTTTGATGAGTTCGATTTGGGTGGCGTGTTCGGCCTTGACGCGGCTTATTTCGTAGGCTCCCTGCAAGTTCAGCCAAAACTGTTCGGTCGTCCCGAAGAAGCGGGACAAGCGGACCGCCGTGTCGGCGCTGATGCCACGGCGTTTGAGAACGATGTCATTGACCCGAGGCGCAGGCACGTGCAGCCGCTTCGCTAATTCGTAAGCGGAGATGCCCATCGGCTTCAGGAACTCCTCACGCAGGATTTCGCCGGGGTGAACTCTCCAGTTGGGTGTGCCTTTTCTGGCAATGCTCATGCTTTAATGATAGCCGCGATCCCGCATTTCTCCCATTCGCCATGCTATATTCGCTCGACCTGTGAAGCCGCAAAAGCTCCAAGCCCGCACCGCGCTGCTCGTGCTCAGCGTGCTCAATCTGCTTAATTATGTGGATCGCAATGTGCTGTTCGCGGTGCAGCCTTTGGTGCAGGATGAATTCCATCTGAGTAAGGTTCAGCTGGGATATCTCACGAGCGCGTTTCTGGGTTGTTACATGATCGCCGCGCCGTTTGTGGGGCCGCTGGCGGATCGCTACTCGCGCAAGCTGATCATCGCTCTGGGTGCGATCTTCTGGAGCGGCTTCACGTTGCTCACGGCGGTCACCCACAACTACACGGAACTGCTGATTCGGCACACGCTGGTGGGCATTGGCGAAGCGACATTCGTTACCATCGCACCGACCTTTGTGGCCGATCTATTTGCGGAGGACATGCGCGGACGCATCCTCGGCGTGTTTTATCTGGCGATTCCGGTGGGGTCGGCCGCGGGTTATCTGCTGGGGGGGAATTTGGCTCCGCACTATGGCTGGCGCTTCCCCTTCTACATTGCGGCGGCGCCGGGATTCCTGCTGGCGATTGCGGTGCTGTTCCTGAAGGAACCGGAGCGGGGACAATTTGATTCCCTCGAAGAGACTCCGGAGCGTGGGACGGTGATTGGTCTAGCGCGCAATCCGGCATTTTTGACCTCGACTCTGGGAATGGCGGCGATGACGTTTTCGCTGGGTGGTATTCAGGTTTGGATGCCGCAGTTTCTTTACAGCGAACGTCATTACTCGCTCGCCCGCGCCAATTTTGTTTTTGGCATCATCATCGTGGTGGATGGGATTGTTGCCGCGCTGGCCGGCGGATGGTTGGGCGATTATCTGCTGCGCCGGATGAAAAGTTCCTACTACCTGATTTCGGCCGCCAGCATGGCGCTCGGCGTACCCGTAATGATTGTGGCTCTGTTTGCAAGAGGCCGCGTCATGATTCCGGCCATCGCGCTGGCAGCTTTCTTTTTGCTGCTGAATACTGCGCCACTGAATGCGGCGGTGATCGACTCGGTGGGCGCTCATATACGCGCCACGGCCATCGCCGTGAACATTTTCATCATTCACCTTCTGGGCGACGTGCCTTCGCCGACTATGATGGGATGGGTGGCCGATCGGCGCTCGTTGCAGGCCGCTTTCATTTTGCCAGTGATTGCGATGGTGATTTCCGCGGCGATTCTGTTCTATGGCATGCGCTATGCGCCAGCGCTGCGGATCAGCGGAGAATCGGCGGAGTCGCACGTTCCCCCAGGAGCATCTTCCTAAGCAGAATGCATTGGCAGACCATTTATTGGATTGCGGGCGGCATCCTCGCACTGGCGTGGTTCTCGCGCATCGTGGAAGCGGCATTCGGTATGCCGCATATCGTCGATATCGCGCGGCGCGAATGGGACCGCAGGCCAGCGACCCCAAACGGCGAGCCTAGAGTCAGCATTATCGTTCCGGCACGCAACGAGGGAGAAGATATTCGCGAGACACTGACTCAGTTGCTCGCCCTCGATTATTCGAACTACGAAATTATTGCCGTCAACGACCGGTCGACAGACCACACCGGCCAGATCATGGATGAGGTTGCCTTCGCCGCCTCAAAGAGTCCGTGTGGCGCGGGCGCCCCCGCCCGCGTGTCAG
>Ga0187890_10004038_pt1 | contig 9992 bp, 6 predicted proteins | sample June2016WEW_21_1_FD_133005 | JGI IMG/M metagenome (GOLD analysis project Ga0187890, IMG submission 133005) | Peatland microbial communities from SPRUCE experiment site at the Marcell Experimental Forest, Minnesota, USA - June2016WEW_21_10 | ecosystem: Environmental > Terrestrial > Soil > Wetlands...
GCCGCGGGGTCGAGGAAACCATCACCACCCTGTGGGAGGCGCTCCTGCTCGTCACAATTGTCGTATATATTTTTCTGCAGGGCTGGCGCGCCTCGCTCATTCCGTTGCTGGCCGTGCCCGTCTCCCTCATTGGCACGTTCATCCTCTTTCCCATGTTTGGCTTTTCCATCAATACCTTGTCCCTCTTCGGCTTGGTCCTGGCCATCGGATTGGTGGTGGATGATGCCATCGTGGTGGTGGAATCGGTCGAGCGGCATATTCAGGAGGGCATGGCGCCCAAGGACGCGGCGCTGAAGGCCATGCAGGAAGTGGGCGGTCCGGTGGTGGCCATCGCTTTGATACTGGCGGCGGTTTTTGTGCCGACGGTTTTCATTGCCGGTATCACGGGGCGGCTTTACCAGCAATTCGCGCTGACGATTGCCATTTCGGTCATTATTTCCGCGTTCAATGCGCTGTCGCTCAGTCTGGCGCTGGCCGGGCTGATTTTGAAACACCGGGTGACGACGCACGGCCCGCTGTCCCGGTTTTTCGACTGGTTCAATCGTATGTTCGCCAAGGTCACCAATCAATACGTGCATTGGAGCGAGGGGTTGATCCACTGGAGCCTGTTGAGCCTTGTGCTGCTGGCCCTCGTGGCGGCGGTTGCCGTGCTGATTGGGAGCAAACTGCCCTCGTCCTTTCTGCCGGAGGAAGACCAGGGCTATGTCTATGTCAACGTGCAACTGCCCAACGCAGCGTCGCTGCCGCGCACCTCGGAGTATTGCAAACGGGTGGAAGAAGTTTTAAAGAACACGCCTGGTGTCAAGTATTATACGACGGTGCTCGGCTTCAGTTTGCTGAGTCAGGCGCAAACCACTTACAACGCCCTGTTTTTTGTCACTCTGAAACCGTGGGACGAGCGCAAGAAAGCCTCCGAACAAGCCGCCGCCATCCGGGCGCACATTAACAAAGAACTGGCGGCGATGCCGGAAGCTCAGGCCTTTTCCTTTCCACCCCCATCCATTCCGGGCGTGGGAACGGCGGGCGGATTCACCTTCATTTTGGAAGACCGGGCGGGAAAGGACGCCTCGTTCCTGACCACCAACCTGACCGCCTACATGGCTGCGGCCGCCAAAAGGAAGGAGCTTTCCGGCTTGAGCACCAGCTACCTGCCCAGCGTGCCGGAGGTGTATGTGAATGTGGACCGAGACAAGGTGCTCAAGCAGGGATTGGACCTAGGCCAAGTTTACCAAACCCTCCAGACTTTCATGGGCGGTTATTTTGTCAATTATTTCAATCGCTTTGGCCGCCAATGGCAGGTCTATGTGGAAGCGGACGACAAGTATCGCGCGAGCATGGACGATATCGGCTTGTTTTACGTCCGCAACCGGCTGGGCCAGAGTGTTCCACTCTCGGCGGTGACAACGGTGGAACGCCGCACCGGGCCGGAATTTGTGATGCACTACAACGAATACCGCTGCGCGCAAATCAACGGCAACGCGGCGCCCGGTTACAGCTCGGACCAGGCGACCAAGGCCTTGGAGGAGGTCTTCGCCCAAACGATGCCCACCGGCATGGGATTCGACTATTTCGGCATGTCCTTCCAAGAACAGCAGGCCGCGCAAGGCGTTCCGCGCATGGCCGTCTTCGGGCTATCTCTCGTTTTTGTTTTCCTCATCCTGGCGGCGCTCTACGAAAGTTGGTCGCTGCCTTTCAGCGTTTTGATTAGCACGCCGGTGGCTGTGCTGGGCGCTTTTCTAGCCCTCTGGTCGCGCCATTTTGAAAATAACGTCTATGTCCAAATCGGACTCATCATGCTGATCGGCTTGTCCGCCAAAAACGCCATTCTCATCGTCGAATACGCCAAGACCGAGGTCGAAAAAGGCAAGTCCCTGACCGAGGCCGCGCTGATTGGAGCGCGCGTCCGTCTGCGTCCGATCCTGATGACATCCTTCGCCTTTGTGTTCGGATGTCTGCCGCTGTGGTTCGCGACCGGTTCGGGCGGGATGTCGCGCCAGACGCTGGGCACGGTGGTCATTGGCGGAATGCTGGGTTCGACCTTGCTGGGCATATTTATCATTCCTGTCAATTTCTACGTGGTGGAGAAATTGGGGATTCGATACAAGAAGCATCCCGCTCCCGCCCCGGCAGCCCCTGCGGCAGGAAAGCCATGAGAATGGTGAATTGTGAATAGAGAATAGCGAAATGAAACCGGAGTTATCACAGATAACGAAGACAACCAAGGAAGGATCCCCCTTCGTTCACTTCGTTTGCTGTTTCGAATCCGCAATCCGCAATCCGCAATCCGCATTTCTATTATTGGCCCTTCTCCTCATGGTCGGCTGCGCCATCGGCCCCAACTATCATCGCCCCGCCGCCGCCGTTCCCATGCAATTCAATGACTCTTCCGATCCCGCCTCCACCAATTCCCTGGCCGACCTTCCCTGGTGGGAGATTTTTAACGACGCCGCCCTCACCAACCTGATTCATACCGCCCTCACCAATAATTATGACATCGCCATCGCCGCCGCCCGCGTCGAGCAGGCCCGCGCCCTGGCCGAGCAGGCCCATTCGCAGTTCTTCCCGCAGGCCGGCTACGATGTCAACGGTTACCGCGGAAAAAACGCCCTCGCTGGCGCCGCCAATTCCGAGGGCAACGGCACCACCGCCAGTTCCTTCGAGGCTGCGCTGAACGCTTCCTGGGAAATTGACCTGTGGGGGCGTGTGCGCCGCCTGAACGAAGCCGCCCGCGCCCAGTTCTTCGCCAGCGAAGAGGCCCGGCGCGGCGTCCGCCTCTCGCTCATCGCCGAGGTGGCGCAGGACTATTTCCAGCTTTTGGAACTGGACAAGGAACTGGAAATCGCCCGGCAAACCACCAATTCGTACGGCCAAAGCCTGACGCTCTTCAACCAGCGCCTGGGCGGCGGCGTCGCCTCCAAACTCGAAGCCGACCGCGCCGAAGGCGCTCTGGCGAATGTCGCCGCCATCGTCCCCGATCTGGAACAGCGCATCCGCCTCCTGGAAAACCAACTCAAGGTTCTGCTCGGCCAGACTTCCGGCTCCATCCCGCGCGGCGCGCCCCTGGGGGATCAAACGGTTCCTCCTTCCGTTCCCGCCGGCCTGCCTGCCGCGTTGCTGGAGCGACGGCCCGACATACTCCAGGCGGAACAACAGCTTCGTTCTGCCAACGCGCAAGTGGGCGTGACGATGGGGGATTTTCTGCCAAAGATAGGTTTGACATCCATCTTCGGCGGCACCAGCCAGGAGCTTTCCGCCCTGACCGCTCCCGAATCGCGGCTTTGGTCCGCCGGCTTGGACGCCAGCGGCCCGATTTTTCAGGCCGGCCTTCTGACCGGACAATACCGTCAGGCGCGGGCCTTCTGGGAGGAGAACCGGCTGCAATACGAGCAAACCGTCCTACAGGCATTCCATGAAGTCTCCGGCCAGCTTTACACGCGGCAGAAATACGACGAAACCCGCCGCGAGCAAGCCCGATCCGTCGCCGCCTTTCAGGACTCCGTGCTTGTCGCCACCCAACGCTACCGCGCCGGCCACGCCGAATACTTTGAAATCCTCGACGCCGAGCAGCAACTATTTCCCGATGAAAACGCCCTGGCCCGCACCCAGCTTAACCAGCTTTTGATCATCGTCCGCCTCTACAAATCCCTCGGCGGCGGCTGGAACCAGCCCGAAACTCTTGCCCCGGCCAATCCTGCCCCGGCCAAGTAGAAGCCTGCATTGGGCGGTTGGATTCCCACAATCCACGAAGCAGGCGCAGTCAAACCTCCGGGGTCCTCGAACGGGGTCTTTTAACAAAATGGAGGATTCATTTAGCAGGAACCTGCAATTTTATACGGGCTTTTATGCCGAAGCCGTTTGCATTTTCTTCAAAAGCAGGAGTGTTTCACGGAAAGCCCGTCCAATACTTGACGACTGGAACTTTATGAAAAAGATAACTTTGACCCTGTTGTTGGCCACCGCGTTCTCCGCCGCCGCCCAACCTGCGCTGACCATCTGTAACCAGAACCAGAACTTCGCCATCGTGCGCGACTCCGTGCCGCTCGACCTGAAATAGTGCGTCAACTACGCCCGATACGTCGGGGCCACTGCGATGGGCGAAGGCGGACCCCGGGGAACGCCTGGCGGGCCACCTTGGCAGGGCGTTTTCCAGGGGGATTTTCGCGCCTGTCAATAGTAAACCGGGCCAGTGGGTACAGTCAGCGCCGAAAAATTAAGAAGCCGCTGAATATTGTTGGCCCGCAAGTCCGCAAATTCCGTGACCGGAAAGGGTGGACTCAGGAGGTCTTGGCGGAGAAATTGCAGTTGCAGGGCTGGGATATTTTCGGGAGTTCAGTGGCGAAATTGGAAGCCCGACTGCGTTGGGCGTCGGATTGCGAGCTTCTGTTTCTGGCAAGGGCGCTGGGCGTCAGCCTGCCGGGTCTGTACCCGCCAAACCTTGACCTGAAAAAGGTCGGGCCGCAATTTCGATAATTGGTGGTAAGCACCATGCCAACGCACTTCGGATCCGCAGTTGGAGGAAATCCGTTGTGGGGGTTGGGTGGGTTTTTGGGCGCAATACAGGCGAATTGCGCAGCGAAACGACCCCGCACCACAGCCGACATGCCAGCGATTGACCCAATGGGCTTCCCCAAAGCCAGGCAAGCCGTGTTTTCACTGTGGATTGGCGGGAAAACCGGCCAGTTGCGGTTTTCGCCCGCCTTGCCCGGCTCTTATGCGAATTGAATCCCGCCATCCCCGCTTGGGAATCGATCTAGGTTGGATGATGGAAGTGGTCCTCATCCCGCAATCCAACTTGACCTCAGCGGGCCGGTTCGGCTTAATCCCAGTCGTTATTTTTCAACTATGTAATCATCGGAGCCAGCTATGAAAATTCGGATATGGTCTATGGTATTTGTCGCTACGTTTCTGCTCTGCGGTTGTTCGAGCCCCAAGTTCACGAAATATCCTGGGATGGGGGTTCTCCAAGGATCGGGTGGTGAAGTGCGATCCGTTGACGGCATTGACATCTGGGAGCACGGAGAGCCTGCCCGGAAATATGAAATTCTAGGCTCGGTTGATGGTATCCCTCACGGCCCCAAGCTCGGACGCCTCTCACGTCTTTTCAGCCAAGACCGGGATTCTGCCATCGCCAAAGTCGCAAAAGACCACGGCGGTGACGCAATCCTTCTGCTGCGCGTAAATCGGGAGAAATCCGATGAGGACCAGATGGGCGAGGCAGACCGCCAGCAACTCAAATTGGTCGTCATCAAGTATGTGAAATGACATTATCAGCCGACGCCACACAGCTTGGCGTGGCCTCCGCCTTTCTGTGCGCAGGATGATCTTCGCCATGCGTGCGTCGCTTCGCTCAAGCGACAGGAGCGCCCCTGGCGTGGCCCGGCGCGAGCGGATGATGCCAGGCTGAACCTGACGAAAAGGAGATTATCGCTCTGGGGTGAAGACCCCATTACAGTGCATTTGCAGGCGGCATAGGGTACAAAATGGCTATGGAAGCGAATGCTCACCCCGCCATCTTCGGACACGAAGATTTGAACGGTCGCTTGGCTAATCGCAATCCTCTCAAACCCTGATGTTTATGCGTACCCTGTACTATGTGCTCCGTTTTGCTTTCCTGCTTCTCCTCCTCTCTTGCGTAAATTTCGTCCGATGGCCAATCCCCAAGTCTCAGCTTGCGCTGCTCTCCGTCCGCCGATGGATTTCCCGTTGGAGGCGAGAATGGCGGAGCGAAGCCGCCATGAAGGGATAGTCCATCGCCCCGGAGTTGCTGAAAGATGAACCGAGGTTGGGCAATGGAGGCCGCCAGCCCACAATCAATCTTGCCTGCATTCCCGGTTTCTAGCCAAATCCCGGGAGTGCAACAGAGCAGACTCGAACATCTGGACGACCTTCTGGTGCAGGCGGAGCACTACGCCAACCACTCCATGCGCAATATCGGTCACCTGCCACCCACGCTGTTTCTCATCGGCTCGGAAGGTCTGCTCATGTTCATGCCCGAATCGCTGGCTGATGAGAGCGGCAAGACCGACTTTGCCACAGCTGCCCGGCTCATGTGCATTGCCCACGCCGCCACTGCGTGCGTGATGGCGCTGAAGGCTTGGGTCAAGTTCGCCATGCAGGGCGAAAGGTTCGATGAGACCGAACCGCCATCGGAGGCATTTGACCGGCAGGAGGTCGTCGTCCTGACAGGGGAGTCGCGTACTGGACAGCAACAGAAGTTCCTGCCCATCATTCGCAGCGACAATGGGAATTTTTTCGGCTTGGACGAATCTGATTCACCCTCGATGGATGAGATGAAAGGCCGCTTCGCACAAATCCTTCCGACAATAGTGCCGGACAAGGGAATAGGGGCGATTGCCAAGACCATGCTCAAGGTGAAAGGCGTCGCTCTGGCCAAGCTTGGAGCAATTCCACGCCTGCCCCTGTCCAGGTGCTGAGTTGGCTTACCCCCCACTCGGCTCCACGGCCTGTTAAAAAGAAATTCATCACGAAGAGAATTCCGCGTGGCCACATTCCACTCCCGAAAGTTGCGGATGAGGCGCCAAAGGAGCGAAAGCGTGGTTCGGAAAGGGACAGCGAGCGGACCTCGATTGCATGATGTTTACAAACAAACTTGTACTGTGCCGGTACTGCAAACCATTTTTTGAGGTGATGTATACCCTTTAAACCCTTGCATTCATTGGGTTTTAAGCAGGCGAACGCAATAGATCAACAACCTGTTCTAAAGCTTCTTTCATAGATTTTCTTTCCAGCAGGACCTGTCAAATCCGGCAGCCTCCCAGGACCTGCGGACGGACCGCCCACGTGATCGTCGGCCTCTTGCGCGTTATCACGACAGCCCCCGGGGCGCTTGCTTGCCTTGCAACATCCCTATTCTCTAAAGTCCCGGCGGTTTCATCCCCTGGCCCCGAGGGCGGCTTGATTTCTCCGCGCAGCCGCGTTATTTGCTTTTCCGCCAAACCGACTATGAATCAAGACCAATGGACGGCGGTGGACCGTTACATCACTGGCTTGCTGGTGCCGCCTGACGCGGCGCTGGACGGCGCGCTACGGGACAGCGCTGCCGCCGGCCTGCCGCCCATCGCCGTCTCGCCGGCCCAGGGCAAGTTGCTGCATCTGCTGGCGCGAACGCAGGGCGCGCGCCGTATTCTGGAAATCGGGACGCTCGGCGGCTACAGCACGATCTGGCTGGCCCGGGCGTTGCCCGCCGGCGGCCAGTTGATGACGCTGGAAGTTGACCCCCGACATGCGGAGGCCGCCCGCGCCAACATCGCCCGCGCCGGACTGGCTGGGGTGGTTGAATTGCGCCTCGGTCCGGCGCTGGAGACGCTGCCGCAGCTCATCGCCGAAAAGAGCGGCCGCTTCGACCTGATCTTCATTGACGCCGATAAGGGCGCCATACCCGAATACTTCGCCAGGGCGCTCGAACTTTCCCGTCGCGGCACATTGATCATTGTGGACAACGTGGTGCGCAACGGCGCGGTGGCGGATCCGGCCAGCACCGATCCTGCCGTAATTGGCGTCCGCCGCTTCCACCAACTGCTGGCCGCCGAACGGCGCGTCAGCGCCACGACGATCCAGACCGTCGGCAGCAAAGGATACGACGGATTCACCTTGGCGCTGGTCATCGCCGACCTGTAGCCCGCGTCCGGCTCGGAGGCGGTTCGGGCACTATTCGCCAGGGCAACAACCTCACTGGCCGCGGCCCCTCATACGATTTGATTGATCATTCCTGGCTAGCCCGCCAGGGCTGGAATCATAAATGTCTGATGGGTATAACACCCCATAGCACCCTTCCGCGCTCCGGCGTAGGTTCAGGTGGAATCACACGCTGACCTGGTATATGGGGAGAAACGGCCATACTTGAGGGTGTCCACGGATGCCATCTGCCAAGGGAAGATGCGATGGAAGCAAAAACTACCGATAACTCGCCGATGTACCATGACGCAACATTGCGTTTGGCCGGACCAAAAGAACGAATGCGGTTATGGGTGAAGCCGCCTTAAAAGCCAGGGCTGAATTCATTGGCTTGGGAGCAAAACCGTAAGATGAAGGACAGGACAAAGCTGCAAATCCAGCGAGGAAGTTCGGCCGCCATGGACGAGCGTTCGGGGGTGTTGGAGTTGCGCGAGCAAATCCATTTGGACAATCCCCAGGTCGTGCTGTTCTTCTGTTCCTGCGCTTACGACTTGGACCGGCTGGCGCGAGAGCTCCGCGCGGCATTCCCCGAACCGATCATCGGCTGCACGACGGCGGGACAATTGGACGGCAGCGGATTCGCCAAGGGTGGAATCACGGCGGTGGCTCTTGCCGGGGACGTTTCAGCCCATCCTTATTCCATCAGCCTCGACAGTATGGAAAGCGACGTGGATCGCATCGCGTCTGCTTATGCGGAGGCAAAAGCAGAACATCCCCTGTGGCGGGGGTTCGGTCTGCTGCTGGTGGATGGATTGGCCCTGATGGAGGAACGTCTGATTTCGGAGATTTACCAGAAACTACCGCAACTGCCCATCGTCGGAGGTTCGGCAGGTGATGATCTGAAGTTCCAACGCACCCATGTTTTCGCGCGAGGCGAATTCCGCAGCCGCACGGCCGTGTTCACTTTGTTTCAAACCACGGCGCCCTTCACGACTTTCAAGTTTGAACATTTCAAGCCCAGCGGCGGGATGCTGGTGATTACGGAATCGGACCCGGACCGGCGAGTGATTCGGGAGATCAATGGAGAACCCGCTGCCGAGGCCTATGCCACGATGGCCGGGACGACGGTGGCCCAACTCAACGCCCGAGTCTTCTCCCGGCATCCGTTCGTGCTGGAGTTGGGTGGCGAGCGCTTTATTCGTTCGATCCAGCAGGCCAATCCGGACAAGAGTCTGACGTTGTATTGCGCGATTGAGGATGGGGTGGTCCTGCGCCTCGGGCAGGCGGTTGATCCCGTGGAGGTGGCGAAGGGGGCATTTCAGCACGTTCGGGACACGGTCGGAGAGCTGGCGCTGGTCATCGGGTGCGATTGCATCCTGCGGAGGCTGGAGTTTGAGAGCGACGGGCGGTTAGGCGAGATGGCCCAGATCATGATGGACAACAAGGTGTTCGGTTTTAGCACCTATGGTGAGCAATTTAACGGAATCCATGTGAACCAGACGTTTACGGGCATCGCCATAGGAAGGTCACCATGAGCCGGACTGGAAACCATCCCCAGGTGGAAGGCGCGGCGGACTTGGCCACCCGGCTGGCCGCGGCGGAAAAGGCCTTGTCAGCCCGGGACAAGACCATCCGGGTCCTGATGCAACGCGTGCAGGCGAGGCAGGCGAACAAACGATCCGCGCTGGCTCTGCTGGGCCAGAACGCCGACCTCCAGGAGGTGGTGGCGCGCAAGACGCTGGAGTTGGAGGAGCGCACGGTCCAACTGGCGGGCTCGCTCTCGCTGTTGAACGCCACGCTCGAATCCACCGCAGACGGGATTCTGGTGGCTGACGGACGCGGAGGGGCCATCAGCTTCAATGAAAAATTCCTCGAGATGTGGCACATCCCCCGCGAGGTCTCGGACCGGAAATCCGAGCAGGAGATGTTGGAAATCGCCCGGGCACAATTGAAGCAGCCCGAGCAGTTCATGGCCGGGGTGAAAAGCCTGTATTCAGGGTTGGAGAAGGAAAGTTTCGACGTGCTGGAATTCCAGGACGGAAAGATTTTCGAACGCTACTCGAAACCCCAGCGCATTGGCAAAGAGATCGTGGGCCGGGTGTGGAGTTTTCGCGACGTGACCGAGCGCAAAGAAGCGGAGCACCAACTCGAGGCCTCGCTCAAGGAGTTGCGCGGGAAAACCGCCTTCCTTGAGGCATTGGTCAATTCCTCCCTGGAGGGCATCCTGGTAGTCAACGATCAGGGAAAGACGGCCGTCCAAAACCAACAATTCAATCGGCTGATGAAGATTCCCCGCGAAATCGCGGAAGATGTTGATGATGCCAGACGGCTCCAATATGTAACCGACTCCACCAAAA
>Ga0187890_10004041_pt1 | contig 9989 bp, 5 predicted proteins | sample June2016WEW_21_1_FD_133005 | JGI IMG/M metagenome (GOLD analysis project Ga0187890, IMG submission 133005) | Peatland microbial communities from SPRUCE experiment site at the Marcell Experimental Forest, Minnesota, USA - June2016WEW_21_10 | ecosystem: Environmental > Terrestrial > Soil > Wetlands...
GACGCAAGGTCGGCTTCTTCTTCCTCGATCTCCTGCTCCTCCACGGCACCCTGCGTCACCTCGTGAGGAACATGGTGAGGAACATCGTGCGGAACCTGGTGCATAACATCGTCAATCACATCGTGTGCGACCTGCGGAGTTGCCGCCAAGTCCGCTTCGTGCTGCGTCTCGTGCCCCGTCGTCAACGGCGTCGGGTAACTTCCGAGCGCGGATTGCACTTGGTCGCGGACTTGCCAGTCTTCCGGCGCTGGCACTGCGTTTGACATGGTTCCCTGCGCCTCTTCACAAACTTCCGCATCCCGCACATGTTCATGCTGTTCGTGCAGTGGTTCGGCAACCTCGGCCGCGAACATAGGCTCGTCTTCGGGAAAGTTCGCAACGATGGAGCCCGACGCTGGCCGCTCCGCCGCGGCACTCTCCACCGGCAAAGCCGGTGCCTGACCCTGACCCACGCCCTGGCGCTGGTACTTCGAGATCGATTCACCAGGAAGCAGGATCGGTTGATATCCCGGGGGTGGTCCGTAATCGTAATCGCGACCAGAACGAGCGGTCGACGGCGCCGGCCGCTGGAATCGCGAGTCCGACCCGCTGCGCCCCGGACGGTCGCCGCGGTTAAAGCGGTCGTTTCGTGATTCGCTCCGTGATTCGTTTCGAGGCTCGCTCCGGGTTTCGCCGCCAGTCTCATTTCTCACTTCGCTCCGGATTTCGCTTCGTGGTTCGCTTCGAGGTTCGCTCCGAGTTTCGCTCCGAACCTCGCCCCGCTCCGGACGCTCGCCGCGCTCTGCACTCGGCCCGCGCCCGATCTCTCCACGACGTCCGCGACGACGTCGTCGTCCGCGAAAATCGCGCGCCCCGCCCGTGCCGCTGCCCTGTCCTTCCGAAGAAGCCGCTTCCGGCTCTTCCCCTTCGTTAGCTCCGTTTCGGGTTTCGGCGAGTTGTCCGTCACCGTTCATCGCCGGACCGCCCGCTTCCACACCGTTGCGCGGACGCGCCTCCGTCACCGGACGATTCGCCGGGATCGCTTCGTCCAGGTCTTCGTCCTGCTGTTCCAGATCCATGAAATCGGAGACGTACAGAAATGCGTCGCGTTCCAACCCAATGTCCACAAAGGCCGACTGCATGCCTGGCAGCACGCGCGTCACCCGGCCCTTATAAATCGAGCCCGCTAAGGTGTATTCGTTTTCTCGTTCGAGGTAAATTTCTGCTAGTTGATCGTCTTCCGTGATCCCCACTTTGGTTTCATGGGGCGTGGTCGATACAAACAATTCCTTGTTCATCGCTACTCCGGTCTTTACCGGACCAGAAGCGCAAGGCGGACCAATAGATCGATAGCGTTCAGCGCCGCTCCGGGTGGGAGCGGGCGCGGTCCCGAAGTTCTTTTCGGGGCCTGCACTGCAGTGAATTGTTCTTCCTCGTCTGCACTGATCGCGTTAAGCCTTCCGTCAGGTCTGTGGCCACTCTCTCGTTTTCCGCTGAGGGGGCCGTTCCCCGCCTGACAGGCTTCAATCCTGTCCGGCTTCAACTTCTGCCGGCATTCTGCCCTCCTTTTTCGCGAGGGCCTTCGTAATCTTGTTCGTTCTGAATCTTGTTTCGTGGCGCCGTTCTCGTTGTTGAGTGGGGCGCCCCAACTTCTGCCGACCGTCTCAGTTCACGAAACGGCGCATCCGGACGTTCATTACCATCCCCAGCGCCAAAAACATGAAAAGAACGGAAGACCCGCCATAACTCATGAGCGGCAAAGGTATTCCCGTAACTGGCATAAAGCCAACCACCATGCCGACGTTGACCAGAATGTGAAAGCTAAGCACAGCCACCACACCCATCACCAGAAACGCTCCAGCGCGGTCGGGCGCCGTTTGCGCATTCTGGGTCAACCGCATCAGCACTATGAAGTATAACAGCAGAAGCGCCAGAGCTCCTACAAACCCGTGTTCCTCCGCAAACGCGGCAAAAATAAAGTCGGTCTGCGGCACCGGCAGAAACGCCAGATGCGTCTGCGATCCCTGGCTGCTCCCCCAGATCCCGCCCGACCCCACCGCAATCAGCGATTGATTCACCTGATACCCGGATCCCTGCCGATCCGCATCCGGGTTGATAAAACTCGCCAACCGTTCTTTCTGATACGGCTTCAACACCTTGATCCACGCCACCGGAATCAGCAGCCCCGCGATCATCACCACGATCAACGCCTGCTTCCAACGCAGCCCGCCCAGAAACAAGCCCATAATCGCCACCGGCAGATACGTCAGCGCCGTCCCCAGGTCCGGTTGCGCCAGCACCATCAGCATCGGCACCCCGACGATCGCGCCCGCCTTCAGAAAGTCCGGCCACGACAGTTCCCGCTCATGCAAATCCTGAAAGTACTTCGCCACCGCCAGAATCAGGATCAGCTTCACCCACTCCGACGGCTGAAAATGCCCGCCCCCCGGCAGCTTGATCCAGCGCCGCGCGCCCAGATATTTCTGCCCGAATAAAATCACCGCGATCAGCGACGTCAGCGATGCGATGTACATCCAGTGGATTTGTTCCAGCAGAGCTTGATAGTTCACCAGGCTGACCAGAAACATTGCGCCCAGGCCCGCCAGAATCCAATAGATTTGTTTGACGTGGGCGCCGGCAAATTTTGTGTGCTCGGTCGCACTGCGTATCTGCACCACGCCCAGCGCGCAGATCGCCAGCATGAAGCCCATCAGGACCCAGTCAAAATCTCGGTAGGAAACGTAGCGCGACATGAATTCAGCAGCTCACCCCAGAACTCATTGACCGGAACTCACGTCAGGAACTCGCTCGCCACGCCATCACTGGCAGGGATACGTCGGGCATATCGAACTCATCGGGGATGGCTCCCGTAACCACAACCACACGCCAAGTCCGGCCACCGCGCCCATTCCGCCGATGATCACTGGCGTCGAACTCATGATTCCTCCACCGGCCGCCGTCGCTGCCCCGGCTGCGCGTCGGCGCTTTTTCTTTTTTTTCTCCGTGTCGGTGCTGTCGTCGCGCGTGGTCTGCTGCCCCTGCGTCACTGTGGTCGTTCCCTTGTCGTCCTGCACCGTCACATCGCCCTTGTTGGCCGCGATCTGCACCTGCCCATCTACGTCGGTCACCTGAAACTCGGTCCACGAATTGCTCGTCGGCGTCACCGTCACTTCGCCGGCGCGCGCCGCCAGTGCGCGCGACGTCGTCACCCGCACGGCGCCATGCTCAAGCTCCACGGCCAAACCCTCATATTTCACCAGCGAGTCCGCCGACACCATCACGTTCGATCCGGTCGATTGAATACTGGCCGTCGAATCGGGCCGCGTCTGCAACATGTCTCCCGAGAACAGGGCTGCCGATTGCGGCACGTCGCTCCCGTTCAACCAGGCCGCACCGTTGGTGTACAACATGGCCGACGCAGTCTCTCCCGCCAGCATCATTTGCGCCGGAAACAGGATCGCCAGCAAACAACACACAACATACCGAAGCCTTGACTCTGACATGGGTTCGGATCACTCCACATTTCTGGATTGTTTAAATGTAAGCCTGTAAAGGGTTACAGGTCAATTCGTTTGTTACTTTCGGTGCACTCCTGAGTAACTACGTGAAGGGATGCGCACCCCGCGAGCCTCCCCTGAGAGCGTGCGACTTTTTGTGCCCCAGAGCCTGCCCTGAGCTTGTCGAAGGGTTCGCGCCCGTTTTTTGGACGCTAACCTGGCGCCGGTCGTCGCCGTCGCCAGGCGAAGCCATTGTCATCTCAGCGGAGCCGAAAGGGTCCAGCCGGGCGGTACTATCAATCACGCGGTCGCGGCGTTGATGACCGGATCCACCACCCGCCCGAGAAGCATCTCGCCACTCACCCCTTCGACTTTCACATCCATCCAGCGGTTCGCCTCGTAATGCCCGGAAATTTTCATCTTCAGGTAATTGTCCGTCAGCGCTTCCGTGAATTCCGCTCCGCCCGATTGCAGCGTGATCGCCTCGACCACCCTCCCCACCAGCGACCGCATAAACGCCGCTTTCTTCCCGGATGCAAGTTCCCTCAGCACGCGATTCCTTTCCCGCGCCACGGCTACCGGAACCTGCCCTGCCTGTTCCGCCGCCGGAGTCCCCGGACGCGCCGAATATGTGAACACGTGCAGATAAGTAAACGGCAGCTCTTCGATCATGCGCCGCGTTTCGTCAAACTCCGCTTCCGTCTCACCCGGAAATCCCACCATCACATCGGCGCCGATTGCCGCATTTGGCATCGCCGCTCGAATCTTCAGAATTTTTTCCAGGTAATGCCAGGGCCGGTACTTGCGATGCATGCGCCGCAGCACCCGATCGCTCCCCGACTGCATCGGCACGTGCGCATGCTTGGCGATCCGCCCCGACGCCGCCACCAACCCGATCAGTTCATCGCTCCAATCCATCGGTTCAACCGAACTGATCCGCAATTTCGCAAGAGAAGTTTGACTCAGGATGGCGCGAATCAGATCCACAAGTCGTTGGTCGTTAGTCGTTGGTCGTTCGGGGTTCGACTCAGGTTGCAGACCGCAAGGGTGTTGCTCGCCAACGACCAACGACTGACGACCAACGACTTTCTGCCCGCCAGCGACCAACGACCGACGACCAACGACCTGCAGATCCCGTCCCCACCGCCCCAAATTAATCCCCGAAATCACCACCTCGCGATAGCCTGCCCCAACCAGCGTACGCACTTCCGCGAGAACGCGCTCCCGCGGCAGCGAACGGCTCTGTCCCCGCACATACGGAATCACGCAGAACGAGCAGCGATTGTCGCATCCATCCTGCACCTTCAGGTTCGGACGCGTTCGCTCGTTGGCCGCCTCAAATACCGGAGCCGCCAGCAGTTCAGTATGCGCAAAAATATCTCCCACAATCACATTAGCGGCGCACGCCGGGGGGCGTTCGTGGGGATGATTCAGGTCGTCAGTCGCTGGTCGCTCGGGGTTCGACGTGGACTGCTGGCTGGAACGCGCGGCGCCAATTGGCTCTTGCTCGCCAGCGACCAACGACTGACGACCAACGACCCTTTCCTCACCAGCCGACGACCGGTCGCTAACGGAAAGCTGTGCCAGTGGAACAAATCCCGCCGAGGAAGCAGTCGCAATCTCCGCCGCCTGGTGCTTGTGCGAATTACCCACCACCCACGTCACACCCGGCAGCGCGGCCAGCTCTTCCGGCGCCCGTTGCGCGTAGCAGCCGGTCACCAGAATGCGGCAATCCGGATTCACCCGCTGCAGGCGCCGTATCGAGGCGCGCGCATCTTTATCCGCTCCCTCGGTCACCGTGCAGGTATTCAGCACCACAATTTCCGCGTCGCGAGCCGCAACCGCGCGCTCCAGTCCACGCTCCAGAAATTGCCGTTCCAGTGCCGCCCCGTCCGCCTGTGTAGCGCGGCAGCCAAAATTCTCTATGTAGAAGCGAGCCACGCTCCTATACTAACCGAGTGGATGCTGCGGCTGAAAAGTCCGCCGAAAAACCCGGGGTCCGAGTTTGCTTTGAACGGGCGCGGCTTCACAGGCTGCGGAAAAAAGGTCCAGTTTCGTATCAGGGTATCGCTTTAGCGATACGGTTAGTCCTTCAAAATCAGACGCCCCTTTAGGGGCGGGGCTACGAAAATTTACTTTTTCCGCAGCCTCTTCAGCCACGCCGTAGCATCGCAAAATCAACCGGCTTCAGCCGCTGAGGGCGCCGCGATCCGCATCTCCAACCACGCAAGGGGGTGCACATGAAACGTCGCATTCTCATTGTCGACGACGATCTTGCCGTCCTGCTGACCCTTAAAGCGGTTCTCGAACTCCACGGATTCGAAGTCGAAACCGCCGGCAGTTCTGCCGAGGCTTTAGCTCGCATCAAGTCCAGCGTCTACCAGATGGTCATCAGCGACTTGCGCATGGAAACCGAAGAGGCCGGACTCGAAGTCATCCGCGCCGCCCGCCGCCAGCCTTACGATCCCGCCACCGCCCTGCTCACCGCCTATCCGCCACCCGGAGAACATTGGCGCGGAGAACATCAGAACGGACAGCATCAGAACGCAAAAGATCGGAACGGAGAAGACGCGACCGGAGAAAACTCGGACTCGTTGCTCATCAAACCACTCGGCACCCGCGATCTTCTGCGCCAGGTGGAAGCCCTGCTCATCCGCCACGCCGACACACAGCGCCGCCGGCAGAACTCTGCCTCTAAGACGTAAAACACCCTTTGACACGCAGGATGTGACAAATCCCGCTAGCCAGACTTTGTCAACCATCGTTCTCTAGACGTTCAGAGAATTATCAGGCGCTCGCGACCTGCCGCCCCTGCTGAAAGCACTCGCGGCACAGCACCGGACGTCCTTGCGTCGGCCGGAACGGCACCGTGGTCTCTTTCCCGCACTGCGAGCAGTTCGTCCGGGTCTCCGTCTTCGCGTATGAATGCCCGCGCGACGGTCCCTGCGACGTAGCCGCAACCACTGCCGTTCGCTTGCCCTTGCAGTTTTTGCAGCGCTTGGGTTCGTTCTTGAACTGCTTGTCGTGGAAGAACAGTTGTTCACCCGCTGTGAACACGAAATCCGTGCCACAATCTATGCATTTCAAAATCTTGTCCTGGTATTCCATTGAAGAGGCGCTCCCAGCGCGTCCCTGCTCTGCACGGGAGACCCGAATAGGGAAGGATCCGGTTCACAACGTGGGCAGGAGATTTACATCCCCCTCATGCTGACCCCTTGGATTCGGCCCGCCATACGGTGTGCACCGCATGGTTACTGCTTTACTGCCTCACAGATTCAGACAACTGCCGGGGAAAATCAAATCATCCTCGATCCAAGCAGTCCGTAGAGACGCGGATAGCCGCGTCTCCCGATCCGATGTACGAGGAACGGGCCGCTCCACCAGCGAACGGCCCGTTTTTGTTTAGTCCTGTTCTTTGCGTGCTTTCTTGCGGCTGCGCTTGCGAGCCAGCGCTTCCTTTACTCGCTTTCTCTCGCCGGGCTTCAGGTAAAACGAGTGACGCTTTACTTCCTTGATAATGTCCTCGGTTTGTACCTTCCGCTTGAACCGCCGTAGCGCGTTTTCGAGGGATTCACCCTCTTGAAGTCGAACTTCCGCCAACGGACAACACCCCCCCACTCGTCCTAACCGGACTTGTTAGTTATGGCAAGCAATGTACCCCCAAGTCAAGTGGAATGTGCAGAAATCTTCATTCCGTGTTAAAAATTCAGCCGCATCGACAATTGCATCTGTCGCGGAGCGTACGCACTCAACGGCTTCATCAAACTTGTAGGTTGCTGATAATAAGCCGGATAATATGTTCCTCCCGCAGATTGCGTGTACTTTATGAATTGCCCCGCCGAATTATAGTAACCCTCGTCGCTGATGTCGTCCCTCTGATTGTCGCGATTGAACAGATTGAACGACTCCGCGGTCAACTCCAGATGACAATGTGTGCCCAGATCCATCTTCCTGGCCAACCTCAGATCCATGCTCGCGTAGTCCGGACCGATAAATGCATTGCGTCCATACCCCGACAAACGGTCATTGCTCGTGTTCCCGTCCTGATTCGGATCGCCCGACACCATCGCGCTTGCCGGGCGTCCGCTGCCATACGACATGATCCCCGAGATTTTCCAGTGATCGAACATCGCCGCCAGAACTTTCTGTCCCGCCGCAAACGGATTCGGCTCCTCAATCGCCGCAATCGACAGCCGTTGCCGCTGATCCGTCACACTCGACGCCTTCTCACTTTTCGTTGAGTACGAGTTCTGCACCGTCGACGCTCCCGTCGTCAGTGCATCCTGCCCGTTGTCGATCGCGTGCGCCCACGTATACGCCAGCCGGAAATACATCCCTCCCGACATCCGCTTGTGCAGCGACACCGTCGCGCCGTTATATACGCTCGACGCCGCACTCTGGAACTCGTCGATTGCCCCCAGTTGCGATATCGGGCGTTCCAAGGTATTGATACACGGCGGATACGGACAACTGATGCTGTAACTCGTCTGCCACGTCGAAAACGACCACACGTTGTAAAACTGATTTGGAACAAGATTGCCGGTCGAGTCGTAGATCGGATAGCTGTAATAAGCCGGCGGTGGCAGATTCACATCGAGCGACCGGATCATATCCACCCCATGCACCAACAGGTAGGATAGTGTCCCCGTGAACCCGCCCGGCAGTTCCCGCTCCAGGCTCAGACTCGCCTGCTGCACCCGCGGCGTCTTAAAGTCCGGAGCAAATGCCGCAACCTCGCTGGTCGCATACTGCTGCAACGACGCGGGCACTGTACACAAGACCGGGCCCCGCGGGCAACTGAACGCCGCATTCGGATAAGAAGGAAACACCTGGTGCTGGTAGTAATCCGTATTGTCCAGGGAAAGATAGTTGTCGGTCAGCCCATTGTCATTGATCACCGCCGACTGATAAATCTGCGGAATGCGGGTATAGAAAATTCCAAATCCCGCCCGCACCATCAGCGGCCGCTCGGTGCCGATCGCATAACCAATCCCCACCCGCGGCGCAAAATTCGTCTCCTTCAACGGCATCTTTCCCGCCGCCGGCCACAGCGGATTACTCTCCATTCCCGTCTTCGAAAACGTCTGCAGGTCGTAGCGCCCTCCCAGGCTCAAGGTGAAATGCGGCGTCAGACGCACCGTGTCCTGCACGAACGCCGCATAGTCGTTACTGTTCGGATGCGACACCGGGTTCCCGAAATTCTGTATGTAATATCGCGCCACGCTGGCCGGAGGTCCAGTCCAGCTCCCGGCATCCCAATCCCAGCTCGGCATGATGGTGTGCGCGTAGGCCCGCAACGGTGTTAACTCCAGTCCCCCGTGCATCGGCTCAAACGTAAGTGGATTCACTGCAATGTCGTCGAAGTAATATTCCCCGCCGTAGAGCGAAGGAAAGTAGTTGTAGTCCCAGGTCCGCATCCCGTCGGCTCCGAACTTCCACTGGTTGCGTCCCCGGTTCAGGCTCAAAGTTTCCGCCAGATGCAGCCGGTGTTCCCGCGTCTGCCGCGGCAAGGTCGACGATTGCCCCAAATCGTCCATCCAGCTGTAGATGCTCGTACGCGTCCCCGTCATATTTGGAAACGACTGCTCCAGGTCGCGCGAAAACTGCACCCGCAGATGGCTCGTCAGCCGCGGCGTAATGCTGCCCGACAAACTCAACGACGCGCTTTCCGTCGCCACGTCCTCTTCCCCGTTCCCGCTCATCGCATAATTCGTAATCGGACTTCCCGAATCAAAAGAGACGTTGTTCGTCCCGTAAGACCGCGCGGTGCTCAGCCGCGCCGAAAGAGATTGATGCGGAGTCAGCACCCGGTCCAGCTTCAAAGATCCTGTGTCCCCCAGCAACTGCGCAGCAAACGTCCCCCCATTCTGCGAGAGCCAAGCCGCCGCCGCCATTCCGGCTGGCGCAACACAGGGCGTCCCACCCGCACTGGCAGGAGGGCAACCAGGCACGATTGCCTGATCACAGGCCGACCCGCCAATCGCCGAATTGCAGACCTCGTAGTCCCCTGGCGTCGGGTACGTCCCCAACTGCGGCGCTACTGCCGTCGAACCGTTTTCGAATTGCACCACCCTGGGCACATCGAAAATGTGCTGGTCGTAACTCGCAAACAGGAACGTCTTGTTGCGCTGGATCGGCCCTCCAACCGTCGCTCCAAACTGGTTCTGCACATTGCTCGGATTGAAAGTCATGAATGGAGGCGCCGCTCCTCCGAGCGCACTGTCGCGCAAATAGTAGAACGTGCTCCCGTGCCAATGATTCGTGCCCGACTTCGTCACCACATTCACCACCGCGCCCCCGGCCCGCCCCGACTCCGCCCCATAACCGCTCGACTGCACGCGAAACTCCTGCACCATCTCGTTCGAAAACTGGTAAGGCGCTCGATAGCGTCCCGACGCCTGCGCATAGAACCCGTTATTGTTGTCTCCTCCATCCACCAGAAAGCTCGTGTTGTACCCCCGAATCCCCCCATAAGAAAGATCTCCATTCGACCCCGAAGTCAGACCCCGCGGA
>Ga0187890_10004042_pt1 | contig 9989 bp, 8 predicted proteins | sample June2016WEW_21_1_FD_133005 | JGI IMG/M metagenome (GOLD analysis project Ga0187890, IMG submission 133005) | Peatland microbial communities from SPRUCE experiment site at the Marcell Experimental Forest, Minnesota, USA - June2016WEW_21_10 | ecosystem: Environmental > Terrestrial > Soil > Wetlands...
CGCTGTCTTGCGCCCACAATGATCAAAAGGAGATGAATGAGTAACGAACTGCAAGACTTTTTGCGGCTGCCGTATGCCGAATTGGAAGAACTGAATCTGCGTGCCAAGGAGGAGCGGATGAGCCGCGTTCCGATTCACCAGATTCAAGAGGAGCGCCTCAAGTACCTGACGGACGAGAAACGCATCAAGGCCGTGACCTTGCTGTTCAGCGACCTGGAAGGCCGGCTGCACATGCTCGATTACGACAAGAAGTTCCTGCTGAAGAGCTGGGACAACATGACCTTCGACGGCTCTTCGATTCGGGGTTTCACGGCGCAGAAAGAGAGCGACTTGCGGTTGGGAGTGGATTGGTCCGCTTTCTATTGGGGGCCGGCCGACGTCTTTGGCGCGGGGAAAGTGATGGTCTTCGGCGACGTCATCGACAAGGAAGGCGGTCCTTATGGCGCGGACCTGCGCGCCGTTTTGAAGGCCTACGCGGATGAAGTGTACAAGAAGGAGGGTTACACTCTAAACGCGGCCAACGAGATTGAAGGCTTCCTGTTCAACGGTGTGGACGCCGAGCGGCGCTATCACGAAACGGGCAAGTTCGAGTACGTCAGCGCGGGCGGTTACTATCACTCGCTGCCGGGCGATACGCTCCGCCTGTTTATCGACGCATCCTGCGAAGCGCAACGGGCGATGGGCTTCCAGAACGAGAAAGATCACCCGGAGGTGGCGCCCTCACAATTCGAGATTAACTACGGCTACGCCGAGGTGGTGGCGGCCGCCGATCAGATCCAGATCTACAAATTAATCTGCCGCCAGGTGGCCAAGAAGATGGGGCTCACCGCGTGCTTCCTGCCCAAGCCGATCGTGGGCGTGAATGGCACCGGCATGCACACCAACGTGTCGATCACCAAGGATGGGAAGAACCTGTTCTGGGATCCGGAGGGCCTGGAAAAAATGAGCCCGTTCTCCTGGGAGTTCGTGGACCGGATACTGACGCACGGCAACGACCTGTGCCTGCTGATGAATGCCAGCGTCAACGCTTACCGGCGGCTCGATCCGCACTTCGAAGCGCCGAACCAGCTCAAGGCTTCGGCGACGGATCGCGGCTCGATGGTACGCATCCCGATCGGCAATTCGCGCAGCGCGCGCGTGGAAGTGCGCGCGGTCGCTCCCGATGCGAATCCGTACATGGTGCTGCACGGAATCTTCAAGACTGGCATCGAGGGTGACATCGCGCAGATCGAGAATCTTCGTAACGCTCCCCGATTCCTGCCGGACAACATCTACGATGCGATCGAGAACTTTAGTAAATCGGAGTGGACCACAAAGCTTCTGGGCGAGGATGTGAAGGGCCGGTACGCGGATTTGAAAAGGGCCGCAGCGGACCGCTGCCCTCGTGCACTCGGCACAGTGGTGAAGGCGCCGGAAGTGCAGTACCATCACGAGGTTTACACGCAATATCTGTGGAATATGTTTTAAAAGGCGGAAAACAGAAGTCAGAAGACAGAAGTCAGAAGTCAGAAGACAGAAGTCAGAAGACAGAATTAGCGGCGCAGGTCCACTACGGCGTATGTTCCCATTTCTTGGATGGTGAATTCCGTGGCTCCGTCCTGTACGGTATAGTCTTCCGGCGCGGCATGCGGGTGTTCGTATGCAGAGAGCTTGCCTTGCGGATATGATCCTAAGACTCGCACTCGCAGGCCTTTTACGGTGCCTTTGCCGTAGTTGAGCAGGTGCAGGCGGGCTTGTGCGGCATCGCCCGTCAGGCGTGCCAGCACCAGGTTGCTACCGTAAATCCGCAGCAGCCGCTTTTCATCCGTGAGTTGGCGGCGGATCTGCATGGCGAATTCGTAGGGATCGGCGTTTGCTGGAACCTGGCGGATATTCAAGTCGTACTTTAAATCGGCGGCTGGCACCACATGAAAGAGGAGGTTATGGCGCGCCATTAGGTTCAGCACTTCGGCCAGGGTGTCCGAGCCATCGTCGAGCACTCCTATGTTGGCCCTCACGGGCAGGCGCGGCTGGTCGATTTCGCCAAGGAAATGCAGCATGCTGGCGAACTGCGCCAGGTCTTCCGGCGCTGCGCGGATGGCGGCATCGGCTCCATAGGCAAAGGCTTCCGCGGCGGCCAGCGCCGCACTGCCGGCGGGCGCGTCATAGAAGAATGCGCGCGCTGGTTCGCGGTCGAATCGCCAACCGTTGGCATCCAGCCAGGGCACCCGCGTGGCTGAGGCAACGTCCATGCGGTACTCGACCGTGGGCGCCACCGCCTGGACGGCATGCGCGCGATCGAACGGGGACGCCGCGAAACCTTGCTTGCGCCACGCCGGCTCCTGGCCTGCTGGTACATACAGCCGTTCGATTCCGGCTTTGCGCAATGTGTCCGCCGTGTCGACGGGCCGGTCCCAGAAAAGCGTGGGCAACAGAACTGCGAGAAAGGCCAGCGGCATCAGATTTCGATGCTCGTGACTTTGATCTTGTCGAGATCGTAAACACCCAAGCCGAGGCTCCCGGCATACTCGATGTGCCCCGGTTCGCGCACGAACTGGTTCACGTTTGGATTGCTTTCGTGGCCGTCTTGCCCGCCCAGGTATTTTGGGGAACGGTCCCACACCGAGACGGCATGTTCCGCTTTGCGCTTGTCGTCGATGATATCGAGCAGCAGCCGGTCGACGGCCACCGGGTCGGTGCCGAACAGTATGCGCTTCGGATAGAAGCGGAACTTGCGGTTCTCCGAAAACGGTCCGCCATGCCACACGCCTCGGAGTCCATCCATCACCTGGAGGACCGTCCGCGAGCGCAGCGGCTCGACCGCGGCCAGCGTGCCGATGAAGGAGTACGTGTTGGTCTCGGAGCCGGAGTGCGAACGCGCGACGTTGGAAAAGTCGCCGTAGGCGATGTTCTTCAAACAGCCGGTGACGCCGGAGGCTCCATGATCCTTCATGTTCGGCACGTTGACGATCTTGGTGAAGCGGGTGCCCACCAGGCGAATCAGGCTGGAGCGCGTGTCGTCCTCATCGAAGAAAGCGGCTTCGACGTAGGTGGCGGGGTCGTACGATTCGGTGGAGCCGCGCGTTGATTCCGCGGTCCAGATGTGCACGCCCTCGGGCACGTAGCGGTCGTAATGGACGGTTTCAATCTGCTCCTGGAAACGTTCGTAGATCCAGATGCCGCCGGGCTTGACGCCGACCGCCATCAGGTTGCGAACGATCTCGGCAACCACCACGGGGGACGACATGATGCCGGGCGCGCCGGAGCAGTTGACCTTGATGGCCACGACGTCGGCAGGCGTAATGAAGCGCGCCCACGCATCGCGGACGTCGGCGTCGCCGGTTAAGGCGCGCATGCCGCGCGTCATCATCTCGCGCACGACGGCGGGGTCGGGCTTCTCGGTGGCTTCGTCAATGCAGTTTGCGGCGTGCACGGAAGCGACTTGTCCGGGATACGGCCCGGGCATGCCGGGCTGCGCGGCAGGCGGGTAATGCGAGACCACGCGGTACTTGGGGATCTTGCGGTCCTTGGCAGCCAGCGCCGCGGGGGCGGCGGCGGCCATTTGAAGAAAAGTGCGGCGATGCATCACTATCGATCATAACCGAGCCGAGCTGTGCTCGCCGTGGCTGGTGGTTGGTGGCTGGTGGCTGGTACGCTTCAGCCGCAGGGCGATTCCGTCGTGGAAGTCGGGCGTGCGCAGGATTTTCTCGCCGCCTGCGTGGCGGAAGCTCTCCGGCCGTACGGCGTTGCCTGTCTCGACGTCGATCCACTCGCCGGCATACTCGCCAGCCGGCAGTTCGAGAGTCACTTCGGTGGGGCCGCCGCCATCGAGATATATGCCATACTCGCGCCCCGGACTGGCCAGGACCCGCGCGTAGACTCCCGCTGCGTGCTTCACGGTGCGGGTGTCCGGCGCCAGGTCTTCGAGCGGCAGTGTTTGCAGGAAATCGCTCAGGATTCGCAACTGGCGCCGCAACGCCGGGCTGCCGCCGCCTGGACCGTTCGGCTCGGTGTCGCCGCCATCCTCGTGTCCTGGCGAGAACGAATAGTCGAGGCTATCGAAAACGCCGCCGCCCTGCAGCATGAAGTTCCACGCCTGCCGCCGGTAGAGCGCGTCGGCGCGCCCCAGGAAACCCGTTTCATCGTAGGAGATCGCTCTTCCGAGCCCATAGTTCAACAGGACCGCCTCCGGATAGGCGTAATGAAAGTTCACGATGCTCACGCCCGGCACAAGCTGTCGCACGGGGTAACGGAAACTGCAATAGTTTTGTGCGATCAGGTGGTGGTTCGGCAGCGCGCGCTCGTCGCTCGCGATCCACTCCGCTACGCGCGCCTGCCACGCGAGGGAGAACTGGTCCGCCACGTCGACCGAGTTCGGATACGTATCGCGCGCCGGCAACTGCAGATACGGGTTCACCACATCGGCGACCACGGTCCGGTCCGACCACGGTTCGTTCTGGATTTCGAAAATCACGTTGTCGAAGGCGTTTGCCTCTCGCACCAACTTGCGGGTGTAGCTCTCCTGGCGCGCGAGGATGTTGCCGTTTTCCAGGGTGTGGAGCTTCTTCCAATCGATGGCATCGGTGGCGTTGACGTTGTTGGCGGGGTTGAGAGCGCTCACCTTCCACTGCATCTCCTGGTAGTGCGACGAGAACAGCGTCACCTCGACGACGATGCCCCGCTTGGCCGCTTCGGACAGGAAATCGCGGAAGCGCGCGATGAATTCCGGGTTCCAGCGGTCCAGATCGAACTTGTTCCCTCCGCCCTCATAGCCGGGCGTTTCGCTGCGAGCCCAGGGCGCGACGTATCGGCCCGGCTCGGGCGCCAGCGTGTTTCGCTTGATCCCGAACGACTTTGAGGGCACTTCCCGGTAGCTGCCTCCAAACAGGCGGGTGTAATTCATTCCTTCGGCCGCCAAAGTTGCCAGATAGCGGCGATAATCGAATCCCGCGTTCATCACCGCGCCATAGTGTTCGCCGCTGGTGATGAGCGCGACGGCCTTTCCGCGGAACAGGAAATAGTGCGGGTTTTTGGGATCGAGGCGGATAGGCTCCGCCGCGGTCGCGGCGGACAGAACGACGGCGAGCAGCGCCGCGGCGCGCGTTGTGCTGGTCATGGTCACTCCATCGCCGATTCTAACTGATGAACCGCCATTCTTGGTACGATTATGGGCGGGGGACTTACCGCATGCAAAGCGTCTCAATTCAGAGGGCGGGCGATCTGCCGCCCGGAGTGAAGTCCGCCGTCGAGCAACTCCTGGGCAGGATGATCGCGGCCGACGAGGAAGTCAGCGTCGCGGCCGTTCCGCCGCGGCAGATTCCGCCTTGCGAGAACCGCGCAATCGTGGCCCAACAGCTCGAGAATCTCCTGAACAGGCGCGCAGCGAAGGTCGGAGACATTTGCGATGAAGAGATCGACGCTGCCGTCGATGAGGCTGTCGATCGCGTGCGCCACAGGCGCGAATGAGGATTGTCCTCTATACTAATATCCTCGTTCGAGCCAACGCAAGAGCCAGAGGACCGGCGCGGGAGTTGCTTCAGGGAGCGGGTCTTCTCTTATGAACGGGTCCGGGCATCGACCAAGCTGACGGACGAAGAGATAGAGTATCCCGGTTATCTTCGGGCGAGGGGAGTCTCGGAACTCGTTTTTCCCGGCCCTGCTCCGCGCATCGTGCCGTCCGACCCAGACGACGACCCGGTCGTTCACACCGCCGTTGTAGGCCGCGCCGACGTGCTGTGCACTCTGAACCGGGACTTCTACCATTCGTCGGTGCGCGACTACTGCCGGGAGCGTGGCGTACTTGTCGCAAGCGACGTTGAAGTTCTTGGTTTGGTCCGAAGCCAAGAGTCTTAATTTAGCCTGCGGGCTGGACGGGCGGCGGAGTGGCGCTGGCTACCCGGAAGGATTCGCGGGCGATTTCCCACTCCTCTTCGGTGTGCACAACGAGCACGCGCACGGCCGAGTCCGGCGCGGCGATGTCCGTATCCGGCGGGGATTGCGCGTTCTTCGCGGCGTCGAGTTTGACGCCCAGGAACGCAAAGGCTTCGACGGCCTGGGCGCGCACCTGCGGAGAGTTTTCGCCGACTCCGGCGGTGAAGACCAGCGCGTCGAGGCCGCCGAGGCTGGCGAGCATGGCGCCGATTTCCGAACGCAAACGGTGCACGTAAACATCGAACGCCAGTTGCGCACGCGCATTGCCGCCATCGAGGGCCGCCAGCACGGCGCGCATGTCGCCCGAGACTCCGGAGACACCGAGCAGTCCGGACTCCTTGTTCAGCACACGGTCCAACGCTTCAGCGCTAAGCCCGAGATGGCGCACGAGATGAATGACGATGCCGGGGTCGACGGTGCCGGAGCGCGTGCCCATCATGAGGCCTTCGAGCGGCGTGAAGCCCATGGTGGTGTCGATGCTCGATCCGTCGCGGATGGCCGCCAGCGAGCATCCGTTGCCCAGGTGGCAGGTGATCATGCGCAGCGAGGCCAGATCCCGGTCCAGGATCGCGGCTGCCCGCCGCGAGGTGTATTGGTGGCTGATGCCGTGGAATCCGTAGCGGCGGATGCCCTGGTCGACCCACGCGTAGGGTCCGGGATAGACGTACGCGGGCGGCGGCAGGCTGGCATGGAACGCGGTGTCGAAGACGGCCACCTGCACGGTATCCGGCCCCAGAAGACGTTCCATGCATTCGATGGCTTCCAGTTCCAGGCGGTTGTGCTCGGGCGCGAAGCTGGCCATGCGCGCGATGCCCGCACGCACTTCGGGCGTGATGCGGGTGCTTTCGCGAAAGGCGCGCCCGCCGTGGACCACGCGGTGTCCGGCAACGTGGATCTCATTGCGGTGGGGCAACATGGCCATGAGCGGATCGAGGGAGTCCAGCGGCGACTTCACCGGAACGCTACGGGTGGTGACCGCGCCGCCCGCTTTGATTTGGATTTCGGCAGTGCCGGGGTGGTGTTCCCAATCTACTTTGGCTTCCCATACAGGGTTGGGCGCGGCGGCTTCTTCGTTGCCGGTGACGTCGTAGAGGCTGCTCTTGAAACTGCTGGACCCGCCATTTAATACTAGGATTTTCATCGGTTGGGCGGCGGGGCTAAAGCCCCGCGCGGGCTTAAGCCCGCCCTCCATACTCATCAACACCCTGCTCTCGGTCAACGATCATTGCCTGCGCAGCCGGAACTACGTCAATGTGATCGTAGCCGTGGAGCAGCGGGTTGTCGAAAAGATAAATCTGGCCCACCGACATCTTGCGCAGTTCTTCGGGGGATAAGGGACCGGTCACAAGCGACTCCATAGATCCAGAATCGCAGAAAAACGTTTTCGATGGCGTTTCAACCGGCGCGGGGCGGGGCGCAAGGTGTTAGATCGTACAGGTTTGGCGATAGGGGGAATACCGGATCACCAAAGACAGTCTGTAATTTGCGAATTAACTACGGTTAGTATTCACTCATTGGCGTGTAGCATTAACCACGCCTCAGAGGAGCTTTTCCATGAACGCAACCGGAACGAACCGGGGAACCATCCTGATTGTCGACGACGATCCGGGGGTGCTGGTCCTGATTCAGACCATTCTTATGGCTGCGGACTACCGCGTACTGCTCGCCGCTGAGCGCGCAGATGCCGTCCGCATGGCCGGGCAGAAACACATTCACATCGATATTGTTTTGCTGGACGTACGCATTCCCGGAGTGTCGGGGACGGAATTGGCGGACGAGATTTTATCTCTTCGACCGAATATTAAAGTCCTTTGGATGTCCGGTTTTGTCCACGAAGAGTTCGTTCGCATTAAAATGCTCGATGGGTATGCCGGATTCCTGTCCAAGCCGTTGCGCCGCGACGGTCTGCTGCTAGCAGTGCAGCGGATCATGGAGGGGGTGCCCCGCGTTCGCGAGACACCGGGGTATGAGGTCGAGCGGGCGATGACGGCTTAAATGAGCGTGGGCGCGTGTCCCCACGAGCTAGATTAGGGGACTTCTCCTTTGCCGAGCGAAGAAGCGACCGGCTGGTCACGCGACTCTGCCGGCGCGTCGCCCAAGGGCCGTCTCTTATCCCCATACATCTGCGCGTCGGCGAAGCGCAGCAGGGAATCCGGCCGGTCTCCGTCCAGCGGCCAGATGGCAACACCGGCACACGCACTGACCGAAAGCCAATGGTGGCCGGATTGGATGGGTTTGCGCAGTTCCTGTACGATCTTATCCGCAACCTGCCTGGCATCCTCGCTCCGGCCGAGCATGGGCAGCAGCACCACGAACTCGTCGCCTCCGATGCGCGCCACCGTATCTCCACGGCGCACCGTCTGGGTCATGCGCCTGGCGGCTTCCTGGAGAACCGCATCCCCGGCGGCGTGACCATACGTGTCGTTGATTTGTTTGAAGCCGTCAAGATCCAGGTAGAGCATACCCAACAGGCGCCGGCCGCGCGAAGCCCGTTCGATTTCCTGGTCCAGACTTTCGTAGAGCAGCGCCCGGTTTGGCAAGCCAGTCAGACCGTCATGCTGCGCGCGGTAGGCCAACCGGTCGTGCAGCCGGCGGCGGTCCAAGGCGAGCGCGGCAATGTTGCACCATAAGCCGAGCTGCGCGCCTTGCGCATCCCCGGAGCGCCCCTCCTCCCGGAAGAACGCGGCGACCACACCGGCCATCTCGCCGTCCACTTCAATGGGCGCGGAACAGAACGTCCGGAAACGCGCACTCTGCCGGGAATCGATGAAGTCCGCCCAGGCCGGGTCTTCGGAGTACTCTCGGGCGGCGCGGAACTCCGAAGGGAACGAAACCGAGCGGATGTCTATCCTTTCCAAGACCTCCAACGGGCCGGCGGGCAGGGCGGGCGCCACCGAGACGCGCGGGCCATACGGCGGTCCCAGCAGGATCGCACAAACCGCGCCTTCGCAGTGTACCGCGACGGCTTCGGCGATGTGTTGGACGATGGGACCCACCGGCTCGTCCGCGCGATGAGCTCGACAATCCGTTTACTGTCGAGGCCCAGAGATTCGGCCCCGCGCGCTTGCCGCAACGCGTCGCGGGTAGTCTGATGAGCGGCCTGCAACTGAACCGTCTGGGCGGTCAAAGCCAAGGTTTGAGCCCGGACGCGCTTGCGGAGGAGGCCCACCCAGGCCAGGGCGGCGATCATGAGGAGCGCGGCTCCCGCCAGGATGGGCACCAACCGGTCCGCCGTCAACCACCGGGGCCGGCCCAGGACCACCACGTCTGCCGGAGTCCGCAGCAGCAGCCGGAAGGTGCGCGGCACGATCAAGTCATGGGATTGCTCCACTTCCACGGAGCAGATGCCGGTCAAGCGGAGGCGCGTGCCAGGCTCCAGGGGTTGCGCCGCGCCGCCGCTAGGCAGATGCGCGGTGAAGAACATTTCACCGGCCTCGACCGACAGAACCTGCTCTGCCGGCCGTTGCAGCCGGTCGATGAGTTTACCCTCGATCTGCACCAGTTGACCGTCAAGGTCGCCTTTCATTGCGTCCTCGGCGGTGACGCGCACTGGTGAAGCCGGCGGGCCGGGTTGCAGTCGTCTCACTAGAGCTCCGCGCAATGCCGGACTGAACCCGGCGATTCGCGGAAAGCCCACCACGTCCACCAGATCGCCCGCGGCCAATCCCCCTGCGTCGTGATCCTCGATCATGACGCCGCCGGTCGCATCGCGAAGCCAGGTACACCCCGACCGATTCGGGTAGGTTATCGTTCCCCGAAGCCGTACGCGGTGTCCCCTATCGCTCGCGCGCGAAAACTGCAGCAGATCCGCAATGGGGGTTACGGCCATGGAGAAGGGATCCGCGGAAGGCGCCCGCAGCACGCGAATGCATTCCGTTCCGGGCACGAACATCTGGATGCCAAGCATTTGATGTTTCCCATTGAACAGCGCGCCACATACGCCGCGCAGCTTCACGTCGGCGTCCAACAGGTGCGCCAGAGACTCGGCAGAGGCCGGCACGTGGGCCTTATATGTGTTGCTGCCCCAGGCGAGCGTCAGCAGGGAGTCCGCCCTTCCCTGCGCGACGCGCTGGACGACG
>Ga0187890_10004045_pt1 | contig 9987 bp, 7 predicted proteins | sample June2016WEW_21_1_FD_133005 | JGI IMG/M metagenome (GOLD analysis project Ga0187890, IMG submission 133005) | Peatland microbial communities from SPRUCE experiment site at the Marcell Experimental Forest, Minnesota, USA - June2016WEW_21_10 | ecosystem: Environmental > Terrestrial > Soil > Wetlands...
ACCTTCAAAAAATGGCCGAAAAATCGCTTGTGTTGGCGGAGAGGGAGGGATTCGAACCCCCGATACGGTTACCCGTATGCCGCATTTCGAGTGCGGTGCTTTCAACCGCTCAGCCACCTCTCCGTAGGCCGAAATATATGATTGAGCGTCGCGCGCAGTATTTAGCGGCCGCGCGTGCACGAAACAAGAGCGCGGCAAGCGCGACGCCCGGCGGCCCACCTCACGCGGCCTACGTCATCATGCGATCCGCATCCATACCAAGGCTGCGTACCATCGCGGAACACGCGTTTTGACCCTCCTTGAGGGGTTCGCCGGTTATGCGCGAGTATGCGCGTCGGATCGGTTGGGGGGTACCGGGAAACGCCATGATCGAGACTGATGTGCTTATCGTCGGCGGCAGCCTGGTCGGGCTTTCTACGGCGACGTTCCTCGCTTGGCATGGGGTGCCGAGCCTGTCGGTCGAGCGCCATCACGGCACCGCTATTCACCCGCGCGCCAGGCATTTTCACCTGCGCACACTGGAGGTGCTGCGCTCCATCGGACTTGAGTCTCGGGTCAAGGCGACGTCAGAGGAACAGTTCGATCCCGATGGCGGTCATCAACGCGGTGGAGTCGCTGGCGGGCAAGGAGATCGCCACATACATCGCCAATCTCAACGAAGGCGTCGCCGCGATCAGCCCATCGACGCGCCTGTTCATGGCCCAGCAAAGCCTCGAGCCGCTCATTCGGACCCGCGCCGAAGAGCTGGGGGCGGCGATGCGCTACGCGACCGAGCTGGTCTCGTTCGAGCAAGACGCGGACGGCGTCACCGGTTTCATCAGGAACGTCGTTACCAGCGAGACCGAAACGGTTCGCGCCAAGTATATGATCGCCGCCGACGGCAACCGCAGTCCGGTGCGCGAGCGGCTTGGCATCGCTACGCGCAGCCCCGGTGATCTGGCCGACTGCGTCACCATCTACTTCCACGCCGATTGCGGAAGCGCGCTACGCGGCCGCAATCTCGGTGTGATTTACGTGTTCAATCAGGACCTGCGCGGGTTTTTCCGGTTGGTGCGGACGGGAGATTCGGGCTTCCTCGCCGTCATGACTCTCGGCGACGTTTCCCGGCCCGGCGCATTCAAAATCGGGAATGGCATCACCAAGGAGCGCTGCGTCGATTTCGTTCGCTCCGCGACCGGCATGCCGAACGTCAAAGTCACGGTCGAGGATATCGCGTCGTGGCGCGCGGTCGCCGAAGTCGCCGAGCGGTTCCGCGACGGCCGCGTCTTTCTGGTCGGCGACGCCGCCCACGTAATGCCGCCCATGGGCGGCTTTGGCGGCAATACCGGCGTTCAGGATGCACACAACCTCGCCTGGAAACTGGCCTTGGTACTCAAGGGTCTGGCCGGACCCGATTTGCTAGCGACCTATGACATTGAGCGGCAGCCGATCGGCGAACTCGCTTTGCAACAGGCTTACACGCGCTACGTTCTTCGCGTCGTTCCCGAACGCGGCAAGGAAGGGATGCGGCCGATCGTCGACGACCTCAGCATGGAGATCGGCTACCGATACCATTCGCCCGCGATCCCTGCCGAGGCCGGCACCGGCACATCGTTGTATGAAGATCCGCGCCGCTCCAAGGCCATGCCCGGCACGCGCGCGCCGCACGTCGTTCTTGAGCGTACAGGAGAGCGCATCTCGACGCTCGACCTCTTTGGCAGGAGTTTCACCGTCCTCGCTGCGCCGGACGGCGGCGCGTGGTGCGACGCCGCACGCGAGGCAGCGGCCGCCGATCTCGGCCCCGCTGTGGATGCTTATCGGCTGGATCGGGAAGGCGAAGTAAGCGATCCCGCGAGCCGCTTCGCAGACGCCTACGGCGTGTCGTCTTCCGGCGCCGTCATAGTCCGGCCCGACGGGTTCGTCGGCTGGCGCGCCAAGGACGCCTCGACGGCGTCCAAGGCGACGATGATCACTGTCCTTTCATCGCTCTTGTCCCGGACCGCGCCTGTTCGACCAGCCGCTGCCACCTCAGGCTGAACAATCGTCACGTGCCGGTAAATAACGGCTTGCGTTTCTCCATGAAGGCGGTGCGGCCTTCGGTATAGTCGCGGCTCGCAAAGCACGCTTCCACCATCTTGTCGACGCCCGCGACGTCGCGCTTCGATTCGTCCTTGAGGATTTCGCCGACCGTGTACTTGACCGCCTTGATCGTGAGCGGAGCATTGGCGCAGATCATGTCGGTGATGCTCTTCACATAGCTTTCGAGTTCGGCCGCCGGCACTACGCGATTGACGAGACCCATGGCATAGGCTTCCTGCGCGTCGAATTGGCGCGCGGTGTAAAAAATCTCCTTGGCGAAAGACTGCCCGACGACATCCACCAACCGCTTGAGCCCGGCATAGGCATAACCCAAGCCGAGCTTCGCCGCCGGAACCGCAAATTTGGAATTGTCCGAGCAAATCCGTAGGTCGCAACACGAAGCGACCCCGACACCGCCGCCGACGCAATAGCCGCGGATCATCGCGATCGTCGGCTTGGGAAATTCGTAAATGCTGTTGAAGGCGGCGGCGGTCGTGACGTCGTACGCACGCGTGGCTTCGAGCGAAGCGCGCTCGCTGGCGAATTTTGAAATATCGGCGCCCGATACGAACGCCTTGCCACCGGCGCCGGTTAGGACGATGGCGCGTACCTCATCGTCGTCGGCGAAGTCCTCGAGAATGCGCGTGGTCGCCTCCCACATTTCGAGCGACATCGCGTTGTGCCGCTCGGGATTGTTGAAGGTCACGATGCCGACGCCCGCTTCCTTGCGCGAGAACATCTTGTCGGTTTGAGTCATTCCAAACTCCCTTGATCTAAACCGCCTTCGCCTTATGCAGCGCGGCGATCTGGCGCGCGGAAAAGCCGAATTCCTTGAGCACGGCGTCGGTATGTTCGCCGAGCTTCGGCGGCGGCGCTTTAAGGCGCGAGGGCGTGCGCGACAGTGACACCGGCTGGCCGACGAGACGCAGCGGCCGTTTGCCCGTCCCGGCAACGCTCTGCGCAATACCGAGATGCCGGACTTGCGGATCGGCGAACACCTCATCGATGGAGTAGATCGGCCCGCAGGGCACACCGGCCTCGTTGAAATGTTCGACCCATTCGGCGCTGGTGCGGTCTTTCAGATGGATCTCGATCTCGGCATTAAGAGCATCGCGATTCTTCGATCGCGCCTCGGCGGTCCGGTAGTCCGGGTTCTGCGCCAGCGCCTCGGCCCCGAGTGTCCGGCAGAACCGTTCCCACATTTTGCCGCCGGTGGTGGCGATGTTGATGTAGCCATCTTTCGTCTCGAACGCGCCGGTCGGGATGGTGGTCGGATGATTGTTACCGGCCTGCTTCGCCACCTCGCCACTGACCAGATAACGGGAGGCCTGAAAGTCGAGCATGAAGATCTGCGCCTGCAAGAGCGAGGTCGCGATCGCCTGGCCCTTGCCGGACTTTTCGCGCTCCAGCAGCGCGGTGAGGACGCCGAGCGCGGCGAACAGCCCGGCGCAGAGATCCGCGACCGGAATGCCGACGCGGACCGGCCCCTGGCCGGGCAGGCCGGTGATCGACATCAGCCCGCCCATGCCCTGCGCAATCTGGTCGAAACCCGGCCGGCCGGCATAGGGTCCGTCCTGGCCGAAGCCGGAAATGCTGGCATAAACCAGGCGCGGATTGATCCGCGCGAGCGTCTTGTAGTCGATGCCCAGCCGTTTCTTAACGTCGGGGCGGAAATTCTCGATCAGCACATCGGCTTTTTTGACCATGCGCTTGAAGGCGGCGAGTCCTTCCGGCGCCTTGAGGTTGAGCGTCATGCTGCGCTTGTTGCGATGGAGATTCTGAAAGTCCGACCCCTCCCGTGGTCCGCCCATCGGCTCATCGGAGCCGGGCGGCGCCTCGATCTTGATGACGTTGGCGCCCCAATCGGCGAGCTGGCGCGCGCAGGTCGGGCCGGCCCGCACCCGCGTGAGGTCAAGCACGGTGAAACGCGAAAGCGCTTTCGACGCGCGAGGAAAGGGCACTGCCCGGCACCTCCACATGCCTGCCGGCGAAGGCGCCGGAGGGGCCAGAACTTCCCCGATCCGACGGTTGTTGTCTACCGGCTCGCGCGGTTCTTTGTGCCGGTCGTTCACGTCATGGCGATCCGTTAAAGTACCTCATAAACAGCCATCTTTCTGGCGCTTTCGCCGGACGATCATAGCTGAGACCAGCGGGCGATTACGCGAGGGCGCGATTTCCTAAGGGATAGCCAAACATGATCGATTTTCGCCATTTCACGATTGCCGTCGTGATCGCGGTCATTGCGACGAGTGCGACGGCGCAAGAGCACGGCGGCCGCTCGGCAAGTGAACGGCCCGGTCATGGAGAACAAGGCCGGCAGGAGCAAGGCGGCCCCGGGGTGCTTTCGCTCTTGCCGGGAGATTCGGTCACCGAGCACAGCGTCGATATTTCGACGGGTAAGCTCGCCTATACGGCGACCGCCGGCACGTTCTCGTTGTTCGATCAATCCGGCGAGCGCTCCGCCGCCGTCTTCTATACGGCCTTCGTTGCAAAGCCGAACGATCCGACGCGGCCGGTGACATTCGTGTTCAACGGCGGGCCGGGCGCCGGCTCGGCGTTCCTCGATCTCGGTCTCGTCGGTCCGCGTATCGCCACATTCGGCAACGGCTATGATGGCGCCAACGTCCATTTGGTAGACAACCCGGATACGTGGCTCGCCTTCACCGATCTGGTGTTGATCGATCCGGTCGGCACCGGCTGGAGCAGGCCGGCCAAACCCGACGGCGGCAGTAATTTCTGGGGCGTGCACCGCGACGCCGAATCGATGGCAAAGGCGATCGCGCTCTACGTCGCCAAAAACGGCCGCTTCAGCTCGCCGAAGTTCATATTGGGCGAAAGCTACGGCGGATTCCGCGCCGCCAAGGTGGCGCGGACGCTCCAGAACAATCAAGGCATCGTGGCGAGCGGCATCCTTATGGTCTCGCCGATGATCGAAGGCGCACTCCAATTCGGCGGCGACCATTTCGCGCTCGGCGCCGCTTTGCAATTGCCCTCGCTGGCGGCGGCCGAGCTCGAGCGGAAAGGAACCTTCAGCACCGCAGCGCTGGCGCAAGCCGAGCATTTCGCGCTGACCGACTATCTTTCTGCGCTTGCCGGACCGCCGCTCCACGGCGATGCGGCGCACGCGTTGTATGCGCGCGTCGCGCACATGACCGGATTGCCGGAGGACGTTGTCGCCCGGGAGCGCGGTTTCATCCGCGACGCCTATGTCAAGAATTTGCGATCGGGCGACCACAAGATCGTCAGCCACTACGACGCGACGTTTGCGGTCGACGATCCGAACCCGGAATCGCAAGCGGCCCGCGGGCCTGACCCATTCCTCGACGGCTTTATTCGCGCCTATGGCAGCGCGTTTGTCGCCTACGCGCGCGACGAACTCGGCTTCAAGACCGAGATGACCTATAACCTGCTCGCCTCGGAAATTTCCAGCAAGTGGGACTGGGAGGACGGCGGCGGTCACGCCCCGCCGAGCGCCGCTCAGGATTTACGGGATCTGCTCGCGCTGTCCCCATCGTTCCGGCTCATGATCGCGCACGGCTATAGCGATCTGGTCACGCCCTACTCGGATTCCCGCTACGTGCTCAACCACATTCCGTCGAGCGTGGATGGCGAGCGCGCCGAGCTTCGGCTCTACCGCGGCGGCCATATGTTTTATACCGACCCGCAATCGCGCAAGGCCTTCACGGCCGACGCACGGACGATGTATGCCTCTCCCTAACCGGGGAGAGACGCAAACATGGCCGAGACGACTTCCGTGAGCACGACGGCGACGGGTGGGCTCGCCGTACCGGATTCGCACAACCCGCCGCCGGGTTACGAAGCGGCGATCGCCTGCGACGGCGTGATCGATATCCGCGATGTCATGGTGCCGATGCGCGACGGCAAGAGCCTTTGCGTCGACATCTACCGGCCGAATATCGACGGCAAGTTTCCGGCGCTGCTCGCGATTGCTCCGCACAACAAGGAATACCAGACGCCGGAATTCGCGAAGGCGGTGCAATGGGCGCAACCGGCATGGTCGCGCATGTGGTTCGGCGGCGCCGAAGGCGGCGACACCGATTTCCTGGTGCGGCGCGGCTACGTGCACGTCTGCGGCAATATCCGCGGCACGGGGAAATCCGACGGCGGTGGCTCGGCGGAATGGGACATGTACGACCTGATCGAATGGATCGCCAAACAGCCCTGGTGTGACGGCAAGATCGGCATGATCGGCATTTCCGCTTTCGGTGGGGCCCAGTTCGAGGCTGCCGCGCAACAGCCGCCGTCGCTGAAGGCGATCTTCCCTTACGATTCCATGGGCGCATATGGCCAGTGGGGTTTTCGCGATTTCTATCCCGGCGGGGTGCTCCACACGATGGTGTTCCTGCTCGACAGCGGCGCGGTTTATCACGTCAACCGCGGGCAGCCCGGCCAGCTCACGGGCGCAGCCGACCAGCTCTGGCGCGCCGCCATGAGCAATCCAGACCTGATGATGTACCCCAACATCTTCAACGTGATCGTGGAGAAGGGGCAGACCATGCCGCTGATCTACGACACTGTGCTCAACCCTTACGATCCGGACGACATCGTCGAAAAGACCAAGGAGAAGATGTCGAAGATCAAGATTCCGTTCTACACGGGATCGGGCTGGTACGCTTACACATACAAGCTGCACTTGCAGGGCAGCCAGCAATGGTTCCAGGAAGTGCAGGGTGTACCGAAGAAACTCCTGATCACCGGTCCTGCGCATCTGGAACGGCCGTTCCACTCTTTCCACGACGAGATCCTGCGCTGGTACGACCACTGGCTCAAAGGCAAAGACACCGGCGTGCTCGATGAGCCGCCGGTAAAAGTCTGGGTCATGGGCGAGAACAAATGGCGCTACGGCAAGGATTGGCCGCTACCCGAGACGCAATGGAGCAAGCTCTATCTGCACAGCTGGGGGCGGCTCAAACTCGAGCCCTACGTGCCCGGCGCGCGCAATGCGCGGCTCGAACCCGACACCTTCGTGCAAATGCCGCCGACGCAGACCAACGAGATCCAGCGCCTGCGCTACATGACCGATCCGCTGCCGCAGGACACGCTCGTCATCGGGCCGCTGGCGCTGAACCTTTACGCCGCCATCGACCAGGACGACACCAACTGGATCGTCATTTTGAAGGACGTCGGGCCTGACGTCTCCGTGCACACCGCACGGCCCGGCGAAGTCGATGTCCCGGCCGGCCTTCCCGAGCGCGAGCTGACCCGCGGATGGCTCAAGGCTTCGCACCGTGCGATCGATCCCGCGCGCTCAAAGCCATGGCGGCCGTGGCACCCGCTCACGCGCGCCGCGCAGAAACCGATCGAGCCTGGAAAGATAGAGGAATGCCGGATCGAAATTCTCGCCACCGGCAATCTGTTCAAGGCCGGTCACCGCATTTGCATCGATATCACGAGTCTCGATCTGCCGAGCGGCCTCGCCGGCGCCCACGACGTGGAATATGCACCCTATCATATCTGCAGCAGCAAGACGGTGGTGCACAGGATCTATCACGACGAGCAGCACCCGAGCCATCTGGTGCTGCCGGTGATTCCGCTCTAGCCGTTACTCACCCAGATAAGCGGCCTGGACCTTCGGGTCCTTCGCCAGCGCGTCAGCGGTATCGGCCCCGACGATATGGCCATTGTCGAGCAAATAGCCGCGATCGGCGATGGCAAGACTTTGCTTGGCGTTCTGTTCGACCAGAAAGATTCCGACGCCGGCTTCCTTGATGCGGGCAAGCGTCCGGAATAATTCCGTGCACAGCAGCGGCGAAAGGCCGAGCGACGGTTCGTCGAGCAAGAGGATGGTCGGCGCCGACATCATCGCGCGGCCGATCGCCACCATCTGACGTTCGCCGCCGCTCATGGTGCGCACGATCTGCTTCGGGCGCTGCCCCAGCTTGGGAAACAGGCTTAGAACACGCTCGAGATTATGCGCTTCGAGCTTGCGAGCGCGCACCGGATGAGCGCCGAGGATCAAGTTCTCCCGCACAGTCAGATCGGCGAAAATGCCGCGGTCCTCGGGCACCAGCGCAATGCCGGTCTCCACGATTTCATGCGGCGGACGGCGGGTAATGTCGGCGCCGTCCATGAGGACCGTGCCACCCTCCATCTTGCGCGTCTGACCGGCGACGGCACGCAAGAACGTGCTTTTGCCCGCGCCATTGGCGCCAAGCATGACCACGATCTCGCCTTTCGAAACCGACACCGACACGTTTTCCAGTGCGCGGTGGCGGCCGTAAAAGACCGACACATTCCGACTCTCAAGCATCGGCGTCTCCGAGATAAGCCCGGATCACGCCGTGATCGGCCAGCACTTCCGCCGGCGTCCCTTCGGCGATCTTGGCGCCGCTGTTCATCACGATGCAGCGGTCGCACAGGCTGCGAATCGCGTGCATGACATGCTCGACGATGATGATCGTGCAGCCTTCGGCGCGCAGTTTCTCAATCAGCGCGATGCCGATCTTAAGCTCGGTCGGATTGAGACCGGCGAGCCATTCGTCGAGCAGGAGGATCTTCGGATCGGACGCAAGCGCGCGCGCAAGCTCGACCCGCTTCTGATCGATATAGGTCAGCGCCGAAACCGACGCGGCCGCGGCGTTTGGCAGGCCGACCCGCTGCAACAGAGCGTGCGCGTAGTCGTCGAGTCCCTTGCCCCATCGCCGCGCATGACCGAATACGCCGCCGGCGGCAACGTTCTCGAGCGCCGTCATGCCGGGCAGCATGCGAACCAGCTGGAAGGTCCGCGCCACGCCTTTTCTGGCGACGTTGCTGGCACCGATCCCGGTAATGTTGTCGCCGTACAGGCTGATCTTGCCGGCGCTCGGCCTAAACGCACCGGAGATCAGGTTCATCATTGTGGTCTTGCCGGAGCCGTTCGGGCCGATCAGGCCCAACACTTCCTTTTCGGCAAGCGTGAACGACATGTTTTCGACGGCGACGAGACCGCCAAAGCGCTTAGTGACGGCGGCTGCGGTCAGAGCATCGGCGGTAGCGGCGCTAGGCATTGCGGCTCTTCCGCAACAGGTTCTTCACTGAACCGACCGAGGCATCGAGCGCTTGCTGAAATGCGCCGGAAGCCGAACCGCCCGCTTTGCCGCGGCCGCGCCATGCATCCTCGATCAGTCCGGTGATGCCGTTCGGAATGACGTAAACGATAAGCAGGAAACAGGCCCCGAGCAGCAGAGTCGTCTGCGACGGAAAATAGATCGCGATCAGCTCCCATATGAGCACAAAGGGAATAACGCCTACGAGCGGTCCCCACAAACGGTGGGTGCCGCCAAGGAGCGCCATGATCACGACCTGGAACGACAGAAACGGGCTGAAGGCGACAACCGGCTCCACATAGCCCCAGCGCGGCGCCACCACGGCGCCGGCGACCGACGCGAAGGTGCTGGAAATGACGAACAAAGCGACCTTGGCCCGCGCAGTGTTGATGCCGCAGTGAACCGCGACCACTTCATCGTTGCCGATAATGCGCAAGGCAAATCCAAGCCGTGAGCGGCCGACCCACCAACCGACCAGGAAAACCGCGGCGGTCAGCAGCAGCAACTGCCAGAAGTACATCGGTTCGCTGCGGTCGATCGCTACGTAGAGCCCGCTCATGGTCCCGAGGACATGCTGCAGCCAGGTCATGATTTGCCGCACCAGTTCGGCAAGACCGAGCGAAAAGATAACGAAATAGACGCCGGAAACCCGCAGCGTTGCGAGCCCCACGATCGCAGCCATCGCGGCGCCGGCGACGCCGGAGGCGAGGATCAGCACCGGATAAGGCACAAGATCGATGCCCCCCGCGGTGATGTACATACCGATGCCGAAGAACGCCGCCGTGGAGAGCGCGATGTAATTTGTCGGTCCGGAAAACAACAACCACGACGTGGCAAGGGCCGTGTACATCGCGATTGAAATTGTCAGTTGCAGCACATAGCC
>Ga0187890_10004048_pt1 | contig 9982 bp, 8 predicted proteins | sample June2016WEW_21_1_FD_133005 | JGI IMG/M metagenome (GOLD analysis project Ga0187890, IMG submission 133005) | Peatland microbial communities from SPRUCE experiment site at the Marcell Experimental Forest, Minnesota, USA - June2016WEW_21_10 | ecosystem: Environmental > Terrestrial > Soil > Wetlands...
ATGAATTTGGAATCCGCTGACGCCGGGCAAGGTTCCCGCGGGGGCGCGAATCTCGGCGGGATAATCGGGGAAAGTCGCCAGGTCGTTGCCGTAGAGCGCGGTGGTATTGGTGAACTGATTGCCGGTGATCTGCATGCCGTCGCCGGAATCGCCGGCGAACCTGATTACGGCCTGATCGATTTTTTGGCGCTTGTGTGATTGAACGTCCGAGTCGGTCAGTGTTGCCATGATATCGAGAATCCTCTATTCCTCTGATTAGATGATAGTTTCATCCAAGCGGTCGCTTACCACACGGACCCAGCGTCCTGGGGTCGGCATCTCGAGAAAAGAGGCTATCCCGGTCGAGGCGCTTAATTGTTAAGGATAGCACAAGCTGGCGCGGCGTGAATCGCAAAACCCAGCGAGGAATCGCAGCGGTTACGTTGAAAAAGACAACAGTGGGGGCGACGCGTTTAGGCCGTTTAGGCGGATGACTGCGCGAAAATCACCGCGTGCGCAAACGGAACTACGTGATCGCACATAGGACAACGCGTGCGTATATAGGACAACATCGAGATGAATGCTGGCGCTTAACGCGTATGTCCGATACAATGATTGAGTAGTTTCCCGCCGGCGAACTTCGAGCTGTTCGGGTGCACGCGCACGAGAATAATTTAGGGGGTAATGTGAATCAACCCGCCGTTGGGGTGATGCGTCCGTGGGAACGACCGTTTTGGAAAGCCGCCCCGGGCAAGTGGGGGATTCTACTTTATCTCGTGCTGATCCACGTTCTTACCGTGGTGGGAATCATTTTGTATCCGCGGCCGAGCCTGAAGGTGTTGGGCGTGGCGCTGGCGATTGCCGCGCTGGGCGGTATTGGCACTTCGGTTTGCTATCATCGGCTGCTCGCGCATCGCACGCTGAAGCTGAATAAATTCATCGAACACTTCCTGGTTTTCTGGACCGTGTTCAATGGCAGCGGCGCGCCGGCGAGTTGGGTGGCGTATCATCGCCATCATCACTCCTTCGTGGAAACGCCAGACGATATTTCGAGTCCGAAGCAAGGCGGATTCTGGTGGTCACATCTGCGCTGGCTGTATCAATCGGAGCCGGCCGATAAGCAGAAGTGGTGCCCGGAACTGACGCGCGGATTTTACAAAGTTTGGCTGCACACCGAGGCGCCGATTCTGTTGATCTCGCTATGCTGCGGATTGCTGATGGGCTGGCAAGGATTTTTCTGGATCGGCGCGATTCGCCTGGTGTATGCGCTGCACATGCAGTGCTTCGTGAACAGCTTGACGCACCTTGGGCACGAAGAAGCGGGCGACTCCAGCCAGAACATCTGGTGGCTGGGACCGCTGCAACTAACGGCGTGGGGCGAAAACTGGCACAAGAATCATCACTCGAATGCGGGCTCCGCGCGGCTTGGATTGCGCTGGTGGCAACCGGATGTCGGCTGGTACTTCATCTGGGCGCTGGAGGCCGTGGGCCTGGCCAGCAGCGTGAAACGTCCGAACATGGCGCGCATCAACAGCCGATCCGGAAGTTGATCGCGTACTTCATACATTCCCTTCTTTTCCGACTGAGGTATTGAATCGCAAAATCCGCCCATACGCCGCATTTTTCGGCACTGGTACGCCCCCAAGATAGAAGAGATTGATTTCTTGCAATTGCAAGGGCATTTGCTAGAGTCCTCGCACTCGATCCGTCCACCTCAAGGAGTCGCATATGGCGAATGCGCGAACGCGCACGGCTATCTGCTTCTTTTTATTGATGCTGCTGGGCATTTGCATTCAGGCGCCAAGCGCACGGCCGCGTCAGCAGACCGAGGAACAGCCAACAGCTACGGGTCAACCTTGGGAGGCCGGCACTCGATATCCGGACTGGGAAGCGCCGAGCAATCTGACCGTCACCAACGACTGCAAGAAAGGACACACTTTTTCGATAACGCCTGAGAATGCCGACTTCATTGATTTTAAGGGCGTGAAAGAGATCACCGTTCCTGGAAAGAAGTCGATTCAGTTGCCCGTGCGGTTTCACACCGACGGAATGGCGCCCGGCAATTACACAGGCAAGGTCACCGTGTTGTGTCTCGACTGCAAAGAAGTTCCTCCTTGCGTGCAAGATCGAAAACTGCTGGCTCCGCATATTGTCGTAATTCCGAAGCCCGAGACGGCCACTCCCACTACGTTGCAAGACACACCGCAGACACCCGTAGCGCCCGACGAATGCGAAGACGCGGCACGCAACTGCGAGGAACTCGGGCGTCAGGTGGGCATCACGAATGAAGAGGCGAGCAAGGCGTTGGATGAGTATCTCTCCGCGCGCGACCACGCGATCGCCCTCGATTGGGCGGCGGAAGCGGATTGCGATGGCGCCCAGCAGCTCAGCGACCAGCTTGCGGCCGCAAACGCGTTATGGCTGCCGGGAACGGATTTCGACATTCAATCACTGATGGACGAGGTCGATCGGGCGTGGGCTGGTTGCCGCGAGTCGGACGAAGAGTGGTATGCAGCCGATGCGAATGCGAAGGAAGCGGAAGCGGCGATGAACGCGGCAGTGGCCGCCGCGTCAGCCGCTTTTGAAGCTTACCAAGAATGCAAGAATCACAAGCCAAAGAAGTGCAAGCCCGCGCCCCAAACTCCTGCAGACACCGATAATCCGCCGGATGCGTCGAAATCGTGGAAGCCATGGCCAGTTGAGCCGGAGAGCGATAGCGCCGCTCCGACTGGCGGCACGCCGAAAAAATCGGCCTCGCCAAAATTCCCGCCGATTATGCTTCCTCCGCCAAAGGTGGAGACTCCCACGACGCAAACAAAACCTCCGTGCCCGGTGACGCCAGACGATTGCGAAAACCTTAGACGAATCTGGAAACAGAAGGAGGCCGAAGCCGCCACCGCGCAGGCCGATGCCGATGAGGCCACGGCTTACGCCAAATCGGTGGGGAAGGCCGCGGGCGACGCCGCGACGGCGTCCGTGGGCCAGAAGGCCGGCAAGAGCGTGGAAGATGCGGCAGCGGCGATGGCGATTGCGGCGGGAGCCGAAGAAAACGCCGAGAATCTGCAAAAAGCCGCGGATCAGGCGAAAGCCGCCGCAGCCGCAGCGAAGCAGGCGTACGACGATTGTGTAAGAGCGCTCGCGGAGTGCGCGAGGAAGGAAAGGGCGGCCGCCACCGGCGGCGCTCCGCACACGCAATCGAAGGGCTGCGCGCCATTTCCAGAGAACTGCGATGGGTATAAGGCGCAGTACGACTTTCTGAACAACGCGGCCGTAATGGCGCAAGCAGAGGCCGATCGCGCGAAGGCCCAACAGGATTTGAACAACAAGCAAGCCGACGCTCTGGAGAAAGACGCGGCGACGGCACAGAACTTCGCCAATTGGCAAACATCACGCGCAAAAGAGTGGCGAAACATGGCCGGGGACATGGCCGCGATCGCCGCTCGTGATTTGGAAATTCGGAATCAGTACCCCACCGGGAGCCCGAATTGGAATTCCTGGAACGATGCGTCGCAGGCGGACGTGAAAGAATCAAATTCCAGAAGCGCGTACGCCAACGAGCTGGAAGCTACAGAACTGAAATACGACATGGAAGCGACGAGACTGAAAACGGAAGCCGCTCAGTTGCGGAGCGCGACGAGCGATGCGCAGGCCAAAGCCGACCAAGCCAAGGCTACAGCGACTTCGGCGCTGTACGCGTGGAAGGACTGCGTGGCGCGCGAACAAAAGTACTACGAGGATTGCCAGAAAAAAGCCGGCGCGAGCGGAACTCCGTAGAATGCCGCATGCGTTGGCGCAGGCGAAACAATTTGAACGGAGGGCGACGAGATTGCGTTATTTGGCGCCGCCGTCTCCGTAACACTTCAACGTGTTTCCGCATCTATGTGGATGGCTAACGCTTGGTGTGATGCCGAATTTCTGAATCATCCAGTTTTTCAAGCATGTTCGAGAGACAAGCGGAACTGAAAAGTCGCTCCCACTTTCGGCCAGCGGACGGATGCGGCGACCAAAATCGGCCGCCGCATCGCGTCACGCGAGTTACTGCGAATCGGGAACGTGGAACGTCCTGACATCGACTGCCGGTACGGCTTTTTCGCTGTGCGGCGTTCCTTCGGGAACCCAATCGTAAGGAACCGGTTGAGCGCGGTAGACGAAATTAGTCGAGAATTCTTGTCCTGGGACAAACGCCAATCGCCCGAAGTAAGGACTGACGTATTCCCAGACGATTTCGCCCTTTGGCGTCACCTGGAAAAACCGTCCATTCGTGCCTTCGTCGATCAGGGTATTGCCGTTCGGCAGGCGCCTGGCGCTGGAAATGAACGAGCTGTTGAAATCCCAAGTCGGAGAATCGGAATTAAGCGCCGTATATTGCCATACGATCTACTTGGTGGTGGGATCGATTTCCAGAACGCGCGACCCTTGGAATATTCCTAGGCGCGTCGCCGGGAAACCGGATGCGCCTTCGTTGTCGAAAACCAGAATATCACCAGCCCCAGGCAAGCCTTCGGCGATAATGTGCGCATCGTGCTGACCGCTGGTCTGGTCAACTGGGCGGGGAACATTAACGCTTAGAATAGGCCTCAGTTGCGGGCCTTGGTTGGTGGGATAGTCGGGACCGACGCGCCAAACGATTTTGCCGGTGTTTTTTCCGATAATTGCGATAAAGCTCCCCTCGCGGGAATCGACTACGATATTGTCCGGGTCGAAGCGCTTATCGCCCGCGTCAAACCACTTGTTGGGCCCGATGTGCTGCATGTCGTTGATGGTGAGAAAGCCATAACCTGCATTGCCGTTTGCCAGGAACGTGCGCAGTTCCTTCAGCCCTTCCGGCGTGAAGCCGAATTCCGGAATATGATCGGCGGCGTACCACTTCCATACAATGTCGCCGCCTGGCGTGATTTCGTAGATTACTTGGTCGCTGACTTTTTTAGTGCTTAAGGAAGGAACAACGCGGTCGACGGTGGCCACGATCAGCGTATTGCCGTTCGGCAACCGATCCCAGTCGTGGTTCTGGCGCGCCGCACCGCCGGGAGCCTGCTTGCCTCCCCATTCCCAAACCGTATTGCCATCCCAATCCAGCTCTCCGACCGTGACACTTCTGGGGCTTTGGGCCACCGCCGCGATGGGTAGGTCATGTCCGCCAATTCCGGTCAGTGGGGCGCCCTGGGATGGGTCATCAACCAGCAACTCGCCTTTCTTACCGCCGGTAATCGCCGGATCGAGAATTTCGCTGGGTTGCCCCACCCTATCCCAGCGATGCACTTCGTGGCCATTCATATCGATCAGATGGGTTTTGCCGTCCGACCCACCGAAGACGACATAGGAATTGTAGGCCTTTTGAGGATTATAGATGGTCGTACCGGTAGGATAGATCGACGGGTCCGTTAAAGCGGACGATGCCGTTAGCAGAACCAAAACACCGAGAAGCGCACCGAACGTTAGTGTAAAGCGGCGAGGCATCCTCATTTTGCCCTGGACCGCCGGGACTTCAGGCTGCTTGTAGTCGGACATCTATGTTCTCCTTTGGTCTTTCATTTAATTTGAATTCCTGTTCGATTCACAAAAACAACAAATCGCGAGTTCGTCTGGTGGGCGTCATCGTCTCGAGAAATTGATCGCCGTTAGTCGGCCAATCGAAACGATCCTCTTGAGGCCCGCGTTTTTCTGCGCGCGAGCCACACACCCAGCAACACACCGGAGGCGCGTTTGGCGTCGTAGCCATCCGGTAAAGCCACTTCGTTTCGTCCGGTATTTTCGGTGTAGAAATAAAAAAGCCCACGAGTTGCGCTCGTGGGCCGTCAGAATTGAAGCTAGATTGCTGTGGTCAGCTCATCAAAGATCAAATTCCCAGCCCGTGGGGCCGGGACAACAAGCTGCGATATGAATACCGTCCATGCTTTTCACCCTACTATGCATCGCATTTCCAGTCAAATAGAAAAGTCGGTTTTAACTCACTTTTAATCTGCCGACGATCGGCGGGCTTCAGGCGAACCACGCGATTCGCACCCCGCGCGCCGCCCCCGGCGTTCGCTCGAGAGGTCGAGTTCGCGCGCGACAAGAGCAGAGTGTTTGGCGCCTTCTTTTCCTGAACTCTTCAACGTGTTTTCGCATCTATACCGCTAGCACTTCGTGTGGCCGGTTTCAATGAAGCGCTGAGTCGAGGCCCTGACCTCTGCGCATGCGGGGAGCGATCTCATGTCCAACTACGCACGGCTCGGATGTTTTCTTTTCGCGACCTTCTTATTTGCAGCCGCAGCGCGGGCCCAAGGGCCCAGCGCGCCAGCCCAAGCTCCCGCCGGCAGGATCTTGCTTGATGTCGTCGTTGCGTCGAAGTCGGGTGAACCGGTTTCCGGTCTTCAACAGCAAGATTTCACACTCCTCGATAACAAGGTTGCCGTGCCCATTACTTCGTTCCAGGCAGTTGCCGTGCGCGACGCTCCCATTGAGATCGTGGTGGTAATCGATGCCGTCAACACCGATGTGCGGACCATCGATTACGAACGAATTCAAATCGACAAATTTCTTCACACCGACAACGGCAATCTTGCTTACCCCGTAGCGCTTGCGGTTTTTACGGATAAGGGCGTCGAGATTGTAGGGAACACTTTCTCGAGCGATGGCAATGCGCTAAGCGCCGCGCTGGAGAAGGACAACGTCGGAATCCGAGCCATCAACCGCTCCGCCGGCTACTGGGGCGCGACAGAACGCTTGCAGCTTTCCATAAATGCTCTGGGTCAGTTGGTCACGCGCGAGGCTCCGCGGCCTGGGCGCAAGCTGATATTTTGGGTCTCTCCGGGCTGGCCTCTGCTCGATGTCCCGGGCACCGAGGTCGATTCGAAGCAACAACAGCAGCTCTTCGCGACGCTGGTGCATATGTCCGCCGACCTACTGCAGGGCCGGATCACGATTTACAGTATCGATCCGCTCGGCGCGGGCGAGAACACGATGCAAACTGCGGCTTATAGGCAATTCCTCAAGGGCGTCAGCAAAGCGAATCAGATGCAGGTGGGAAATCTGGGCCTGCCGGTAGTCGCCATTCACAGCGGCGGCTTGGCGCTCGGTCCGGACAACGACATCGCGGGGCTTGTGCAGAAATGCGTGGCCGATTCGGCGCCATACTACGAGATTTCATTCGAGCCGCAGGCACCCGAGGGTCCCGATGAATACCATCACTTGGAAATAAAGGTCGCGACGCCGGGCCTGACCGCGCGCACGCGCGAGGAATATTACGCGCAGCCGACGCCGCACAAATAGAGCCAAATCGAGCGCCGCTCTCGAAACCGCGCGCGGATTGCAATGGCGGCGCGAGCACTCGGCCAGTCTCCGATGATCACGGAATGCCGGACAGATGAATTCCACTTGTCCGGTTAGCGCGGCGGTCAGGTATGGGGGCTGCTCCCGAGTAGGCCGCGAGCCAGGCATGACCGCTAAGCTCTTGAGTGGCAAAGAGTTTCAGTCTTGAACTGCGGAGTTGGCCTCGCGTAGAAAGGAAGTCGGGGGCCAGAAGGGGAGAACTGAGACTGGCCCCCAAATCGCGCGGTTCACAGAGCACACCTACTTAGTTGCTGTCTGGACAGGAATGGCCTGCGTGTTACGCGCTTCTTCGGAACGGGGTTCACTCGTCGCGAACGGATGCGCCTGGTGGAAAACCATGCCCATGCCGGGCAGTTCCAACGACGAGACCGCGCGATGGGTACCCTCGCTGACGATGAGCAGTTGGCTGACATATCCGTCGGTATTGGGGTTAATCGCAGTGACTTCGCTCACCACGATTTTGTCGTCGCTCGCATCGCGAACGATGATGCTTTCGGTCGTCTGATCGAGGCCATGGACCGTGAGTGAATAGGTTCCGGGGCGCAGCAGGGCCTTGCCCCACTGGACATCGGTCGTCAGCACGAACGTGCCTGCAAAGTCCGCAGGACGGTCTTTCGCATGAGCCGGCGTCACGACGAAACACGCTGCCATCAAAATACCGACGAACAGTTTCAAGCTGGCTGAAGTCCGAATATGGTTCGTTTTCATCGAAGTTCTCCTATTTGGTTTTGGCCGGGTGCGTATCCGCTGGCCTGCCGGAGTCCGCATCGTGCCTTCACCCTCTAAAGCGAGAACCCCAGGCAAACCGGCTCAGCTAAATTGAAGATTTTTTGGGCCCGGGCGCGCCTAAGGTCCTGGGCCGCTCGCTGCCCGTGGCCAAGCAAATTGACTTTGTTTGCCGGGGACGTTACTTTGCTCGTCAACCTTTCGCAGTTCGGACCTGAGCGGGAGAGAAAACGTGTGCGCCGCCTCGTCGTCTTCGTCTACACGGATCAACCGGCTGCTGGCCGATTGGGGCCAGGGCAACGAGCAAGCGCGCGACGCGCTGATCCCGGTGGTCTACGGGGAGTTGCGCCGCCTGGCTCGCCGACACTTGTGGGGTGAACGTCCGGACCACACTCTGCAAAGCGCCGCGTTGGTGAACGAGGCGTATCTGCGGCTGGTTCGCCAGGAAGTTCCGCAGTGGCAAAATCGCGCGCACTTTTTCGGCGTGGCCGCGCAACTCATGCGGCACATTTTGGTCGATCATGCGCGCGGCCGCAGGACTGCTAAGCGTGGCGGCTCAAGCCCTCGCCTGGTTCTGAATGAGGAACTCGCCGCAGCCCAGAATGCGGAAATTGACGTCGTTGCGCTCGATGGCGCGCTCGACAAGCTCACCGCGCTCGATCCACAGCAGGGGCGGCTGATCGAACTGAGATTTTTCGGAGGGCTTTCGATCGAAGAAACCGCCGTTGTCCTGGGGGTTTCCCCGGCCACGGTGAAGCGCGAATGGGCAACGGCGCGTGCATGGATGCGCCGCGAATTGAAGAAGGACGCAGGCAAGTGACGCCGGAACGCTGGCAAGCAGTGAAAAAGATTCTCGCGGCGGCGCTGGAACGGCCGCCTGCTGAGAGGGCCGCCTATCTCGATTCAGCGTGCGAGGAACCGGACGTGCGCCATGAAGTGGACTCGCTGATCGCAGCGCACGATCAAGCGGGCGGCGGCGGATTTATGGAGCGCTCGCCGATTGAGGCAATGCGCTCCGCGCAGTCCGGCGACACCCCCCGCTCCGCGCAGGCCGAGGGAGACGAGCACGCGCTCAAGAGCGGCTCGAAGCTCGGGCCATACGAAATCCTCGGCACGCTGGGGGCCGGGGGAATGGGCGAGGTCTATCGCGCGCGGGACACGCGCCTGGACCGCGTTGTCGCCATCAAGGTGCTTCCCCCCGGCCTGCTGACCGACGAACCTGCGCGGCGGCGTTTCCGCAAAGAAGCGCTCGCGCTCGCCAGACTTAGCCATCCGAACATTGCTGCGGTGTATGACGTCGGCGATCAGGAGGGAGTGGACTATCTGGTGATGGAGTGCGTCCCCGGAATGTCGCTCGCGCAAAAACTGAAATCCGGACCGCTTCCGGCGAAGGAAGTTGCGTCGCTGGGTGTCCAGATCGCCTCAGCACTTGAGGAGGCACACGAACAGGGAGTGGTGCATCGTGACCTGAAGCCCGCAAACATCATGGTTACGCCGAAGGGCCACGCCAAGGTGTTGGATTTCGGGTTGGCGAAGCTGCTGGCGCCGGCCGAGGCTGGCGACGTCACAATGTCGTTTGAGGCGACGCGCGGCCCGGTCGGCACGCTGCTTTATATGTCGCCCGAGCAGGCCGAAGGAAAGGTCGTTGATTCCCGAACCGACCTGTGGAGCTTCGGCGTCGTACTTTACGAATCACTGACCGGCAAGGCGCCGTTTGAAGGCCGAAGCGCGTTGGCGCTGCTCCGCGCCGTCACCGAGGACACTCCGAATCCGCTGAGGAAGCTTAGCCCGGATACGCCGGAAGAAGCCGACCGCATCGTCTCGCACGCGCTCGAAAAGGATGTAACCAAGCGCTACCAATCCGCTGCGGAGATGTCCCGCGATCTTTCCGCCGTCGCCGTTCGTTTGAGTGGCACCGCGACCGAACCCGCGAGTCGCAATGTGAGGATGCCGCTCAAGTACGCCA
>Ga0187890_10004050_pt1 | contig 9978 bp, 6 predicted proteins | sample June2016WEW_21_1_FD_133005 | JGI IMG/M metagenome (GOLD analysis project Ga0187890, IMG submission 133005) | Peatland microbial communities from SPRUCE experiment site at the Marcell Experimental Forest, Minnesota, USA - June2016WEW_21_10 | ecosystem: Environmental > Terrestrial > Soil > Wetlands...
CGCTTCGCCGAAGGAAACGCGGCCAACGATCCTCCCGGTGACGATCGCGCCGCCGCGCGTGGCTGGCATGGCGGGGATCTTTCCGGCATCGAGCAACATCTGGATTACCTCAAGCAACTGGGCGTAACAGCCGTGTGGACCACGCCAGTCGCTTCCAACGGCGCAATGCCAGTGGCCTATCACGGCTATGCCGCTACCGACCTCTACGCGGTAGACCCGCACTTTGGCACGCTCGCCGATTACCAACATCTATCCGAAGCGCTGCACGCGCGCGGCATGAAGCTGGTGATTGATCTGGTGCCCAATCATATCGGCGTCAAGCATCCGTGGGTGCTCGATCCGCCCACGCCCGGCTGGCTGCATGGCACGCTTCAGCATCATAGCGCCGTGAAGACCGACTTTTATGCATTGGTTGACCCGCATGCTCCGCCTCAGGCGTGGCGCGACGTCACCGACGGCTGGTTCACGGACGACATGCCTGACCTGAACCAGGAGAATCCGCTTGTGTCGCGCTACCTGATTCAAAACGCACTTTGGTGGGTTGAAACAGCTAACATCGACGGCATCCGGTTCGATACCTTTCCGTACGTGGACCGCGCCTTCTGGCGTGATTACGACGCCACGCTGAGTCGCGTGTATCCGCACCTGACGACTGTGGGCGAGGTCTTCAATGGTGATCCAGAAGTCACTTCTTACTTCGCAGGAGGAGTGGCACACCAAGGCATCGATACAGGGCTGTACACGCCTTTCGACTTTCCCGTGTACTTTGCGCTGCGCGACGTCTTGGCTCACGACAAACCAATGACCGAATTGGCCACCGTTCTGCGCCAGGACGCGCTCTACCCGCATCCCGAGCGGCTTGTCCCGTTTATCGGCAATCACGATACCACGCGCTTTCTAACGGACGCTGGAGGTTCAGTTTCCCGGCTAAAGCTGGCGCTGGGCCTGTTGGCCACATTGCGCGGGATGCCGCAGCTTTATTCCGGAGACGAGATCGGTATGACCGGCGGCGCCGATCCCGATAATCGGCACGATTTTCCTGGCGGCTTTCCGAGCGATGCGCACAGCGCATTCACCCAGGCGGGTCGCACAGAGACTGAGCAGAGCATCTTCGCATGGACTTCCGGGATGCTGGCGATGCGGGAGTCGCATCCGACGCTTGAGACAGGACTCGAACAAGATCTTTTCGCCGACGACGATGTATTCGCATTTGTGCGCACGCCGGAGGCAGGAAGCTGTTCATCCGGTCACTCGGTCGCTCCGTCGAAGGAGCGCTTCCTTATCGTGGTAAACAAGGCGGCGACCATCAAATCGCTGGATCTACCGGTTGCAGATACGGCACTTGCCGCGTGTACCAAGTTTCAGGTAACGGTTCCCACCATGGGAACGGTTCCGGTTGCGGACGGTGGAAAGCTGCATATTGAAGAGCCGGCAGAGTCAATCACTGTATATGAAGTTCAGTGAGACTCCATCCGTCTCCGTTGCCGCATTCAATTGCGCGTCTGCGAACATCAACGCTCCTTGGAATTGACGCGGAAACTCAGCCGATAACAACAGAATCAAAACTGCGTCCAGCAGCAGACGCCAATCCAGTTCGGTTGGCGCAGATCGCCAATTGACTCATCAACGATCCCTGGAGTTATAAACGAGTTCTACTTTCTGCGTCGCGGGCGGATGACCGGCCAACCGGACATTACCGGGAAAATGGGGTTCTGTCCGGATTGGCGACGATACGCCCGGAACCCAAACAACAGACGGCCAAGTCGGTTGTAAGGGCCTTTGTGTTTCAGATGCCGGGTGAGTGCTTCAATCCAGCCCACCAGCCTGCGGAACTCCGGGTTGTCGGGCAGGCAATCTAGGTCGGGGTCTTTCGACATCCAGTCCGGATTGCCGTACCCCGTTGGGTTTTGGGTCAATAGGGCAGATCAAATGAAGCCCATGAAAAATGAGATCTCTTCAACCTGTCTGAGGCCGCCCACCAGGGACGATGTTCGTCGATGATAACGCCCGATTAAATCGTGACTGCGAGGTTGAGAGCCAGAGACCCGCCATTCGCTCGCATCACCTCCGCCGTTCGAGCTACCATGTCGGCGTAAAGCGTCGCCACGCGGGACACACTCATGCTGGTTTTTTCACTCACTTGGCTGCATGCATTTTGCGCAAGCTCTGTCAGAACGCAGGATCGAATCTGCATGGCATCGTCGCGCAGGGCGGCAAAAAGTTCGCAATTCAAAGACTCGCCGTTACGGGTCGCATAATCGACCATATCCAGTATCACGCCAGCATTCTCAAACATCCTCCAAAGGTCATGCGCGCCATCAAGACGCTGCCACATGTCTTCCGCTGCGGCGATATACTCTTCATCCCAGGAGAATTGATTACTCGACTCGCAAGCACTCCGCTTCGGTTGCAGTTGGGCCATGAGAATACTCCACGCCCGCGTCCGCCGGCGGTGCACACTGACTCTCCAACCGCCAAGATAAATTGCCACTGATGCAACCATGCCAGTTCCGAGCATAGGAAGAATCATGGATCCTCCTCGGCCGAAAAGATGGCGGCCTTATGGCACTTCATGCCAACCATTGCGAATTCTGGCTCCTCATAATGGCGCTGACGATAACCAGAATGAGAGCGCACCAGTAATCTAAAGTAACCTTCTCCAAAGATCAATGGCACTTTCCCGTCAGACACTGCTGCTCCTGGAGCTTCGGCAATGCGAGGCGTCGAGGCACTTCACCGTGCACGTCCTGCCCATGAGCACTCAAGGGCTTCCCGGCCCCCGTTTTGCACGACAGGAGAGAGATCGCAGAATCACAGGTCCGCTGGTGGAGTGGATCTGGATGACTTTCATGTCATGGTTCGCTGTGCGCTGACGACCCTGATAATCATCTTCGTACAACACGTTTCTCGCTCACTCGGAATTAGGACTGCAAAGCCATCGAGTCGCTTCAGAAATCTCAGTCATTTGACCATCCATCTTCGGTCTGTTGGTCATTGCGGCGAGAGGTAACTCGGATCATCGCCCGATCGGCATCGAAAACTCGTACATTTAGTCACTGGCCGAATTCGATCCGGTTCCGACCCAGTTTCTTCGCTTCGTATAATGTCCGGATCGGCGACGATCCGGCGCGATAGCTATTCCTGTATCCTTACGCGAAGCCCTGAGCGCGGAATTGAACACCCTGAAAGCCGCTGCTCCCTACATCGACCGAATCGCTGTTACCTGCCTCATCCGAAGTCCTGGTGGTTTTGCCAGAGTTCGGGCCAGGGCAGGTGAGGAGAACCGCAGACGAATATGTCGGGGTGGTCCTGGCTCTCTTCGTTCTGCACGCCTTCAGAATTGCCGTTGTGGCCGGCCCATCGGCAGCCGGTGAAGATCGCGTTGGCCTGCTCGCCTGAAAGGCCGATGACGATGAGCGTGGTGGGAGGAGAGGTTGGGTAGCCGCGGAGCCATTCGGAGTTGATGGTGCCGATGGGTTCAGGGAGGCCGTAGGCGGGCCCAAGAACGTCGATGGCGCCGTACTCGCCGTAGTTGGCGGTGGCGATTCCGAGGTGCGCCTTCTGGTCAGGCGGAAGCGAGTCACGGATCTGCGCCACAGTTCGCATCAGATCATCCCAGCCGATCTCTTCCGGCACAGCTTTGTTGGTCAGAATCAGCTGCATCAGAGGCCCGGAGGTCGCAAGTGGCAGTGTCATTGCGCAATCGTAGGCGCCGGCAAGGATGATGCCTTGAAAGAAGACGATCTGCACACCGCGTCGCCATGGCTTCGATAGCGTCTTTACCCAACGCTCGCCTTCTGCCGCTCCCATCGCAATCAGCATCGGGTACGCAGGCGCGAGATAGTAGAAGACCCCTTTGACGACAACAAAATATCCAAGTGGCAGCAGATACATCCAGGCCAGAGCACGGAAGCGCGCGCTGAGCAGATAGCAGACTAGCCCGCCAATCCACAGCGGCGCGGCAACAATATTCACGCAGACAAAGAACTGCTTGAAGATAAACTGATTTCCAAAGCCAATGCGCACATCGCGTGCGTGAATGAATTGAAGAAAACGCCATGAAATGAAGTCGTGACGAATCTGCCAGGCAAGATTGGGCAGAAAGATCAGCAGCGCGATGGCTACGCCGCCCAGCAGCCACCAGCTCCAGAGCAAGCGTCGAGCGCGCGTGAAGAGAAAGCCCAAAAGCATCGCCAGCACCAGAAAGCAGATCGAATACTTGGTCTCGAGACCTACGCCGATGACGGCGCCGATGGCTATCCACCACCTGGGGTCCTGTGACTTGAGGAGCTGGATTGAGAAGTAGGCGACGAGCACCCACCAAACGTAGTCGAAGGACGAATACTGGAACTCGGTGCCTTGAAACAGCGGCTCCGGCGAAAAAGCGACGGCGATGGCAGCCGTGATTTGGGCGAGGCGTGCGCCGCCGAGCTCACGCGCCATCAGCCCGGCGAGAAGAATTACCGCAGCTTGCGCGAGGACCGAGAAGAGGCGCAGACCGACCATGGAGAGGCCGAAGAGGCTAAGGCCGATGCGCTCGACGAGCGGAGTGAAGGGCGGATAGGGGACGAATCCCCAGTCGAGATGGCGTGCGTCAGAGAGGAATTGAAGTTCGTCGCGATGAAAGCCGTAGCGGTTGTTGGTGAAGACATGGAGGAGCGTCACCGCGGCGGCGATGGCGAACAGAATGGCGAGATCGGACTTGCGGGAAACGGCGGCGGCCGAAGGTTTGTCGAGGGCGTTCGCAGGCAAGGCAGACTCCTGTTGCTTCGCTCTTCCAGTTTACGCAGACGCGATTCCAGTCGCAGCGCAGTCCTTGCCGGGTTCCGGGCGAGTCACCAACAACCCGGAAGTAGCCCCGAAAACGGGTTACTTCCTGTTTGACGACCACTGTCCCGGGGACCAGAATTTGGACTGTTTTTCGATCGCCGACCGCTCTCTCGGGCGCGGCATGGATTCAGTTGGTTAAGGTGTTGCCGGATTATTTTTTCGGACAGGCATAGTCGGTCCCGGTGGCCGAAGTGATCGTCAAGTCGGCAGGTCCTTTCAGTACCTGGTAGCACACTTGGTACTCGCCGAGCTTCACCTTAACATCTGCGGTTTCCGGGTTTCCATCACCGTTCTCGGCATCAGCACCCAATTGGATAGTGGCACCGAGATGGACACGAAATTGGCCCAATCCGAGAAGAACTTGAATTGTGCCCTGATTCGTTTGCTCATCGTCGCAGTTTTGGTCTATATTATCGCTTTCGTGGCCGCCCATAACAAACTTCTCAGTGGTTTCTCCGAAGACCACCACGGAGGTTTTGTAATAGTTTTTCCCAGTTCCTCCGCCACTGCATTGGTTATGCCCTTTGTTCAAGGTCTTGATACGAATTTCCACGATTTGCGAGGGATCGATTACACCATTCATCTTAGACACGGGCTTTGTGGTTTTGGAGTGAAGGGTTAACTGATCAACCCAGTAGAGCCACATGACCACTTCGCCGCTCCCTCTTCCGTTTAGATTATTAGTCCCTCCAGGTACAGGAACTGATTTCCTATGACCTGTGACATTCGCTTCTGCCTGAAGGTTGAGACGGCCACGGCCCACGTGGTAGGAGTAAGAAGTTGTGGAGCTGGAAGCGGGTGTAGTCGAGGTCATGGTGTTCTGGTCTGACAAATCAAGGTCCTGGTCGAAACAAGTCTTGTTTACCAGGTGGTGACTTTCTCCGCCCGGGGTTGCAGATGAGTGGACAAAATAGCTCATCGCAGCACCGTAGCCGGTGGGCGGCGTAGGGCAAACTATGGCCTCAGGAGCAAATTGCTGCGCCTGCGGGTGCGCGATGGAGGCAGCGGGCAGAAAAGCCAAAATCAGAAGAATGACCAATCGCAAATTGGGCATGCTGTGACCTCCTGAATTGATAACGATTAACGTACCACCCTGCGCTTGAAGCTGAACATCATAATTTTCCTTTCCATGTGGATGCCTGGCCTTCCAGTTCCTTCTCAAGACGCTTGGTTTGAGAGTTGATCATTCAACTACAAACCATGCATCCTCAGAACGCGGGAGACAAAACGCCCGTGCAACTTGATTTGCGATGGACAGAGACGGATATTGTCGACTACAACATAGGTGCAGCTGTGGATATGCCACGGCACACCGATGCAACTGATGCAAGTTCCCCAGCGCCAGGTTTACACCGCTTGGTCCCGACCCGGGAGCAGGCGTAAGGTAAGCAGCTCATTCAGAGAGCGAGGGAGAGATGAGATCTCATTTGAGATGGACATGGTTGAGCGTAATCGGGGCACTCGCGTTGCTTGCGACATCTCTGGCTGTGGGAGCTGGGACCGGCCAAAACCTGGTGATTAACGGCGACTTCGAAAACGGCAACACCGGTTTTACTACGGGATACAGACTCGGCGACCTTTCGGGTCCAGGCGCTTATTCAATCGACACCAACCCGTCGAAAGCGCTCGGGGCCTTTGGGGATTGGTGTAATTGCGGCGACCATACGTCGGGAACTGGAAAGATGATGATCGTGAATGGGGCAGCCGACTCCTCATTGCAGGTTTGGGAAGAGACTGTATCTGTCACGCCGTCGACGAACTACGTCTTTTCATACTGGGGAGCCGAGGTAGATCACGACAGTTCGTCGTTGCCTCACTTGTCGCTGAGGATCAACGGCAGTGTCATTGGAAGCAATACATTTCCGGAGTACCCTCCCGACAACGGAGGTCAGTGGCAAAACTATCAGTTCACTTGGAATTCGGGTTCCAGTAAAACCGCGGATCTGGCACTTTTTGATCTGAACACCGACGTGTCGTGGAACGACTTTGCGCTCGACGACATCAGCTTCATCGCTGGTCCAGTTCCCGCCGCCGGAAGTGCAGCAGCGCCTCACAACGCTTCGGCTTCCGGCCCAATGAGCATTCAAGCTCAGATGACGAAAATGTCTGATGATTAGTCCTGATATGTTGGTTTATGGGTACTGATCCGGAAAATGATCGATGACTCCCATGCAGGCGCTTAACCAGGAGTCTATCCCGGCGACGGTCTGGTGCGGCGCAAGGGCCGTCGTTCAGCGAAACACGTAGAGGCGCAGGCTCGGTGAGCCAATGTATTCTCACCCGGAGCGTGAAGCGCTAGTAAACCCTGCTGGCAATCACCTGCGTGCCGGTAGCATTCGATTCGATGCTTGTGGAGCGAAGCAGCACTTCGAAATTCCGCAGCGATCCATCAGGTCGCGTGGCCGTTTTAAGAATCGGGTCAATGGCGGAGGGATGCAGGAGTATTTCGGCCGCCGCCTGCGTGCCCGCCACATCCAGCCCTTCCAGCACAAGCAGATGACCGTTGCCGCTAAGATTGGGAAGGAAAGCGACCACGGCGAAAGTTTCGTGTGCCGGCTCGTTCCAGTGGCTGGCGTAGGTTGCAGCCTCGCCCGGCCGCGGCTTTGCATTCTCGATGAACGCACCTTCCATCCCGGGACGGTCAACTATACGGAAGTTGGCGTTCTGCTCGGCAATCGCAGCCCATGGATTGCTGCCGACGGAACCGATAATCACCGCATTGGCGCTTTTCAAATCGTCCAGCCGGATGTCGCGTGGAAAGCGGACGAATACGCGCTGCGAATCGTCCGCGGTCAAATGGGCCAACGCGGAAGAAATCTGCAGATCGACAAATGGGGTAAGTTGTTGCGACCTGAGGTCCTCCGCACTGTGCGGATCGACGCCTCCAAGAGGCAGTTTCTGGTAGGTACCTGCGATGTAGTCCGCAAGCGGCATGGGCCGCCGCGAAAGGTCCTCAAGCAGGTTGAATCCAGCATCGGACGGCACAATGTAGCAGCTTGCGGGACCACCAAACAAAGCCGACCACAGCGCGTGAGCCGGTTCACTCGGATGCCGCTGTGGAGCTGGGCGAGTGGCAGCGTACCATGTGATGCCAACCAACGCTGCGCTATAAGTTGCGGCCACCGCCACTCCCATCGCGATGCGTAAAGCTCTCGATCGAATGGGCGCCACTTGGTCTGCCCCCTGCCTGGGCAGTTCGGCAGGATTCGATGGACTACGTTGCGGGGCTGGATGCGCTGCTGCTTCTTCCTTGCAGCATGGTTCCGAGGAAACAAAAACCGGCACATAGCCACCGAGCGGGATTTCGATGCGTAGTGGCTCCGTGCTTCTCTGATCAGCGAAATGCTCCGCCAGCCGCTTGCGCAGTTGGCGGGCGTAGTTGCGAACAATGTTGTCTTCGAGCGTGCGGTAGTCCGGCGGCCGCTCGAAGACTTGCACGCCGATTTGATGCTCCGTAATGTCGTTTCCGCGTCCGGCGAGGGTTTCCGCCACGACAAAAAGGAGAAACTTCGAAAGCAAGGGAGAGCGGCAAAAGTGCGGTCCTGCAACGACTCTTTGCGCAAGATCCCACCGCGGGTCGTCGTGAAAACTCGCTGGCCACGCCTGTTCCGGCGGCACCGATGGTCTGGGTTGGACGGCAGCAGAGTGTTCCATTGCGTCATCTCCGCTCGGACATTCCGGCGTGATTAAGGTATTTCAGGTGAACTGGACTAGAGCAGCTGCTCACCGCTTCGCCTCTGTTAGCTTCCTCACGGGTCCTGCATGGATGAATCGTTGACAAAATCAAACATTGTGCTCACTCTGCAGGGAAAGAACTCACATCTGAATACCCGATTGTAATTCGAATTCGCGGCTGAACCGCAATTAGGCCTTTCTTCAAGCAACCGAGCCGATGTAAAAGGCATCATACTGCCCGATTTTGGGGTCGAGGCTCAGATGCTTTCCACAGTTTACCAACAATTCAAGAGAGCAACAATTCCCTATTGATCAATCAGTTGTGCACATTTAACGGAGGGGTATACACCGGTATCCACGTAGGGTAAACACTCCCCTGCGAGTGCGGGGCGCAGTATCGTAGCGCTGCTCGTGGAGTGCGGCACATTGCACACGTGTGAAAACTCGTAAAACTTTGGAGGTATAAGACACATGAAAGCGAGATTACTGCGCAGAATCGCGGCCTCACTGTTTCCGGTTCTCGGGTTGTTCCTTCTGCTGTGCGTCCCCGGCCGGCTGGCAGCTCAACTGGATCGCGGAGAAATTACCGGGACCGCCGAAGATCCATCCCATGCAGTGGTGCAGAACGCGAGCATCGTGCTGACGAATGACAGCACCGGCGTCAAGACGACAACCAAATCCACCAGTACCGGCACGTATGTATTCGATGACGTGATTCCCGGCAAATATGCAATTGAAGCCGAGGCGGGCGGCTTTGAGAAATATGTAGTGCACGACCTTTACGTGCAAGTGCAGCAAGTGTTGACTGTTGACATTCACTTTGCCACTGGAAACGTGCAGCAGAGCGTCACTGTAACCGCCTCAGCCCCCTTGCTCGAAGCGGAGAACGCCCAGGTTGGCCAATCCATCACCAACGAGGCCGTTAACGATCTGCCCCTTGCCACCCGCGATTGGGGTTCGCTGGCGCAGATGTCCGCCGGCGTCAGTACCACACCGACCGGATCCGGTGGCGGAGGCATTACCGCCGACGCAGGCAGCTCCGAGTCTGCTTATTTCAGGGTGAATGGCGTCGACGAATGGCAAAACGATTTTCGCCTGAACGGCATTAACGACAATATCGAGATCTATGGCGGCAACTATACCCTGACCAACGCCGCCATCGTCCCGCCGCCTGATGCCATTCAAGAATTCACGCTGCAGAGCGGCGACTTCAACGCCGAATTTGGACACTCCACTGGCGGCATCATCAACGCGTCCCTCAAATCAGGCACCAATGGAGTGCACGGCGACCTCTGGGAGTACGTGCGCAATGACGATTTGAACGCCAACTATTTCTTCAACAGAACCTGCAGTGGCAGCACCTGCGTCGCCGGTAAGATTCCCGACTACCACCAGAACCTGTTCGGCTTCACGGCCGGCGGACCGGTTATCATCCCGCACGTCGTGCAGGGTAAGAACCGGCTCTTCTGGTTC
>Ga0187890_10004053_pt1 | contig 9975 bp, 10 predicted proteins | sample June2016WEW_21_1_FD_133005 | JGI IMG/M metagenome (GOLD analysis project Ga0187890, IMG submission 133005) | Peatland microbial communities from SPRUCE experiment site at the Marcell Experimental Forest, Minnesota, USA - June2016WEW_21_10 | ecosystem: Environmental > Terrestrial > Soil >...
CGGAGAGGGAGGGATTCGAACCCTCGAACGAGGTTTCCCCCGTTACGCGATTTCCAGTCGCGCCCGTTCAACCGCTCCGGCACCTCTCCTGATGTGTGCTCGCCGATCGGCCATCGGCGGCGGCCACCCAAGGCTACGACACCTGCGCCCGTCTCGTTGCTAGGCTCCCCGCATGGTGCTCGCCGCGAGCAAAGCATTCGTCATGACGTTCGGCCTGGCTGTCACGTTCGGCGGCATTGGCGTGGTCGTCAACCTGATCGTCGTCTACATCGCCGTCCAGGTCCGCGGCGAGCGGCGTCAGAACCAGGAATACCTGGAATCCCGCCAGCCGCCCGGCGTCTGATCGCAATATCCGCCGGCCATCCGGCCCTGCCCGCCACCCGGCGGCCCCTGCCGGCCACCGGCTCCTATCTCAAGCCCGCGCGCACAGGTGCCGCGCTCAGCGACGCACGCCCGGACCCCGGAGGGGTCCTCATAAACCTGGCCCGCACGCGCATCGCGCGTACCCGGCCGTCGAGCGAAGGCCTGGCACTGTATGCATCTGTACACAATGCATCTCTGTGTCGTCATGATTTACAATAATAGCCTTGGTGTAAAGTTCGCGTGCAGAGCCCGGACGCCACGACAACCAGAGGAGGCCTCCACGCATGTCAGCCGATCCGACCGCCGCCACCGCACGCCCCTGGCGCGACCCCAAGCGCTACGCCTGGCTGCTCGGGCTGCTCATCCCCACGCTCCCGTTCCTCACGTGGGCGCTCGTGCACGCCACCGGCCTCGGCGTGTTCTGGTTCTACGGGCCGGTGCTCGTGTTCGGCGTGTTCCCGCCGCTCGACCTCGCGCTCGGCATGGACGCGCGCAACCCGCCCGACAGCGTCATCAAGTGGCTCGAACAGGACCGTTACTACCGCTGGTGCACGTACCTGTACCTGCCCATCCAGTACGCCGGGCTCGTGTTCGCCTGCTGGCTGTGGTCGCACGGACACCTCTCCGGGATCGACAAGGTCGGTCTCGCGCTCACCGTCGCGATGGTCAGCGGCATCGCCATCAACACCGCGCACGAGCTCGGGCACAAGCGCGCCTCCATCGAGCGCTGGCTCAGTCGCGTCGCACTCGCGCAGAGCGGCTACGGGCACTTCTTCATCGAGCACAACCGCGGGCACCACGTGCGCGTCGCCACCCCCGAGGATCCAGCCAGCGCGCGCCTCGGCGAGAGCTTCTACGCGTTCCTGCCGCGCACCGTGCTCGGCAGCCTGCGCTCCGCCTGGCAGCTCGAGTGCGTCCGCCTTCGCCGGCTGGGCGCCTCCGCGTGGAGCCCGCGCAACGACATCCTCGGCGCCTGGGCCATGACCGTCGTGCTCTACGCCGCGCTCGTCGCCGGCTTCGGCTTCGTCGTGCTGCCCTACCTGCTGATCCAAGCCGTCATCGGCTTCTCGCTGCTCGAGGTCGTCAACTACCTCGAGCACTACGGTCTGCTGCGCCAGCGAGCCGGCGACGGGCGCTACGAGCGCACCCGCCCCGAGCACAGCTGGAACAGCAACAGCGCCGCCTCCAACGTGCTGCTCTACCACCTGCAGCGCCACTCCGACCACCACGCCAACCCCATCCGCCGCTACCAGGCGCTGCGCCACGTCGACGACGCGCCGCAGCTGCCCACCGGCTACGCCGGCATGATCCTGCTCGCCGTCATCCCGCCCATCTGGCGGCGCGTCATGGATCACCGCGTGCTCGCCCACTATCACGGCCAGCTCGACCGCGCCAACGTCAAGCCCGGGCTGCGCGCCCGCGCGCTGCAGCGCTACCGGGTCGCCGCATGAGTCGCCGCCGGAGCACCCACAGCAGCAGCCGCCGGGTAGCCGCGTGAGTCGCTACCGCTGCCCCGCCTGCGGCTACGTCTACGACGAGCGGCACGGGTACCCGCGCGAGGGCTTCCCGCCCGGCACCGCCTGGAGCGAGGTGCCCGACGACTGGGCCTGTCCAGACTGCGGAGTGCGCGATAAGGTCGATTTCGAGCCCGACCCCGACGACGCCTGACGGCGCGCGCCGTCATCGCCGCACCGCCAGCGCCCTGCCCAGCATCATGCCCAGCACCCAGCAACGCCTTCCTTATCCGATCGCCGCACGGGAGCTGCTGCGCAACAGCCTGCTCGACGCAGCCTGCGAGCAGCTCGAAGGCCGCCGCTGGGCCGACGTGACCATGGCCGACGTCGCGCTCGCCGCAGGCGTCAGCCGCCAGACCCTCTACAAGGAGTTCGGCTCGCGTGACGAGTTCGCCCAAGCGCTCGTCATGCGCGAGGCCGACCGCTTCCTGGTCGCCGTCGAGGGCGCCGTGCTCGCGCACCTGGACGATCCTGCCAGCGCGCTCGCCGCCGCCTTCGACGTGTTCCTGCACGCCGCCGCCGAGAACCCGCTCGTGCGCACCATCGTCCACGGCGACGGCGCCGAGGAGCTGCTCGCGCTGTTCACCACGCACGGCCAGCCGCTCGTCGAGCGCGCCACCGAACGGCTCGCCGCCGTCATGCTCGCCAGCTGGCCGCTGATCGCGCACGAGGACGCACAGCTGCTCAGCGAGTGCCTCGTGCGCCTCGCCATCAGCCACGCCGCGCTGCCGGCCGGCCCCGCCAGCATGACTGCCGCCTCGATCGCCAGCCTGCTCGGACCCTACGTCGAGCAGCTCGTCGCCCGCGGCGTCGCGCGAGCAGCGCCATAAGATGAGCCGCACATGCGACTGGGCCTGCTCTCCACCGCGAGGATCAACGAGCTGCTCGTCGCTGGGGCGCAGCAGGTGTCCGGCGTGGAGGTCGTCGCGATCGGCTCACGCGACCGCGCTCGCGCCGACGCCCAGGCGCATGCGCTCGGCGTCCCGCGTGCGCACGGATCCTATGAGGCGCTGCTCGCCGATCCGGACGTCGACGCGGTCTACATCGCGCTGCCCAACTCGCTCCACGTCGAGTGGTCGCTGCGCGCGCTGGCAGCCGGGCGCCACGTTCTCTGCGAGAAGCCGCTGTCGCGTCATCCCGCCGATGTAGAGCGCGCGTTCGACGCCGCCGAGCAGGGCGGCCTGGTGCTCGCCGAGGGGTTTATGTGGCGCCACCACCCGCAGGCGCGCCGGCTCCTCGAGCTGCTCGATGAGATCGGCGAGCTGCGCCTGATCCGGGCCTCGTTCTCGTTCCTGCTCGAGCGCGCCGGCGACCTGCGCCTGCAGGGGGCGCTCGACGGCGGCGCGCTGATGGACGTCGGCTGCTACTGCGTCAGCGCCGCGCGGCTGCTGGCCGGCGAGCCGCTCACCGTGAGCGCCCAGCAGGTGCGCGGCGGCGACGACGTCGACGTGCGCCTCACCGGGCTGCTGCGCTTCGCCGGCGACGTGCTCGCCACGATCGACTGCGGCCTCGATCTCGCGGCGCGCGACGAGCTCGAAGTGGCAGGCACGCGCGGCGTGCTGTGGCTCGACGATCCCTGGCACGCGCGCAATCCCGCAATCGAGCTGCGCCGCGCCGACGGCTCCGTCGAGACTGTCGCGATCGAGCCGCTGGACCCGTACGCTTGTGAGCTCCAGGACTTCGCCGCCGCCGTCGCCGGCGCGAGCGCGCCGCGCTACGGACGCGAGGACGCGCTCGCACAGGCGCGCGCGATCGCCGCGCTGTACGCGAGCGCCGAAGCCAACCAACCGACGGAGGTGCAGCGTTGAAGACGAGTCTCGGCATCTGGGCGTTCGGTCCGATGATCACGCGCTTCGTTCCCGGCGGCTACCAGCCAGGGCACGCCTATGACGCGGAACCGGTCGCGGAGAAGGTGCACCGTGCGGTCGAGGGCCTCGGCGATCTGATCGACGGCTACGAGTTCCACTACCCCCAGGAGCTCTCGCACGAGAACATCTCAGACGTCCAGGACGCCCTCGGCGACCACGACGTCTACTGCATCGCCGGCGGGCTGCATCTCGACCCGCGCTTCGGGCGCGGCGGCCTCGTCAATCCCGACCAGCACATCCGCGCGGAGGCGCTGCGGATCGTCCGCGAGGGCGCCGAGTTCGCCGGCGGGCTCGGTGCGAACATGATCATCTGGCCCGGGGTCGAGGGCTACAACTACCCGTTTCAGACACCCTACGTGGACTCGTGGCACTGGTTGATCGAGGGCATCGGCGAGGCCGCCGAGATCTGCAAACGCCACGGGGTCAAGCTGTTCCTCGAGCACAAGTGCTCCGAGCCGGCGATGAAGATCCTGATGCGCAACATGGGCATGACGATCTACGTCGCCAACAAGCTGCGCGCCGAGGGGCTCGACAACGTCCAGATCAACATGGACTGGCAGCACCTGCTGATGAACGACGAGCACCTGCCCGAGTACGCCGCGCTGCTTCACTCCGAGGGGCTGCTCGGCCACCAGCACGGGAACTCGGGATGGGGGACTTTCGACGATGACAACATGGTCGGCGCGACCGCGTTCATGGAGACGATCGAGCTGGCGCTCGAGCTGCGCCGCTGCGGCTACGGCGAGGACGGCGAACGCCTCGGCCTCGACCTCTACCCGTACACCGAGGATCAGGTCGGCGCCGTCAAGCGCTCGGTGATCCAATGGAACTTCATCGACTCGATCGCGGCGCGCATCGACGACGTGGCGCTCCATGAGGCGCAGTCGCGCAAGGACGCCGTGACCGCTTACGAGCTCGTCTACGCCGCCCTGGGCGCGTGAAGCGGGTGCCACGCTCCGCGCAGCGCACGTGAGCGTATTCGGGCTGGACGTCGGCACCAGCGGCGTCAAGGGGCTCGCGCTCGATGCCGACGGCAGCGTCGTCGCCGCCGCGGACGCCGGCTATCCGTTTCAGACGCCGCAGCCGGGATGGGCTGAGCAGGATCCGGAGGATTGGTGGCGCGCGGCCGAGGCCGTGCTCGCGCAGCTGCAGGCCGCCGCCGGCGCACCCGAGGGCATCGGGCTCTCCGGTCAGATGCACGGCCTGGTGGTGCTCGACTCCGATGACCGCGTGCTGCGCCCGGCGATCATCTGGAACGACCAGCGCACCAGCGCGCAGTGCGCCGAGATCGAGGCCACGCTCGGGCTCGAGCGGCTGATCGCACTGACGGGCAACCGCGCGCTCACGAGCTTCACCGCGCCCAAACTGCTGTGGCTGCGGCACAACGAGCCGGACGTGTTCGCGCGCATCGCGCACATCGCGCTGCCCAAGGACTACGTGCGGCTGCGCCTCTGCGGCGAGCACGCGACCGACGTCAACGACGCCTCCGGCACGCTGCTGCTGGACGTCGCCGACCGGCGCTGGAGCGAGGAGATGCTCGACGCGCTCTCCTTCGAGCGCGAGTGGCTGCCGCAGCTGCTCGAGAGCGCGCAGGTCAGCGGCGCGACCGCCGACGGCGTGCCGGTCGCCGCCGGCGCCGGCGATCAGGCCGCCGGCGCGCTCGGCGTGGGCGTCGATCGCCCTGGGCCCGTATCGGTCGTGCTCGGCACCTCCGGTGTCGTGTTCGCCGCGCTCGAGCGCTTCGCCGCCGACCCGCAGGTGCGCGTGCAGACCTTCTGCCACGCGATTCCCGACACCTGGCACGCGATGGGCGTGATGCTCTCCGCTGCAGGCTCGCTGCGCTGGCTGCAGGCGATCCTCGGCGCCGACTACGACACGCTCACCGCCGAGGCCAGCGCCTGGGCGCCGAGCACCGAGGGGCTCACGTTCCTGCCCTACCTCGCCGGCGAGCGCACGCCGCACGACGACCCTCACGCGCGTGGCGCCTACGCCGGCCTCAGCCTGCGCCACGACCGCGGCGCGCTCGTGCGCGCGCTGCTCGAGGGCGTCGCCTACGGCCTGCGCGACTCGCTCGACCTGATCTCAGAGCTCGGCGGGGTCGGTGGGATTCCTACACACGGGCGCGTGTCGGGCGGCGGCTCGCGCAGCCAGGAGTGGCTGCGAATCGTCGCCTCCGTGCTCGAGCTGCCGCTCGAGCGCGTCGCAGTCCAGGACGCGGCCGCGTTCGGCGCCGCGCTGCTCGGCGGCGTCGCCGGCGGCGTCTGGCCGGACGTCCCCACCGCGGTCGCCGCCACCGTGCGCCCGCGCGAGCTGATCGAGCCGGTGCCCGAGTGGATCGAGCCCTACCGCGACGGGCGCGAGCGCTTCCGCGCCCTCTACCCGGCACTGCGCGCATGCCGCTGACGCCACCCGCCGACGCCGCCATCTTCGACTTCGACGGCGTCATCATCGACTCGCGCCAGCCCGTCGAGACGGCCATCAACGGCGCGCTGCTCGCGCACGGCTTCGCGGAGATCAGCGCCGCCGAGACCGCGCGCTTCATCGGCCCGCCCGCGTTGCGCGCGTTCGCCGAGCTGACCGGCGCCGCCGAGGACTCGCAGATCGTCGCCGCGTGCGTCGCCACCTACCACGACATCTTCGCGCGCGTGTATCTCGAGCAGACGCAACTGATCGACGGGATGCCCGAGCTGCTGCGCAGCCTGACGCTGCCGCGCGCGCTTGCCACCTCCAAGGTGCGCCGCTTCGTCGCGCCGCTACTCGAGCAGTTCGGGCTCGAGTTCGCGGTCGTCAGCGCGCCCGAGCTCGACGAGCCCAAGGCCGAGACCGTCGCGCGCGCGCAGCGGGAGCTCGGCGCACGCAACCCCGTCGTCGTCGGCGACCGCTTCTACGACATCGACGCCGCACGCGCCTGCGGCCTGCGCGCGATCGGCGTCGCCTGGGGCATCGGCGACCGCCACGAGCTGCGCGACGCCGACGTCATCGTCGAGCGGCCCGCCGAGCTGCTCGCGCTGCTCGCGTAGCTCTCGACGCGCCCGCCCCGCGCCCGGCGGGCGTCCTCGCGGCCCGACCTGCGAGCATCCGCCCGATGGAGCAGCGGCGCATCGAGCGACTCGGACGCAGCGTCAGCGCCGTCGGCCTCGGCACCTGGCAGCTCGGCGCCGACTGGGGCACGGTCACGCCGCAGGATGCCCACGCGGTGCTCGACGCCGCCGTCGATGCGGGGGTCACGTTCTTCGACACCGCCGACGTGTACGGCGACGGGCGCAGCGAGCAGTTCTGCGGCGAGCTGCACGCGCGTCACCCGGAGATCTTCGTCGCGACGAAGATGGGCCGGCGCGTCGAGCAGCTGCCCGAGAACTACAACCGCGAGGCGTTCCGCGCCTGGAACGAGCGCTCGCGCGCGAACCTCGGCGTCGACTGCATCGACCTGGTGCAGCTGCACTGCCCGCCCGACGCGGTCTACGAGGACGACGCCGCCTTCGCAGCGCTAGACGAGCTCGTCGCGGAAGGCCACATCCGCGCCTACGGCGTGTCGGTTGAGACCTGCGCCCAGGCGCTGCGCGCGATCGCCCGCCCGCGCGTGGCGAGCGTGCAGATCATCCTCAACTGCTTTCGCCGGAAGCCGCTCGAGCAGGTGCTGCCCGCGGCGCGCGAGGCCGGCGTCGGGATCATCGCGCGCGTGCCGCTCGCGTCGGGACTGCTGTCGGGTCGCTACGACGAGCACACCACGTTCGCGCCCGATGACCACCGCAGCTACAACCGCCACGGCGAGGCGTTCGACGTCGGTGAGACGTTCGCCGGCGTGCCCTACGAGGTCGGGCTGGCGGCCACGCGGGAGCTGAAGCAACTGCTCGACCCCGGCACGACGCTCGCGCAGTTCGCGCTGCGCTGGGTGATCGACCAGCCGGGCGTCAGCACCGTGATCCCGGGCGCGCGCAACGTCGAGCAGGTGCGCCAGAACGTCACCGCCGCCGCGCTCGCGCCGCTGCGCCCCGACCAGCTCGACGGTGTCGCGGAGGTCTACGACCGGCTGATCCGCGAGCACGTCCACGCGCGCTGGTAGCCAGGCCACCGCTGTCCATGCCTGATCTACGTGTCGTGACGCTCCAGTCGTATACCACGGTATACTCTAGGCATGGCGAAGGTTATGGTGTCGATGCCGGACGATCTCCTGAGCGAGGTCGATGCTGAGGCGACTCGTCTCGGCACATCACGTAGCGCAGTGCTGCGAGAGTTCGCCGACTCCGCGCTACGCAGGCGCCGCACGGATCGTGCGGCGGCCATGGACAGGCTCCTGCGACAGGCTGCACGGCATGGCGGTGCGGCTGCCGAGCGGGTGAAAGCCACAAGGCCATAGCGTGACCACGCTGCTGTTGGACGCCAGCGTGATCCTCGCGGCGTTTGATTCCGACGACGAGCTTCACGGACCATCCCAGACGCTTCTCGCCAATCCCGACGTGACGCTCACCACGCTCGATCTTGCCCGTTACGAGGTAGCGAACGTGGCAGTTCGAGGCTGGTGCGAGCTCGGCCGTGTCGCTCCATTGCTGGAAGCAATCGACCGAATCTCTGGCGACGGCGGGGTCATCCCGTCTACGACAGCGTTGCTCAGCCGCGCTGCGAAGCTCGCGGATGAGCACACGATCTCCGTGTACGACGCGGCCTACGTAGCAGCGGCTGACCAAGCCGGTGGCACGCTCGTCAGCTGTGACATCCGCGACCTCGTGAGCAAGGGGCTTGCGAGTAGTCCCAGGAGCGTGCACGAGGAACCGCCGCCTCCTCCCGCCGGATCTCATGTGCCTCCGGCCAGCACCTCGTCCAGTGCCGCGTCGAGCACGCCCTGGCCCTCGAGAAAGTCCACGGTCGTATAGCGCGCGCGCAGGCGTCCGCCGTAGCGCAGCCCCGCGCGCAGCATCTGCGCGTCGATCCCCAGATAGCCAGTCTCGCGGTCAGGGATGCCGGCGCTTCGCAGCGCCTGCGCGACCCGGTCGAACCGCGCTAGCAGCGGCGCCATGCGCGCGCGCAGCGCCGCCCAGCGCGCCTCGTCATCGGGCCAGGAGGCGGGCACCGCGGCGATCAGGCGCTGCTTCTCGGCCACCGCCGCGAGCATGTCCGGCGGCGGCTCGCCAAGCCACGCGCGCGCGGCCGCGTCGAGCGGCTCGGCGAGGAGCTGCGGCCGGCGCGCCAGCGCCACGCCACCACCGAACGCGAACCGCTGCAGGCGCATCGCGAACCCCGTCGCGTAGCCGACCTGCAGCCCGTGCAGCGCCCGCGGCCGCAGGCCGCGGCCGGCGAGCAGGTCCCAGAAGTGCGATGCGTGATGCTCGCAGCCGCTCGCCGGGCGCGAGCTGCCGACCGCGGCCATCACGAGCCCCGACTCGATCAGCGCACGCAGCAGGTCCGTCATCGCCTGCACGTCGCCTGCCAGCAGCGCCGCGACGTCGAGCTCGGGCACCGGCTCGAGCTCGCGCCAGTCCTCGCCGTAGAGCAGGTGCGTCGCGAGCCAGTCCACCCGCGCGGTGCTCTTTCCCAGCAGGTCGCCGATGCCCGCGCGCGTCAGCTCGCTCGGCGCCGCCGCCGCGATCCGCGGGTCGGCGAAGATCGCAGAGGGCGCCCGCGCCGGCAGCGTCAGCTTGACGCCGTCGCGTTCCATCGCCGCCACGCTCGACGCGTAGCCGTCCATCGACGCCGCCGTCGGCACGCTGACGAAGTCGCAGTCCGCGCTGTGCGCGGCGAAGCGCACGATGTCGGTCAGCGTCCCCGAGCCGACCGCCACGAGCCCCGTGCGCAGCTGGGCGCGCACCTGCGCCGCGGCGTCCTCGGTCGCGTGCAGGTCCGCCGGCAGGCGCAGCACGTCGGCGTCGAGCTCGCGCGCCACGCGCGCGCCCGCGACCGCCTCGGTGTTGACGTCCATCACCACCAGCGCCGGGCGCGGCACGTGCGCCGCGAGCTGGTCCAGCGCGCCCTCCTCGACGACGATCACTGGCCGTAGTAGGCGTGCGGCCCGTGCTTGCGCTCGAAGTGCTTGCGCCGGAGCGCGTCGGCGAGCGGTGGCGCGTCGGGAGCTAGGAACGTCGTCAGGAGCGCCAGGCGCGCGACCTGCTCGAGCGTGACCGCGGCCTCGACCGCGGCGGCCGGCGAGGCGCCCCACGCGAACGGACCGTGGCCGCGCACCAGCGCGCAGCTGTCGTGCTCCTCGGTCGCCTCGACGAGCGCGCGGCCGGTCGCCC
>Ga0187890_10004055_pt1 | contig 9972 bp, 4 predicted proteins | sample June2016WEW_21_1_FD_133005 | JGI IMG/M metagenome (GOLD analysis project Ga0187890, IMG submission 133005) | Peatland microbial communities from SPRUCE experiment site at the Marcell Experimental Forest, Minnesota, USA - June2016WEW_21_10 | ecosystem: Environmental > Terrestrial > Soil > Wetlands...
AAGATTTCCTCACGCTTTGGAAAGATGCCGACCCCGACCTCCCTATCCTTCAAGAAGCCAAAGCCGAGTACGCCAAGCTGCAATAGTAAGGGTAGTCACCCCAATCGAAACGCAGTTCCTGGATTCTTCGCCGAGACATTGTGCGGCGGAAATGCAATCCGCCGCAGATTTGCTGCAATCTTTTTCCTCGAATCTGAAAATCAGTGGTCACAAAAGAGCCATTTGCTTTGCACGAAAATATTGATGTTGCCAGAGGCAATGGCTGATGTATACTCCGCGAGCGTTTCGCTTGGGGCACGAACTGACTGTGGAATTCATGCCCAGCGACAGATGTAGTTTTCCATTATCACTGCTTCGCCCCCCGAACTGATAAAGGGAAATTTGTGGCACGATCGAGCCCATGTGGCGAGCCCATGTCGGCGAGATTCTGCGCTCTAGCTCATTCCAACGATCAGCTCTCGTGATTCTTATTCTCGGCCAGGAGAACAATGTATGCTGCGTGCCCGCTTTCGCTTCCCACTTGCCTTGCTGGTGGCTTCCATCTCTTTCGCCACTGCGACTCTCGCACAAATGCCTGCGGTAAAGGTATTGGGCAACGACACTCTCAGGTTCGAAGAGAGCGGGAGCTCTGGACGGGGTAATGCGGCATTTAAGTCTTCCGTCTCCGGCCTAGATTTTCAGTTTTATGACCGCCAGGCGGCGATTGATATTTCTCCGGCGGGCGCATCCGCAGGCAAGCCCATCCGTCTTAGCCTGTCGGGAGCAAAGCGCGCACAACGCATTTCACCGGAACGACAATTGCCGGGGGTTGTGAACTATGTCTACCCTGACGGCCGCAACTCGCGGATCGGCTTGCGTACCTGGTCCGGCCTGCGCTACCAGGGAATCTATCCTGGCGTCGATCTGGTGTACTACGGGAATCGTGGCCAACTGGAGTACGACTTTGTAGTCGCTCCGCAACATGACCCGAAAATGATCGCGCTCGACATCAGCAGCGCGCAACACGTCGGCATCAGTCGCGAAGGCGAGTTGAATATCAGCGGCGCCGGCACGAGCCTGCGCTTCTCCAAGCCCGTGATCTACCAGACGGCGGCAGACGGCTCGCGACAACTGCTGGCCGGAAGTTATGTAATGACGGGCCCGGGACGGATCGGTTTCGACATTCCGAAGTGGGACCGCAGCCGCCCGTTGATCATCGATCCCGTCCTCTTATGGTCAGAGTTTATCAATGGTTCGACGACGAGCGACACTTACTATGTCGGAGCCGTTGACGGCAGCGGGAATGTCTACGTGGCGGGGCGCACAAGCACCGGAGTCGTGATTGAGAAGATCGGTTCTGCCGGCACCACGCTGGTTTACCGCACCATCCTGACTGTTACTTCACCGCTGACCTATAGCGCTTACCCCGAAGACATGAAAGTCGACTCGGCGGGAAATGTTTATATCGTGGGTTACTCGAACCCAAATTTCCCGACTACCACCGGCGGATATCTGCAGTCTGTGACCAGCGGGAACCACGCGTTTGCCGCTGTCTTAAACGCTGCTGGCACCACGCTCACCTACGGCACCTATCTCGCGGGCGCCACCAGCACCAGCAGTTTTCCGGACCAGGCGAATGGACTCGCCCTGGATTCGGCGAAAAACATGTACATTACCGGCTACACCTATTCCACCACCTTCCCCACCACGAGCGGCGCTTATCAGACGACGATGACGAGCAGCTACGGCGGCTTTGTCACCAAGATGAATCCGACGTTGTCGGGCACGGCCTCACTGATCTACTCCACTTACTTGAGCGGACCCACGACATCGACCATCGAGAACAGCATCGCGGTCGATGGCTCGGATAATGCTTACGTTGTGGGAATTGGCGGAGTGGATTTTCCGGTTACGCCGGGCGCCTTCGCTTATGACGGAGAAGATGACGCCTATGGCGGCATCTACGTCACCAAGTTAAACTCGACCGCGACCACTGCGACTTACTCTGCTTACCTCGGATATCAGGGCTCGACTGGCACCGTCGGCATTGCCGTCGATGGATCAGGCGACGCTTACGTAACCGGACCCGTCGGCGTAGAGGACTTTCCAACGACTGTGGGTGCATACCAGGTCACCTATCCTTCAGGATTTGTCTCCGAGTTAAATCCCGCCGGAACTGCTCTGATTTATTCCACCTTCCTGGGCGGAGCTCAGGAATTGACTTACCCCACGAATATCGCGATTGAACCGGGATGCAGTTCCGCCTGCGACGCATTCATCACGGGGTACACGGGAGAAGACGATCTCTCGTTGACCAACCCCATTCAAGCTTTCAATGCCAGCTGGGTAGGTGGTGATGATAGCGACAATGTCTTTGTCACCGAATTGAACGGTACAGGGACGGCGGCCGTTTACTCGACCTACATTGGCGGCACTGCTTATGACAGCACCCAGAGCACCGCGCACTCTCCGAATATCGTGGCGGACACCACCGGAGATGCTTATGTGTTTGGCGAAACCTCATCCCAAAGTTTTCCGGTCACGCTGACTACAACCCCATACCGAAATAGTTTCGCGTTGGAGATCGGGGCAGCAGCCGCGGCTGAGGGACTGGTGTATCCAACGACTCTAGCCTTTCCGACGAATCAACAAGAGGGCGCGGCCAGCACCCCTCTCGCGGTGACCTTGCGCAACGTTGGCAGTGCGGCTATGACCATCGACAGCATCACGCCTTCACCTGCGTCCTACTCAGAGACGAACACCTGCGGCGCCAGTTTGGCCGGAGGCGCAGAATGCACCATCAATGTGACTTTCACTCCCGCCTCAGCCGCATCCATCCCGGGAACGCTCTCCATTGCTACAAACGGCACGAACACGCCCAACACCGTGACCATGACGGGAACCGGCGTAGCCCAGCCCGCCCTGACGCTGAATCCGCTCACTCTGTCTTTCACGAACCAGCAAGTGAATACGGCCAGTCCGTACCAGACAGTTACGGTCGGCAACAGTGCCACGACCGCTCTGACGTTCAGCAATCCCGCATTTAGCATCAGCGCCAACTTTGCTCAGACCAACAATTGCGGAGCGACGCTGGCGCAAGGCGCCACCTGCACGGTGAACATCGCGTTTCTACCGACGGAGGCCGGTGCCTTCGCCGGATACCTGTCGGTAAACAGCAACACCGGGTCGGTCCCGACTACCTCGGTGAGCTTGTCTGGCAACGGCGTCATAGGGACTCCGGCACTGACTTTGAGTTCGGCCGGGCTGGTATTCAATTCACAAACCGTAGGTATCGCGAGTCCAGCCCAGAGCTTATACGTCTACAATACGGGCGACGTCCCGGTATCGATCTTCGGCATCTCGATTACTGGGACTGGGAGTACGGACTACACCACAACCGGCTGCGTTACCACCGTCGTGCAACCCGGATCATACTGCTCGGTCAGGGTTACCTTCGACCCAACCGCTAGCGGGACACGCGGCCCCGCGACGGTAACCATGGTAGACAGCACCACGGTTGGTAAGCACAGCTTCACCGTCACCGGCACGGCCGTGACCGAAGCGCTTACTCTGGCGATCGATCCAAGTTCTCTGACGTTCGCCCAACTGGGCGTGGGGGCGGAGAGCGCCTACTACCCGGTCACGGTCACCAATACCGGAAACGGCCCGATCGTGATTGAGCGAGCGTACACCACTGGCGATTTCCGCCTGTACTCGACCAGTTGCGTCGGCACATTGAGAGTCGGTTCTACCTGCACCAATTATGTGGAGTTTGCTCCTCTCGCCACAGGAGCACTGACTGGCACGCTGGTCATCGACGACAATGCCACCGGCAACCCGCAAAGCATCCCGCTTAGCGGAATCGCGGTGGCCGCGGCACCCGCAGCACTTGCCAGCCCCGATGCCATTGATTTCGGCACACAGGCGGTTGCCATCACGACGAACGAGCTTCCGCTGAATCTATACAACATCGGAAACGTCCCGTTCAACATCACAAGTACTGATTTCACCGGCACGGATCCGAGCGCTTTCCAGATTAGCTCCAACGGCTGCCTCAATCAGGTGGTGACTCCCGGCCGCTATTGCACCATGTATCTCACTTTCACTCCTGGGTCGGCTGCGGCGCAAAGCGCCACACTGAACTTCGTCGATGCTGCCGGCACGCAAACTGTGTCCCTTACTGGAACCGGAGTCACCGCAACTTACTCGCTGGTCACAGTTCCGGCCACCTTGACTTTCCAGGCGCAGGAAGAACACCTTGCGTCGCCGACTCAATATGTCTATCTCGTGAACACGGGAACCGCTCCGGTCACCATCTCCACCGTAACCTCGAGCAGCACCGACTACACCGGGCAGACCGGATGCAACGGGGCTGTGATCCAGCCCAATAGCAACTGCTATTTAGGCATCGCCCTTACACCCACGGTGACTACCGCGGATAACGCCACGCTCACCGTGAACAGCAACGCCACAGGCGGAGCCAAGACCATCACGGTCAACGGCAGCGGTTCAGCCGCTTTGGCCACCATGCAACTGGTGCCGGCAGGGCTTGCTTATCCCTTCCAGGTAGTTGGCACCACCAGCGCCATTCAGGGTATTACGGTGGAGAATAACTCGGCCTCGACGGTGACGAGCATTGTCATCGCCACGTCCGGAACCAATGCCGGCGACTTCGCCATCAGCAGCAATAACTGTTCTTCGTCGCTGGCAGCGACCACGGGATGCAGTTTCTATGTCAGCTTTACCCCGGGAGCTGCCGGGGCCCGCGTGGCTTCGGTCACCATTACTGACAGCGCCGGGACACAGACCCTGCAACTGGCCGGCTATGGCGTTACCGCCACCAGCACGGCGGTGCTGGTCGACAGCACGCTGCAGTACCAGAACGAGACCATCGGATTCACCAGCCCGAACCAGTCAGCTACGTTCACCAACACGGGCAACACACCCTTGACTATCACCAGCGTCACGCCGGCCGGAGACACCTCCGACTTCGCGATCTCCACCAGCTGTTCCACGACCAACAAGCTCGCCGCTTTTTCGAGCTGCACGGTCAGCGCCACTTTCACGCCCACGGCAGCAGGGAAACGCACAGCCACGGCTGCGATTGCCTACACCGGCGCCAGCGGCAGCCCCGTGACCGTTAACTTCTCGGGCACAGGTGTGACTGGGACTCTGGGTCTGACGGTTTCTCCCACAACCATTAAGTTCCCGTCGCAGGTCGCAGGCACGCAAAGTCCAATCAGCCCCAACATTCTGCTCACGAACACAGGCACCTCGCCGGTCACGATCAGTTCCATCGTGTTGGGCGGCACCAACCCGGCCGACTTCGCCATCAGCAATGGATGTCCCACCTCTCTCTCGCAGGGGCCGACAGGCAACACCTGCAACGTGACCGTAACCTTCACTCCCGCAGCGGCAGCCGCTTACACGGCTACGGTTACGATTACCGATAACGCGGGCGCAGCAACCGTGGTCAACATCAGCGGAACCGGAGTTGCCGACACCAAGCTACTGACGGTTACGCCTACTAGTCTGACCTTCGATCCTCAGGTGACCGAAACCACGAGTGCCACGCAGTACATCACCGTTACCAACACGGGCAACTATACGGTGACCTTCACCAGTGTCACGATCACCGGCAACTTTGCCCTTGCCAGCCAGGGCTGCACCGGAACAATAGCCCCCGGTGGTACCTGCAGCATTGGCGTGACCTTTACGCCAACCAGCGCCAGCTCGACTGCGAAAACCGGCACCGTCACCATCGCAGATAACTCCACCGTCGGCAGCGGCAAGCAGACGGTCTCGCTGTCGGGACTGGGTATCGCCACCACTTCGGAAATTGAGCTTTCTCAAACTGCAGTGGTGTTCGACGCGCAGACTGTGGCCACGGCGAGTCCGGTGCAGCTGGTTTATTATTACAACCAGGGCAATACGGCCTCGACCATCAGCACTGGTGCGATAAGCGGCACCAACGCAACCGATTTCTCCCTAAGCGGCAGCAGTTGCGCCACCACCAGCGCCTCAGCAGTCGCCGCGTACTCGTACTGTTACTACCGGATAACGTTCACTCCGGCGGCGGCAGGAGCGCGCGGGCCCGCAACTCTCACGATTACCGACTCCGACCCCGGAAGTCCGCGCCTAGTGACTCTCTCCGGTACAGGAATCAGCTCTGCCGTGCCGGAAGTGAGCTTCAACCCGGCAAGCCTGACGTTCGCCAGCCAGGCTGAAGGCACAACCAGCGCCCCACAAAATATCAACCTCACCAATACCGGTCAGGCGAGCCTGACTATCACTGGCATCACGCTAACCGGGACGGACAGCGGCAACTACGCACAAACCAACAACTGCCCGGCCACTCTGGCGGCTGGCTTCAGCTGCAACATTGCGGTAACTTTCTCGCCCATTGCAATCGGATCCGGCCTTACCGCCGCCATCTCCGTAACAGATAACGCGACCGGAAGCCCGCAAACCGTTCCCATTACCGGCACAGGCAAGGCTGGCGCGTTGCCGATCGTGACGCTGTCACCGACCAGTCTGGCGTTTCCCAATGTGCCGCTGAATACTTTGAGTCAACAGACGGTAACGGTGACCAACACCGGCACCGCAGCCTTGACCTTCGCCAGCGGCAGCATCACCATCACCGGCACCGTGTCCTCGGACTTCTCCGAGACCAATACCTGCGCCGGTACCAGTGTCGCCGTCAATGGGACGTGCAAGATCGTCGTGAGTTTCACGCCGTCAACCTTCGAGAATCAAACGGCAACGGTCTCGCTGGTGGACAATGCTGCCAACAGCCCGCAAAGCGTACCGATCACGGGCAACGGTGCAGAACCGGCCGTATACCTGTCGCCGACGACACTAGCGTTTGGCAGCGTGGCCACCGGAACCACCAGCGCTCCGCAGACCGTGACGGTGGAGAACTATGGCAACGCAACATTGACGATTAGCGGTGTGGTCGCTACAGGCCCCTACTTGATATCGGCCAACACGTGCGGCTCATCGCTGGCGGCGGGATCGATCTGTACGATCTCTGTGGAATTCAAGCCCACGTCAAACGGATCAACGCCCGGCACCTTAGTCATTACCGACAATGCCGGAGACAGTCCGCAGATCGTCGAGTTGACCGGAACTGGCACCTAAAAACCCTGTACCGACGAGCGTGCGGAGCCACCGCGCTCCGCACCTTGTCGGAAGTTCTCGTGTTGGCCGGCGCGCCCCAGCAGATTCGGCTACGCCGGCCCAGCTAAACGCTGCCCCTTCACCTCGAATCCCGGCCCGCCCCAGAACTGGGGGCAATCAGTTGCCGGATTTGCAATGCGTCCTTCGCCGGGCGACAATCTTAGCGTGGAAAACGACTTATCGCGAAGCGGACCATCCGGCGCCGGCTCAGAAGCTTCCGCCGGGATGCCTAGACCGTTTCAGCCCGGTGCGCTGGTGATTGCGACTCTCTGCAATCCGCGCGAAAAATTCTGGGGGATGATTCTCGCGCTCGCTCCTGAGGGCCTCAGCCTGAGCGGCGCTGAACTCGCCTCCTTTGAGGATCTGACGGTGATGGTCCGCGACGGCGAGCCTTTCACTCCCGCCGTCGTGTTCTTTCCCATGCATCGCATTGAGCGCGTCGAACTCGACCTGCCCGACGGAAACCTGCCATCCCTCTCGCAGCGCTTCTTCGCCAAGACTGGGTTGGAGCCACCTGCCGCCCTCGCGCCTCACATCGATCAAGACAGCCCAGTCGGCGACGCTCACGATTCCGGACAGCATGCGCCCAAGGAGCGTGCGTGAAATTCTCGCAAATCTTCACCGCTCCCAACCAGCTCACGCTGCTGCGGATGGTTTTCGTTCCGTTCATCGTGATTCATCTGGTCGAGGGCCGCTACCTCTGGGCGCTCGTCGTTTTTGTGATTGCCGGATTCAGCGACGGCCTGGACGGCCTGCTCGCCCGCACTCTTCACCAGCAGACGCTGCTGGGACAGTATCTTGATCCTATTGCCGACAAGCTCTTGTTGAGCACCATGTTTCTCGTGTTGTCGATCCTGCACAAAATCCCGTGGAAGTTCACCGTGCTGGTCTTCAGCCGCGACATTTCAATTCTTGCCGCCAGCGCCGTCCTGTTTGCGATTGCCGGGCTGCGGAACTTCCGCCCCAGCATTTTCGGCAAGGCCAACACTTTCTCACAGATCAGCGCTGTGTTTTTCGTCCTTTTGTTTGAGGTTCGTCCGCTGCGTTGGGCATGGATAGCACGCACGGTCTTTCTGCGCGCAACTTTTATTTTCACCATCGTCTCCGCGCTGCACTACGTCATTCTGGTGCAGCAGCGTTTGCGCGAGCACACCCACGCCCTCCCGCCCGCTCGAACTCCGGCCATCTGACTTTGATTTGACCCGCTCTCTCTCCCACCCTAGAATCATTAGTTTGTTTGAGCACGGCTCGCACTCATATGGCGCTTCGTCTTTTTAATACCATGTCGTCGCAGATCGAGGAATTCCATCCCTTGCGCGACCACGAAGTCCGCATGTACGCCTGCGGCCCCACCGTTTACAACTACGGACACATCGGCAACTTCCGCACCTTTGTCGCCGTCGACCTTTTGCGCCGCTTCTTCCGCCAAAGCGGATACACCGTCCGCCATGTCATGAACATCACCGACGTGGACGACAAGATTATCCGCGATGCCGCGCGCGACGGCGTCAGCGTCCAGCAATACACCGCGAAGTATGAGAAGGCGTTCCTCGAGGACGCCGCCATGATCGGTATCGAAGAACCAACGCTGGTGCGCGCCACCGAACACATTCCAGAAATGGCGGCCTTCGTCGCGAAGCTTGTGGAAAAGGGCATCGCCTACCGCACCGACGACGGCTCTTATTATTTTCACATCGCCAAATTTCCGCAGTACGGCAAGCTTTCGAAAAAGGACTTCGGCGGCATGCTCGACGGCGCCCGCGTCGACGTCGACGAATACGACAAGGACAGCGCTCGCGATTTCGCCCTCTGGAAAGCACCCAAGCCGGGCGAAGCCTCGTGGGACACCGTGATCGGCCCCGGCCGCCCGGGCTGGCATCTGGAGTGCTCGGTCATGTCGATGGAGGAACTCGGTGAGAGTTTCGACCTGCACGCCGGCGGCGAAGATCTCATCTTCCCGCATCATGAAAATGAAATCGCCCAATCGGAATCACTCACCGGCAAGCCCTTCTCGCATTTCTGGTTCCACGCGCGCTTCCTGCTGGTCGAAGGCGAGAAGATGTCGAAGAGCCTGGGAAATTTCTTCACACTTCGCGACCTGGTTCTGAAAGGCCACAAGCCGTCGTCGATCCGTTACTTGCTGACGTCCGTCCCCTACCGCAATCAGCTGAACTTCACCTTTGATGGGCTGAAGCAAGCCGCGGTTTCCGTGGAGCGCCTGCGCAATTTCCGCCTGCGTCTGAGCGCGGGCACTTTCCCGTCGGGTGCCACTCCCGCGATGCAGTCGCTCGCGACCCAGTCTGTCGAACGCATGACCGCAGCCCTCGACGACGACCTCAATACCGCGCAGGCGCAAGCGGCAATCTTTGAAATGGTGCGCCAGGCCAACGCCGCGTTCGACTCCGACGGAGTCAAGAAAGATGATGTTCCACCACTGCTCGCAGTCTTGGCTAAGTTCGATGAGATCTTCGCCGTTCTCGACGACGATGATGGTCCAAAGATGAAGCGCGTCTTCGATTGGGCCGTGCTGGAAGGCCGCGAGAAAGAGATCACCGCCGAACTGCGTGATGCAGTTCAGTCCGGCCAGCGCTCCGACGCCGAGATCGAAAAAGGGATTACCGTAATGAAGGCCGCGCGCGCCGCTCGCGATTTCAAAACCTCAGACGCGATCCGCGCCGAACTTGCCGACGCCGGTATCCTCGTCGAAATCACCAAAGACGGCATCCGCTGGCGAAGAAAGTAACTGCAGCTCACCGGTTCCCACGGGCTGAGATGTTAAGCTGATGGCTGAAAGCTGATAGCTGACAGCTGTTC
>Ga0187890_10004061_pt1 | contig 9971 bp, 11 predicted proteins | sample June2016WEW_21_1_FD_133005 | JGI IMG/M metagenome (GOLD analysis project Ga0187890, IMG submission 133005) | Peatland microbial communities from SPRUCE experiment site at the Marcell Experimental Forest, Minnesota, USA - June2016WEW_21_10 | ecosystem: Environmental > Terrestrial > Soil >...
CGCATCACCTGCCAGGTCGTGCCGTTGATCGGCAGCGCGACGGCGCCGGCGAGGCAACCGTGAGCGTAGAAGCCAATAGAACGCGCGGTCACCGGAGCCGGCGTGGTCTTGCGCCCGAAAAGTTCCCGCGCCGGCGTCGATGGCGAAGCCGGATTGGCGAGCGGCGGCAGCGTCTTGTCCTCGACGGTGCCGGGGTCCTGAGCCAGCGCCGGAGCGGAGCCGGCGAGCAGCAGCATCAAGAGCAGTCGAGACGAAACGCGCATCATTGATTCTCCGCCGCGCTGCGTCGCGCGGGAACTTTCGTTCGAAACGCGACGGCATGCGCCCGGCGGCGATACGCTGCCGCGAGTCGTTCGTCCTGTCCAGCCGCAAACAGGTCGCAGCCCTCGCCGTCGAGCGCGAGGAGTCGCTCCTCGGTTACCGTCTGCGGCTCGATTGTGCCGTCGTGCAGGATATGTCCGACCGCGAGACCGCGTCTGGCGAGGTGCCGCGCCACCAAAAGACAGCGGTGGCAATCGAGCGGCTCGCGTTCCGCGCACATCGCGCAGACGCGAAAACGCGCCGCGGCATCGAGCAAGCGATTGAGGCCGGCGCGAAATTCGGGCTGTATCGCCATCGCCTCGTAATCGGCGACGCCGTCGCGAAAAAGGCTCTCATCGCGCGGTCGTCCGCCCAGCGTATCGCCCATCCCCAAATACGCGATACCCGCATCGGCCAGCCGCGCCGCCAGCGCCTTTTGCGAAAACCAAGGGAACCAACGCGAGTAGGGCGCCGAGCGCACATCGGCGATGGCAGTCACCCCGGCATCGCGCAACATGGCGAGGAACCCCTCGGCTGGAATGTTGGAATGACCGATGCTGAACAGATCGAACGAAGGCATGCTTGATGGTAAAGGCCAAGGCCGCCGATTGCATGGCCGGATTGGCCGGGAGCCATTGCGGGATTGACTCTCAAACCCACCGTCCGCTTTACACTTTCCGTGGCGCCACAATAATGTTCAAGGTGCGCTGAGGCTGGGGCTCGCCATGCGTAGGGTCATTCTCGCGGCGTTGCTGGCCGCGCTGTCATTTGGGATTTTGCCGGCGGCCACGCGGGCCGAGGCCGACGTGAAGGTCGAGATCGATCGCGGCAGCCAGACCATGGTCGTGATCGTCGATGGCGTCTACCGTTACACGTGGCGGGTTTCGACCGGCCGGCCGGGTTATGGGACGCCGGCGGGCGTCTTCCATCCACGGATGATGGCGGCGCGCTGGTTCTCGCGCATCTATTACAATTCACCGATGCCGCATGCGATTTTCTTTTACGGAGGCATTGCCATTCACGGCAGCTACGAGATTTCGCGGTTGGGCGGCCCGGCCTCGCATGGCTGCATCCGCCTGCATCCCACTGACGCGGCTATCCTGTTCGGATTGGTGCAAAGGGAAGGGATGCGCAACACCACGATCGTGGTGCAATAGCGCGTCCGTCAAACATCCACCTTCAGCGCGGCGATGAACGCTTCCTGCGGGATATCGACTTTGCCGAACTGGCGCATGCGTTTTTTGCCTTCCTTCTGTTTCTCCAGAAGTTTTCGTTTGCGCGTCACGTCGCCGCCGTAGCATTTCGCCGTCACATCCTTGCGAAAGGCGCGCACCGTCTCGCGCGCAACGACTTTGCCGCCGATCGCGGCCTGGATCGGCACCTGGAACATGTGCGGTGGAATGAGCTCCTTCAGCTTCTCCGCCATGGCGCGGCCGCGCTGTTCGGCGCGGGTGCGGTGGACAAGCATCGCCAGAGCGTCGACCGGCTCGCCGTTGACCAGCATCTGCAGCTTGACCAGATCGGCCGGCTTGTAATCGGTGAGATGATAATCGAACGAGGCGTAGCCCTTCGACACCGATTTCAGCCGGTCATAAAAGTCGAACACCACCTCGTTGAGTGGAAGGTTGTACTTTACCAGCGCGCGGTTGCCGACATACGTCAGCTCTTTTTGCTCACCGCGGCGATCTTGGCAGAGCTTAAGCACAGAGCCGAGATATTCGTCTGGCGTCAAAATGGTCGCCTCGATCCACGGCTCCTGCATTTCCTCGATGTGGTTCGGATCCGGCATGTCGACAGGGTTGTGAATCTCAAGCTGCTGGCCGTTGCGCAATTTGATCTTGTAGATGACCGACGGCGCGGTAGCGATCAGATTGAGATTGAACTCGCGCTCGAGCCGCTCCTGGATAATCTCAAGGTGGAGAAGCCCGAGAAAACCGCAGCGGAAGCCGAAGCCGAGCGCGGCCGAGGTCTCCATCTCATAGGAAAAACTCGCGTCGTTGAGCCGGAGCCTACCCATGGCGGCGCGCAGATTTTCGAAATCGGCCGCATCGACGGGGAACAAACCGCAGAACACGACCGGGATCGCGGGGCGAAAGCCGGGAAGGGGCGCCGCGACCGGCCTTTTGTCGTCGGTGATGGTATCGCCGACGCGGGTGTCGGCCACTTCCTTGATGGAGGCGGTCAAGAAGCCGATCTCGCCCGGCCCCAATTCGCCGAGCTCGACACGTTTCGGCGTGAATACGCCGACGCGATCGACTTCGTAGTTGACGTCGGTTCCCATCATGCGGATGCGCTGACCCTTCTTCAGCACGCCGTCGACGACGCGGAAGAGCACAACGACGCCGAGATAGGCATCGTACCAGCTATCGACCAGGAGCGCCTTGAGCGGCGCCTTGGCGTCGCCTTTCGGCGGCGGCAGCCGCTGCACAATTGCTTCCAGCACTTCCGGCACGTTCAATCCGGTCTTGGCGGAGATCAGAATGGCGTCGGAGGCGTCGAGCCCGATCACGTCCTCGATCTGCTGCTTGACCTTGTCGGGCTCGGCGGCCGGCAGATCGACCTTGTTGAGAACCGGCACGATCTCATGGTTATTGTCGAGCGCCTGATAGACATTGGCGAGCGTCTGCGCCTCCACGCCCTGGCTCGCGTCGACGACCAGCAGTGAGCCCTCGCAAGCGGCGAGCGAGCGGTTGACCTCGTAGGCGAAATCGACGTGGCCGGGTGTGTCGATTAGGTTGAGGATGTAGTCTTTACCGTCGCGCGCGCGGTATTTGAGCCGCACCGTCTGCGCTTTGATGGTAATGCCGCGCTCGCGCTCGATATCCATCGAATCGAGCACCTGCTCGACCATTTCGCGGGCTTCGAGCCCGCCGGTAAGCTGGATCAGCCGGTCGGCGAGCGTCGATTTGCCGTGGTCGATATGGGCGATGATCGCGAAATTTCGGATGTTTTCGATGGGAGTGGCAGTCATGCGGCGCAGATAACATCCGCCCTCCCGAGCGGCAAGCGGTCCGGACGTTGTGGCGCAAGGAAGTTTAGCGCTGGCGCCAGACGAAGGCGGCGCTGACCACGAAATTCCAGACGGTGCCGATCAGCGCCCCACCGAGGCCGGCGATCCACCACACACTGTCGTAATCGTAAATCCAGGTGGCGATGCCGACATTGGATATTGCGCCGATGGCGCAAATGACCTGGAAGCGGATCAGGCCGGTGATGAAATGCCACCCGGTGAGCCGCTGGTCGCGGTAGGTGAACAGATTGTTGAGAACGAAGTTCCAGGCAATCGCGCCGACGGTGGCGATCGCCTGCGCCGCGCCGAACGACAAGACGGCCGCCAACAGCGCGCTCAATATACTCAGATGGATGCCAAGGCCGGTCAATCCGACCAGGCAGAACAGCAGAAAGCGCGCCGAGATGGCGTCATTGGTGAGTTTCGCCGTTACCAGGGCGGCGAAATCGAGCGCAATCTTTGAATCGAGCTTGCTCTCGCCGTGTTGACGCTCGCGAAAAGCGGAGGGTAGCTCGACGGTGCGCAGGTTGCCTCGCGCCGTAGCCATGATGTCGAGCAGGATCTTGAAGCCCTGCGAGGAGAGCGCAGGCGCGATCGCTTCGAACGCATCGCGCCGGATCATGAAATGTCCGCTCATCGGATCGGTGAGATCGATTCCGAGCAGGTGACGCACAATCGCATTCGACCAGCGGCTCACGCGGGAACGTTGCTTCGATAGGCCCGCGGCGGAGCCGCCGTAAAGATAGCGGCTCGCCACCACGAGATCGGCGCGCCCGGTGCGTAAAGCGTCGAGCATGGGAACGAGCAATCCCTCGTCGTGCTGCAAATCGGCATCCATGACCGCGACGTAGCGGGCCTGGCTCGCAAGCATGCCCTCCAGGCATGCTCCGGCGAGACCGCGGCGGCCGATACGGCGAATGCAGCGCACGCGGCTGTCGGTTTCGCCGATGGCGCGCGCGGCCGCGGCCGTGCCGTCGGGAGAATTGTCGTCGACGAATACGACCTCCCAGTCGCAGGACGCGAGCAGGCGCGAGAGCCGTTCGACAAGGAGCGGAACATTGGCCCGCTCGTTGAAAGTCGGCACGACAATGCTGAGTTCGGGCGCGGGGCGCACGGTTGCGATCTTATCCGCGCGCGTAAGCGGCGCCGGCGAATTTGCTGGCGGAATATTGTCTATCGCCGACGGGGACAACGCGAAGCTTCCTCTCGTTCACCGCACTTATTGCTCTATCCGTATGCTCACGCTACTAGCTTTCTCAAGCCTTGGAAAAGGTCTGTGCGTTCCTTTCCAATTCGCCGGCTGCGGCCGAGCCCCGAGAGAAATGATGTCCATGGCGCGGCGCGACGCCACCAGCCGAATGCGTCCAGAAGTCGCGGACTTCGCTCACCGTCTCGTCCAGGTCGGAGGGCGTCTCATAGCCGGGAACGCCGAGGGCACGATCGTCCTCCTGGTCCTCTTAGCTTACATCGCCGTGTGGATGCTCTTCTGGACGGTATCGACGGCGTCGGTCGACGTCCATGTCGACGCCGACGAAGCATTGATCTGGGCGCAGCATTTCGCTTTCGGCTACAAGCACCCGCCGATGACCGGCTGGCTGTTTGCTTTGTGGTTTGCCGTGTTGCCGCGCCAGCAGTGGGCGGTGGATCTTTTGAGTGTGACGACGCTCGCCGTCGCGCTCGCCGTCACATGGCGGCTTCTGCGCGACCATCTCGACAAAAATCGAGCGCTATTAGGTCTCCTCGCCCTCTTTCTTGTTCCGCTCTATGACGTCAAGGCGGAGGTGCTCAACGCCAACACGGTGACGGTCCCGTTTTGGGCGGCGACGCTGCTGTTCTATCTGCGCGCTCGCCGCGGGCTCGGCGTGTTGGATGCCTCGTTGGCGGGAGCGTTCGCCAGTCTCACAATGCTCGGCAAATACTGGGCAGTTTTTCTCCTCGCCGGCATGGCGGTCGCCTCCGTGGTCGGTCCGGGGGCAAGACGCTTCTGGCGCTCGCCGGCACCCTATGTGATGGCGGCCGGCGCAGCTGTGGTCATTGCTCCGCACGTGTGGTGGCTTGTCAGCGAGCGCGGGGGCGGGAGCATTCAATTCGCCGCAAGCGTCGCCATTCACGCATCATTCGGCAATGCGCTGACACGATCGGTCCTTTATCTTCTCGGCGCAGCGGCCTACATCGTCGGCCCGCTCATTGTTCTCGTCGCGTTGCGGCCGAGCAGGGTTGCGCTGGCGGACATCGTCTGGCCCGCCGACGATGACCGCCGGCAGGTGCTCGTGCTGCTGTTAGTGCCTCTCATCCTGCCGGCGCTGGTCAATTTGGTCACTCCGTACCGGCTGACGGCGGATTGGACCTTCCCAAACTGGGCGCCTTTGCCTGTCGTCCTCTACGCCTCGCACTACATCATCATCGATGAGCGCGCCGTCGCGCGGGCGGGCCTCGCCGTCCTGGCGATGATCTTGGCAATGCTCATTGCATCGCCCGTTATCGCTTGCGTCAGGCTCATGAACAGCCGCGACGAAAATCGGACCCATTTCAGGCAAGTCGCCGAAATGGCGGACAGTCTCGCCGGCAAACCGACCCAGTTATTTTGGGGCTCCGCGGACATTACCTCGGGCCTGCCGTTCTATTTGCCGCAAGCGCGGCCGATACCCGTCGACCCATTGTCGGTCGAAGGCCGCGCCGCCAGCAGCATCCATGGGCTTCTGGTCGTCTGCATGATCGGCGATGCACCCTGCCAGGAAACCGGCAAAACGCTCGCAAATGCCGGAGCGCGCTCGATTACCGCCACGTTCGAGCGCAGCTTCTTGGGATTGACCAGTCCGCCCCGAAGTTACCAGATCACCGTGGTGCCGCTGGCGCAAACGCCCGCGCGCACCACGGAGTGATCCTCAATAGCGGTATTGATCGGTCTTGTACGGACCGCTCACCGGGATGCCGATATAAGTCGACTGCTTATCGGAAAGCTTGGTGAGCTTGACGCCGATCTTGTCGAGATGGAGCCGCGCGACCTTCTCGTCGAGCTGCTTCGGCAACGTGTAAACCTTCTTCTGGTATGTGCCGGGATTGGCCCACAATTCGATCTGCGCCAGCGTCTGGTTGGTGAACGACGACGACATCACGAAGCTCGGGTGGCCCATGGCGTTGCCGAGATTGACGAGCCGCCCTTCGGACAAGAGGATGATGCGCTTCTTGTCGGGAAATTCGATCTCGTCGACCTGCGGCTTGATGTTTTCCCACTTCAAGTTTTTCAGCGCCGCGACCTGAATCTCGGAATCAAAGTGTCCGATATTGCAGACGATGGCGCGGTGCTTCATCTTGCGCATGTGATCGATGGTAATGACATCGACATTGCCGGTGGCGGTGCAGAAGATGTCGGCGCGCGTCGCGGCCTCCTCCATCGTCACCACTTCGTAGCCTTCCATCGCCGCCTGCAGCGCGCAGATCGGATCGATCTCGGAGACCAGGACCCGGCAGCCGGCCTGGCGTAGCGAGGCCGCCGAGCCTTTGCCAACGTCGCCGAAGCCGGCGACCATTGCCACCTTGCCGGCCATCATCACGTCGGTGCCGCGGCGAATGCCGTCGACCAGCGATTCGCGGCAGCCGTAGAGGTTGTCGAACTTGGATTTGGTGACGCTGTCGTTGACGTTGATGGCGGGGAAGAGGAGCTTGCCTTCCTTTTCCATCTGATAGAGACGATGCACGCCGGTGGTCGTCTCCTCGGTCACGCCGCGGATTTCCTTGGCGGTCTTGCTGTACCAGCCGGGCTGGTGCACGAGCCGTTTCTTGATCGCGGCAAACAGCACCTCCTCTTCCTCATTGTTCGGGTGGTGCAGCACCGTCGGGGTCATCTCCGCTTGCGAGCCCAGATGCATGAGCAGCGTGGCGTCGCCGCCGTCATCGAGGATCATATTAGGCGCGCCGCCGTCCGCCCATTCGAAGATGCGGTGGGTGTATTCCCAATACTCCTCGAGAGATTCGCCTTTGACCGCGAAGACCGGCGTGCCGCCGGCGGCGACCGCGGCGGCGGCATGATCCTGCGTCGAGTAGATGTTGCACGACGCCCAACGGACGTCGGCGCCGAGCGCCTTGAGGGTGTCGATCAGCACGGCGGTCTGGATGGTCATGTGCAGCGAGCCGGCGATGCGCGCGCCGCGCAGCGGCTGCTCCGGCCCGTACTCTTCGCGGGTCGCCATCAGGCCGGGCATTTCAGTCTCGGCAATGGCGAGTTCCTTGCGGCCCCATTCGGCGAGGCTGATATCCTTGACGACATAATCGGCGGTGGAAGCTTTGGCCTTGGTCGACGTGCTCATGACAATCCTTGCGCTCCTTGGCGGTCCCTGGTTACTCGATAAATTCGGGGCGTTGTTGAGATGGCCGCTGGCCAGCCCTGGCGCTCCGGCGTGGCGGTCGGCGCGCGGCACTAAAGACATAAAGAATCCTTTATGTCCATGCTTGAACATGATCGCAGCAATGCATTTTTCCCCTATGGATGCGGAACCCGAAAAGGCCGCCGACGAGGCCGTCACAGAGCCGAAATCGTTGCGCCACTTGGCCCAGGCCGAGGAAGGCTGCACGCGCTGTCCGCTCTACCGTGACGCCACGCAGGCGGTGCCGGGCGAAGGCCCAAGCCACGCCGCCTTCATGCTGGTGGGTGAGCAACCGGGCGACAAAGAAGACATCGCCGGCAAGCCGTTCGTCGGCCCTGCCGGCCGGGTCCTCGACCAGGCGCTGCACGATGCCGGGATCGCGCGAGAAGAGACCTTCGTCACCAATGCGGTCAAGCATTTCAAACATGAAATGCGCGGCAAACGCCGGCTGCACAAACGTCCCAACAATTACGAGATCGAGCGCTGCAAGGTTTGGCTCGATTTCGAGCGCAGCCTGGTCAAGCCATCGACCATCGTCGCGCTTGGCGTCACCGCGGCGCGCAGCCTGACCGGGCGCACCGTCACCATCGGCAAAGTGCGCGGCAAGCCCATCGATATGGCGGATGGCACGCGGCTCGTCATCACCGTTCATCCCTCGGCGTTGCTGCGCATCGAGGACGAAGACGAGCGGCGTGCGGCTTATCGGAGCTTTGTTGCCGACCTCAAGGCCGCGGTCGCGGCAAGCTCGCACGGGACGGCACGCATCAAGGCGAGCTGAAGATCAGTTTGCCGGCGACGGTTCACCGGGTCGCGGCGTCGCCCTGGCTACACCGGCTTGCGCCAACGCTGCCCCGATCTGCTGCATCCGGTTGATAAGCTCGATCGCCGCGGCAGGCGGCAGCACGAGCCGGCAAGCCGGATAACGGCGGCCGGTGATCGGCGTGTCAGGCTTGATCTCGTCGAAGCGGGTGACGGCGAATTCGATCCGCAGCGATTGGCCGTCGAAGACGAGACCGCTGACCGAATCGGCGAAAGTCTCGGCAACGTCCGCACGATCAATGTATCGGATTGTCGCGGCTTGCCGTTCGCGTGGCACGTTCGCCGAAGCGCTCTTCGCGGCGTTCGGATCGCCTTGGTCGGAAGTCATAGGTCTTCTCCCTCGGCCGCTTTGCTTGAATGAGGCCGATTAATCGTCTTCGCCAAAACGCGAGTTGATGAGAGCGGTTAAAGCCTCGACGACTTCCGCCGCCTCTTTGCCAATTGCTTCGACCGTGATCGACGTACCGGGCGCGGCTGCGAGCATCATCAGCCCCATGATCGAGGTGCCGCCGACAGTTTCACCGCAGCGCATGACGCGCACGTCGGCGTCGAATTTTTCCACCGTTTGCACAAACTTGGCCGACGCCCGCGCGTGCAATCCCTTCCTGTTGCAGATCGCCAGCTTGCGGACCACCGCTCCTTCGCGGAACGCCCGCTCGTCCGGTATGCAATCGTCGCTGCGAGGGGCGGGCAGGTTCATTTTCCGGTGAGCACCCGGCTGGCGATGGTCACGTATTTCCGCCCGGCGTCCTGGGCGGCTGCGACTGCTTCGGCGAGCGGACACTCGTCCCGCACCTTGGCGAGCTTCACCAGCATCGGGAGATTGATGCCGGCCAGGACTTCGACTTTGGGCCGGCTCATGACCGAGATGGCGAGATTCGACGGGGTGCCACCGAACATATCGGTAAGAATCGCCACCCCATCTCCGCTATCGACGCGCTTGACCGCCTCGATAATGTCCTTGCGGCGCTCCTCGACGTCGTCGTCGGGACCGATGGTGACCGCTTCGATCTGGCCCTGCGGCCCTACCACATGCTCAAGCGCCGCGCGGAACTCGATAGCAAGCCGCCCGTGGGTCACAAGCACAAGACCAATCATTGAACTCCCCGCGGGCGCGTCCCGGTTGCACCGCACGAAAGGGTGCTCATCTTGACCATCCGAAGCCCAAGCGCAAGGGGCATTTTCGAGGGTATCTGGCAATTGTTGCATTGCGGTAGCGCAAGCTCGATTGCGGATTTCGGGGCGCCGCCAGGGTGACCGGCAGTGGCAGGGGCCAACGAACGCGCCCCTTCGCACAGTCTACAGGGGTCATGGTTACCAATCTCCAACCACGCTGGGACTTGTGGTGCCGATACGGAAAAGTCCGGATGAGCTGCAACGGTAACGTCAAATCCAACTGTCCCCGGGTGAATTGAGGAGGGTCAGCACGCCGGGCAAGGGCGCGAGCCCAGATGCGACCGCGAGCCGCGGTAGCGCAA
>Ga0187890_10004065_pt1 | contig 9968 bp, 11 predicted proteins | sample June2016WEW_21_1_FD_133005 | JGI IMG/M metagenome (GOLD analysis project Ga0187890, IMG submission 133005) | Peatland microbial communities from SPRUCE experiment site at the Marcell Experimental Forest, Minnesota, USA - June2016WEW_21_10 | ecosystem: Environmental > Terrestrial > Soil >...
CGGTGGTGCATCGTGGCGTCAATATTATCGGCCCGGCAAATCTGGCGTCGCGCGCGCCGTATCACGCCAGCCAGATGTATGCCACCAACGTGGTCAATCTGCTGAAGCTGATGGTGAGCAAAGAAGGCGTTCTGACCATCGATTTGAAGGATGAAGTGATTCGCGAGACTCTGGTCACACACGAGGGAAAAGTGGTGAATCCGAAAGTTAGTCAACTGATCGAAGCGGGGGTGGCACGCGCTTGAATTACGAATTTGGACTCTATGTCTTCATGCTCTCCGCGTTTCTGGGCTTCGAGCTGATCCGCAAGGTTTCTCCCCTGCTCCACACGCCCCTGATGGCGATGACAAACGCCATCGCCTCTATCTCGGTGGTGGGGGCGATCCTCATCACGGGTGAGCAGGGCGCATCGACTTTGTCCAAGGTGCTCGGCTTCATTGCGGTGGTATCGGCCTCCACTAACCTTGTCAGCGGATACCTGATCACCGATCGCATGCTGAAGATGTTCAGGAAGCCGGAGCCGCCGAAGAAATGACGCTGTACCAGTTCCTATACCTCGCTGCTGCATTTTGTTTCATTTTTGCTCTGAAGTGGATGTCGCATCCCTCGACCGCGCGGCGCGGCGTATTTTCGGGCGAGCTCGGCATGCTTCTGGCCGTGGTCGGCACGCTGATCCGGCACGAGGTGATGGACTACCAGTGGATCGTCATCGGACTGATCGTTGGCGCGGCCATCGGTATTCCAATCGCCGTACTAATGCCGATGACTGCTGTGCCGCAGCGAACTGCTATCTCACTTTCCTGCGGCGCCTTTGCCTCGGCGCTGATCGGTACAGCGGAGTATTACAAGGCCGGGGCGCGCCCCACGTTCACGACCGCTGCGCTGATGGTTGAAATCCTGCTTGGTTTCCTCACCACCACCGCCAGCCTCATGGCGTTCGGCAAGCTGCAGGAGATTCTGCCGGGGCGGCCCATTGTTTTCAAATTCCAGAATTTTTTCAACCTGGGAGTGCTGGCTGTCGCGGCGGGGATCGGCGTTTACAACATTGCGAACCCGGGTGATACGCATCTGTTCCCGGTTTATATAGCGCTGGCGATGATCTTCGGCGTGCTGCTGATCATTCGGATCGGCGGCGCCGACATGCCGACCGTGATCGCACTGCTCAACTCCTATTCGGGACTTTCGTCCTGTGCCATGGGGTTTGCTCTCGACAACAAGCTGCTCATCATCGCGGGTGCGCTCGACGGTTCGTCCGGCCTCATCCTGTCGATCATTATGTGCCGGGCCATGAACCGTTCGTTCTCGAACGTTCTGTTCGGCGGCTTCGGCCAGCTGCAGGCCGCTGTGGTCGGTAAGGAAGCGCGTCCGGTGCGCTCCGCCAGCCCGGAGGAAGCAGCCGTCATTCTGGGGGACGCGCGCAGCGTCGTTATCATCCCCGGCTACGGTATGGCTGTCGCCCAGGCGCAGCACAAGATCCGCGAACTGCACGATCTGCTCACCAAACGCGGCGTAGAGGTGCGGTTTGCGATTCACCCGGTCGCTGGACGCATGCCCGGCCACATGAACGTTCTGCTGGCCGAAGCCGATGTGCCCTACGACAAGCTGATCGAGATGGAAGACATCAATCCGGACATGGGCATGACCGATGTGGCGCTGATCGTCGGCGCGAACGACATCGTCAATCCGGCGGCGCAGAACGATCCGACGAGCCCCATCGCCGGTATGCCGATTCTCGATGCCTTTAAGTCACGCACGATCATGATCATCAAACGCGGCATGTCGGCGGGCTTTGCGGGCATCGACAATGAGCTGTACTACATGCCCAAGACGCTGATGTTGTTCGGCGACGCCAAATCGTTCGTCGCAAGCCTGGTGAAGGAAATCAGCGCGGCGTAGCATAAACCCGGAGCATGGTCGATCTGGCGATCCCGCAGGATGCAACCGAGCTCGCCCAGGCGCTGGAAGCTCTTCCGAACCGCCCTGCGGTTCTCCTGCTCTGGCCGCGAACCGGTAAGCCGGAACTTGCGCGGACCAACGTTCTTCGCAGGCGGCTGAAGCGCTCGCTGGCCAATCTCGGCGGCGTAGTTGAGCGTGTTCAGTTTCAGTTCACGGGGTCGCGGCTGGCAGCGCACTTCCTGATGCTGGAGCTGGCGCGTAAGCACCTTGGCGCCGGCTATCGCAAAGAGATCCGCCTCCGTCTGCCGCCGTACGTCAAGCTGATCCTCTCGAACCAATTCCCGCGCACGCAGGTGACGACGCATATCGGCCGCGCCCGCGCAGTCTATTTCGGCCCGTTCCGCAATCGCGCGACCGCGACACGTTTCGAATCGGAGTTCCTCGATCTCTTCCAGCTGCGGCGCTGTCAGGAAGATCTCTTACCGCGCCCCGACCATCCCGGCTGCATCTACGGCGAAATGGGACGCTGTCTCCGGCCCTGTCAGCAGGCGGTCGGTGGCGACGAATACCGGGGTGAGGCCGAGCGCGTCGCGGAGTTTCTGAGAACCGGCGGCAGATCGCTTTTCAGTCCGGCTGAGAGCGCGCGCGAACGCCTCAGCGCCGAAATGGACTTCGAGGGCGCCGCCCTCATGCATCAGCGGGTGCAGCGCATTCACGAGGTTCTGAGTCTGCGCGATGAACTGGCGCGAGATGTCGACCATCTGAACGCCATTACCGTGACCTCCGGCGTGAATCCGGATACAGTCGAACTCGGCTGGATGCGCGATGGGGTGTGGCAGGGTTTCTCGCCGCTTGAATTTGCGCCTGCCGATGGTACTTCGATCTCGCTGGATGCCAGGCTGCGCGAGCTTGCGCTGAATGCCCCGTCGCGACCGTCGGCCGGCATCGAAAGAATAGAACAACTGGCCGTGCTCGCGCGTTGGATTTATTCCAGCTGGTGCGACGGTGAGCTTCTCCCGGTCGACGACTGGGCTAAGATTCCCTACCGCAAACTCGTCAACGCGGTCTCGCGAATCGCACACGGGCAATCGCCGCATCGTCCGAACACTCATTCTTGACCACGGTATTGGCGGCCAGCGAAACACCGGGCGCCACGCCGATACAGTGCCGCGACATCCCGTAGCCCTGGATTTCATTGTTTTCGATCACATTGCCCTTCGCGATGTCGGGCCGCTCTGCTCCGGCGCCCAGATAAATTCCGCTCCGGAGGAGATCGGGCTGATCCTTCACCGAGAGGCAGTTGATCGGGCCCGGTTCGTTGCAGTGCGCGAGGTTCAGGTGCAGCAGATGATTACCGGCGATCGTGTTACCCGTGCCGATCACGAAAATGCCGCCGAAGAGCGTTCCATCGAAAGTGTTGCCGGTGATGCGGACGTTTGTCGAGTGCATGTCAGGGTTGCTGTTATTCATGATGAGGCCGTATTGGCCATACGGATATTGCTTGATTTCGTCGCCGTTGACACACGTGTTGCCGCTCACTTCGCCGTCGTGAAAACCATCCAGATCGAAGCATTTCCCGTCGATCTCTTCAAACTGGTTGTTGCTATAGACCGATTTGTCGACGTTCCCCGCCGTGTCGACCGCGACAGGAAACGCCTGGCTTTCGAGATCCACTTCCTCGGTGGGATATCCGATCATGCGTCCGCGATTGTCTTCCACCCGTACCTCTGTCGCATGTCCGACCTGAATGGCGTCCCGCGCGATCATGGCGAATTCGTTGCCCGCGATGCGTCCGCGTGCGTTGCGGGGCGACGTCGAATGCGTCCAGATGCCATTGCCGCGCACGTTGGCTATGCGACAGTCGATGACTTCGAAATCCGTGGTGCCTTCTTCGAGCAGAATGCCGCCGGTCGTGTTATTGCGCTTCTTCGCGTTCAGGCCGCCGCTGTCAGTGATCTGAATCCCGCGGATTTTCACGGTGTGGCTGGCGTTCACCAGAATCGTGTAGCCCGCAATCGCGGTTGCCTTCACCTGCGCGATTTCCAGATTGTCGACTCCTTCCGCGACGATGCCGTTGTTCGGTATGAAGCGCGAGAACATGGCTCCGGAAGGAGGCAAACCGATGGGCCGCGCCACCGCGTCACGATTGCCGTCGAGCGCGAAATCATGCAGCCGGATGTTTCTGCCCGCCGGAATGACGATCAGCGCCCGTCCGCGAAATGTCGCAGCCGCCCGAATCGTTGTCCCGTTTCCTCCGATGTCCAGATCGTGTGCATCGTAGGGCAGAATGATCTCGCGTGAGATCTCAATGACGCCCGCGGACAATCTGACAGCGCCGGTCTTGTTGGCAAACGCGGTGCGCAACTCCGCCTCCGGGGTTGCGGCGCAGAGAAGCATCGGGCTGAGAATTGCCAGGCCGCCCGCAATCCACGTCACAACCCACCTCACCCTGTCACCTCGATGCCTGTTCGCGTGAGGGTTCGCGTTCCCATCCGGATCTCCAGCACGTGTCCGCCCGGACCCGCCTCTTCGGGCAACTTGAAGTTGACTTCGTATTGCGCCAACAGGGGATCGGTCTGGAAGGTGTCCCATTCGATCACGGGCATGTCGTCCACAGTTGCACTGAAAGTGCCGATCGCCGCCGCGTCTTCAACAGTGGCCTTCATATACCCGCAGGCCACGCGCTGGGCGGAAAGCAGGTTGATGCCGTCGCTCAGCGATTTCAGACGCGGCACCACGGGACCCGCCCGGATTACACGAATCGTTGCCTCCGGACACAGCGGCGCGCCGCGCCAGTTGAGCTGCACCGGCACCAGTCCGGTCCGCACGCCCCGCGGCAGAAACACGTTCATCTGCGAGAGTCCGTTCATGGCGAGTCCGATATAACAAACCGTCCCAGGCACCCCCTCGACGATCGCTTCGACAGAGTTCAGGTCACAGGCGGCGGGCAGATTCTCGATCATCATCGTGGCGCAGGCGAGCGACCCGGTGGATGGAACCGCCTGCTCACCGCTGAACGCATCCACGATATGACGAATGCGGCAGCGCGCGGGGCCGTTTGGCAGGTCGCCTGGCGGCTCCGTAAGCGGAGGCTTCTGCCAGGTTGTCCACATGTACTGCGTCTCGACGCCGGTCAGAGAAAGCAGGCGCACACCCTGTTGACGCGTGAAGGCGTGGATTTCCTCGCCACTGATGCGCACGCCTTCCCACGTCGTGTAAGTCTTCGCAGTCTTCGGCAGACCGTTGATCTGCATCCGGGCGAATCCGCCGGGCTTCAGCACGCGCACGGTTTCGCGCAGATAGCTAAAGACCACCTCTGCACTGGGAATGTGCTGAAACACTGCGTAGGAGTAGACGAAATCGAAATAATCCGAAGCGAACTGCGCCAGATCGCTGCCACCGGCGTGATGCGCACGCGCCCACGGGATGTCGGCCAGCTTCGTCTGCGCCTGCGCGATCATTTCGTCCGAAACGTCGATGCCGTGGATTTCGCCGAAGTGCCGGCTCATGGGGCGCATCAAGCGTCCGGGCCCGCAGCCGATCTCTAGCGCGCGCCGGGCAGGCGATGGAACAGACGAAGGCAAACGTTTAATTTCGCCTTCCAGATCGCGAACCACGTCGCGCGCTGAAGCGAGGAATTCCTGCTCCTCCTGGTCGCGGCGGCCGAAGGCGACGTAGTAGTTGGCGTCTTCGCGGGCGCGTTCGTTCCAGTCCGCGCGCATGCGTTGCTCGACGGACAGTTCGGGAGTGCTCTCCACGCCGCTATTTTACTGTCCCGCCCGTTTGTAAACCCTCACGTAGTCGATATCGAAGGTTGCGGGCAGGGAAGTGGAGGTGTCGGGCGCATGGGCGAGTCGTCCGCCTATGGCGAGATCGATGAGCATATACATCTGCTGGTGCGGAACGCCGTCGGTTGATTCAAACGTCTTCTTTCCGTCGACAAACCACGTGATCCGATCGTGTTCCCATTCGACCGACACTGTGTGGAAGCCGTTCGAAAGATCGGGCACTGTGAACGAATCGCCGTAGGAGCGCTCCGTGTGTTCGGTGCCCCAGCGGTTGGCGAAGAAGATGCGCGTCGGCGTGCTGCCTGTGGTTTCGAAGATGTCGATCCGCGGAAGGGTGCCTGAAGGGACGGGCAACAGGAGAAATCCGGGCCGAAGTCCCTGGCCTGCGGGCGCGCGAAAGCGGATCTCAAATCGTCCTAACGTCTGGGCGAATAATCCGAACGTGCTGATCACGCCGGAAAGGTACTCGCGATCCTTGCCGTCGTATCGGACCGGCTGGCCGGCGACCGCGCGGCGCGCCGCGATGTGCAGCTGGCCTCCGCTGAGCGTGATGGCGTCGCCGACGTATGCCTGCATCTGCCGGTCACGCACTACGCCGAACGGATCGTGCGGCGCCCAGTGTGTGAGATCAAGAGACGTGCCGTTGAATTCGTCGGCGAACGTCGGCACCCAGTTCTGAGCCGCGAGCGAGGCGGATATGAACAGCAGCAACCACAGCGTTTTCATGCGATCCTGATCGTCAAGCCCCAGTTTAGAATGTAACGAGCCGGAGGCCTGCGGTAGTCTTAAAAAGGAATGAGAATCCTCGTTGTAGAAGACGAGAAGCGAATTGCCGACTTTCTGAGCCGCGGGTTACAGGGCGCAGGATACGCCGTCGATGTGGCGCCCGACGGGGCCACAGCGCTGCAATTCACTCACGATACCGATTACGACCTGATCATTCTCGACATCATGCTTCCCGACATGGACGGGCTCAAAGTCCTGGAGCGCGTGCGCGGCCGCCGCAACGGCCCCCCGGTACTGATCCTCAGTGCGCGCGGACAGGTGGACGACCGTGTGAAGGGGCTCGAAACCGGCGCCGACGATTACCTGACCAAGCCGTTCGCGTTTGTGGAACTGCTGGCCCGTGTGCGCGCGCTGCTGCGGCGCGGTCAGCCGGCTCCGGAGAAGCTTCAGGTGGCCGATCTCGCTCTCGACTGCGCGCGGCGTAAAGTGGTGCGCGGTGCCGAGAATATCGACCTTGCTCCCAAGGAATTCGGCATTCTCGAATACATGATGCGCAACAAAGGGCGCCCGCTCAGCCGCACCATGATCGTCGAACACGTCTGGGATATGGATTACGACGGCCTGACGAACATCGTCGACGTCTACATTCGGCATCTGCGCAGCAAGATCGACGATCGCTTCCCGCAGAAGCTGATTCACACGGTGCGCGGCATCGGCTATATGATCGAAGCGCCGGAGAAGAGCGTTTCGCAGAAGAGCGGTGTCGAATCGCAGCTGGAACAGCAGATCTGATTACTGCAGATCTTTAAGATTCCGGTACACCAGGCTGATCGGCAACCCGACCACGTTGGTGTAGGACCCCTCTATCCGGTCGATAAATACCGAAGCACGGCCCTGAATGCCGTAGGCGCCGGCTTTGTCCATCGGTTCGCCGGAAGCGGCGTAGTCGTCGATTTCCGGGCCGGTCATCGGCGCGAACCAGACTGTGGTTGAGTCCAGAGCAGTCCGGATCAGGTTGCCGCGCCGCAAACAGATTGCGGTGATCACTTCATGCCGCTTTCCCGAGAGCTTACGCAGCATGCGAACCGCGTCAGCCGAATCTGTCGGCTTACCGAGTATCTCGTGTTCCAGGACAACCGTTGTGTCGGCAGCCAATAAGATCTCATTGGAATCTGAGGGCATCGCGCACGCTTTCGCTTTAGCCAAGCGACACACATAATCGCGCGGGTCTTCGCCTTCGCGCGGTGTCTCATCGATGTCAGCCGCGCGGACGGTAAATTCAAACCCCGCCGCTTTGAGCAATTCCGCCCGCCGCGGCGAACGCGATGCCAGCACCAGCTTCAATGAATCCCGTATCTCTTTTCGCCGGCTTCAATGGCAGCTGGCAGAACGTTCTGTTTGGGAGGTAAGGGACACGTGGCAAACGCCGTAAACGCGCAGGGCGGATTATGTGCTTTGTTGAAATCGAGTTCGACCGTGTTGCCTTTGGGCAGTTTCGCGTAGAGGAATCGTCCCGCCCCGTAGGTTGACTTCGTGCTGGTCGCGTCCTTGAATATGAAAAACAGTTCGTCATCTTCGAGCACGGGTTCGAGCCGCATGGTCTTCCCCTGCAGCGTGAACTCCGCGTAGCCCGGCGATGGCTCCTGATCGGTCATCCCCAGAATGTTCGTGATGGCGATCGTTTTCGGCTTCGGCCAGGCCATCCATTTCGCCTGAATGCGCCAGGCGGGATCGGCCGGGAACCAGGCGCAGCCCCTGAAATCGCGCCGCGTTTCCGTGTGCGGATCCCGTATGCGCGCCCCGAACTTTTTCTGTTCGCGCACAACGGACCCTTCGGCCTGTGCGCTCGTTCCGTCGCGCTCGATGATCGTCACCATAACTTCGCCGAAGCGGAGTTCGTCGGGATGATCGGCCGTGTCGGTTTTCAGCTGCCGGCCCTGATAAGTGACTTTGCCGTGATCCAAGCGGAGAGCGAGTGTCTTCTGCGACGCGTCCGCGGGCAACTCGACGGTGTTGGCTCCTTCCTGCAGCCACGACAATCCGGCTACAGACAACCAGCCATCGGGCGCCTTTAACCCGGCCTCATAGTGGGCGCGCCATCGTGCATAGTCTTCAGGAACGGTGGTTGCGGCGAGCGCGACGCCCGCCGCAAAGATCAAAGCCAGTCGCATCTATTTCAGTTTAGAGAAGTCTACCGGGTCCATGAATACCCGTTCGGGCGCTTTCGTTGTCAAAGGACCGTCCTTCTCCGATTCCGCGCGGACTTTCTTCCATTCTTCGTCATTCTGGAACGCCGCCCAGTTCTTGTCGGCGTCCGCTTTGCTCTTGTGCTCGACGATGTAGATGAGCTGATTGTTCTTGTTGTCCTCGGGCACCCAGTAGCCGATGGCCTTCAGATCGTAGCGTTTGAAAATAGCTTCCGTGTGGTCGCGGAAGCGCGCGATCAAAGCGTCGAGTTTGCCAGGAGGTGCGGTATAGGTACGCAGCTCGTACACGTGATGCGGCGCCTGCGCATGGACAGCCATCGTCACTGCAAGAGCCGCCAGCCCGCCGCAGATAAATGAGAAGATGTGCGATTTGGTCATGCTGTATAAGATATCGCGGATTCAGGCCGTCGCGATGAGCTTTGCCAGGAGCGCGACGCGGTCGGCTATCCGGTTAATCAGAATGTGCCCTGGCGTTGGTAGCCAGACGAGTTTTCCGCCGGGCAGAGTATTTAATCTGTTAGAAAGGCCGATGGCCGGCAACTACCCTGAATGTGCGCGGACCTGAACCCATCCCGACAGGAGCCGTGGACCAGGATTCTCTGTACGAACAGGCAGCGGACAGCTTCGGTTCATCACTCGACCGGCTGGCGCGGGCTTATGAGCTTGATCCCGAGGTGCGCCGTGACCTGCTCCAGGAGATTCATTTTCAGCTCTGGCGCAGCTTCGCGCATTTCGACCACCGATGTTCGCTGAGAACCTGGGTGTACCGTGTTGCGCACAACGTTGCCACGGGGTACGTGATTCGGCAGCGCCGAATCAGGGAGCGGCTGGTGAGCATCGAGACTATCGAAGCCATGCCCGGCGGCGATCACGTTGAACTCGCCGCCAGTGAGGCCGATGCGCTCGATCGTCTCTCGATGCTGATCCAGCGCCTGAAACCGCTCGATCGTCAGATCATCGTTTCCTGGCTCGAAGGTATGGACGCGGCTTCGATCGGGGAACTCACCGGATTATCGGCGGCCAACATCGCGATGAAAGTTCACCGCATCAAGAACATTCTGAGACGCTGGTTCGGCGAAGGAGGCTTTCATGCCAGGTGATTTCCCCATGAAGGACCCGCAAGAGGTCTGGCAAAACCAGCCCACGGAGCCATTGAAAATGTCAGCAACTGATTTGCGCCGTAAGGCGCTCGAAGCGCAGTCAAAAGCCCGTTCTGCAGTGCTTTTCACAATCATCATCGGGATCATATGTTGTGTCGTCTTCGCGTGGTCCCTCGCCAGGGCTCACACTTTGCTTGCGCGCATGGGCTTTGCCCTGGTGAGTCTCTGCATGATTTATGCCGCATATCACG
>Ga0187890_10004066_pt1 | contig 9968 bp, 1 predicted proteins | sample June2016WEW_21_1_FD_133005 | JGI IMG/M metagenome (GOLD analysis project Ga0187890, IMG submission 133005) | Peatland microbial communities from SPRUCE experiment site at the Marcell Experimental Forest, Minnesota, USA - June2016WEW_21_10 | ecosystem: Environmental > Terrestrial > Soil > Wetlands...
CGACCAGCGAGACATTATCGTGGCCGCACCAACCTCCGGGCGCGATCGTACTGATATCGAGCAGTTAGTCGGCCCGCTGATCAACACTCTTCTCTTGCGATCGTCACTTGACGGCGATCCGGCTTTCCGAGACCTTGTCCGGCGCGTACGCGACCTCAGCCTTGACGCATTTTCGCACCAGGAACTCCCCTTCGAAAAGCTCGTCGAGGCGTTGCAGCCTCACCGCGATCTAGCTCTGAACCCAATCTTCCAGGTGATGTTCGATGTTCAGAAAGTACCCCAGGCGATCGACATCTCCACCCGCTTCACTGTTGACGTGCTCGACGTTGACAACACCATTGAGAAGTTCGACCTCACGCTCTGGATCGATGACCTTGGTGCCGATCTTCGCCTCCGGCTTAGCTACAACCGCGATCTCTTCGAGGCCCCGACGGCGCAGCGCCTCCTGGTCCACTTCCGCCGTCTCGCCGAAGCGGTGACCGACGATCCAACCACTAGGATTTCGCAACTGCCGTTGATGACATGCGTGGAGAGGGAGCATCTGCTACTACGCGGCTGGAACGACACCAAAACCGAGTTCCCCAGTGACAAGTGCATACATCAGTTGTTTGAAGAGCAGGCACTCAAGACACCGGATGCGGTCGCCCTGGTCTTCGAGGAGGAGTCGCTGAGTTACTCGGAATTAAACAGGAGGGCCAACCAACTGGCCCACTACCTGCGTAAACTGGGTGTCAAACCCGACGTGCGCGTAGGCGTCTGCGTCGAACGGAGTTTTGAGATGGTGGTCGCACTAATGGCCGTTCTCAAGGCCGGTGGCGCGTACGTGCCTCTCGATCCCACCTATCCGGACGAACGGTTGCGATTCATGCTTGAAGACTGCACGCCTGTCACATTGCTCACGCAAAGCAATCTCGAAAAGCTGTTTTCCGGCTTTGGTGACGGAGTGCCGGTCATAGACCTGAAAGCAACCTCCGCTTGGCAGGATCTACCCGATACCAATCCCGGTCCAGACAGTGTTGGACTTACTCCAAATCATCTCGCTTATGTAATTTATACATCGGGGTCTACTGGCAATCCCAAGGGAGTCATGGTTCAGCATCGCGGAGTCGTCAATCGACTTATATGGATGCAGCGTACTTATGAACTGGATCCGAGCGAAGCGGTACTACAGAAGACTCCGTATGGTTTCGATGTATCGGTATGGGAATTCTTCTGGACGTTATCTGCCGGCGCTAGATTGGTCATGGCACGCCCTGAGGGCCATAAGAATCCCGGCTATCTCATCACGGCCATACAGCAAAACAAGATCACAACCATACACTTCGTTCCCTCGATGTTCCAGGTCTTTCTAGAGCATCCCGATGCATTGAGTATCCCGGCGTTGGTTCGCGTTGTGTGCAGCGGTGAAGCATTATCGGCCCAACTGCTGCAGCGCTTCCGAGAGCGGTTCCCCAATGCAACGTTGCACAATCTTTATGGTCCTACTGAAGCATCGGTAGACGTAACAGCTTGGAGTTGCCCTTCTGACTTCAATTTGTCCTTCGTGCCAATTGGAAAGCCTATAGCGAATACACGGATTTACATTCTGGATGTCAACGGTGAGCCTGTACCTATCGGGGTAATTGGGGAACTTTATATCGCCGGAGTGCAGGTGGCGCGTGGATACTTGAACCGTCCTGAGTTGACGGCAGAGAAGTTCCTTGCCGATCCCTTCGCTGCCGACGCAGAAGAGAGGATGTACAGAACGGGTGATCTGGGCCGCTGGCTTGCGGACGGCAACATCGAGTTTCTGGGGCGCAACGATTTTCAGGTGAAGATCCGAGGCTTCCGTATTGAGTTGGGCGAGATCGAGGCACGGCTAATGGCGTACCCCGGAGTGCGCGAAGTGGTTGTGATTGCCCACGAGGATTCACCCGGCGACAAGCGGCTGGTAGCCTACTACACCAGCAATGCGGAGCAAGGCGCATTAGGCGCGGAGCAGTTTCGTTCTCACCTGTCCGCGAGTCTTCCAGAGTACATGGTACCGGCGGCCTATGTGCATCTGCAGTCAATGCCGTTGACGCCCAGTGGAAAGCTGAATCGCAAGGCGCTGCCGGCTCCGGATGCCGATGCTTATTCGACGCGCCACTACGAGCCTCCACAGGGCGAGATCGAAATCAAACTGGCAGCCATCTGGTCCGAGGTACTCAAGCTTGACCGAGTGGGCCGGCACGATAACTTCTTCGATCTCGGCGGACACTCCCTGCGAGCCATCCAGCTTATGGCCCGCGTTCGTGAAGCGCTTCAGATTGAATTACCGCTCGCGACCGTCTTTGAATATCCGGACGTGCTCCGCTTCGCGGAGCATACTGAGACGCTCTTGTGGGTTGCGAAGGGCTTTTCGCAACGAGCCTCAGATGGCTCCATGCGCGAAGAGATGGAGTTGTAAGACAGTCTCCCTTGCTCCGCTGTGCGATTGCATTACATGTGGTGAACCGAAATCGCTCGGCGCGTTCTCGCTCCATTGCCGGCAACAGCGGTTCCAGAGAAGGCGCCTCCACCGAGTTTAGGGAGCAAAACCAGACATCGATGTCCGTTCCTCTAATTTGTCCAAAAGTACCATTGTAACCTCCAGTAATCAATGCCGACTGGGCTGCATCCCTTGCAAAAAGATGGTCATCCAACAGGAAAAATAGAAGTCCAAAAGGCAGTGCCAAGGCCATCACGATAGCCGGTTCACCTTGTATTAACAATATAAAGACGCATTCTGGAAAATCCGAACGTTCAGGGATTTCCCGTCGAAGCCGAAACTGCCAAGAACGCGACGCCGTAAAGGTTATACGTCTCCAGGTTTATATTCACAGTAAATTCGTATTACCGATTCCCGTACCTGTGTTACTAATGAGTAGCACCTACCTTAGTTCAGTTCTTGACTCCCAAACGAACAGGAACCACACGATCTACAACCTGAAGCCCAGTCTGTGCAAAATGACGACAAGCGAAATCTCTGATATTTTTGGGCGCCTAAGAACGCTCGACGTGCGACTGTCCGGCGACGGCGAACGCATTCGCATCGATGCTCCTGAGGGAGTGTTGACCGATGTTCTGCGCTCTGAACTGACGGCACGCAAGCCGGAAATATTGGCCTTTCTCAAGGCAAATAATGGCGGTCTGCGTAAGAGTTGTGCGCCGTTAAGCGCAACTTCGCGTAACGGGACGCTTCCTCTGACATTTTCACAAGAGGCGCTTTGGTTCCTCGATCAGAACCTCCCCATGCGGCACATCTACAACATGGGACTGGCATTGCGTTTGCGGGACGGTGCGCTCGACACCACTGCCTTGCAGATGGCCCTCGATCACATTGTCAACAGGCATGAAGTGCTCCGTACGGCTTTCCTTGAAGGACCGAATGGACCGCAGCAAATGATCAAGCCTGCCGGTCCTTTTCAACTGACAATGGTTGACTTGCGCTCCGTTCCAGCCGCCGAGCGGGAGACGGAGCTATGCGCTCGCGCCATAGAGTTTTGGAGGCGGCCTTTCGACCTTTCCTCCGGCCTGCTGATTCGGGCAGCGCTCTTCTGCCTCGATAAGAACGACCACGTACTTGTTTTACCCATGCATCACATCGTCTCCGATGAGCGTTCTCTCGACATCCTGGGTGACGAGATCGGCGAGGCGTACCAGGCATTGGCCGCCGGAATGAAGCCGTTCTCCCGCGAGCATACGATCCGTTATGCCGACTTCGCTGTCTGGCAGCGGGAACATCTTCAAGGCGCGATTCTCGACGAGCTTATCGCATACTGGCGTGGACGCCTATCCGATACCGTTGCTGTTCTTGATCTCCCGACCGATCACCCGCGCCCACTGGCGCCGAGCTACCGAGGCGCCAAAGAGAGACAGGACTTAACCTGTGAGCTGAGTTCCGCGCTACGCGACATCGGGCGTCGCGAAGAGGCGACGTTGTTCATGACTCTCCTCGCGGCGTTCTACGTCTTACTGTTTCGCTATACCGGACAGGATGATTTGAGCGTGGGCTCGCCTATTGCCGGGCGCACGCAGATGAAGACTGAGTCGCTCATTGGTTATTTCGTCAATATGCTCGTCCTTCGCGCGCGAGTCGACGGCGATTCAACCTTCCGCGATCTTCTCCGGCAAGTCCGCGAACTCTCCCTCGGTGCCTTTTCGCACCAGGATATTCCCTTTGAGAAACTCGTTGAGGCTCTGCGGCCGCAGCGTGACGTCAGCCGAAATCCCTTCTTTCAGGTCACACTTGACGTTCGGCCTGACGACCCTGCGGAATTTAAGTTCGGAACACTGAACGTTGAGCCATTCGAATTCGATGCAGACAGCGATGGCGCCAAATTCGATCTCGCGATGTCTATTGTCACCATAGGCGGCCGCCTGCGGATTCAGATCGCCTATTTTACCGACCTTTTCGAGCAGGAGACAATCCGGCGGATGATGGATCACTTCGTCCACCTGCTCGAAGGAGTCGCAGCCAACCCCGATCAGGCCATCGGTACCGTACCCATGCTCTCGAAGCCTGAGCGTCATCAACTGCTCTACGAGTGGAACGACACCAAAGCAGAATTCCCAAGTGACAAGTGCGTACATCAGTTGTTTGAAGAGCAGGTACTCAAGAGCCCGGATGCGGTGGCGGCAATCTGCCAAGATGACTCGCTGAGCTATGCGGAGTTGAACTGTCGGGCCAATCGGCTGGCGCGCCATCTGCGCAAGCTTGGCGTGAAGCCGGATACGCGCGTGGCTATCTGCGTGGAGCGTGGCTTCGAGATGATGGCCGGCCTGCTTGCAGTACTGAAGGCCGGAGGAACCTATCTCTCTCTCGACCCCGCCTATCCGGCCGAACGGCTTCGTTTCATGCTGCAGGACTCCGCGCCTGTTGTTCTGCTCACCCAAAGCCATCTGACCGAACTGTTCGCCGACATCATCGATGACGGCCTGTGCGTATTGGACCTGTCAGATTCAACTGCGTGGCAACAGGAGATGGAAACCAACCCGGACTCATGCGGCATTGATCTCACTCCGCAAAACCTTGCGTATTTAATCTACACTTCCGGCTCCTCCGGAATTCCCAAGGGCGTAGCCATTGAGCACCGCAGCGCAGTCAATTTCATTTGCTGGGGACAGTCGGCTTTTTCCCGCGACGTGCTGGAACGAACGCTCTTTTCGACCTCGCTCAATTTTGATTTGGCTGTCTATGAGCTCTTCGTCCCCATCACGGTAGGGGGGACGGTGGTGATCGTGCGCGATGCGCTGGAACTGGTTTGCCGGCCGGTCGATATCACATTGATCAATACCGTTCCTTCGGCCATCAGCGCGCTGGTCGATGCGGGAGCAGTTCCAAAAACCGTGCACACAGTGAACCTGGCGGGCGAGCCGTTGAAGCGTGCGCTGGTGGAACGAATCTTTGCCACGACGAATGTGGAGACAGTGTGCAATCTGTACGGGCCGTCTGAAACAACGACCTACTCCACATGGGTGGCGATGAGGCGAAGCGAAGGGTTCGCTCCACACATCGGCCGGCCGGTTGCCAATACGCAGGTGTACATCCTGGACGCGCTGGGTGAACCGGTTCCCGTGGGTGTAATAGGCGAGCTTTACATCGGCGGAGCGGGAGTGGCGCGCGGATATCTGAACCGCCCGGAGCTGACCTCGGAACGCTTCCTCAACGACCCCTTTTCCGATTATCCAGGTGCGCGGATGTACCGGACTGGGGATGTTGGACGCCATCTTGCTGACGGCCACATCGAGTTTCTTGGACGCAACGATTTCCAAGTGAAGATCAGAGGTTTCCGAATCGAGTTAGGTGAGATCGAAGCGCGGCTGACCGAACATTGCGCAGTACGCGAAGCGGTCGTGATCGCCCGCGAGGATACACCGGGGAACAAGCGGCTGGTGGCTTACTACACAGCCGCGGATGAGGGCGAACAGGCAGATGCATTGCGGTTGCACCTATCGGCGACTCTGCCTGAATACATGGTCCCGGCGGTTTATGTGCGGCTGGATTCTCTTCCATTGACGCCCAACGGCAAGCTGAACCGCAAAGCGTTGCCCGCTCCCGAAGCGGATGCATACACGGCGCACAAGTCTGAAGCACCGGTCGGCGATATCGAGACGCAGTTGGCAGAGATCTGGGCGCAGGTTCTGGGGATCAATAAGATATCAGCCCGCGACAACTTCTTCGATCTAGGCGGGCATTCGCTCCTACTTCTTCAGATGCGAACTATCGTTCTCAACAAGCTAGGCAGAGACGTTCCAATCATCGAGCTTTTCCGTCATCCCACGGTCCGTTCGCTCGCGGGGTACCTGGCCAAGGGAGACGATGACACCTCGTGGGATGAAGGGGTCGAGCGCGGCCGTCTTCAAAGATCCGCCATCAAACGCAAGTTCCAAACGACACTTCAAAAAGGAAATAACTAATGAGCACTATCGAATTGCAGAACGGTGACGAATCCGTCGCCATCATTGGGATGGCGAGTCGCTATCCGGGAGCGAAGAACATTCGCGAGTATTGGCACAACCTTGAGAATGGTATCGAGTCGATCACATTCTTCACGGATGAGGAGCTTCTGGAGTCGGGCGTAGATCCAATTCGTCTCCGCAATAAAAACTTGGTGAAGGCCCGGGGTGTTGTCCGCGGAGGAGATATGTTCGATGCCGCTTTCTTCGGCATGAACCCCCGCGAGGCGGAAATCATCGACCCCCAGCACCGTGTCTTCCTTGAGTGCGCCTGGCATGCATTCGAAGATGCCGGCTACGATCCTAACAAGGTCAAGAGCCGCGTCGGCGTCTATGCCGGAACTGGCGTCACGCACTATCTCCACCAGCTCTACAATGACCCGGAGCTGATGAAGAGCGTCAGCGGTTTGTCCATCATTACCTCGGGCGACAAGGACTATATCGCCACCCGCGTCTCCTACAAGCTGAACCTTCGCGGCCCGAGCATCACGGTGCAGACGGCCTGCTCGACCTCGCTCGTGGCTATCGTCATGGCCGCACAGAGCATTCTTAATTACCAGTGCGACATGGCTCTCGCCGGCGGAGTTTCAATTCGATTCCCGGAGGCGGGCGGTTATATATATGTCGAGGGCGGCATCATGTCGCCGGATGGCCATTGCCGCACGTTCGACGCCAATGCGCATGGCACTGTGTTCAGCAGCGGCGCCGGCGTGGTGCTTCTCAAGCGCCTCTCCGATGCTCTTGCTGACGGCGATCACATCTACGCCACCATCCGGGGCTGCGCCATCAACAACGACGGTTCGAACAAGATCGGCTTCACCGCTCCCAGCATTGATGGCCAGGTTGCTGTAACTGCGGAGTCGATCTCCATGGCTGGCATCGCGCCCGAGACCATAGGCTACTTCGAAACACATGGCACGGCCACGCAACTCGGCGACCCGATCGAGATATCCGCGCTCTCTAAAGTGTTTCTCAAGTCCACCGACAAGCGGAATTTCTGCGCGGTCGGCTCGGTGAAGACGAACATTGGCCACACCGATATTGCAGCGGGCGCCGCGGGGTTTATCAAGACGGCACTGGCTCTCAAGCACAAGACCATCCCCGAGAGCCTTCACTTCCAGTCTCCGAATCCGGAGATCGACTTCGAAGCGAGTCCGTTCTACGTGGCCACCAAATCGGTCAAGTGGGAGACCAATGGCACTCCCCGAAGGGCCGGCGTCAACTCATTCGGCGTGGGCGGCACGAACGCCAACGTCATTCTCGAAGAGGCTCCGGAGATGGCGCCCAGCAGTCCCTCGCGCGAGTGGCAGCTCCTGACTCTGTCCGCGCGCAGCGAGGAAGCGCTTGATAACGCCACTACCGAGCTTGCCGACCTCCTTCGCCAGGAGACTTCCATCAACATCGCCGACGTCGCCCACACCCTGCGCGTCGGGCGCCGCGCGTTCGATAGCCGCCGCATTGTCGTCACGGGCGTCAACGCTGGCGATGGCGCCGAGGCGTTGCAGACGTTATTGGCAAGCCGTTCGGCCGTAGGCTCACCTGTCGCCGAGACCCCTTCAGTTGTATTCATGTTTTCGGGTCAAGGGAACCAATATGTGCAGATGGGCCGCGATCTCTATCACGCCGAGCCACTCTTCCGGTCTGAGATCGATCGCTGCGCCACTATGCTGATGCCGAACCTCGGTGGTGTGGACATCCGCGAGTTGCTCTATCCGGCCAAAGATGAACAGGCGGCTTCCGTGAAGCTCGGCCAGACTTCCATCACGCAGCCAGTGCTCTTCGTAATCGAATACGCTTTGGCGCGGATGTTCATGAAGTGGGGCGTGGTCCCATCGGCCATGATCGGCCACAGTATCGGTGAGTACGTTGCTGCTTGCCTGGCCGGAGTGATGAGCATTGAGGACGCCTTACGGCTGATCGCCCTGCGCGGTCGTCTCATGCAGTCCCTGCCTGCCGGATCGATGACCGCCGTCATTGCTCCGGAGGAGAAGGTCATACCGCACCTCGGTCGTGGTCTTTCCATCGCCGCAGTCAACGGCCTGTCGGTTACTGTAGTCTCCGGCGATACACCGCTGGTCGAAGCGCTGGAGGAGCGTCTGAAGCAGGAAAAGATTTCCTTCAAGCGTCTAGAGACCTCGCACGCCTTCCATTCCGCGATGATGGATCCGATCCTAAGTGATTTCGAGAGGGCAGTGAAGAGCGTTGCGCTGCATGCGCCTACGATTCGCTTCATCTCGAACCTCACCGGCACCTGGATTACGGCCGAGGAAGCCACCGATCCGGGATACTGGTCTCGCCATCTCCGCTCGGCAGTCCGATTTTTCGACGGCGCAACAGTGCTCCTGGAAGACACTTCGCGTATCTTCCTCGAAATCGGCCCGGGCCGCTCATTGCAATCGACACTCAAGCAGCATCCGAATGCCACGCCGAAGACCGCGGTCATCGGTTCATTGCGGCATCCAACTGAAGCCGAGAACGACATCGTCAATATGCTGATGACGATCGGTCGTTTCTGGATTGCAGGTCTTGAGATTGACTGGAATGCCTTCGCCGCCGGCGAGCGTCGTCTCCGCGTGGCGCTGCCGGGGTATCCGTTTGAACGCCAGCGTTTCTACATTGACGAGGTTGCGCCGGCGGATATTTCACGCAGCCTTTCAGCCACCAGACCCAAGACCGACATGGCGGACTGGTTCTATATCCCCTCGTTCAAGCGCACTGCCCCGGCATCGCTGCTTCCCCACACCGATTCGCTTGAGTCCACCTGGATCGTTTTTGGCGATACCGTTGGCCTGGCTGCGGTCATGCAAAAGCAACTCATCGATCAGGGGCACCGGGTCATCGTTGTACGGTCTGGATCAAGCTTCGCGGAAGTGAGCGAGATGGTCTTCGAGATTAATCCGGCTGATCGCGATCACTATGATCGGCTCCTCTCCGAGTTGCGCGACAGCGGTCGTGTGCCGACGCACGTAGCGCATCTCTGGAATGTGACATCCTCGACGCTCGCGTTGGACGACCTCTACCACGCACAGGACTACAGCTTCTATAGCATTCTTTACTTGGCTCAGGCGGTCATAAGCATGAAGATCACCTCGCCGATTCAACTCGGCATTGTTTCAAATGACATGCTGGACGTCGACGGTGACCGGGCCGTGTCGCCGGAAAAATCTACACTTCTTGGTCCCTGCAAAGTCATCACCAAGGAATACTCCTCGCTTCACTGCCGTGCAATCGATGTCGTGATCGACCCCGATCACCTTGGCGCAACCGCTGGCCTGTTGATCAACGAGATCATGGCAACCGACGATGCGGCTGTGGTTGCGTATCGCGGCAAGGCTCGCTGGATTGAGAGCTACGAACCGGTGCGCATCGCCAAGAGTGGCGCGGTCGTTCCGCGTATCCGCGAGCGTGGCACATATCTCATCACCGGCGGTATGGGCGGCATCGGACTCGTTCTGGCAGAAGATCTGGCTCGCAACGCCAAGGCTCGCCTCGTGCTCATCGGACGCTCG
>Ga0187890_10004070_pt1 | contig 9963 bp, 12 predicted proteins | sample June2016WEW_21_1_FD_133005 | JGI IMG/M metagenome (GOLD analysis project Ga0187890, IMG submission 133005) | Peatland microbial communities from SPRUCE experiment site at the Marcell Experimental Forest, Minnesota, USA - June2016WEW_21_10 | ecosystem: Environmental > Terrestrial > Soil >...
GCCAATTCCGCGTATTTCGAGCACACCTTCCTAGCGCAGCAGATGGGGATCGAATTGGTGGAAGGCCGCGATCTGCTGGTGCACGACAACGTGGTGTACATGCGCACGACCGCCGGACTGCGCCGCGTGGACGTGATTTATCGCCGCGTGGACGACGACTTCATGGACCCGCTGTGCTTCCGGCCGGATTCAACGCTGGGCGTGCCCGGTTTGTTCAATGCCTATCGCGCTGGCAACGTGACGCTGGCGAACGCCATCGGCACCGGCGTGGCCGACGATAAAGCCGTGTATGCGTACGTGCCGGCGATCATCAAATATTATTTGGCCGAAGACGCGATCCTGCCGAATGTTCCGACGTATCTGCTGAACGATGCATCGAGCCGCGCGATGGTGCTCGAAAAGTTGGACGAGATGGTGGTGAAGGCCGTGGGCGAATCCGGCGGTTACGGAATGCTGATCGGTCCGCACAGCACCGCGGCGCAGCGGGAGGAATTCCGCCAGCGCGTGCTGGCCGATCCGCGGAACTACATCGCGCAGCCGACGCTGGCGCTTTCGCGCGCGCCGTGCTTGATCGGAGACGACGTGGAATCGCGGCACATCGATCTGCGGCCGTACATTCTGTTCGGCGAAAAAGTTACGCTGGTGCCGGGCGGGTTGACGCGCGTGGCGCTGCCGAAAGGCTCGCTGGTCGTGAATTCCTCGCAGGGCGGAGGCAGCAAAGACACTTGGGTGCTGCGCGCCGAACAAACACGCGAGCCGGGGATTACGCAGAAGTCTGCCGCGGACCTGGAAGAGGCCGCCGCGGATGCGCAGGCCCTGGATCGCGCGCGGCGCCCAGAGGGGAAGCTTAGGCAGTGAGGCCACCGAGGAGCTTCGATTCCCCGGCGGCCCAGCGAGATGCGGGAATGCTATCGCGCGTCGCGGACAACCTGTACTGGATGAGCCGCTACCTGGAGCGGGCCGAGCACACGGCTCGCCTGGTGGACGTGGAACTCGAGTTGTGGCTCGATCAGGCGCAGCGCGCCGGGGCGGAGCGTTGGCGCTTCTTGCTCGCGGCGTTGCAGACGGCGCCGCCAGGCGAAGGGCCAGTGAGCGCGGCAAGCCTGGTCGAGACGCTGGTGTTCAATCGAACCAGGCCATCCTCGCTGGTTTCGTGCATCGCGGCGGCGCGGGAAAATCTGCGGCACGTGCGCGAACAGTGCAGCTCCGAAATGTGGGAACAACTGAACCGCTTGTACCTCAGCGTAATGGATAAACAGGCCGACGAGAGCCGCCACTTGAAATCGCACGCATTCCTGCGCGGCGTGCGCGACGGCGCTCACCTATTCCAGGGAATCACCGACGGCACGATGAGCCACGGCGAAGGCTGGCAATACATCCAGCTGGGGCGATACGTGGAGCGCACCGAAACGCTGGCTTCGCTGATCGGCGCGCATTTCGAGCGCTTGCCGCACAAGTCCGACGAAGCGGTGGAGACCGCCGAGTATCTGGAATGGATCGGATTGCTGAAGGCCTGCGGCGCGTTTGAATCCTACTGCAAGGCGTACACGGCGGAGATTCGGCCGATGCAGGTGGCGGAATTCTTGATCCTGAACTCCGATTTCCCGCACTCCGTGAGATTTTCGGTGGATCGCGTGGAATCGGCGCTGAAAACCATCGCCAATCTGACGGAACGAAAGGCGGGAATGCCCGCGCGCATTGCCGGCCGTCTGCGCGCGCAATTGAGCTTCAGCCAAATCGACGAGATTTTGGCCGCGGGCGCGCCGCTGTATTTGCGATCGATATCGCGCGAATGCGTGCAACTGCACGCCGCGATCCATCAAATCTATTTCGACTATCCGGTGGAATCGGAGTTGGCGTCGTGAGCGCGGCGCCGGCGCGCGGCCTGGCAAAACGCGGGAGCGAAATATGGCCTATGCCATAAAGCACATCACGCGTTTCCGCTATGAACCCGAGGCGCGCGAGAGCGTGATGGAAGTGCGCATGCAGCCGCGCAGCGATGCGCAGCAACGTTGCGTCACGTTTTCGCTCGAGGTGAGCCCGCAGGCCAACATCATGTCCTATCAAGACCACCTGGGGAACACGGTGCATCACTTCGATATTCCCGGCCGGCAGCGGCAAATCCAGGTGACCGCGCACGCCATCGTCGAGGTGCACGAGCCGCCGCCGATCGAATGGGGAGAAATTGTGAATTGGGAGGGCCTGGATGCGCGCGTGGCCGCGGGCGATTACTGGGACATGCTGCTGCCCAGCAGTTACGCCAAGCCCACCGAGTTGCTGCATGACCTCGAACGCGAACTAAGAATCGAGCGGCGCGACACGCCGATCGAAATGCTGCTGACGATCAACGAAGGCCTGAACCGCACGTTCGAGTACGCGCCGAACAGCACGCAGGTGGATTCTCCGATCGACGATGCGCTGCGCAGCCGGCGCGGGGTTTGCCAGGATTTCGCGCACGTGATGATTGCGCTGGTGCGCGGGCTGCGGATTCCCTGCCGCTACGTGAGCGGATATCTTTATCACGCGGATAAAAAGGAAAAGCTGACGGCCGAAGGCGCCACGCACGCCTGGGTGGAGGCGTTTCTGCCCGATCTGGGCTGGGTGGCGTTTGATCCGACGAGCAATTTGACGGGCACCGAAAGGCACATCGCGATTGCGCTGGGCCGGGATTACGGCGACGTGCCGCCAACACGCGGAGTGTACAAAGGCGGCGGGGAAAGCGAGCTATCCGTGCTGGTGACGGTGACGCCCGCGGAATCGCCGGAGCCGGAAGACTTGCGGCCGGCGACCGTGATTCGCCGCAGCGCGCCTTACGATGCGGCGTCCGCCGAAGCGTTTCAGGATCAGCAGCAACAGCAGCAATAGTTAAATGGCAAGAACAAGGGCCCGACTGAAGATCGAAAATTCGCTTGCATTCAACGCTGCTTTACTGCGGCCGGGCGACTACTCCGCGTCTGTCGCCAGTTGGCTTGGCGCGCGTAAGCGCTTGACAATGAAGAAGATCGGCTCAGTGCACGAGCGCCCGGTGCGCTAATGTAACCGAAAATTCACAATCCCGGATGTTGCGTTCCGGTAGAATGCCGCCCCATGATCAACGAAATCCTTGAAATGCAAAGCCAAGCGGGATCGAAGGACGGCGAACGAATCATTCGCCTTACCGGTGTGCTGACGATTCACACGTTGTTCAATTTCCAATCGGCGGTGCGCGCGGAGACTTCGCCGGCGCTGGTGCTGGATTTTAGCGGCGTGTCGTACGTGGATTCCGCGGGGTTGGGCGCGATTGTCGGGGCGCTGCTTTCCTACCAGAAAGCCGGACGAAAATTCCTGCTGGCCGGCGTGAACGACCGCGTGACCGCGCTGATGAGCATGACCAACGTTCAGAAGATGATGCCGACTTTTGCGAGCGTCGAACTGGCCGAAGCTTCGCTGAGCTAGCGCCGCCCGCGCTTCCGCGTCTGAAAACGCACTTTCCCCCCAACGCAGCCAGTGGATTCACGGAACGAAACACTTGTGCGTCAATCCATTCGATCGGCGCAATCGGCAAAAAATGTCGGGAGGAAGATCGAACGGTTCGGTTGCCCCGGCGGCAAGTCAGTTCTTCGGCAGTTCGAGTGGCTCAAGCGGCTCGAGTGGTTCGAGCGGTTCGAGAGGACCGTCGAGGGGTTCGAGCGGCACCAGTTCGTCCGTGGACGAGATGTCGGTGCCTTCACGCTTGGCTAGTTTTTTCTGCGCGCGGCGTTCAGCCTTTGCGCGCGCCTTTTCCTGCCGTTTCATTTCTTTTTGACGCTTCTGGAATGTGATGGCCATCGTGGGCCTCCTGAATTTCGAGATGGGCGTAGCGCCGCCGCGACCGGCAAACGCCACGAAGGGTCAGCGAACGGCGCGCCGTTACCAGCGCGGTTCGCGCGGCGCGCGCGCAGCACCGCGATAATCTTCATTCGAAAAACCGCCGCCCCGGCCACGTCCCCCGCCACCGCCGGGACCGCGTCCGCCACCGCCACCGCCCGGGCCACCGCGTCCGCCGCCTTCAGCCTTGGGGCGCGCTTCGTTCACCTTGAGGTTGCGGCCACCGAAATCCTTGCCGTCGAGCGCTGCGATGGCCTTGGTGGCCTCATCGTCATTCGGCATTTCGACAAATGCGAAACCACGGGCGCGGCCGGTCTCGCGGTCCATCACGATGTGGATTCGCGTGACTTGGCCGAAGGGCTGGAACAGCGTTTGCAAATCGCTTTCGGTGGTCTGGAAGCTCATATTGCCGACAAACAGATTCTTCATTCTGGGTCTCCTTGATCCTGCCCCGTCCTTGCCCGTCTTTTCTGGCCCGTAGCGAAGTTCACGAATCTTGGCGTTCTGTGCGGGCGTTTCGCTAGCGCATACCCGCGGAATATTTTGGGCGCCGAGCCGCCGCGGAATCGAAAGACATCGTCACAGCGAGCCTTCGAGGAAAACCCGGAGCTTACTCGAGCGCGAAGGATGGCGCAGCTTGCGCAAAGCCTTGGCTTCGATCTGGCGAATGCGCTCGCGCGTCACGGCGAAGGATTGGCCGACTTCCTCGAGCGTGCGCTCGTTGCCGCCATCCAGACCGAAGCGCATCTTGATGATGCGCTCTTCGCGCGGCGTCAGCGTCTTCAGCATCGAAGCCGTCTGTTCCTTCAGGTTCAAGCTGATCACTGCTTCGGCCGGAGACACGACGGCCTTATCCTCAATGAAATCGCCCAAGTGCGAATCTTCCTCTTCGCCGATGGGGGTTTCGAGAGAGATGGGCTGCTGCGCGAGCTGCTTGATCTTGCGCACGCGATCGACAGGCACGCTCATGCGCTTGGCGATTTCTTCGGAGGTAGGCTCGCGGCCAAGTTCCTGCACGAGTTGGCGGCTGGTCCGCACCTGCTTATTGATCGTTTCGATCATGTGCACAGGAACGCGGATGGTGCGCGCCTGATCGGCGATGGCGCGCGTGATGGCCTGACGAATCCACCAGGTGGCGTACGTGGAGAATTTGTAACCGCGGCGCCATTCGAATTTTTCGGCGGCCTTCATCAGGCCGATATTGCCTTCCTGAATCAAGTCCAGAAATTGCAGGCCGTGGTAGGTGTACTTCTTGGCGATGGACACAACCAAGCGCAGGTTCGCTTCGGTGAGTTCTTTTTTGGCCTGTTCGGCTTCGGCTTCGCCGCGCAAGATCAAATTGAGCGTGCGCTTCAGGCCGGTCAGGCCGACTTCGCTGGATTCTTCGATCTCCCGGACTTCGGCGCGGCGGGCGCGCAATTCCTCGCGCGCTCCGGCGGCGACGTCGCCGCGAGAAGCATCAACGCGGCGCTCGAGACGTATCACTTCGCGTTCGAGTGTGTGCAGGCGCTCGACGGTCTGGCGCACAATGTCAATCAACCGCTTGCGCTCGCGCGGATTGAAGCCGATCGAACGGACCAGCAGCGACATTTCAATTCGCGTGCGCGCTAGCTGACGCCGCGCGCGCATCAGGCCACGCGCTTTTAAGCGCGGCTGGCGAACTAATCGCGCCGCCTGTTTGCGCCCGATTTCGAAGTGCTTTTCGATTTTGCCGATGATCTTCTGCGTTTGGCGCGCGCGTTCCTCGACAATGTCGTCGGTCAGCTCTTCCTGATCGAACTGCACGATGTCTTTGATCGAGCGCGTGCCTTTGCGCAGCTCTTCGCCGGCGGCCAACAAATTCTTGAGGACCAGCGGGGAGCGAGAAATCGTCTTGAGGACGAGCAACTGCCCGCGCTCGATGCGCTTGGCAAGCGCCACTTCGCCCTGGCGCTTGAGCAGCGGCGCCGATCCCATTTCGCGGAGGTACAGGCGGACCGGGTCCTCGGTTTTCGAAAGCGTGCCCGGTGTCAGGTCGAGTTCGGCGTCGTCATTGACGGCAGCCTCTTCCTTGGGCTCCGCTTCGGCGACTTCGACTTCTCCGGACGCCGCAAGAGCGGCCTTGGCGCTGAACAGATCTTCGTAGATGTTGATGCCGTAGCGCTCGAAGGTCGAAAGCAGATCTTCCATGTCTTCGGCCGAATGAATCTCCGGCGGAAGCATGTTATTCACATCGTCGTAGAGCAAATAGCCGCGTTCCTTACCGAGAGTGATAAGGCTGCGGACCTGCTCGTATTTTTCTTCAATCGCCAGCGACACAGGAATCTCCCCGTCCAGAACGGCTTCGGCGAAGCGGCTTCGGGACGCTTATTGGGCCCGCTGCGGCGTAAAGCCGCGCGGTTTTTTGGGCTTGCGGGCCTCGTGATACTCAGCGAGCTCCGCGTCGGTGACGCAAAAATGCGTAGTCGGAGGATCGTTCGGAATCAAGGCCAGTTCTCGATGTAGCCGCAGCGAACAGATATCCGGCGCATCCTGATAGCGCGCTCGATGAGAGACAAAGGCTTCATTGGCAATGCTCATCGTGTATTCGAGCGGATCGCTCGTTTCCCCTCGCACGGTGAACGTATATTCGCGGACTTGGGCTTTAGCCTCAAATCCAACGTACTTGACGATCATGGGATCACTCACCTGACACCTGCTAACTTCCCCCGGAACAACTAAAGCAGGACGATGAGCCTACGAAAAAGGGGCGAGCCAGCGGGCCGCCGGCTCGCCCACCGAGGCTAGAGGCTGGTCACGTTTGACGCTTGAAGACCCTTGGGGCCTGAGGTGACCTCGAATTCAACAGCTTGCCCTTCGTTCAGCGATTTGTACCCATCCGCTTGAATCGCGGAGAAGTGGACGAAAACGTCCTCGCCGGACTGGCGCTGTATGAAACCGAAGCCCTTGCTTGCGTTGAACCACTTTACAGTTCCTTGTTCCTTTGCCAATTGATTTCTCTTTTCTTTTTAAAGCTATTTGTGCTTCTCGAACGCCCTCAGCCGTACGTAAAAAAAGGCCGCAAGTGACTTGCAGCCCCTTTAAACGAATCCAAAGGTTATACAAGAGCAACAAACGCAGAGACATTATCGCACAATTCCCGTTTTATGTATATGGGATTTTTCTCAGGGCCAGGGGCGTCCCGCGGCTCGGCGGCACGCGGCCGGCGCGGCTGATCCGGTGTTCGCATACGGTGCACCGGCGGCGATTGTCAGGAAATGTTGCGTGACTTACGAACGAAGAGCGCGTAGATTGGACACTGACCTTTCGTTCCGAACACGTCCGCGATTTGGAGTTCCCTTGGATAAGCGGAAGATCTGTACGGTTGCGCTGCTGGTCTGTATGTCGGCAGTCAAGGTTTCGAGCCAGTCGCTCTCGGATTTTTCAAGATCCAATGGACCACTAGACACAAGCGCGCCGGGCGTCAGTGCGCCGAGTGCCAGCGCTCCGAGCGACGAGTCTGCGTTTCTCAAGACAGTAACCGACGAACATGGATTCGCCGAGTCCAGCGACGGCGCGTGCCTCTTCTACCGTTTTTGGGCCCCCGCCAACGGCGCGGAACCCAAGCACATCGTTCTCGTTCTCCACGGCATTGGGCTGCACAGCGGGGATTACAAGCCGACCGCGTTGGAACTGAACAAGGCCGGAATCGCCGTGTATGCGATGGATACGCGCGGCCACGGCCTTTCGTGCGGCAAGCGCGCCAACGTCCCCGAGCCCGCCACCGAAACCGGGGACATTGCAATCATGCTCGACAAGATTCACCGGTTGCATCCCCACGCGGAACTATTTTTGTTGGGAGAAAGCATGGGCGCGATTTTCGCGCTGAACTACGCGAAAGCAAACACTCCGATCATTTCCGGACTGATTCTTCTGTCGCCCGTCGTTTCGGTGAATCCAAAGCAATATGAGCAGATCAGAATGTGGCGCTACTTGCCGGATTTTCTTTTCTTTCGGGACAAGCCGGATATCGATTTGGCAGGCCGCGGTACCGCGACGGGCAAAGCTGACGTGCAAGCGGACGCGACATCGCCGGCCGATCCGCTCGAGTTCGACAAGATCAGTGTGAACTACATTCTGGAGTTGCGCCGCAACAAAGCCCATTGGACGGACACGGCGTCGCAGGTTCGAGTTCCCACGCTGATCATGAAGGGGGATCTCGACCAGGTGAGTTCGTCGGGGAGCGCACGCAGACTGTTCAACCTAATTGCCACCACGGACAAAGAGTACGAATCCTACCCAAACCTGGAGCATTCGCTGTTAAGCAGTTCCGAAGCGCCCGATATTTTGAACTCGGTGAGTGCTTGGATCGATCGCCACTAGACCGGCAGACCGCCCCGCCAGCGAAACCCGTGCAAGCACAAATCGTTCCAAAGGAATTGGTAGCGGTACCGGGAATCGAACCCGGGTTTCCAGATTGAGAATCTGGCGTCCTAACCCCTAGACGATACCGCCGTAAAACGAACAAGAAGGCTTGAAGGGTTTATAGCTTGCGGGCCGCGGCGGCGTCAAGGCGCGCCCCGGCGAGCGATTGTACCGCTGTGCGGATTACCTTGGGGGCGCGGCGGAGGATTCGGCTTCGGGCGCGGGCGATTGCGGCGCGGGAACGATGCGCAGATGGCGGCGAATCGTGAAAAACTTGTTACGGCAGGGCGCGCAACGATAGGCGGGCAGGCCCAGCTTGCGGAAGAACCAGGCAAACGGGCCGGTGACGTACTCGCGCGAGATACGCTTCACGTCCAAATTGCCGCAGCGCGGGCAATGCGCGTACTGCACCAGCGAATTCGGCACCGACCAGGCGAAGAAGCGCGTCGAGCACTCGCGGCAGCGCCAAGGACGCAGGCCAGTGAGCCCGAGCAGAAAGTCGCGCGCCCCGCGCCTATGCGAACGCCTGCATTCTTCGTTGAAACAATGTGGACAGATCATCGTGAGCCGGTCATCGGCCGCTTCTGCATGGCCCCCGTAGTGCAGCGAGACTAACCCAAGGATTATCGGCGCGGCAAGATATTATGGCCACGCGCGTCGCTCACGTGACAACCGCCCGCGATTTCAGCTTGAGCCGGCAGCCGCCGCGGTGTAGCGTCTCGGACATGCGAGTTGAACTCCAAGTGGAAAACGCGGCGCCGTCGAACCGAAAAGTCTTCCCGCCCGCGCACGGATACGTGAATCTGCGGAAGAATCCACTGGCCGTCCAACAGATCGCGGTGGCGGACGCGAATCCGCCGCTCGGCCGCTTCCTTGAAATCATCAATGGTCCAGAGTCTTTGTTCGCAAGTTTTGACGCAACGGCCGGCGAAACACCGGGAGCGTCAGAGGCCGCCGCAGCCGCCGGGTTCGGTTCCTCCGTCACGCTGGTTTTCGCCGACCCGACGCTCAATCACGATCGCGATCGCTACGAACAGCTCGCCGTACAACTCTCCGGCTTGCTGCTGCGCGAATCGGCCGAGGCGTTGACGTGCGCACTCGGAATTGCCGGCTGCGAATTCACTCCGGAATCGAAGACGGGCTATTGCCTGGGAATCACGCTGATGGCGCGCGCAGAGAGCGCCGAGCAGGCCCGCGTCCGCTGGGGGCTTGGCCTGGCGCGGGTGCAGCAAGCGTTGCTTTATTGTTCACGCCAAATGCGACTCAAACTCCGTCAGGCGGAGTAATAAATCGCGACCGACATTTTCGGAGGTGTTTCAATTTGAGTTTCCGTGCGACGCTTTGAACTGCCTATGCCAAACCCGCCCAAATCCGTCACATACTTGGAGAAACTCGTAAGCGCAGCGCGAGCCATCGTAACGTATCAGGTTGGCCTAACTGTTGGTTCCACCCGTATTCGGAAGATTCTCTTTTTTCTACGACCGCACATTGAGTTGTCGTACCCAATATTCGACGAGTATCTGAAAGAGTGGACCGGACTGCCTATTACCTCTGAGCGACTCCACTGGAGCCGCGATTCCTTGCGTATGTACGACAAGAAGTTGGAGGCTACTGACCTGCTCCCCGAAATTTAGTCCAGCCAAAAGTTAGCTTCTCCGGGTATAAGACCACGAGAGGAGAAGCACCATGAAGAGGAGCCGCTTTAGTGACGAGCAGATCGTCGGGGTGTTGAAA